>Ga0213872_10000062_pt1 | contig 99195 bp, 68 predicted proteins | sample VelepicomBERX_R2_FD_160071 | JGI IMG/M metagenome (GOLD analysis project Ga0213872, IMG submission 160071) | Rhizosphere microbial communities from Vellozia epidendroides in rupestrian grasslands, the National Park of Serra do Cipo, Brazil - RX_R2 | ecosystem: Host-associated > Plants > Roots >... | reverse complement strand
GCCGGTGCCGGTGCCGGTGCCGGTGCCGGTGCCGGTGCCGGTGCCGGTGCCGGTGCCGGTGCCGGTGCCGGTGCCGGGCTGGGTGCGGGACTCGGCGACGGCGACGGCGCAGGTGCCGGTGCAGGCGACGATGAGAACCCGGCCTCGATATCGGTTGTCTGGTAGACCTGCACGGCCTCGACGTTGATCTGGCGCACGCCGGTGACGCCCGCGTCGATGCGCGCGATATTGACGTCCTCGCTGCCGTCGGCGTAGACGACGCGCGGCGCGCGCAGCAGCAGGTCGCCGCCGTGGGTCGCCGACGCGCCGGTGCTGTAGTTCAACGCCGCGGCGCCCGCGCTGAGGTCGAGCTGGGCGCCCGCCTGCAGCACGATCTGGCCTTGCACCGTCATTAGGTCGATGGCGCCGCCGTTGCCGCCGGCCGCGGTCGCGCGGGTCAGCAACTCGGCGCCCGACTGCACGAGCAGGTCGTTCTGGGCCGCGAGCGTGATGCTGCCGCCTTGCGCGCCCGACGCGTCGAGCACGCCGGCGACGCTGAGCTGGCCGCCGTCCGCCTCGAGGTTGATATTGCTGGCCTGCAGCTGCGTCGCGGCGTCGACCGTGAGGTCGCCGTTGCGCTGGCGCAGGCTCAGGCTGCCGGTGAAGTTGTGCGCGCCGGCCGCGGCGAGCTGCTGCGCGAGCGCCGCGACGTTGATCGCCGTGCCGCTGTCGATGCTCAACTGCGCCTGCTGGCCCGTCGCGTTGCCGAGGCCGAGCAGTTGGCCTTCGATGCCCACGCCGCCAACCGGCGCGGTCAGCGAGACCTTGCCCGCGTCGCCGGCCGGCGCGGCCGACACGTCGATGCTCGCGCCCGCGGCGAGGTCGACGCGGCCCTGCTGGCTCTGCGCGTTCAGGCTGCCGGCCGGGGTGTCGATATTTTGCTGGTCGAGCACCGTGCGTTGACCGTGCAGCAGCGTCTGCGAACCGGACGCGAAGTCGATGTCGCCCTGGGCCGCGAGCGTCAGCTGACCACTCGGTATATCGATCAGCCCACCTTGGACCACGCTGTTCGCGCTGATATTGACCGCGGCACCGGCGCCTGCCGCCGTTGCCGTGGCGCCCGGGGTCCCGGCACCGCTCAATTCGAACTGCCCCTGGGCCGTCACGCTGGCCGTCGCGCCAGGGGTCGCAACCAGACGCTGCGAGCTCACGCTTAGATCGCCCGCGGCCTCGAGCTGGGCTCCATTGGTCAGGACAAGATCCTGCCCTGCGCTCATGTGGGTTGTGGCCGCGGCCAGCCAAACCGGCTGCTTGCCACCAGTAACGGTGAGATCTTGGCTAGCCTGCAGAATCAGCTGGCCTTGCGCTGCCGCGCTTGGCGCGACCGCCGTACCGCTGTCGTTGCCGATCTCGAGCGTCTGCGCGGTGACGCTTGCAGTGCCAGCACCGAGAAGCCGGATTTCGGGTGCGTCGAGCTGCACGAGCGCGAGGGCGCTGCTGCCGAGCGAGGTCCCGGGCGTGAAGTCGATGCTCGAATAGCTGCGCAGCTGGAGCGCCTGGCTCGGCGCGAGCTGGCCGAGCAACGCCGACGAAAGCAAGAGGCTGCCGGGATTGGCCGCCTGGGTGCCACCCACCTGGATTTCGCCGGCGCCGATGCTGATCGCCGCGGCACTGAAGCTCGCGCTCGGATCGACGCTGAAGGTATGGGTCGCGTCCAGGCTCACGCTGCCGGACTGGCCCGAACCGCCACGCAGTACGGCACCTCGGCCGATCAGCAGGTCGCCGGTCAGCTGCTGTGCACCCTGCCGGGCAAAACCAGCGTCCGCGGCGCTGCTCACGCGCAACGCGGCGCCGTCGCCGCTCAGACTGAACTGCGGGCTCGGCGCGGCGGCCGGCGCGGCCGCGGTCGCCACGATCTGTGCACCGGCGCCAAGCGTCAGGGTCTGCTGCGCGGCCAGCATCACGTCGGCGTCGCTCAGCGGCACGCTGCTGTTCGTCAGCGTAATGGTCGCCGCACCGACGAGCAGCGCGCCGTTCCTGCCGGCGGGGTCGGGTGCGGCACCGATCACAAGGGTCTGGGCGCCCAGCTTGCTCAGCGTATCGGCGGACAGGGTCAGTGCATCGGGGTCGCTAGCTGAGGTGTCGCCGATCACGATGTTGCGCGACACCACGAAGGCTTCGCCACCGCGCCCCTGGATCGTCGGCTCGCTGCTGCCCGGGGAGGCCACGAGCGCGCTCGGTGCGAACGCGATCGACGCGTTGAACTGCATCGCCGCCGCGTCGAGCATCAGTTGACCCGAGTCGACCGGCAGTGCGGGAACGCTCGCGCCCTGGCCGGTCGCCGTGTTGTAAAAGAAGGTGTTTGCGTCGGTGAGATCGAGCTCGGTGCGCTGGTGCGCCTGGCTCGACGTGAGGACCAGCCAGTTGCTCGGCAGGGCCGCGCCGAAGCTCGTGTTGGCGTCGACCAGGCGGGCACCGATGACGACCGTGCCGTCCGGATTCTTGACGCTCATGCCGGCTGCCAGCAAGGTGCCGCTGGCCGGCTCGACGAGGAACGCGCCGCTCAGTGCCGCGTAACGCGCGGGCAACAGCGTATAAGTGCCGGCCGGGATCGGGCCGGCGTTGCCGGTGATCTGCAACTGCTTGCCGGCGCCCGGCAAGGTCGCGGCGAGGCTCGGGTCGAACGGCGCGAGCCCTTGCACGATCGGCACGAGCGCGAACGCACCGCTGCTACCGCTGAAGAGGTCGGTCGAGCCTCCCGGGCCCGGCACGAACTGCCAACCCAGCAGCTGTCCGCCGCCGCTGAGGTCAAGGCCGGCCTGCGCGGCGCCGTTGATGCTGCCGGTCGGCGCCGACAGCGTGACGCTCTTGACCGGCGGCGCGCCGGCGGTCGTCCCGCCCGGCGCGATCCAATTGCTGCCGGAGACGGTACCCCACAACAATTCCTGGCCCGCCGCGCTGACCGAGGTCAGGCTGCCCGCCTGGAGTTGCAGGCTGTCGGTCGCGTTCAGCGCGATGCTGCCCATCGGCGCACGCAGCACGCTGCCCTGAACGATGTCGGCAGCGTCGACCGTCAGCGCGCCGCCGGCGCTCTGCGGGGCCGCCGCCGCGGTTTTGCCACCGCTGAAGCTGACGTCGTGGCCGGGCGCGGAAATCGTATAGCTGGTCCCCGTGGTCGGGTAGATCTGCGCGGCACTCAGACTCAGGTCGGCCAGCGTTTGTAGACCGCCAGTGAGCTGGCCGTCGGCATAGACGCGACTTTGCAGGCGCATGTCGCCGCTGCTCGCGATCGCGAACTGGCCGATGCCCTGGGTCACGATATTGCCGTCGAGCACCGTGCTGCCGCCGCTGAGCTGCAGCGCGGCCGTACCGCCGCTGGGCAACGGCGCGGCACGCGTCGCCGAACCGTCGGGGCTCATCACGGCCAGTTGGTCGTTGCCGACGAACAACTGCGCCGCCGACAGGGTGCTGCTGCCCGCGCCGCTCATCGCAAGCACCGGCGCATCGATATTGAGCTGGCGCGACAGGCTCAGTTGCACGCCGCCGGCGATGCTGATCTGCTCGGTCGCCTGCAGGCTCAGGTCGGCGAAGCCGCCCTGGATCAGGCTCGCGGGCACCTGCGCGGTGGCGCTCGTCAAGGCGGCGGGGGTGGCGTCGACCAGCGACGCCGCGCTCAAGCCTGCGCTGGTCTGGCCGGCCGTCGCGACGAGCTCGAGGCTGCGCAACGGCGGCAGACCGCCGGCGTTCGTGAGTCCCGGCGTCAGCACGACGCTGAGGCTGCCGCCGGCCGCACCGGCACCGCCGCTGTGGGCCTGGGCCTGGCCCTCGAGCACCATGTCGAAATTGCCGGCGATGCTCAGGGTGCCGCCGCTGCTGGCGACCGTCTGGCGCTGCGTCTGCAGCCCCGCGCTCGTCAGCATCGTGACGTCAAGCGACGCGGCCGCGCCGTTGAGCAAGAGCTGGCTGCCGGTCTGCCAGACCAGGCTGGTCGCCGCCGACAAGGAAGTCGACGTCGTGCTGCTGCCGCCGGTCGACAGGCTGATGCTGCCGCCGGGCAACACGCTGCCATGGATTAGCCCATCGTCGGACGGCGTGATCAGCGCCTTGCCCGACACGTCGACGATGCTGCTCGCACCAAGCCACAGGTACTCGGGATTGAGGAACTGGTTCAGCGTGCCGCTGGCAAGGCTGACGGCGCCGCCCGGTGCGCTCAGGTGGCCATCCATTTCCAACGTCATCGCGGCGCTGAGCGATAGGCGCGACTGGGCCGGCAGCGCGATCGACGTGCCGGCGGGCAACAGCAGGTTGCCAGCGCTCGAATTGACGCCGAGGCCGGACGACTGGAAGCTTAGGCTCAGCGCTTCGGGCAGAGTGCCGATCGGCGCCCTGCCCGTCATCAGGCTGGCCGGCGCAGTACCGGTCGGGGCCAGCGCGGCGGCAGCCCCCGGCTGCCAGGTCTGAACGACCGGTACAAGGTTCGTGCCGGCCGTGAAATCCAGGCCCTGGCGGCCCGTCACGCTAAAGCCGGCGAAGCCGCCGCTGCTGAAGAAGGCGGTGCTCAGGTCGAGCGTGCCCGCCGGGTCACCGGCCTGGGCGGCGCCGATGCGCACGAACTGGGTCGTCAGGCTCAGCTTGCCGCCCTGGGCCATCGAATAGCCCTCGAGCGTCGCGCCGAGGTTCAGCAGGCGCGTACTCGCGTCCTGCGTCTCGACGCCCTGCCCGGCGCTCAGCGCGATGCTGCCGGCCTTGCTACCGCTGATGGCGCCGCTGCTGGCAACGCTGCCGCCGCCCGAGACATTGAGCACGCTGCCCGCCCCGAGGCTCACGGCGTCGAGCGACGAGATGCTGATCGAGCCGCCGATGCTGCCGAACGCGCTCAGGGGCTGGCTTGGCGTGCCGTTGATCCACCCGCCCGACACATCGATGCTCGCGACGGGCGTCAGAACGACCGATCCCAGCGTATCGTCGATCAAGACGGTGCCGCTCGGCGCTGTGACGCTGCTTGCGAGCGTGATGCCGGGACCGTCGCTTTCGAGCTTCAGGCTGCCGCCGACCGGCAGCACGAGGTTCGCACCGGCGTCGCTGCGGATCTGCCCGTCGCTGGCGATCGTGATCTGCCCGAAACCCGACGCGTTGAGCTGGACCGCACTGACGCGCGACGCGCTCGGCAGCAAGGCCGAGACGCTGCCCTGCTCGGCCTGGCTGAAGATACTCGCGTCGAGCGGCTGGGCGCTCGCGCTGAGTTCGAAGTTGCCGAGCACCGCGCCGGCAAAGCCGTTGCTGCCGAACTGGCGGACGTCGAGGTCCGTGCCGATGACCAGGCTGCTCAGCGCGCCGCGCGCGTCGAGGCCTGCGACCTGCCGGGCACCGGTGACCGTCGTGCCGCTGAGACTGCCATCGACGAAGACCTGCGGCGCGAGCAGTTGCAGGCTGCCGCCGGCGCTGCCCTGGACATAGCCGGGGGCATAGGCGGAGCCGGCCTTCGAGCCGTAGTTCGCGACCTGGCCCCAGCGGTCGTAGCTGACGGCGTTCTTGAAGGCGTTGGTGATGCCCGTATAGACGAGGTCGCCTGGCGCGTTGTTGAGCGTGTAGGTCTGACCGTTCTGCGCCGTGAGCAAGGTCGGGGCGACCTGCGCGCCGGTATATGTGATCGAACCACCCGAGACGTTGACGCTCGAGCCGGACTGCATCAGCACGGCGCCGCCGGCGACGATGCGCGCGGTGCCGCCGCTCGACAGGCGCTCGTCGGCGCTGCGCAGGACGGCATCCTGATAGCTAGTCAGCGCGCCGAGGATCGGCGAAGCGCTGCGGATGTCGACGGTGACCTTGTTCTGATAGAGCAGGCCGCTCTTTTGCGAGGAGGCGTCGGCGAGATCGTTGCTGCCGAGGAAGTCGGTCGTCACGAACTCGCGCGCGACGCTGACCTGCGTGTCGGTCGTGCCGGATACGTCGATCACGGCGCCGGACTCGAGCACGACGTTGGCGCTCGGTGCCAGCTGGCTCGCGCTCAGCGCATCGACGCCTCCGACCGCTGCAGAATAGTCGGGCGCGCCGAGCGCGCGCACGGACAGGTCGGCCCCCGGCGCGACGACCTTGGCGCCCGACTGCAGCACGACGCTGCTTCCCGTCATGTCGATGCGCGACGCGACGAAGGTCGCATTGTCGTTCGACAACAGCGGCTTGCCGTCGGCGCCGTTGTTGTCGGGCGTGATCGTCGTCGTGCTGTTCTGACCGAGCACGAGGCTGCCCGTGGTCGTCGCCCGCGCCATCGGCGTCGCCGTCGAGTTGCCGCCGAGCAGCACCTCCTGCGTCGTCGCATTCCCCTGCGCCAGCAGCAGGATCGAGCCGTTCTGCGAGACGCTCGTCGTCGCCGAGATCTTGCCCATCTGGTTGACGGCCATGCCGACCAGCGTGGTGTTGCCGCGCGGCGTGCTGATCACGCCGCCGGGCGTCGCGGCGGCGGCGCCGGCAGCCGCGGTCGCGGCCTGGTTCAGCACGCTGCCGTTCGGGTCGGCGGCGCCCGCGGGGCCCGCGCCGACTTCGACGAGCAGGCCGCGCAGCGAGGGCACGGCCGGGTTCTCTTCGGACGCGTAGAGCACCTCGTCGGTCGGCAGCTTCAGGTAGACCGAGCCGCCCGCGCCGAGCACGACCTGGCCACCCGGCGAGGTCAGCGTGCCGTCGTTCTCGACGCGCTTGGCGAACAGGTAGATATGGCCGCCCTCGCTCGTCGTGATGCTCGCGCCGTTGTCCACGCGCACGAAGTTCGCGCTGTCGATGAAGCTCGCCGCGCTGCCCTGGTACTGGTATGCCGCCGTGCCGTTCGTGATCGCGCCCGTGAAGCCGTTCATGAAATCGGCGTCGCTAACGCCCAGCGTGCTCGCGATCAGCGCGCCGACGTTGACCTGTGCGCCCGCGCCAAAGAGGATGCCGTTCGGGTTGATCAGGTAGATCTCGCCGCCGTTGGTGGCGCTGAGCTTGCCGAAGATCTGGCTCGGATTCTGGTCGGCGATGCGGTTCAGCGCCGCGCCGCCGGCGCTCGGCATATTGAACGTGACGGCAGCTTGCGCGCCGATATTGAAGCTCTGCCAGTTGTAGATCTCGCGCGGGATCGTCTGCGAGATATTGAGCTGGCCCGGCGTCGTCGGCGTCGGGAACGCCGCGCCGCTCGGGTTCGAGCGCCAGCCGGTCGTGGCCGGGACCGGCAGTGCGAGCGGCGCGACCGGCGGCAGGTTGGTCGGGACCTTGCTCTGCGCGAGCACCTCGAGCGGCCAGGCCGCGCTCAACGCGACGACCAGCGGCGAGATCACCCAGGGCCGCAGCACGCGCGGCGTCCGGCGGCGGCTCAGCCCGCGCAGGTCGCTAACAACAGACGGGCGCAGGGAGTGTTTGAGCTTGGCCATGGTGGGTGAACTGCTTGGGTGGGGCTCAGAGCTTCTGGCCCAGCTTCAGGTGGACAAGGGTGTTCGGCGTGGCCTGGCCGGCGATCGGCTTCATCGCGTGCGCGTAGTCGACCGACACGCTCAGGCCCGAACTCGTCTGCAGGCGCAGACCGACACCGGCGCCCGCGAGGGTCTGGTGCCCCGGCGTGCCGGCCAGCGCGTTCAGCGTGTAGACGCGGCCGCCCTCGACAAAGCCGAGGATCGAGAACTCGCGCAGGTTGCGGCTTGCGGCCTCGCCAGCCTCGCGCCGCATCAGCGGCGCGAGGTCGCGGCGCCACTCGAGGCCGCCGAGCAGCCCGGTGTCGCCGAGCGCCGCCGATTCGTAGTAGCCACGCACCGTGTCGGCGCCGCCGATCACGAGCTGCTCAGAGTTCTCGAGCGGCTCGTTCGCGAGCTGGCCGGTCACGCGCAGATTGAAAAGGCCCCAGCTCGACGCGTAGGTCTCGTGCAGGTCGAGCTTGGCGGTCGTGAAGCTGCCGTCGGCGCCCGCGCGCTTGCACGCGAACTGGTCCTGCGCCGCGCTGCCGCCGCCGGCGCTCGGGCAGGTCGGCACGTCGCGCTGGAACAGCGGTGCGAAGCCGTAGGTGAGCGTCAGGCCCCATTGCGTCGCGAACGGGTCGGACGCAAAGCCGCCGTTATAGGCGAGCTGCAGCGGCACGTAGCGCAGCGGCGTCGAGATGCTGCCGCCGCCGAACACGGTCTGCTCCTGCAGATCCTTGTAGTCGGCGCCCACGCTCAGCGAATGCCAGAGCCGGTCGCTGCCGGGCAGCAGGTGGTTGTAGTGCAGGCCGACGGTCGTGCCGTTGCCGAGGGCCTGGGTGCCGCCGAGCGTCGCGACGTTGCTGTCCGAGCTGATCCAGCTGGCGCTCAGGCTGTCGCCGCCGGCGAACGGCACGGAGTAGCCGGCGATCGCCACGCGCGACTGGGCGACGTGCGCCGGCGTGTCCATCAGCGTCAACGACAGGCTGTGCTCGCGCTGGAACAGGTTGTCGTAATGGGCCGTCGCGACGACGTGGAGCGCGTCGACGCCGGCCGGGTGGTTGTTGTTGAGCTCGATCGACGCGCCGAGCGGCGGCTTGTCGTCGACCTTGAGGTCGACGTCGACGGTACCCGGCACGGCACCGGGCTTGAGCACCGGCTGGACGCGCCGCGTGTCGCTGCGGTTGAGCAGGGCCAGCTGCTGCTGCACGACGTTGAAGTTCGGCACGCTGCCTTCGGCGACCTCGGTCGCGACGGCGCGGATGCGGCCCTGCGAGTAGTAGCGCGCGCCGCTCACGCTCAGGCGCTCGACGCGGCCCTCGGTGACCTGCAGGTGCACGACGCCTTCCTCGACACGCTGCTCGGGGATGTCGACGAAGACCGTGAGGAAGCCGGCCTGCTGATAGGTCTTCTCGAGCGCCGCGCGCGCGGCCTCGACATCGGCGATCGTGTGGTCGGGGCCCATGAAGGGCATGACCACGCCCTCGATGCGCGCGTCGGGCAGCACGGTGTTGCCGGCGACGTCGAACTCGAGGATGTCGAACTTGGGCGCGTCGGCCTGCTGCGCGTGCGCGGGGCCGAGCAGGCAGGCGAGGAATAGCGGCGCCAGGCGGCCCGACAGGCGGAACGTCATCGCAGGACTTCTCTTCTCAGTTCGCTCAGACCTGGCGGCGACGTGCGCGGCGCACGGCGGCGAGCACGCCGGCGAGGCCCAGGGTCAGCAGCGTCGGGCTCGTGGGCTCGGGAACGACCGCGGCCGGCTCGAGCGTCGTCGAGGGTGTCCAGCCGGCGAACTGGCCGTTCGGGCCGGCGATCTGCTGGGCCGTGCCGTACTGGGCGGTGAAGTCGCTGAGGTTGCGGCGCACGACGCCCTGGGCGGTGGCGGCAGGCGTGACGGCCGATGGCAAAGTGAAGCTCAGCACGAGCTCTTGCTGACCACCCGTGTCGGTCGAGCGCGCAAGCCCCCAATAGGCGTCCTGCGCACTATTCGAGAAGGCCGAGACACTGATCAAGGACCCGGTCTTGGTATTCGACGGCGTCAGATAGTAGAACCAGGAGGAACTGCCAGTCGCGCCGATTAGATTACCGGTATCAAAGCCCTGGCCGCCGTTCGTGGCGTAGCCACCGAAGATCGCCTCGCCGGCGGACAGGCCGGTCAGGCCGTCACTGAGCGCCGGCTGCATATTGCCAACATACCCGGTCGACGACGGCGTATCGAAGCTCGATCCAGCGCCGGGTTTGGCCGTCGCGTAGGTGTTGTACGTCGTACCGGTGTCGTTGTTCAGCGGCGCATAGACGGCCGTCAGGAACGACGCGGCGCTGGCCCGCATTTCGCTGTTGGTCACGTCCGTCAGGTCACCCCATTCCGGGTTCAGCGTGCCGTTCTGCACCGTGTTGATCATGGTGCTGAAAACAGTGTTGGTGCCCGGGCCGGTGCCCGCCGTCAATTTGCCGCCGCCGATCACCATCCATTGGTCTTGGGCCAGATTCGACGAAGCCTTGAGAAACTGGGAGAAATTTGCGTCGGTCGCCGGGTCAAGCGTCCAGAACTGCTGGCTGCCGGCACTGCTCAGCCCGGTGTACAGCGACAGGCCGGTCAGCCCGGTGTCACGGCTGTAGGACACCTTGTTCACCGGGTCCCAGATCAGCAGGACGAGCGACGGATCATTGGTGCCTCCAACGAGACCCTGGGCCTGCGCGGAAACGCCCGAAGTCATCATCAAGGCCAGGCTCGCGGCTCCTGCAAACAAGCGAATGCCAAACATAGTGCACCTCCTAACCGACTGCGGGCGAGCCGGTACTGCGGTCGCCCTAAAAACTCAAAAGAGCCCGCGGTAGCCGCGGACTCTTGGTCGTCCGACTCCAGCGGCCCGGCGCAAGCCGGGCCGCTGTTAACACTCGAGTGTTTACTGAACGATCACCTGCGGCGCGCAGCTGCTGCCGTTACGCGTCACCTTCGCGACGAAGTTCGACGCGGGAGCGGTGTACTGCGTGATATCGATAGCCGTGCTCGAGAGGATGCCCTGGCCCGTGCCCGGGTCGACCAGCGACGCGGCTTGCAGCGCAGCCGGATTGACGGCGTTGGACTGCAGCCACTTCGCGAACGCGGCGGGCGCGCCGCTCAGGCTCTTCGGCCAGTACATGTAGTTCTCGAAGGTCATCGGATAGGCACCGATCTGCGCGTTCGCGCGGCTCGGGTAGGCGCCGCTGACGGCAACGAGGCGCCAGCCAGCGTCGGTCGTGCCAGCCGCGTTGAACGGGCTTTGTTCGGCACCGATCATGCCGACGGCCCAGTTCTGGTGCAGGCTCGTGCCGGTGTCGGTCGTCACGACGGTGCTGGTGTTGGCCGCTGCCAGGCAGCTGACGACGTTGCCGGTGCTCGAGTTCAGCTGGTAGAAGAAGTCGCCGTTGCCCGCTTCGATCAGGGCCGTCTGGCTCGCGCCGGTACCGCCGACCGGGGTCGCGCCGACGCCCGTGCAGGGCGTGCCCAGCAGGAAGGCGTTGTGCATGGCCTTGGTGCCCGAGCCGTTGGTACGCGAGCAGAACAGGACCGACTGGTTCGCGCTGTCGGTGGCCGAGCCGCTGCCATCGCTGGGGATCAGTTCATTCCAGCCCGTGCCGGTCAGCGGCGAAGCGTTGCCGGTTTCGACCGTCGTCAGGAAAGAAATCGGCAGGCTCGGAGCGTGGGCCGGCGCGTCGTCTTGGGCCAGGCCCTGGGCGACTTGCAGCGCACGGTAGAGCACCAGGTTGACGGCCACGGCGCCCATCGCGACGGAGTGCACGCCACCGGTCAGGTTGCTGGTCGACACGGCGTTCGTGCCGGCCGGCAGGTTCTTCGTGTTTTGCAGCGTCGCAGCTTCGACGTCGGAAACGCCCATCTGCGGCACGACCAGATTGCCCTGCGAGCAGGCGTAATCCATCTGCGTCAGGTCGAAGTTGCCCGAGCGAACCAGGCCAGTGCTCGTGCAGGCGCCGAAGTTCAGGTAAGACAGCGCGGTGTTGAGGACCAGCGGCTGGACGCCGTTGATCGAACCGCCCTGGTCGTACTTGCTGAACACGACGTTCGTGCCTTGCGTGAAGGCCGTGGCACCGCCGGTGGGCGCGATGTTCGAGGCGAGCGTGCAGGCGTAGGCGCGCACGTTGTTGCCCGCGGCGACGGCGCCGGAACCATTGCCGAAAACGGCCACAGTGCTCGTGTCACAGGCTTGCAGGAAGCCGGCGGCCATCGAGAAGCGCAGGGCCGACGAGCCCGACACGTAGATGGCGTTGCCGGCCTGGGCGGCGGCGGCTGCTTGAGCCGGGGTGAGCGGGGTGCCGGCGTGAGCGGCGCTCATGGCCAGGGCGGCCAGAGCAACGAACGAGAGCTTGAGCTTCATGGTGTGCTTTCGAAAATCAGAGTTGGGTCAGCCCGTGCCGCGCGCCAAGGCGCGCGGCGACGAGTGTTGCGATATCGGGAAACGCTTGCGCTCAGGCGCGGCGACGCGCGGCGACGAAGCCGACGACGCTGATGCCGGCCAGCATCAGCAGGAAACCGTTGGGTTCGGGAACGGCCGCGGCGGCGGTGAAGGTCAGCGTGCCGGTCGTCGCGTTGAACGAAACCGATTCCTTGCTGACCGAGGCGATATTCGCAAGCGTGGCGCCGCGCACGAGGGTGCCGGTCGGCACGAGCGTCTCGTAGTAGAGGTTCGTCGTGTTGACACCGGTCGCCAGGCCTTGGTTCTCGCCCGTACCCTTGTAGCCGCCGAGCTGGAAGATCTGGTTCGGGTCGGCGTAGCCAGCCGTGCCGGAAGCTTGCGGGCTGTTGTTGATGATGGCCGGCAGGTCGGCGGAGATCGTGGTCGCATCGAGCTTCAGCGACGTGTTGTTGAAGCTCGTGCTCGGGACCGACTGGCCCGTCACCATGATGCTGTCGACCGTGCCGTTGCCGAGGGTGCCGCCGAGCAGGCCCCACTGCACGCCGGCCTGGTTGCTGACCGGGTCGAAGGCGCCCTGAGTGAACTCGGTCGAGTACGACCAGTTCGGCAGAACGATGGATTGGGTGACCGTGCCGGCCACGAGCTGCGCCAGCGAGATGCCGGTGTTGTAGCTGTAGCTCGACGAGCCGTCCGCAACGACGAGTTCGAGCGTCGAGGTGCTGGGGCTGCCGGTGACTTGCTGAGCCATGGCCTGGCCCGCGATGACGGCCAGGGCGGCGAGCGCGAGATGCTTGAGTTTCATGTGAATCTCCAATTGAGGTTGGTTACGGTGTGTTTTGTTCGTGCCGCAGCGCGGACTTCCTCCGTCCGCGTTGCGACACACAGCGCCTGTACTGACAACCCCTCGTCCACCCGGCTGCTGGCTGGGTGAATGGCGGTACCGTCGGGCACGTGGGTAGGTCCCGGTTCAAAGAGCGATGGATGTCTCTTAAGACATGTAAAGACTTTCGCAGCCGTGGGTGACAACTCTCTTTTGCCGCCCCTCGCAACAACAGTCCGAACGGACTATGCGGCGCTTCAAACTCCCTCTATTTCCGCCCGCTTAGGTGTAAACACCAGCACCTGTTTGCGGGGTGTTTGCGCGCCGTTTGCGCGCCGATATCTCCCTGAGTTCAGCCCGCCCTGTCGAGCGGCGCGCGGTCGAGCAGGTTCATGCTCATCGCGCGTGCGACGGCCTGGGCGCGGTTCGCGGCGTTGAGCTTGCGCAGGATCTTCTGCACATGGTTCTTGACCGTCAGCGCGCTGATGCCGAGCACCTCGCCGATCTGCTGGTTGCTCATGCCCTCGCGCAGCCAGTTGAGGATCTGGCGTTCGCGGTTCGTGATGCTCTGGCCCTCGCCCGTGCGTAGCGGCGGCGTGATGTCGGGCTGCAGCTTGATCTCGCGCTCCTGCGCCTGGACGCGGTGCCAGGTCGAGTGGATGTGGGGCATCAGCAGCTCGAGGTGGTGGCATTGCTGCTGGCCCGCGCCGCCCGCGTGCTGGCCGAACACGAAGAAGCTCTCGATCTCGCTCGGCCGCTGCGGGCGCGACAGGCCATGGGCGAGCAGTTCGGTGAAACCGGCCTCGCGCAGCGTCTCGCGGTGCTCGGCGATCGCCGCGCCGTCGAGCCGGTCGATCTCGACGCGCACGGGCCGGCAGCCGGCGTCGAGCCAGCGGCCCTGCAGCTGCTGCATCAGCGCGCCGCGCGGGTTCTTGAAGCCCTGCAGCAGAGGCTCGGGAACGCTGACGCTGTTGAAGACGTCGAAAATGAGCTCGCGCGCCGCGCGCTGGTAGGCGCCGCAGATCGCGAGCCGGTGCGGCACGAGCGTCTGCAGGCTGCTCTGCGTCCAGACGAAGAACTGGTAGCGACGCCGCACTTCCAGCGCCGACTCGGCCGCGCGCACGATCGCCTCGACATGCGCGTGGTTCAGCATCGGAACGTCGATCGATTCGCTGGGGCGCATGTCAGGTCAGTTAAGGGGGCGTTAAGGACGGCAGGAGCGGCGGACTGTAGGAAACTCAAATGACTGTCCGTTGAATTGCGCCCCCGCCCATAGGCCGAACGGACCACTCGTAAACACGCAAACCACGGTGTCACGGCCAACTGCAAGCTTGAGCTGACTTGTCACGGCCACTTCATCGCGCCGCCCTAGCGTGCGCGCATGCTGCCCATCACCCGTGCCCCCGCCCCCCTCGCTCCGCTCGTCGCGCCGCCGACGCCGCGCCTGCGCCCCTCGATGCTCGCCCTGGCCGTCGCGAGCGCCTGCTCGCTCGGCCTCGGCGCCCTGCCCGTCGCGGCCGCGACGACGGCGACCCCGCCGTTCGCCAAGGCCAGCGCGAGCGCGCCGCAGGGCGTCGTCCACGGCCTGCTGCTGCGCTTCAGGACGGCGCCCGCCGACGCCCAGGCCGCAACCGCGAAGCTGCTCGCCGCGCCGGGCCTCACGGCGCTGCACTTCGGCCGCAGCGTCGGCAACGGCTGGGTCCTCGTCGAGGGCGACCGGCCGCTGCCGCCCGCCCAGGCGGCCACGCTCGCGACGCGCCTGCGCGGCAGCGCCGAGCTCAGCCATGTACTGATGAACGGCTTCGAGCAGCGCTCGATCGTGCCCAACGACACGCTGTTCCGCGACCCGAACACGCCGCAATGGTGGCTCGACGACTACAGCGCGACGACGAGCGCCGGCGTCGCCGACTTCACCCATGCCTGGGATACCAGCACCGGCGCCGGCGCGCCCGTGATGGCCGTGCTCGACACCGGCATCACGAGCCACCCGGACCTCGACGCGAACATGCTGCTGCCGGGCTACAACTTCATCAGCAACGCGACCTACGCGGGCAACGGCCAGGGCCGCAGCGCGACGGCGCTCGACCTCGGCGACGGCATCACGGCCGCGCAATACCAGGCCAACCCGGCGCTGTACGACGGCTGCAGCCTCGACGCGAACCCGGCGAACGGCATCCCGAGCAGCTGGCACGGCACGCTCGTCGCGGGCCAGCTCGCGGCCGTGAGCAACAACAACGCAGGCGTCGCCGGCATCGTCTGGAACGGCAAGGTCCTGCCGGTGCGCGTGGCCGGCCAGTGCGGCGCGCTCTATTCCGACATGGTCGACGGCATGAACTGGGCCGCCGGCAACGCCGTGAGCGGCGTGCCCGCAAACCCGAACCCGGCCAAGATCCTCGTGATCGGTTTCGCGGGCGTCGCCTCGTGCAGCACGAGCGACCCCGACGCGAACGTCGCGGCCGCGGCCCAGCTCTACGAGGACACGATCACGGCGCTGCGCGCGAAGGGCGTGTTCATCGTCGCGGCGGCGGGCAACCAGCAGGCCGCGGTCGGCCGCCCGGCGAACTGCGCGGGCGTGTTCGCCGTGGGCTCGGTCAACCGCCAGGGCTACAAGGCCCTCTACAGCAACTACGGCAGCGCGATCCAGCTCGCGGCGCCGGGCGGCGACATGCCGAACACGCAGCAGCAGCTGCGCTGCGATTCGATCAGCGGGGTGCCCGACGGCGGCGTGGTCTCGACCTTCAACAAGGGCACCTACGCGCCCGACACCTCGGCCACCGGCTACGGCTACGCGGCCGTCAGCGGCACGAGCTTCGCGGCGCCGCAGGTCGCCGGCACGGCCGCGCTGATGTGGGCCGTGAACCCGGCGCTGACGCTCGCGCAGATCGAGGGCGGCCTCAAGCTGAGCGCGCGCGCACACGTGATCGCGCCGGCGCTGGGCCTGTGCACCGACGCGAACAACGGCTACCGCTGCACCTGCACGACGACGACCTGCGGCGCGGGCCTGCTCGACGCGCCCGAGGCGCTCAAGTACGCGCAGTCGCCGAGCGGCTACAGCGCGCCGCAGACCGCGGCCGTCACGCTCACGTCCGACGCGCTGAGCGCCTGCGGCGCCGCGCAGGGCAGCACGCCGATCCCGGCGCCGGCGCCCTCGCCGGCCCCCGCGCCTGCGCCCGCACCAGCCCCGTCGCCGGCGCCGGCGCCCGCGCCTTCGCCCGCCCCCGCGCCGGCCCCCGCGTCGGGTGGCGGTGGTGGCGGCGCGACCTCGGGCCTGTGGCTACTCGGCCTCGCGGCCGCCGTGCGCGCGCTGCCGCGGCGCGATCGGCGCGGCAACCAGGCCTAGGCGCCAAGGCCCGGAAACGACAAAGCCCCGCGACGCGGGGCTTTGCTCTGCGAGACGCGTATGGAAGTAGCGAATTACTTCTTGCTGTCGTCCTTGCGGTCCTTCGCGTCCTTGAGCGTCGGGCGGCCGGCGGCGGTCGGGTAGGCGTTCATCACGCGGACCGGGTCGACGGTCTCGAGGTAGGCGACGTACTGGTGCTCGCTGCACGGCAGGGCCTTGCCGGCCTGGGCTTCGCCGCGGTACTCGCCCTTGGAGTAGACGAACTGGTACTCGTTCTCGGCGGCGGCCTCGGTCTTCACGACATGCTTGGCCGCGCATTCGCTCTTCAGCGAAGCGACCGCGGCGGTGTCATCGGCGTGGGCGAGCGAGCAGGCGGCGGCCAGCGTCAGCGCGGCGGCGGTCAGGATGCGGTTCATGTCGGGTCCCCTCTTGGGTGGTGGTGCGAATGGAGCAAAGCGTATCAAAGCCATCCGGCCATGCCCACCCGTGACTGCGGGGTCGAGCCGCCGGAATCGGGTTATCCCCCAGAAACCGCGCCCTGCGCAAAATAGCCCTGCTGCTCGCGCGGCGCTGGCGCCGTGGCCGCGACCTGCGCGGCGACGCGCTCGACGCAGCGCCCGATCACGAGCAACGCCGGGCTCGCGAGCCCCTCGCGCGCGATGCAGTCGGGCAGGCCGGCGAGCGTCGTGTACGCATGGCGCTGCTGCGGCGTGTGCGCGGCGCAGATCACGGCGGCCGGCGTGGCGGCCGCGAGGCCGCCGTCGACGAGGCCCGCGACGATGGTCTCGGCGCGCGCGAGGCCCATGTAGACGACCAGCGTGAGGCCGCAGCGCGCGAGCGCGGCCCAGTCGGGCTCGGCCCGATCGGCGTGGTCGACGCCCGGGTGCCCGGTAACGAGCACGACGCCGCTCGCCGCGCGCCGGTCGGTCACCGACAGGCCCAGCGCGGCCGGGCCCGCGAGGCCGGCCGTGAGGCCGCTGACGACCTCGACCTCGAGGCCGGCCGCGCGCAGCGCGTCGGCCTCCTCGGCGCCGCGGCCGAACACGAAGGGGTCGCCGCCCTTGAGGCGCACGACGCGCCGGCCCGCGCGCGCCTCGCGGATCATCAGCTCGTGGATGAAGCGCTGGTCGGTCGACGGCCGGCCGCCGCGCTTGCCGACCTCGAGCACGCGCGCGCTCGGCGCGATCAGCGCGCGCACCCGGGCGTCGACGAGGTCGTCGATCAGCACGACCTCGGCGGCCTCGAGGCGCTTCAAGGCCTTGACGGTCAGCAGCTCGGGGTCGCCGGGGCCCGCGCCGACGAGCGAGATCAGGGGCTTGATGTTGCTGTTGACGTTCATACGACCAACTCCACGGGGGTGGCTTCGACGAGCCGGCGCAGCGCCGGCAGACAGGATCCGCATTGGGTGCCGCAGCGCAATTGCCGCTGCAACGCGGCGAGGCGTTCGGCCGCGCTGCCGGCGCAGTCGCGCAGCACCGCCTCGATGCGGTCCTGACGGACGTCGAGGCAGTTGCAGACCTGCGGGCTGCGCGGCGCGACGGGCGCGGCGCCGCCCTCGGGCGCGAGCAGGCGGCGGCCCAGCGGCGCGGCCGACTCGGCGCCGCGCCAGAGCTCGACGAGCCAGCCCGCGTCGGCCTCGCCGGCGCTGAGCAGCGCGACGATGCGGCCCGCGGCATCGAGGCGCAGCAGGCGCAGGCGGCCGCGCCGCGTGTCGGCGTAGCGCAGCGTGCCCGTTGCATCGAGGCCCAGGGCCGCGACGAGGCGTGCGAGCAGCGCGGGCGCGGCCGGCTGCGCGCAGGCGGCTTCGAACTGCTCGCCGACGCTCGCGGCACCGGCGACACCCTGTGCGCCGACACCCGCGCCGGCCCTGCCCAGCGTCTCCGGCCCGCTGACGGGATGTCGCCACGCATAGTCGAACGCGCCGAGCAAGGCCGCGAGCGCCGCACCGTCGACGCCCCAGCCCGCGGCGACGACGCGCCAGGGCAGCTCGGCGCGCTCGACCGCGACGGCCGCGGCCTTGAGCTCGGGCTGCTGCGAGTCGGGGCAGCGCGCGCGCGTCGTCAGCGCGTTCACGCCGCGCAGCGGCGCGCCGTCGGCGCCGCGGCCCGCGAGGAACTCGGGGCCCCAGTGCATGGGCACGAACACGCTCGAAGGTGCTTGCGCCGCGTCGCCGCGCACCGCGAGCACGAGCTCGCCGCGGCGCGAGCGCAGGCGCACGAGCGCGCCGTCTGCGAGCCCGCGCCGCGCCATGTCCTGCGGGTGCATGGCGACCTGCGGCCGGCCCGCGTGCTCGAACAGGCGGCCGAGCCGACCCGTGCGGCTCATGCCATGCCATTGGTCGCGCAGGCGGCCGGTGTTCAGCGTGAACGGGTGGCGCGCGTCGCGGCGCTCGTCGGGCGGCGCGTAGGCCACGGCCTGGAAGCACGCGCGGCCGTCGCTTGTGGCGAAGCGGCCGTCGGCGTAGAGCCGCTGCGTGCCGCCGGCCGCCCCCTCGGGGTAGGGCCATTGCTGCGGGCCAGCGGCGTCGAGCGTCGCGTAGCTCAGGCCGGTGATGTCGAGGTCGCGGCCGCGCGTGGCCTCGCGGTGCTCGAGCCACAGGTCCTCGGCCGATTCGGCCGCGAACACGCTGGCCTGGCGCGCCGGGTGCAGCCGCGCCTCGAGCGCACGGCCGAGGTCGCGCGCGATGCGCCAGTCGGCGCGCGCCGCGCCCGGCGCCGGCACCGCCGCGCGCACGCGGCTGATGCGGCGCTCGCTGTTCGTGACCGTGCCCTCTTTCTCGCCCCAGCTCGCGGCCGGCAGCAGCACGTCGGCGAGCGCGGCCGTCGCGGTGTCGGCGTAGGCCTCCTGGACGATCACGAGCTCGCAGCGCGCGAGCGCGCGCCGCACGAGGGCTTGGTCGGGCAGCGACTGCGCGGGGTTGGTACAGGCTATCCACAACACGCGGACCTCGCCGCGCGCGGCCGCCTCGAAGATCTCGAGCGCCGTCATGCCGGGCCGGTCGGGCAGCGCGCTCGATGCGTCCAGGCCCCACAGCCGCGCGACCTCGGCGCGGTCGGCCGCGCTCGCCGGGTCGCGGTGGCCGGGCAGCAGCGTCGCCATGCCGCCGACCTCGCGGCCGCCCATCGCGTTGGGCTGGCCGGTCAGCGAGAACGGCCCCGTGCCGGGCCGGCCGATCTGGCGCGTCGCGAGGTGCAGATTGATCAGCGCGCTGTTCTTCGCCGTGCCGGCCGTGCTCTGGTTCAGGCCCATGCTGTACAGCGACAGGGTCGCGGCCGAGCGCGCGAACAGCCGCGCGGCCTCGAGGATCTGCGCCTCGGGCACGCCGCAGACGCGCGCGGCCTGGGCGGGCGTCATCGCGCGCACGCGCTGCTTGAGCGCGTCGAAGCCCTGCGTGTGCGCTTCGATGAACTCCGTGTCGAGCCAGCCCTCCCAGATGCACGCGTGCAGCATGCCGTGCAGCAGCGCGACGTCGCTGCCGGGCTGGATCGCGAGGTGCAGGTCGGCGAGCTCGGCCGTCTCGGTGCGGCGCGGGTCGACGACGACGATCCTCATGTCGGGGCGCGCCGCGCGCGCGGCCTCGACGCGGCGGAACAGCACCGGGTGCGCCCAGGCCGGGTTCGCGCCCGCGATGAACAGGCAGTCGGCCTGCTCGACGTCTTCGTAGCTCGCCGGCGGGGCGTCGGCGCCGAGCGTCTTCTTGTAGGCGCTGACGGCCGAGCTCATGCACAGGCGAGAGTTCGAGTCGATATGCGGCGTGCCGATCACGCCGCGCGCGAGCTTGTTGAACGCGTGGTAGTCCTCGGTCAGCAGCTGGCCCGAGACGTAGAACGCGACGGCCTCGGGGCCATGCTGGGCGACGACGTCGGCGATGCGCGCGGCGAGCCGTTCGTTCAGCGCGTCCCAGCCGATCGTCTCGGGCGCCGCGCCGCGCGCGGGCCGCCATTGCGGCTCGCGCAGGCGCTGCCGCATCGCGACCGGCGCGGCCGTCAGGTGCAGCGTCGAGCCCTTGGTGCACAGGCGGCCGAAGTTGGCCGGGTGTTCGGGGTCGCCGCGCACGCCGCGGATCTGCGCGCCGTCGTGCTCGATGATGACGCCACACCCCACGCCGCAATAAGGACACGTCGATCGGGTCTCGGCCATGCCGTACTCCTACGTCACTCCCCCCTCGCGGAGGGGGGCAGGGGGGAGCTCCATGTCGAGCCCAGGGCAGGCCCGCATGGGCCTGCGCGAACCGGCTCGACGTCGATCGCCACCGTGTCGAGCTCGCTCTGCAGCAGCGCGACCTCGCCGCCCTCGACGCGCACCGCGAAGCGCGGCGTCGTGCCTTCGTCGGGGCCGCGCGCGCAACCGCTCGCGAGCTCGATCGTCCAGTTGTGCAGCGGGCACGCGACCGCGGCGCCGAACACGATGCCCTGCGACAGCGGCCCCGCGCGGTGCGGGCAGCGGTCGAGCAGCGCGTAGACCGCGTCGTCGGCGGTGCGGAACAGGGCGACCTGCGGGCCCTGCGCGCGCTGCACGCGGCGCGCGCCGAGGCGCGGGATCTCGTCGACGCGGCAGACCCGGGTCCAGACTTGTTGCTGCTCGCTCATCGCGCGGCCTCCAAGGCGTTGAATTGGCGCAGGTCGACCTTCGCGCGGTCGAAGTCGAACCAGGGGTCGGGCTCGCCGTCGAGCGCGAACTGCAGCTCGGCCCACAGCGCGCGGCGGCCCTCGGCGTCGTCGAGGACGCGGCGCTTCACGTGGTCCATGCCGACGCGGCCGACGTAGTGGCAGGTGCGCTCGAGGTACCAGCCCTCCTTGCGGTAGAGCTGCAGGAACGCGCCCGAGACCTCGAGCACTTCATCGGCCGTCTTGACCTTGCACAGGAACTGCGCGACCTCGGTCTTGATGCCGCCGTTGCCGGCGATGTAGAGCTCCCAGCCGCTGTCCACGCCGATGATGCCGACGTCCTTGATGCCCGACTCCGCGCAGTTGCGCGGGCAGCCCGACACCGCGAGCTTGACCTTGTGCGGCGCGTACATGCGCCACAGCGCGCGCTCGAGCGCCTTGCCCATATGGGTGCTGTCCTGCGTGCCCATGCGGCACCACTCGGAACCCACGCAGGTCTTCACCGTGCGCAGCGCCTTCGCGTAGGCGTGGCCCGAGGGCATGCCGATCTCGGCCCAGACGGCCGGCAGGTCTTCTTTCTTGACGCCGAGCAGGTCGATGCGCTGGCCGCCGGTGACCTTGACGGTCGGGATCTTGTACTTGTCGACGACGTCGGCGATGCGGCGCAGCTCGGACGCGTTGGTCTCGCCGCCCCACATGCGCGGAATCACCGAATAGGTGCCGTCCTTCTGGATGTTCGCGTGCGAGCGCTCGTTGATGAAGCGCGCCTGCGGGTCGTCCTGCGCCTCCTTGGGCCAGGACGACAGCAGGTAGTAGTTGAGCGCGGGGCGGCAGGTCGCGCAGCCGTCGGGGCTGGCCCACGCGAGCGTCGCGTAGACCGCGGGCAGCGAGGTCAGGTGCTCCTTGAAGATCGCGTCGCGGACCTCCTGGTGGCTCAGGTCGGTGCAGCCGCACAGCGCCTTCTTGCGCGGCGCGCTCGAGTAGTCGCCGCCGGCCGTGGACATGATCAGCTGCTCGACGAGGCCCGTGCACGAACCGCAGGACGCGCTCGCCTTGGTGTGGCGGCGCACCTCCTCGAGCGTGAACAGGCCCTTGTCCTTGATCGCCTTGCAGATCGCGCCCTTGGAGACGCCGTTGCAGCCGCAGACCTCGTCGCTGTCGGCCATCGCGGCGGCGCGGCTCTGGCCCTGATGGCCGGTGTCGCCGATGTTCGACTCGCCGAACATCAGCTTGTCGCGGATGTCGGCGATCTTGCGGCCCTCGCGCAGCAGCTTGAAGTACCAGCCGCCGTCGACGGTGTCGCCGTACAGGCAGGCGCCGACGAGCCGGTCGTCGCGGATCACGAGCTTCTTGTAGACGCCGCCGAAGGGGTCGCTCATGACGATCTCCTCGGTGTCCTCGCCGCCCATGAAGTCGCCGGCCGAGAACAGGTCGATGCCGGTGACCTTGAGCTTGGTCGAGACCTGCGAGCCCTCGTAGCGGCCGATGCCGAACTGCGCGAGGTGCGTCGCACAGACCTTGGCCTGCTCGAACAGCGGCGCGACGAGGCCGTAGGCGACGCCGCGGTGCGCCGCGCATTCGCCGACCGCGTAGACGCGCGGGTCGGTCACGCTCTGCAGCGTGTCGCTGACCTTCACGCCGCGCTCGCACAGCAGGCCCGCGCTCTCGGCGAGCGCGGTGTTCGGGCGGATGCCCGCGGCCATCACGACGAGGTCGGCCGGGATCTCGCGGCCGTCCTTGAAGCGCACGGCCATGACGCGGCCGTCCTTGTCGGGGATCAGCGCCTCGGTCTGCGCGCCGAGCAGGAACTTCAGGCCGCGCGCCTCGAGCGACTGGCGCAGCAGCGCGCCGGCCTGGTCGTCGAGCTGGCGCTCCATCAGCCAGCCTGCAAGGTGCACGACGCTGACCTGCATGCCGCGCAGCATCAGGCCGTTCGCGGCCTCGAGGCCCAGAAGGCCGCCGCCGACGATCACGGCGTGGCGGTAGCGCGTCGCGGCGTCGATCATCGCCTCGGTGTCGGCGATGTCGCGGTAGGCGATCACGCCCTCGAGCTCGCGGCCCGGCACCGGCAGCATGAAGGGGTTCGAGCCGGTCGCGATCAGCAGGCGGTCGTACTCGGCGACCGTGCCGTCGGCCGCGACGACGCGGCGGCGGCGCCGGTCGATCTCGGTCACGGTCTTGCCCAGGTGCAGCGTGATGCCGTTGTCGGCGTACCACGACAACGGGTTCAGGACGATCTCATCGATGGTTTGCTCGCCGGCGAGCACCGGGCTCAGCAGGATGCGGTTGTAGTTCGGGTGCGGCTCGGCGCCGAACACCGTGATGTCGTAGAGGCCGGGGGCGATCTTGAGCAGCTCCTCGAGCGTGCGCACGCCCGCCATGCCGTTGCCGATCAGCACGAGTCTGGATTTCTTCATCATCAACTCCACAAGCAGAATGCGCGGCCATGCATCTCGACATCGCCGCAGGACTGGCGAGCGCGGCCGGACCGCGCGCCATCAACGAGGACTACGCCGCCGTGCAGCGCCCCGCGCCGGCGGACGCCGCGACGCGCGGCTGGATCGCCGCGCTCGCCGACGGCGTGTCGGGCCCAGAACCCGGGGCCGGCGAGGGCCGCATGGCCGCGCAGAGCACCGTGCGCGCGCTGCTGCGCGACTACTACGCGGTGCCCGCGAGCTGGGACACGAGCGCCGCGCTCGAGCGCCTGATCGGCGCGCAGAACCAATGGCTCGCCGCGCACAACCGGCGTTGCGCCGCGGCCGCCCTGACGACGCTGAGCTGCGTCGTGCTGCGCGGCCAGAGCTTCGTGCTCGGCCATGTCGGCGACAGCCGCATCTGGCTGCTGCGCGACGGCGCCTGCCTGCAGCTGACCGAAGACCACGCGCTGCCGCAGCGCGACTTCGCGCGCGTCACGCGCGCCGTGGGCCTCGACGCGGCCGTGCACGTCGACTTCCGGCACGGCGAGCTGCGCGTCGGCGACCGCCTGCTGCTCACGAGCGACGGCGTGCACGGCGTGCTCGGCGCGGCCAAGCTCGGCGCGTTGCTCGGCGCGCACGACGACGCCCAGGCCGCGGCCGACGCGATCGTCGCGGCCGCGCTCGCCGCCGGCACGCGCGACAACGCGAGCGCGCTCGTGCTCCAGGTGCGCGGCCTCGCGGCGCTGGGCTTCGACGACGTGCGCGGCGCGGCCGAGCGCCTGCCCGTCCCGCAGCGGCTGCGCGTCGGCGCGCGGATCGACGCGTTCACCGTCACGGCGCTCGTCGCCGACAACGGCGTGCACCGGCTGTGCCAGGCGCGCGACGCCGACGGCCGCCTCGTCGCGCTCAAGATGCTTTGCGAGGCGCGCGCGAACGACGCCGAGGAGCGCGCGATGCTCGCCCACGAGGGCTGGCTCGGCCAGCGCTTCGCGGGCCTCGCGGGCTTTGTCGCGGTGCGGCCGGTGGCCGAGCCGAGCGCGTTCTACCTGTGCTTCGACTGGCACGCGGGGCGCACGCTCGAGCAGCTGATCGCGGCGCGCGAGCGGCCCGCGCTCGACGACTTCGTCGCCGCCGCGCGCGCGCTCGGCCACGCGCTCGGCCGCCTGCACCGCGCGGGCGTGGTCCACCGCGACGTCAAGCCCGCGAACCTGCACCGCGGCGACGACGGCGAATGGCGGCTGCTGGACCTCGGCGTCGCGCTGTCCGAGCGCTCGCCGGCCGCCGCGCGCGAGCTCCACGCGGGCACGCCCAGCTATATGAACCCCGAGCAATGGGACGACCCGCCGCGCCCCGCCGACGCGGGCAGCGACCTGTTCGCGCTCGGCGCGAGCCTGTACCGGTGGCTGACCGGCCACCTGCCCTACGGCGAGGTCGCGCCCTACCAGCGCGGCCGCTACCGGCGCGACCCCAAGCCGCCGTCGCGCTTCGACGCGCGCGTGCCGGCCTGGCTCGACCGCGTCCTGCTCAAGGCCGTCGCGCTCGACCCCGCACAGCGCTTCGAGACGGCCGAAGAGTTCGCGCTCGCGCTCGAACGTGGCGCCGCGCGCGCGCTGCCCGAGCTCGGCGCGACGCCGCTCGCGCGCCGCGACCCGCTCGCGCTGTGGCAGATCGGCCTCGGCGTCTCGCTGCTGCTCAACGCGCTGCTGATCGTCTGGCTGCTGTTCCTGCCGCGCTGACATCGCCGGGCTCCGACTTCTTCAGACCCGCGTGCCGAGCGTGGGCGCGCGGTAGTCGACCTCGGCCTCGGCCGGCGTCGGACGCGCCCGCCCCCCTCGCTCCGCCCAAGTCCTGGTCCAGCGAATCTGCGCGACGCGCAACATGAACAGCATGGCGAGCGCGAGCAGCGCGAACGCGACGAAGCCCCACAGATAGCTGCCGCCGTACTGCCTGGACAGGCCCATCGCGTTCGGGATGAAGCCGCCGCCGAGCGCGCCGATCTCGCCGATCATCGAGCCGGCGACGGCCGTCGCGAGCGGCCAGCGCAGCGGCACGAGCTGGAACAGCGCGCCGTTGCCCGCGCCGAGCGCGGCGAAGCACAGCATGAACAGCAGCGTCGTCGCGACGAGCGAGCCGCCCGACAGCCCGCACAGCAGCAGCGACACGGCGACGAGCGCGAGCACGGCCGTCAGCGTCGTCACGCCGCCGACGCGGTCCGAGATATGGCCGCCGACCGCGCGGATCACCGAGCCCATCAGCGCCGCGAGCATGGTCAGCTGGCCGGCCTGGACCTTGGTGACGTGGAACTGGTCGTAGAAATAGCTGGGCAGGAAGCTCGACAGGCCGACGAAGCCGCCGAAGGTCACGACGTAGATCAGGCTGAACGCCCAGCCGTCCTTCTCCCACAGGCAGGACAGGTGCTCGCGCAGCGACTGGTGCTCTCGGTCCGGCGGCTCCTTCGCGCAGAACCACATCACGGCCATCGGCAGCAGCATGGTCGCGGCGGCGACGCCGTAGACGGCCTGCCAGCCGTAGGCCGTCGCGAGCGGCGGCGCGAACAGCACGGCGAGCACGGTGCCGGAGTTGCCGGCGCCCGCGATGCCCATCGCGAGGCCCTTGTAGCGCGGCGGGTACCAGCCCGAGCCGAGGCTCAGCGCGACGCCGAAGCTCGCGCCGGCGATGCCGAGCAGCACGCCCATCGCGAGCACGCGGTCGTAGCTGTCGACGCAGAAGTAACCGAACAGCAGGGCGGCGACGATCAGCGCCATCTCGACCATCGCCGCGCTCTTGCGGCCGATGTACTGCGACAGCACGCCGAGCGGGAAGCGCATCAGCGCGCCCGCGAGGATGGGCACCGAGATCATGAAGCCCTTGTGGGCTGCGTCGAGCGCAAAGCTCTCGCCGATGAACGGCGCCATCGCGCCGTTGAGCACCCAGACCGCGAAGCTGAAGTCGAAGTACAGGAACGCGGCGAGCAGGGTCGGCCAATGGCCGGCCTGGGCGAACGCGCGGAACGGGCGGGAAGCAAGGGGAACCATGTGCGAGCCTCCAAAAGCAGATGGCCATGTCGAGCACCGGGCTCGGCATGGCCATCGAGAACGAACTGAAATGGTGGGCTGCAGCGCGCCTTTGCGCCACGGCCCGATCCTTGCAAGCAGCGTGCCAGGAGGGGCGCCGATGGCGGCGTCCCCGCTCAGCCGCTCTATGAAGTCCGCCTCCGCCGCCCCGCCCGCCGCCCCGCCCGTGCTGCTGCTCGCCGCGCCCGAAATCCCGGCGCCGGTGCTGCGCCGCACCATCATCGACCGCTGTTCATGCGACGACTTGGTGCAGCGCGCGGCGCGCGCGCCCGACGCAGCGCTGCTGCTGATCGCGACGGCCGAGGCGCTACCCGCCTGGCTGGCCGCGCTCGACGCGCTGGTCGGCCGCGCCATGCTCGCCCTCGTGCCCGGCGCCGACGCGGCCGCGCTCGACCGGCTCGCCGCGCTCGGCGCGCATTGGCTCGACCGGGCCCCGGCCGACTGGGACGCCGCGCTCGGCTGGGCCGCGCGCGTGCACGCCCGCGAGGCCGGCTGGCGCGAGCGCCTCGACGAGCGCCGCTGGACCGAGCGCGCCAAGGGCGTGCTGATGCTCGCCCAGGGCCTGGGCGAGGACGCCGCGCACCGGCTGCTGCGCGAGACCGCGATGCACGCGCGCCTCAAGCTCGCCGAGCTCGCGCGCGGCGTCGTCGCGGCGGCCGAGGGCGCCGAGGCCGTGAACCTCGCGGGCCAGCAGCGCTTTCTGTCGCAGCGCCTCGTCAAGCTGGTCGCGCAGCGCGCGGCCGCGATCGAGCCGCGCCGCGCGAAGACGCTGCAGGACGCGTCGGCCGCGCGCATCGACGCCAACCTCGCGCGGCTCGCCGAGCTTGCGCCCGCGGGCAGCGCGGCCGGTCTCGCCGCGGTCCGCGCGGCCTGGCAGGCGCTGCAGCCGCTGCTCGCGGGCAAACCGACGGCCGAGGTGCTCAAGCGCGCCGACGCGGCCGCCGAGACCCTGCTCGAGCGCTCCGAGGCGCTCGCGCGCGCCGTCGAGGCCGGCGGCGCGCACCGCAGCCTCGCGCTGGTGAATCTATGCGGCCGCCAGCGCATGCTGAGCCAGCGCCTCGCCAAGCAGGCGCTGCTCGCCGACCTGCTGCCCGGCGAGGTCGCCGTCGACGCGGCGCTGTTCGCGGCCTGCGAGGCCGGGCTCGCGAGCCTCGAGGCCGCGCCGCTCACGAGCGACGCGATCCGCGCGCTCCAGGCCGAGGTGCGCGCCGAATGGCTGCACCTCGTGCGCAGCCTGCGCGACGCCCATGGCCGCGAGGCCGCGGCCGGGCTCGCGCGCAGCAGCGAGGCGCTGCTCGATCAGCTCGACCGCCTGACCGCGCTGTACCAGCAAAGCCTGCAGCTCGTGCTCGGCCACTGAGCGCGGCGCAGTTATCCTCACAGGCATTGGCGACCAAGCCGCCGTTTCCAGGCGGCGCCGACGGAGGGCCTGGCGATGCAGGGTGGATCGCTGCGACGGTGGCTGGCGCTGCTGACGCTTTGCAGCGTCGCGGCGTGGCCCGGCATGCCGGCGCAGGCGTCACAAACGGCCCGCGCCCGCGCCGCGTCCGCCCCGGCGGCGGCCCCGACCGCGAGCGCGCCGACCATCACCCTGCACCTCGCGCGCAACGGCAACGCGGTCGTCCAGGTCGTCGCGGGCAAGCTGCTGCGCGAGCTCTACGCACGCCTCGGCGTCGCGATCGAGATCGAGCCGCTGCCGGGCAAACGCGCGACGCTGATGGTCATGGCCGCCGACGGCCGGCTCGACGGCGAGGTCGCGCGCGTGTCCGCCTACGCCGACGCGAACCCGTCGCTGATCCGCGTCGACCCGCCCTATTACAGCCTAAGCTCGAGCGTGTTCGTGCGGCGCGGCTTCGCGACCCCCATCCGCCGCGCCGAGGATCTCGCGGGCCTGCGCGTCGGCGTGTTCGGCGGTGCGACCCACGCCGAGCTCGCCGCCAAGCATGCGCTGAGCGTTGTCGAACTCGCGTCCTTCGAGCAGCTGTACAAGATGCTCGCGGCCGGCCGCGTCGACGTCGTCATCGACGCCGGCATCAACGGCGACGCCGAACTCCGCCGGCTCGGCCTCGACGCGCTGATCGAGCACCAGGGCGACCTCGCGCGGCTCGACCTCCATGCCATCCTCGTCGCGCGCCACGCGGCGCTCGCGCAAAGCCTCGGCGCCGAGATCCGCGCGCTGCGCGCCTCGGGCGAGCTGCAGGCACTGACCGCGCGCTACGAGCGCGAGACGCTCGCCGCCTGGGCCCAGGCGCCGCCACCACCGTCGGCGAGCGCGCCGTCGCGCTGACAATCGCGCGGCCGCGCTGTACTCTTGGCCCGCGAGCCGGACTGTCCTCCTCGCGGCCCGGGCCCCTGACTACAGTGAGCCGGCCCGCGACGAACGCGAGACGGAGATATTCATCATGAGCAGCAGCAGCGACGGCAAGCGCCGCGACGTCCCCGGGGTCCGCCAGTACGACGGCCCGGCCGGCGGCTGGGGCGCGCTGCGCGCGACGGCCCAGGCCGTGCGCCTGCAGATGGACAGCTTCGAGGCGCCCGTCGTGCTGCTGCGCACCAACCAGCCGACCGGCTTCGACTGCCCGGGCTGCGCCTGGCCCGACAAGGAGCACCGCTCGACCTTCCAGTTCTGCGAGAACGGCGCGAAGGCCGTGACCTGGGAGGCGACCACGAAGCGCGTGACGCCCGAGTTCTTTGCCGCGCACACGGTGACCGAGCTGCTCAAGCTCACCGACTTCGAGCTCGAGGACTTCGGCCGCCTGACCCACCCGATGGCCTACGACGCCGCGAGCGACAAATTCCTGCCCGTCGAATGGGACGCCGCGTTCGCGCGCATCGGCGCCAGGCTGCGCAGCTACGCGGCCACGCCCGACGCGGTCGAGTTCTACACCTCGGGCCGCGCGTCGAACGAGGCCGCCTACCTGTTCCAGCTGTTCGCGCGCGAGTACGGCACGAACAACTTCCCCGACTGCTCCAACATGTGCCACGAGGCGACGAGCGTCGGCCTGCCGCAGTCGATCGGCATCGGCAAGGGCACGGTCTCGCTGGCCGACTTCGACGCGACCGAGCTGATCATCTCGATCGGCCACAACCCGGGCACGAACCACCCGCGCATGATGGGCACGCTGCACGAGGCCGCGCGGCGCAAGGTGCCGATCATCGTGTTCAACCCGCTGCGCGAGCGCGCGCTCGAGCGCTTCGCCGACCCGCAGAACCTGTTCGAGATGGCGACCTTCAGCTCGACGGACATCGCGTCGACCTATTTCCAGGTCAAGGCCGGCGGCGACGCGGCCGCGCTCAAAGGCATCATGAAGGCGCTGCTCGTGCTCGAGGCCACGCAGGGCGGCGTGCTCGACCACGCGTTCATCGCCGCCCATACCGAGGGCCTCGACGCCCTGGCTGCCGACCTCGCGATCACCGACTGGGCGGCGATCGAGAAGGAAAGCGGCCTGCGCCAGGCCGAGCTCGAGCAGGTCGCCGCGGCCTACGCGAAGTCGAACGCGACCATCGTCTGCTACGGCATGGGCGTGACCCAGCACAACACCGGCACCTGGAACGTGCGCCTGATCGCCGACCTGCTGCTCTTGCGCGGCAATATCGGCAAGCCCGGCGCCGGCATCTGCCCGCTGCGCGGCCATTCGAACGTGCAGGGCAACCGCACGGTCGGCATCACCGAGAAGCCGAACGCGGCCTTCCTCGACCGCATCGAGGCGGTGTTCGGCTTCAAGCCGCCGCGCGAGCCGGGCCACGACTCGGTCCAGGCGATGGAGGCGATGGCGGCCGGCCAGGCCAAGGCGCTGCTGTGCCTGGGCGGCAATTTCGCGGTCGCGCTGCCCGACCCCGAGCGCTGCTTCGAGGCGATGGGCAAGCTGGACTTGAGCGTCCACCTCGGCACCAAGCTGAACCGCTCGCACTTGCTCGTCGCCCGGGAAGAGACCTTCATCCTGCCCGTGATCGGCCGCACCGAGCTCGACGTGCAGGCGAGCGGCGCGCAGGCGATCACGGTCGAGGACTCGATGTCCATGGTCCATTCGTCGATGGGCCGGCTGCGGCCCGCGTCGGCCCAGCTGCGCTCCGAGCCCGCGATCGTCGCGGGCATGGCCGCGGCCGTGCTGCCGCACAGCAAGGTCGAGTGGCGCGCGCTCGTCGACGACTACGACCGCATCCGCGACCTGATCGAGCGCACGCTGCCGGGCTTCGACCGGTACAACGAACGAATCCGCCAGCCGGGCGGCTTTCGCATGCCGCTGCCGCCGACCGAGCGGCGCTGGCCGACGCCATCGGGCAAGGCGCAGTTCTCGGTGTTCCCGGGCGTGCGCCAGACCTACGTGGCCTGGGACGACGACGTGCTGCGCCTGATCACGATCCGCAGCCACGACCAGTACAACACGACGATCTACGGCCTCGACGACCGCTACCGCGGCGTGTTCGGGCGCCGCGACGTGCTGTTCATGAACGCGGCCGACCTCGCCGCGCGCGGCATCGAGCACGGCGACCGCGTCGTCGTCGAGACGGTGGCGGCGACGCGCCGCCTGCGCCTCGAGGGCATCACGGCGATCGCGCACGACATCGCGGCCGGCTCGGTCGCCGCCTACTACCCGGAGGCCAACGTGCTCGTGCCGCTCGACTACATCGACAAGGAGAGCGGCACGCCCTCGTACAAGTCGATCCCGGTGCGCATCGCGCGGGCCGCGGACCAGGCGACCCGCTCGACGGGCAGCTAACGCGCGCAGTCGGCCGCGAGCTTGCCGACCATGATCACGGCCCGCTCGATGTCCTTTGTCCACGCCATGCTGTAGTTCAGGCGGATGAAGTGGCGGTAGTCGCCCGCGCACGAGAACATATGGCCCGGGCCGATCGTGATGCCGCGCTCGAGCGCGAGCTGGTAGAGCACCATCGCGTCGACCTGCGGCGGCAGCTCGACCCACAGCACGTAGCCGCCGGCCGGCTCGGACACCTTGGTGCCCGCCGGAAAGAAGCGCAGCACGACGTTGCGCATCAGGCTGGCCTGCTGCGCGTAGCTCTTGCGCACGCGGCGAAGATGGTGCTCGTAGCCCTCGCGCTCGAGGAACTCGGCGAGCGCGAGCTGCGGGATCGGCGGCGTCGTCAGCGTGTTCAGGAACTTGAGCTTCTCGACCTGGTCGCGGTAGCGCCCGGGCAGCGCCCAGCCGATCCGGTAGGCCGCGGTCAGCGTCTTCGAGAACGACGCGCAGTGCAGCACGAGGCCCTGGCGATCGAAGGACTTCAGCGTCGTCGGGAAGCGCGCGCCGTAGTGCAGCTCGTTGTAGACGCCGTTCTCGACGATCGGGATGCCCGCGCGCGCCGCGAACTCGACGAGCGCCTGCTTGCGCGCGTCGGGCATCTGGAAGCCGAGCGGGTTCTGGAAGTTCGGCATGACCATGCAGGCCGCGATCGGCTGGGTGCGCGCGATCGCCGCGAGCGCGTCGACCTCGATGCCCTGCTGCGGGTCGGTCGGCACCTCGACCGCGCGCATGCCCATGCGCTCGATCGCGTGCAGCATCGCGTAGAAGGTCGGCGATTCGACGGCGACCACGTCGCCGGGCCTCGCGACGGCCTGCAGGCACAGATTGATCGCCTCGGTCGCGCCGACCGTCACGATGATCTCGCCCGGGTCGACGGCGAGGCCCTTGTCGAGGTAGCGCCGCGCGATCTGGCGGATCAGCTTGGGGTGGCCCGGCGGCAGCGCGTTGCGCAGGCCGCGCACCGACTCGTCGCGGCCGGCCGCGCAGGCATAACGGTTGAGCTTGGCGGACGGGAACGCGGCCGTGTCCGGGTACGGCGAGCCCAGCGGCACCGCGTCGTCGACCGAGATCGAGCGCAGCGTCGACAGCACGAGCCGGCTCACGTCGACGGCCGAGGTCACCGGCGGGCGCGCCGGCCGCGCGACCGGGGCCTCGGGTGCGGCGTCCCTGCCCTGCAGGTTCACGAAGAAGCCCGACTGCGGCCGGCTCTCGATCAGGCCGCGGCTCTCGAGCAGCAGATACGCGCGCACGACCGTCGTGATGCTGAGCTTGCGCTGCGCGCTCGTCTCGCGCACCGACTGCAGGCGGTCGCCGTGGCGGAACACGCCGCGGCGGATCTGGCGCTCGACGTCGTCGGCGAGCTGTTCGTAGAGCTTTTTGTTCTTGACGGTCGTCACGCGCGGCCTCGCAGGCGCCCGGCGTCGCGCGGCACGGCGGCGGCCGTGCAGCACAGTTCGGGCGGATCCGCGCGACTGTACGCTCAGGGATTCTCTGCATAACCCTGGTGCCATCAGCCCCGCGTCGCGAGCCGCGCGCGATGCTCGCGCCGGCCCTGCTCGAGCAGGCCCTTCTGATCGACCGGCGGCGGCGCCGATTCGGCCGGCAGCGGGGTCGGCGAGCTTGTCGACGCGGGCGCCGCACAGCGCCGGCGCAGGCGGTCGGCGGCCAGCACGCCGCCGACCAGGCACAGCAGGGACAGGACGCCGAGCATGAGGCGCCATGCGGCGGGGATCAGGGCTTCTTGCTTCCGTCGTGTCATGTCATTCAGCCTGGGTGCGCTGAATGAAATCGCTTGCAGGATTTGCTCGATATCACCGGCGCTGTCTCGAATAATGGCGCCACAGGCGACCTCATCAAGAGTACAGACGGGTGAGATTCAAAGAGCACAGATGGATGGCCCGGATCTGTTCGGGCACCTCGCGTAAACTGCCGCACGACGCGGGCGCCATCGCCTCAGGGAGCGTGCATGAAGAAGATCCAGGCCTTCCTCGCCTTTGTTCTCCTCGCCCTGTGCATCGCCGCGCCCGCCGCGGCGGCACCGCCCGCGCAGGTCCAGGCGCTCAAGATCACGATCCTGTCGACCATGGTCGCCGACTACGGCACGCAGGCCGAATGGGGCTTCTCGGCGCTTGTCGAGGCCGACGGCCACAAGCTGCTTGTCGACACGGGCGCGGCACCGGGCACCGTGCTCGCGAACGCGAAGGCGCTCGGCATCGACCTGTCCGACGTCGAGGATGTCGTGCTCACGCACAACCACGACGACCACACCGCGGGCCTGATCTCGCTGCGCGAAGCGCTGATGGCGAAGAACCCGCGCGCGATGAGCCGCGTCCACGTGGCCTCGCAGATCTTCCTGAGCCGGCCCGAGGACGGCGGCAAGGGCGCCGAGGGCAACTACGTGCTGCTGCACCGCGCCGAGATGGCGAAACTCGGCATCCGTTTCGTCGTCCACGACGCGCCGGCCGAGCTCGCCCCCGGCGTCTGGTTCACGGGCCCGGTGCCGCGCCAGTACCCCGAGCGCAACTGGTCGGGCCGCGGCGTGATGGTCGTCGACGGCAAGGTCGTCGACGACAACATCCCCGAGGACTCGTCGATCGCGTTCAACACCGCGAGCGGCACCGTGCTGCTGTCGGGCTGCGGCCACGCGGGGGTCGTCAACACGATGACCTACGTCCACGAGCGCCTGCTGCCCGACCAGCCCATCGTCGCGCTCGTCGGCGGCTTCCACCTGTTCGGCCTCGACGACGAGCGCCTCGACTGGACCGGCGAGCAGATGCGCAAGTTCGGCGTGAAGACCCTGCTCGGCGCCCATTGCACGGGCTTCGAGGCGGTCTACCACCTGCGCCGCCAGCTGAACCTGCCGCGCTCGGCCGCGATCGTCGCCGCGGTCGGCTCGCGCTACAGCCTCAAGGACGGCATCAGCGCCGGCAGCACCGGCCTGAACCGCTAGGAGCCGCCATGCCCGCCAAGAACACGATCTGCCTCTGGTACGACCGCAGCGCGCTCGACGCCGCGCAGTTCTACGCCGCGACCTTCCCCGACAGCGCCGTGCACGCGGTGCACCGCGCGCCCGGCGACTATCCGTCGGGCAAGGAAGGCGACGTGCTGACCGTTGAATTCAGCGTCATCGGCATCCCCTGCCTGGGCCTCAACGGCGGCCCGGGCGTCCAGCCGAACCACGCGTTCTCGTTCCAGATCTCGACCGAGGACCAGGCAGAGACCGACCGCCTGTGGCACGCGATCGTCTCGAACGGCGGCCAGGAAAGCGCCTGCGGCTGGTGCCGGGACCGCTGGGGCCTGTCGTGGCAGATCACGCCGCGCGCGCTCATGGAGGCGCTCGCCGACCCCGACCGCGCGGCGGCGAAGCGCGCGTTCAACGCGATGATGCAGATGCGCAAGATCGACATCGCGGCGATCGAGGCGGCGCGTCGCGCCGCGGCCGAGATCGTCTCGGTCAACACAGGCAGAGATTGAAATTCGCTAGGAATGCCATGACGCATCAAAACGCGAGCGAATTTCTGTTGTGGTGCACGGTGCTCAACTACGCAGTTCTGATGGCCTGGTTTGGCGCCTTCGTATTTGCGCACGCTTGGATGCGCAGGCTTCACGGACGATGGTTCCGGATATCGGACGAATGCTTCGACGGCATCCACTACGCAGGGATGACCCTTTACAAAGTCGGCATCCTGCTGCTCTGCCTTGTGCCCTACCTTGCCCTTCGCATCCTGGGATGACCTTGAGTTCCGGATGCGGCCACGACCGGTCGATTCCGCCGCACGATGGCCCGTGCATTTCGCATGGGCGGCAAGCGCTGACTTTCAGTCGGTGCCGAGCGGCAAGAGCAGGCGCTCCAGCTCCTCGGCACTGAACTTCAGCGCAGCGCCCGAGTCGGTGCCAAGCACGGTCCCCGCCAGCCGGTGTTTGCGCTCCTGCAGTTCCAGCATGCGCTCCTCGATGGAGCCGGCCACCACCAGGCTGTAGACGAAGACCGGCTTGCCCTGCCCGATGCGGTGCGCCCGCGCGCTGGCCTGGGCCTCGACGGCCGGGTTCCACCAGGGGTCGAAGTGGATGACGGTGTCGGCCGCCGTCAGCGTCAGGCCCAAGCCACCGGCCTTGAGGCTGGCCAGCAGCACCGGAACCTCGCCGTTCTGGAAGCGCCGCACCAGCTCGCCGCGCTCGGCCACGGCGGTCTCGCCGGTCAGGACGAGGTGCGGCAGGTCCAGCGCCTCCGTGATCAGGCCCAGCATCTCCGTGAACTGCGAGAACACCAGCACCCGGTGTCCTTCGGCCACCAGGGCCGGCAGCATCTCCAGCAGCAGGTCGAGCTTGGCCCGCTCCATCGGCGCCTCCAGCCCTTTGACCAGCCGTGGGTCGCAGCAGACCTGGCGCAGCTTGAGCAGGGCGTCCAGCACCGTGATCAGGTGGCCCTGGAAGCCGGCGCGCTCCAGCGTGCGGCGCATCTGCTTGTCGGCCGCCACGCGCACACTCTCGTAAAGCTCTCGCTGGGCGCCGACCAGCTCGACGCGCCGGACCACGGCGGTCAGTGGCGGCAGCTCGACGGCCACCTCGGCCTTGGAGCGGCGCAGCACGAAGGGCCGGATGCGCTCGGCCAGTTGCTGCGCTCGCAGCGTCTCGCCGCCTTCCTCGATGGGCTTGCGCCAGCGGCGGTGGAAACTACGCGCGTCGCCGAGAAAGCCGGGCATCAGGAAATCGAACTGCGCCCAGAGTTCCAGCAGGTGGTTCTCCATCGGCGTGCCGGTCAGGCACAGGCGGTGGCGGGCTTCGATGCGGCGCACGGCGCGGGCAGCGCGGCCGCTGGCATTCTTGACCACCTGCGCCTCGTCGAGGATCAGCAGATGCCAGGGCCGGCGGCGGTAGTGGTCGAGGTCGCGCCATAGCAGCGGGTAGCTGGTCAGGACGAGATCGGCGTTGGCGATCTGGTCGAACCGGGGCAAACGGTCAGTGCCTTGCAAGCTCAAAACCCGCAGCCCGGGTGCCACGCGCGCGGCTTCGGCGGCCCAGTTGAAAAGCAGAGAGCTGGGCAAGACAGCCAGTGCGGGGGTGTCGAGCCTGCCGGCCTCCTTCTCCATCAGCACATGGGCCAGGGCCTGGGCGGTCTTGCCCAGACCCATGTCGTCAGCCAGGATGCCAGCCAGGCCTTGCGCGCGCAGGTGCTGGAGCCAGGCGAGGCCAGCCAGCTGGTAGGGCCGCAGCGTGATGGCCAGACCTGCGGGTGGGGCGACGGCAGGCGGGCTGCCGGTGCGCAGCAAGCGCTCGGCCAACTGGCGCAGGTCGCCCTCGCCGTGGAACTGCCAACCGGCGCGGCTGTCAAACCCGGCCAGGCGCGCAGCGTCCCAGTCGGAGAGCGGCAGCGGGCCCGGCTTCGGGTCGCACAGGAGGTCCACCATGGCGCCGACCACGGGCTTGAGCAGGTGCGCCCGCGCTTCGATGCGGCGCCCGCCCGGCGCGTGCAGCAGCACCAACTCCTCGTCCTCGATGCTGGCGATGGCGTCCAGGTACAGCCAGCGCCGGTCGCGGTTCAGCAGGTCGGCCAGGAGCGGCGCGAGGTCCAGGCTCTCGCCCTCGATCACGAGGCCCAGGCTCAGCAGCCAGGAGCCTCGGCGGCGGTCGCCGGTCAGGCGCTTGACCTCCATGCTCAGGCCCTGGGCCGCCACGGGCAGGTGGGCAAAGCCCGGCAGCGCCTCGAACTGCCAGCCGGAGGCCTGCAGCCGCGGCACCTGCTCGACCCAGAAGGCGGGGAATAGCTCCTCGTGGCCCAGGGTCCAGAGCTCTTCCAGGCGGCTCTTCGACGCCACGGCGCCGCGCCATTGAAGCTCGGCCGGGTCCAGCGGCTCGAGGCCGAGCGCCGTCAGCTGCTCGCGCACGGCGACGTCGCTGGGGCTCCTCAGCCGCACCACGCTGACGGGCGCGGCGCGCGGCCCGAGGGCGCCATGCCTGCGCATGCCCAGCAGGCCGTCGCCGCGGCCGAGGCTCAGCAGTTCGAGGCGCAGGATGGGTGTGGACATGGCGCGCGATTGTCCTCGCCTGCGGATGTGGTCTGACCGCCTCAGTCAGATTTGAGCGCCCCCGGCGCGCTCACGCCTGGGGTATTTGAAGCGCGTGGACTGAAGGTCTATGACTGCGTTTCGTAAACAAAACTAAACCACCTCCGGATTTCGGTCTGCGCCGCCCGTCGGCGGCGATGCTTGCATAGACTCGCGCGCCCGGATATCTGCACCGGCCTGCCATCGCCTCGCTCACGCTCTACCGCCCCTATGCCGTCTGAACGCCCCCCCTCATCCCACCTGCTGACCGCCCTGGCGCTGCTGCTCGCCACCGCATCGCTACACGCCGAGACCGCCGAGCGTTTCGAGCTCACCCAACGCGGCGTCGCACTCGAGGTGTCGGCGCCGGCGCCGGGCATCGTCCGCATCCGCATGGGCCGCGGTCAGCTGCCCGAAGACGCGTCCTGGGCCGTACCGGCGAGCGCGCGACACGCGCTCCAGCCGCTGCAGGTCACGCGCAGCGGCGCCCGGGTCGAACTGCGCGCCGCGGATATCGGCGTGCGCATCGACGCGCGGACGCTGCGCACCGACGTTCTCGACGCCGACGGCCAGCCACTATTCACCGACCTCGCGGGCGCCGCCGCGCTGCCGGCCGACGGCCGCGCCCTGCGCCTGCGCGAGCGCATGAGCGGGGCCGACCATGTCTTCGGCCTCGGCGACAAGACCGGCGGCTTTGACCGCCAAGGCGGGGCGTACGCGCTGTGGAACTCGGACAGCTACAAGTTCACACAGGCGACCGACCCGCTCTACAAGGCCATCCCCTTCTTCCTGGCCGTCGGCGACCGCGGGCGCGCCTATGGCTTCTTTCTCGACAACACCTGGCGAACCACCTTCGACTTCGGCAAGACCGAGCGCGGCGTGCTTGCCGTCGGCGCCGAGGGTGGGCCGCTCGACTACTACGTGATGGCAGGGCCGACGCCCAAGGACGTGCTGCGCGAGTACGCGGCGCTGACCGGCACGCCGCCGCTGATGCCCGCGTGGGCGCTCGGCTTCCAGCAGTCCAAGTGGAGCTACAAGACCGACGCCGAGGTCCGCGCGGTCGCCGCGCGCCTGCGCCGTAAGCGCCTGCCCGCCGACGCGATCTACATGGACATCGACTACCAGGACCGGGCGCGCCCGTTCACGGTCAATCGCGCGGCGTTTCCCGACCTCGCCTTGCTGGCACGCGACCTGCGCGAACAGGGCATCCGCCTCGTCCTGATCACCGACCCCCATATCGCCGACGCGCCCGACCAGAATTACGCCCCGTACGACAGCGGTATCGCGCAGGACCTGTTCCTCAAGCGGCCCGACGGCCGGCGGTATACGGGCGAGGTCTGGCCGGGTCCCGCGGTGTTTCCCGACTTCAGCCGCGCGACGGTCCGGCGCTGGTGGGGCGCGCTCTATGCCGACTTCGTCGGCGCCGGCGTCGCGGGCTTCTGGAACGACATGAACGAGCCCTCGGTCTTCAACGTGCCGAGCAAGACCATGCCGCTCGATGTCGTGCACCGGATCGACAGCGACGATTTCCGCGCGCGTGCGGCACGCCATGCCGAGATGCACAACGTCTACGGCCAGCTCAATTCGCGCGCAACCTTCGAAGGCCTGACCCGGCTGCAGCCCGATCAACGCCCCTTCGTGCTGACCCGCGCGAGCTACGCCGGGGGCCAGCGCTACGCGGCAACCTGGACCGGCGACAACGTCTCGAGCTGGCAGCACCTGAAGATGGGCGTCCACCAGCTCGTCAACCTCGGCCTCAGCGGCTTCGCCTACGCCGGCAACGACGTCGGCGGCTACGCCGGTGAGGCACCCTCGCCCGAGCTGCTGACGCGCTGGTTCGAGATCGGCGCGTTCATGCCGCTGTTCCGCGCCCATGCCGAGACCGGCCGTCCCGACCAGGGTCCCTGGGTCGGCGATGCCGCTCAGGTCGAGATCCGCCGCCGCTTCATCTCGGAGCGCTACCGGCTGATGCCCTATCTCTACGCCGCGGCGGCCGAGGCCAGCCGTAGCGGCCTGCCGCTGTTGCGCCCGGTGTTCCTGAACTTTCCGGCCGTGCTGGCCAAAGGCGACCGGCTCGGCGGCAGCGAGGACCAGTTCATGGTCGGCGACGACCTGCTCGTCGCGCCCTCGCCGACGCTGGAATCGGCGGGCGACTACGGCATCGAGCTGCCCGACACCGGCTGGTACGACTACTGGACCGGGCGGCGCCTGCCCGATGCGAAGCTGACGCTCACGCCCCAGCTCGCCGAGCTGCCGGTCTATGTCCGCCCCGGCGCGATCGTGCCCAGGCAGCCGCTTGTGCAAAGCACGGCGATCGTGCCGACCGGACGGCTCGAGCTGCACGTCTACCCGGGTCCCGACTGCCACGGCGAGATCTATGCCGACGACGGCGTGAGCCTGGCCTACCGGCGCGGCGAGTTCCTGCGCCAGCAGATCCGCTGCGAGGACGGGCCGACGGGCTTGCAAGTTCGCTTCGAACCGCGCGAGGGTCGATGGCAGCCGTGGTGGAACGGCGTCACGCTCTACGTCCACGGGTGGCAGGGTGCCGCGCCGCGGGCGAGCGCAGGTGGCCTTGCGCTAGCGACCTCGGTCGATGCGACTCAGGCGGCTGCGGTGATTCTGGCGCCCGACATTGTCGACGGGCAGGTGTCGATCAACCGGTAAGGGCAGCCTTTCAAGCCAGCAAGCGCTTGAGTCGCCTTGATTTTGTGTAATCGATCGATTACACACGAATCGTGTTCAGCGTCAAAGCGCTCCCCGAGTTCACCTCGTGGCTGGACCGTCTTGCGGACGCTGCGGTTCGAGGTGTGGTGGTCGCTCGCATCAAGCGCCTGGAACGAGGTCTTTTCGGCGACGTGGTGTCTGTCGGGGATGGCGTCTCCGAGCTTCGCATCCATATCGGTGCCGGGTGGCGCGTGTATTTCACTGAACGCGGCGGTCAGATCATCGTCCTGCTGGCGGGAGGGTCCAAGCGCACGCACAGAGGTGATATCGAGCGCGCAAAGGCGCTGGCGGCACGACTGGACTGACAAAGGAAACGCTTATGAACAAGCGCATCAATACAGAAGGCTTGCCGGCCTTCGACGCGGCACCTTACCTCGATAGCGAGGAAGCGATTGCCTCGTATCTGACTGACATCCTGGAGGCTCGCGACGCGGGTCTGCTTGCCGCAGCGCTGGGCGACATCGCACGTGCCCGCGGCATGACCGACATTGCCAGGCAGGCAGGCATTACCAGGGAAGCGCTGTACAAGGCACTGAGGCCGGGTAGCGAGCCGCGTTTCGACACCGTTATCCGCGTGTGCGCCGCCCTTGGGGTGCGTCTGGTCGTGCAGCCGATGCAAGCGGCCTGATCGGCACGCGTTCAGCGGGACGACTCGACGCCCAGGTTCTTCGCCGCGGGAACGTCCTTGACCGGCAGCGCAAACACCTTGCCCAGGCCTGCTTCCAGGAAGACGTAGTGGTTCTCGATGCTGCTGTGGACGGTGATCACCGCGGTATCGAGCAGCTTGGCCTTGTCGCCGACACGCTGGACCAGCACGAAGTCGCCGTGGGGCATGCCGGCCAGCACGTAGCGGTCGCGGCCCGGAACCCCCGGCGCGGGCCCCAGATTGGCCACCCGGATCGCGTCGGCGTGCCAGCCGGGCGTGAACGAGTCGCTGTCGGCCGGCGGCGGCGCGGTGGCGGCCGACGCGGTCGCCAGCAAGGCGCCGGCGGTCAGCGCGCAGAACACGAGGCGCGTGTTGCGGATGGACGTACGCAGGCTGTTCATGGTGAGACCGCTCCCTGGCGCTTGTACCGCGGCAAATGCCGCCTCTGCCGGGCGACAGCCCGCGCTGCGATGTTGCGCCTTTGCGCCCGCATTGTGCGGGCGCAACGACGACTCTTTACGAGGTAGGGACCACAGCCCAGGTGGACGGATCTGATCTGCTCTTTTGAAGGAGATCTGAGCCTGGGCCCAGCCGCCAGGATCGGGCACAGTCCGGTCCGATATGGATCGCGTCAAGCAATAGCCCGGAAGTACCCGAAATGATGGATTGGTTCCCTATCGTCTTCATCGTGTTCAAGCTCGTCGTGCTCGGCACGGGCATGTTCTTCGCGATCAAGTGGCATCACGAGAAAGCGAAGAAAGAGAAGCAGAACAACAAGGAATGACGAAGAGGCCGACGGACTGCCGGCGTCAGGCCGCCCGCCCCGGCAGCGCCGCGGCGGCCGCGCGCAGCATCTCGAGCGTCGCCGCCGCACCCGGCGACAGCTGGTGCTGGCGCCGCGTGACGATGCCGTAGGCGTCCATGCGCAGGCCCAGGTCGAAAGGCAGCACGGCGAGCAGGCCCGCGTCGAGGTAAGGCTGGACGAGCTCCTCGGGCAGCGCGGCGATCATGTCGCTGCGCATCAAGAGGCTCGTCGTGACCGGCATCGCGAGCGTCTCGACCGATTCGATCGGCTGGTCGAGCCCGGCCGACAGGAATAGCGCGGTCAGTCGGTCGCGCAGGATGCTGCCGCCCGGCGGCAGGATCCAGCTCTGCTGGGCCAGGTCGGCGAGGCGCAGCGCGTCGGCGCGCGCGAGCAGCGGGTGGCCCGGGCGCAGGATCACGCTGTGCGGCTCGTCGGTCACGGTCTCGAAACTGAGCTCGGCGGCCGACTCGCTGTCGAGCACGCGGCCGATCACGATGTCGAGTTCGCCGCCGCGCAGGCGCTGGATCAGCAGCTTGCTCGTGTCCACGCTGATCGACACGCGCACGCGCGGATGCTCGGCCTTGAGGCGCTGGATCACGGCCGGCAGCAGGCTCGTCGACGGCGTCAGCACGGTGCCGATCGCGACGCGGCCGCTCAGGCCAGAGAGCAGTTCCATGACCTCCTGGTGGCCCGCGTCGAGCTCGGCGAGCGCGGCACCCGCGCGCCGGATCATGACCTCGCCGTACCAGGTCGGTGCGACGCCGCGCGGCAGGCGCTCGAACAGCTGGACGCCCAGCGCGTGCTCGAGCTCCGACAGCAGCTTGGACGCGGCCGGCTGGGTCAGGTTCGCGGCCTCGGCCGCGCGCAGGATCGAGCCATGCCGGCCGAGCTCGACGAGCAGCACGAGCTGGCGCGTCTTCAGGTGCGAGCGGACGAAGCGGTTGGCACGGGCGTCGGACATGGACGGCGGTTGCGGCGGCAGCGGCGGCGACTACTCGTGATAAAGCTGCGAGCGGCCGCCGTCGATCAGGATGTCGGTGGCGTTGATGAAGCGCGCCTCATCGCTGGCCAGGAACAGCGCAGTGTAGGCAACTTCGTCGGGCTCGCCGACGCGCTTGCACGGCAGCAGGTCGACCTGGCGCTGCGCGTCGGCCGCGGGCAGCGAGTCGAGCCAGGCCTGCACGCGCTCGCTGCGGATCAGGCCCGGCGAGATCGAGTTCACGCGCACGCCGCGCGCCGCGTACTCGATGCCCAGCGAACGCGTGAGCCCGATCAGCGCGTGCTTGGCGACCGGGTAGGGGAAGCAGCCCGGGATGATCTTGTGGCCGTGCACCGACGCGATATTGACGATGCTGCCCGCGCCCTTCGCGAGCATGCCCGGCAGCACCGCGCGGCAGCAATGCCAGGCGCCCTCGAGGTCGATCGCGAAGCAGCGCTGCCATTGCTCGGGCGTCAGCGCGAGCGGGTCGTCGAACATGTCGACGCCGGCGTTGTTCACGAGCACGTCGACGGGCCCGAAATGCGCGGCCGCGCGCTCGACCATTTCGTTCACGGCGTCGGCGTCGGCGACGTCGGCCGCGACGAACAGCGCCTTGTCGCCGAGCTCCGCGCGCAGCGCCGCGGCGGCCGCGTCGTCGCGATGGCTGTTGAACACGACGCGCGCGCCCTCGGCCGCAAAGCGCCGCACGATGGCCTTGCCGATGCCGAGCGTCGAGCCGGTGACGAGCGCCACCTTGTTATGGAGTCTTTTGCTGGTCATGGCGGATCAGGAGGTCTGGGTCAGAGGCAGGGCCGGCGCGTGGTCGCGCCAGACGTCGAGCACGGGCAGCGCGCGGCCCTTGAAGTCGAACAGCGTCGTGTTCGCGACGACGTTCGCGCCGGGCTTCGCGTCGCCCTCGTGCAGTGCCCAGCCGACGCCCGGGCAGTCGATCATGATCGGATCCCAGTAGAGCACGCCGAGCACGCGGCCCGCCGCCTTCAGGCCGTTGAAGAGCTCGTCGATCCAGTCGCGCTGGCCGGCCGGCGAGCTCTTCTCGGGCGGGTAGGGGCCGTTGTCGGCGAGCTGGCCGGGCCAGCCGTTCGGCAGCGTCGGCGCGAAGTTGAAGCCCGCTTCCATGATCATCAGGTCGCGGTCGTAGCGCGCGGTCACGTCGCGCGCGAACGCGACGACGTCGTCGACGCGGCGCCTGGTCCAGAACGGGTAGTACGAGGCGCCGATCACGTCCCAGTCGACGCCCTGCGCGCGCGCCGCGTCGAACCAGCCGTGGTACTTGGCGAGGTTGCCCGCGTCGTCGAGGTGCAGGATCACGCGCGCGTCGGGCAGCACCGCCTTGACGGCCGCGTGGCCGGCCTTGAGCAGCGCGCCGAGGCGCGGCCAGTTCGCGGCCGTCGCGGCGCCGTACGGATACAGCATGCCGGCCTCGATCTCGTTGCCGAGCGAGACGAACTGCGGCGGCGTGCCCTGGGCCTTGAGCGCCGCGAGCACCTCGCGCGTGCGCGCGCCGACGAGCTCGACGAGGCGCGCGAAGCGTGCCGATTCGTCGGGCAGCGCATCGAGCTCGCGCGTCCACGCGTGCGGCGGCGTCTGCGTCTTCGCGTTGGTCCAGAAGTCGCTGTAGTGAAACGTGAGCTCGATCTGCAGTCCGAGCGTGGCCGAGCGGCGCGCAAGGCCCAGCAGGTCGCCGAGGTCCATGCAATGCGCGGGCCAGTACCAGTCGTCGACGCCATGGCCGCTGCCAGGCGATTCATACAGACGCAGGCGCACGATGCTGTGGCCCGCGTCCTTGAGGATCTGCAGCGCGTCGCGCTCGCGGCCCTGGCGGTCGGCGTAGCGCGCGCCGGCCTGATCCATCCAGCTGAGCACCGAGACGTCGCCGCCCGCGAGGAACGGCCGCGCGACGGCGTCGCGCTGCAGCGCGATGTCGGCGAGCTCCGCCCATTGGCCGCCGCGCGCGTCCGAGTGCAGGCCCAGCGCGAGCCGGCCGTCGGCGCCGACCGGGATGCCCGGGATCACGAGCTCGCGCGGCTCGGCGCTCGCGAGCGGATGCGTGCGCGCGAGGCTGTGACCGGCGACGCGCGCGAACGCGAACACCGAGGGCTGGCCGCCGCTGCTGCGCGCCTTCGCACGCAGCGTGTAGCTGCCGGGCGCCAGGCCTTCGAGCATGCGGTAGCTCGTCACGCGATAGTCGGCCGCGGCCTCGTGGCGCAGCGCGAGCTTGGGGTTGCGGTTCAGCGCCGCGGTGTTCGACGCGGCGGTGTCGCCCTGGTCTTGCCAGTCGCCGGGCGCATCGGCAGCGCCGGTGCTGCCGCCTGCCGATGCGGCGCCGTCGGCCGCGCGCGCCGCGAGCGGCAGCAGCGCCGCCGCGGCCGCGACGAACGTGCGCCGCTCAAGCACGCCCGCCCCGGCTGTGCAGCTGGTCGAGCAGCACGGCGGCGAGCAGGATCAGGCCGCGCATCAGGTACTGGTAGAACACGTCCACGTTGAGCAGGTTCATCACGTTCGCGAGCGTGCCCATGATCAGCACGCCGACGAGCACGCCGAAGATGCGCGCCTTGCCGCCGGCCAGCGACACGCCGCCGAGCACGCAGGCCGAGATCACGTCGAGCTCGAAGCCCTGGGCCGCGTTGGGCTGGCCGCTCGTGATGCGCGCCGCGAGCATCAGCCCGGCCATCGCCGTGACGAGGCCCTGCAGCGCGAAGATCCACACGCGCAGGCGCTCGACGCGCACGCCGGCGAGGCGTGCGGCTTCGGGGTTGCCGCCGATCGCGAGGGTGTTGCGGCCGAACACCGTGTGGTTGAGCAGTACGCCGAACACGACAAAGCAGCCGCCCGCGAGCAGCACCGGCGCTGGCAGGCCCGCGACCTGCGCGTCGCCGAAGCCGATGAACGTTGCGTCGGCGATGCCGACCGACTGGCCATGCGAGACGATGAACGCGAGGCCGCGCACCATCAGCATGGTCGCGAGTGTCGCGATCAGCGCGTTGATGCGCAGATAGGCGATCAGCGCGCCGTTCAGGGCGCCGATCAAGGCGCCCGCGACGAGGCCGCCGCCGATCGCGATCGCGAGGCTGTGGGTCTGCTGGAGCAGCAAGGCGCCGAGCACGCCGCTGAACGCGATCAATGAGCCGACCGAGAGGTCGAAGTCGCGCGAGGCGAGGCACAGCATCATCGTGCACGCGACCATGCCGATCTGCGCGACCGACAGCAGCAGGCCGACGATGTTCACGGCCGAGAAGAAGCCGTCGACGCTTAGCGCGAGCAGGACGAACAGCACCGCGTAGCCGAGCGGCAGGCTGTAGTCCTGCCAGAAGGTCGAGCGGCCGGGCAGCTTGGCCAGGGTCTGGGTGGTCATTGGGGGGCTCCGGAATTCTTCGTCGTCGTCATGTCGGGCAGCGCGAGGCTCAGCACCGCCGCCTCGTTGGCCTGCGCGCGCGGCAGCTCGCCGCTGATTGCGCCGTCGCGCATCACGATTACGCGGTCGGCGATGCCGAGCACCTCAGGCAGCTCGCTCGAGATCACGATCACGCAGCAGCCGCTCGCGGCGACCTCGTGGATGAGGCCGTAGATCTCGTTCTTCGCGCCGACGTCGATGCCGCGCGTCGGCTCGTCGAGGATCAGCACCTTGAGGCCGGGTTCGGCGAGCCAGCGTGCGAGGATGACCTTCTGCTGGTTGCCGCCCGACAGCAGGCGGATCTGCTGATGCCGGTCGGGCGTCTTCACGCGCAGGCGCTTGATGAACGCGTCGGCGCGCTCGGCCTCGCGGCGATGGCGCAGGAACAGGCCGGCGCGCAGCTCGTGGCGGCGCACGCTGATATTGATGTTCTCGGCGATCGAGGCCTGGGCCAGGATGCCCTGCTCCTTGCGGTCTTCGGGGCACAGCACGATGCCGGCCTCGATCGCGGCGCGCGGGCCCGCGGTGGCCACCGCCGCACCGTCGAGCCGCACCTCGCCGCCCGCGCGCGCGTCGGCGCCGTAGAGCAGGCGCATCAGCTCGCTGCGGCCCGCGCCGACGAGGCCGAAGAAGCCGAGCACCTCGCCCGCGTGGACGCTGAAGTCCTGGCCCTCGGCGATCGGGCCGCCGACCGCGCTGCGCAGGCCGCGCACCTCGAGCCGCGGCGCGCCGCGCGGACGCGCGCGGTAGTCGTAGATGTCGCTGAGCTCGCGGCCGACCATGTCGGCGATCAGGCGCTCGCGCGGCACGTCGGCCATGACCGGATGCGCCGCGACCTTGCGGCCGTCGCGGAAGATCGTGCACGAATCGCAGAGCGCGTAGAGCTCCTCGAGCCGGTGCGAGATATAGATCAGCGTGCGCCCCTGGTCGCGCAGGCTGCGCACGAGGCGGAACAGGATCTCGGTCTCGCGGTGCGAGAGGCTGCTCGTCGGCTCGTCGAACGCGATCACGCGCGCGTCCTGCAGCACGGCTTTGCAGATCTCGACCATCTGGCGCTGCGCGATCGACAGCGTCGCGAGGCGCGCGTCGGGATCAAGGTCGACGCCGGTCTCGCGCAGGCAGGCCGCGACGCGTTCGCGCGCGGCGCGCCGGTCGACGAACAGCCCGGCGCGGCGCGGCAGGCGGCCGAGCAGCATGTTCTCGGTGACGGTCAGGTCGGCGACGTACTGGAGTTCCTGGTGGATCACGGCGACGCCCGCGCGGATCGCGTCGCCGGCGCTCGCGAAGCGGCATTCCTCGCCGTCGAGCAGCAGGCGCCCGCCGTCGGGCCGGTACTGGCCGCCGAGGATCTTCAGCAGCGTCGACTTGCCCGCGCCGTTCTCGCCGAGCAGGCCGTGGACCCGGCCGGCCTCGGCCGCGAAGCTCACGCCGTCGAGCGCGCGCACGCCGGGAAAGCGCTTGCTGACCTGGTCGAACTGGAGTGCGGGCATCGTCATAGGCCGAGCTTCCGGCGCACCTCGGCGAGGTTCGCGCGCGTGACCACGATGCCCGTGGTGAGCGTGAGCGGCGGCGGCGCCTCGCCCGTGGTGATCCAGCGGTACATGTCGATCGAGGTTTCGTAGCCGTGGCGGCGCGGGCTGATCAGCACCGTGCCGGCGAAGCCCGTGAGGTCGGGCCGCGCGAATTCGTTGAGCGCGGTCTGGCTGCCGCCGATGCCGATGCCGGCGACCGCGTCGGCGCGCAGGCCGCGGCCCTCGGCCGCGCGCACGCCGCCGAGCACCATCTCGTCGTTCATCGCGAACACGAACCAGCGCTTGAAGCGCGGGTTCTTGGTCAGCGCGATCGTCGCCGCGTTGAACGCGTTCTCGGTGTCGCTCTTGGACGAGGGCGCGTCGACGATCTGCGCGGCCGGGAAGCCCGCCTCGACGAGCGCGTCGACCGCGCCGCGCGTGCGCTCGCGCGCCGTCGGCAGCTCGTCGAACGCGATGCGCATCGCGCCGACCTCGGCGAGCGACCAGCCGCCCGCCTGCGCCGCGTCGAGCAGGCCGCGGCCGACCTGGCGGCCGATCTCGTAGGCCGAGATGCCCATGTGCGGGATTGCCTCGATCGGGTGGCCGAGGCCGTCGACGAGGCGGTCGTCGACCGACATCACCTTGATTCCGTAGCGCCGCGCCGTGCGCTCGATCGCGGTGCCGAGCTTGACGTCGGGCGCGCAGATCACGAAGCCCTGGGCGCGCAGCGCCGCGAGCGTCGCGATCGCGTCGAGCGTCTTCTCGCCGCCGGGCACGCCGATCCTGATCAGCGCGAAGCCCTTCTCGGCGGCGGCCTCGCCCGCGTAGCGCCATTCGTCCTGGAACCAGGGTTCCTCGGCCTGCTTCACGAGGAAGCCGATGCGGACCGGTGCGGTCGATGCCTGCGCAGTCGGCAGCGCCAGGCCGAGCCCCAGGCCGAGGCCCGTGCCCAGGCAGGCGCGGCGTGAATAGTTCTTTGCGGCGCTCATGCGCTCACCTCGTCGTCGTCGAACAGCGCGTCGGCCAGCGCGAGCGCCGTCGGCAGCTTGAGGCCGAACAGGCTGCCCGACAAGGGCTGCGCGGCGAGCGCCTCGCGGCTCAATTCGCTGCGCGCGGTCGTCGCCATCAGCCAGTCGCCGTCGGGCCCGCCGAGCGCCGGGGAGCTGCTGTGCGCGGCCGGCGCCAGGTAGTCGGCGATCGCGCGGCCGTCGGGCGCGTAGCGGCGCACGCGGCCCGCGCCCCATTGGGCGTTCCACAAACAGCCCTCGCGGTCGATCACCGAGCCGTCGGGCCAGCCGCGGCCGTCGTCGACGCGCGCGAACGGCCGCAGGTTCGCGACCTGCGCGCTCTCGGCGTCGTAGTCGCAGCGCTGGATCGCGCCGGTCACCGTGTCGGCGAAGTACATGGTCGCGCCGTCGGGGCTGAAGCAGATGCTGTTGGCGATCGCGACGGCCGGCAGCGGCAGGCGGCGCAGGCCGTGGCGACGCGAGTATTGATAAAAGCTGCCGATAGTCCGGCGCTCGGCCGCGTGCTCGTTCATCGTGCCGAACACGAAGTAACCGCGCCGGTCGGTGCGGCCGTCGTTGACGCGCGTGCGCGGCTCCGCCGCGTCGACGGGCGCGAGCGAATCCACGCGCTCGAGCTGCGGCGCGTCGCCGAGCGTCGCGAACGCGAGCCGCTTCGCGAGGCCCAGCAGCAGCCGGCCCGAGCGCGTATGCGCGAAGCAGCCGAGCCGGTCGGGCAGGACCCAGCTCTGCGCGGCCGCCTGGCCCGGCGCCCACGCGTGCAGGCGCGCGCCCTCGATGTCGGTCCACCACCAGCGGCCGGCCTGCCACTGCAGGCCTTCGCCGAGCTGCGCGTCGCCGCGCAGCGCAAGTTCGAGTCCGGCCTCGGGCATCACAGGTCCATGTGCAGGCTCAGCGCGTAACGGCGGTCGTCGCCGTAGTTGCCCATCGGCTGGTCGTTCACGCCGTAGTAGCTGCGGCGCACCGTGCGCGTGATGTTGTTGACCTCGAACGCGACCTTCAGGTGTGAGCTGATCGAGTAGCTCGCATAGCCGTCGAGGATGCCGTAGCCCTTCATGTAGATCGGGGTCTGCGCGATGGTGTTGCCGTTGTCGGGATAGTAGTTGCCCGTCGTCGACAGGTAGCGGCCGCGGTAGGTGTACGCGAGGCGCAGCGACACGTCGTCGTAGTCGTACATGCCGATCAGGTTGTAGCTCGTGCGCGAGAGGCCCTGCAGCGCCGTGCGCTGGCCCGCGAGCACGCCGGGAGCGCTGCTGTCGACGAGCGTGAAGTTGGCCTGCATGCCGAAGCCCTTGAGCCAGCCCGGCAGGCTCGTCGCGAAGCCCTGGTAGCCGAGCTCCAGGCCCCTGATCGTGCCGTCCTCGCCGTTCGTCGGCGTCGACACCGTGTAGGTCGTGCCCTTGTAGACGAGCGGGATCGTGCTGGTCTGGATGAAGCCGTCGACCTTCTTGTAGAACGCCGTGCCGTAGACGAAGTCGCTGCGCGTCAGGTAGTACTCGAGCGCCGCGTCGACCTGCTTGGCCGTGAGCGCCTTGAGCGCCGGGTTGCCGAGGTAGCCGGTCAGGTCGTTCGCGTTCAGCGACAGGCTCGGTGTGAGCTGGTCGAAGTTGGGCAGCGTCATGACCTTGCTCGCCGACACGCGCGCGACGAGCTTGGACGTGAGGTCGAAGCGCATGTTCAGGCTCGGCAGAGCGTAGTTGCTGCTCGCGTCGATGCTGCGCGGCGTCGCCGTGCCGCTCGAGATCTCGGTGTAGTTGCGGTGGTCTCTGACGTCGACGTAGCGCAGGCCGAGGTTGCCCGACCAGGGGATGCCGCCAAGCGCGCTGTCGAAGTCGACGACGCCGTACACGGCGCTCGTCTTCTCGCTCAGCGAGAAGCGCTCGGGGTCGTCGAAGCTCGGCACGGTCAGGCCGAGGTCGGCGCGGAAGGTGGCCGGGTCGCGCAGCAGGTTCATGTCGGTGACCGCGAGCCACTGACGCGGGAAGGTGCCGCTGCCGCCGTCGCGCAGCAGGTTGCTGAACGGGATCAGGCCGACCGAGTTCGCGACCGAGGACACGAGGCCGCCGATATTGCTCGTCGCCGCACCGCTCCAGATGCTGTCGATCGTGTTGATCTCGGCGCTGTCGGCGCTGCGGTCGCTCAGGCGCACGCCGGCGCGCAGGCGCGTGAACGGGCCGTCGCCGTCGAGGCGGTGCTCGACGTCGCCGCGCCAGCTCGTCTCGCTGCCGTTGTTCTGCTGGCGGAAGTACAGCGCCTTGCTCGCGTAGTACTGGGCCGGGTTGGTGAGGTCGGTCGGCGCGCCGAGCACCGGGTTGCCCGACGGCGTTTCGGTCGACAGGTCGTAGCGGTACTGCGCGTTATTGGTCCAGGCGCCGAGGCGCGCCTCCTCGTACAGGCGCGCGTAGTCGCTCGTCGTGTACGCGAGCTCGGACTTGTAGGTCCAGCCGTCCAGCTTGTAGCTGCCGCCGAGCGCGTACTGCGAGGTGCGCGTCTGATCGTCGGCGATGTACGAGGACGTCGTCATCTGCGCGCCCCAGAACGAACCCGACACGAAGTTGCCGTTCGCGTCGGTCTTGATCGTGCCCGCGACGGGCCACAGCGCGCCGAGGTTGGTGCCCGCGCTCCAGTTCGCCCAGTACGGCGAGCCGTAGTAGCCGTAGGTGTCGGTGCGCGTCTTGAGCTCGGTGTGGTCGACGTCGAGGTAGACCTCGGCGGCCGCGCTCGGGCGGTACTGCAGGCTCGCCGTGATGCCGGTGCGGTCGCGCGAGCCGAGCTCGTAGGACAGCCACTGGCCGACCGGCGCGTAGGTGCCGGAGCCGTCCGCGAGCTGGGCGGGCGCGCCCATTTCCTCGGTGTCGGCGCGGTAGCTGCGCTTTTGCTTGGCGACGCTGAGCAGCGCGCCGAAGTCGCCGCCGCCCTCGAGCTTCCAGCGCTCGCTGACGAGGAAGGAGCCCTCGGGGTTGCGCTTGCCGGCGAGGTCGGCGTAGGTCTCCTTCACCGTGCCCGCGAGCTTGAGGCCCGTGAAGTCGAGCGGGCGGTGCATGCGCAGGTCGATCACGCCGCCGATGCCGCCTTCGATCTGGTCGGCGACCGGGGTCTTGTAGACGTCGGCGCCCGCGATCAGCTCGGCCGGCACGTCCTGGAACGACAGGCCGCGCTCCTTGCCGGCGGTGAAGATGTCGCGACCGTTGAGCAGGGTCTCGGTCTCGCTGAGGCCGCGCACCTGGACCTGGTCGCCCTCGCCGCGGTTGCGCGACACCTGCACGCCGGTCACGCGCTGCAGCGCCTCGGCGACGTTCGCGTCGGGCAGCTTGCCGATGTCGTCGGCGACGATGGTGTCGACGATCTGGTCGGCGTTGCGCTTGCGGTCCTGGGCCTTCTCGAGGCTCGCGCGCATGCCGGTCACGACGACGGTGTCGAGCTGGTCGGGCTTGGCGCCAGCGGCGTCGTCGGCCCAGGCGGGCAGCGTGCAGGCGAGGCCTGCGGCGCAGGCGATCAGGCGCAATCGGGGCGCGGTGGCGTGGCGAGTGCTCATGTTCTTTTGTCTCCGTTTTATCTGTCTATGGAATCGGACGTTGCAAAGTTACCGAGCGGGAACAAACGCCACCAATGAAAGATTTGGTTTTTGCTATCTCGGGTTCGCATATCAGCGGATCTGCGCGGCGTAGACCGGGTGCAGCGTCACGCCACGGAGTTGCGCGAACTGTTGCGCGCCCGCGAAATCGGGCCGGTGCGCGCGGTCAAGGTAGATCGGCGCGTCGGCACGCAGCGGCAGCACGCTCAGCGTGAGCGGGCCTTGCGGTGCATGGGCGAGGCCACGCAGGCCGATCTGCCATGGCTGGCCGTTGAAGTACCAGTCGTCGAGCATCGTCGTGCCGTCGAACAGGCGCGCGATGTCGCCGGTGAAGTCGGGTTCGATCAGCACGTCGGCGAGGCCGTCGAGCGCGTGCGACGGCAGCGTGACAGTCCAGGCGGCCGACGCCTTGAAGGCTTCGGGGATCGGCGCGAGCGCGGCGCCCGCGAGGCCGCCCTTGAGCACGGGCGGCGCGTCGCCGGCGGCGCGCAGCGGCGTGACCTCGGCCTTCAGCGCCCGGGCGGGCCAGTGCAGCGCGAGGGTCTGGAACGCGCCGTCCATCGCGACCGCGGCCTTCGCACCCTGTGCCTGCGGGTGTGCAAGTGCCGGGAACACGGCGACGCGCTGCTCGGCGGCGTCGGTCGAGCGCAGCTGCAAGCCCTTGGCGTCGAACCAGGCCTGGGTCTCGCTGAGCACGAGGCGCGTGCGGCCTTCGAGCGTGCCGACGAGCAGCGTGCGCGATTGCTCGGGTGTCAACACGAGCAGGCTCAACGGCCGGCCGCCAACCCGGCCGACCTCGTGCAGCGCCAGCCCCGGCGCGACGGTCTGCGCCGCCGCGTCGCCGACCGCGAACTCGGCCGGCACGCCGGCGCTCGCGGCGAACACGTAGACCACGCCCGCCTTGCCCGCGTCGATGCGCGTGAGCGGCTGCGCCGTCGCGTAGCGGAGCAGCGTGCCGTCCAGGTCGAAGTTGAACGGCCAGATGAAATACGCGCCGTCGGCGAGCGTCACGGGCTGGCTCGGGAAGCTCCGCGTCTCGCCCTTGAGCCTGACCTCGAAGCGCACGCCCGGCGGCGCGGCCATCGCGTACTGGCGCACATGGTTGTTCACGAACACGAAGCCATGGCCGGCGCCGTCCGCGCGCACCGACCAGCGCGGCGTCGTCAGGTCCGCCGGTGAAGCGGGCACCGCGTCGGGGCGGCGCACCGTCATCGGCGCGAGGCGCTCGCCGAAGGCCGCGAGGAACAGGTGGAACGGACGCAGGCGCGCGAGCACCTCGCGCTGCTCGCCGTCGGGCCCCAGCGGCGCGTTGAAGTCGTACGTAATGCGCGGCGTGTCGTTGTAGCCGCCGCTGCCGCTGCTCTCCTCGAGCGAGGGGCTCGCCACGGGGTTGCGGCCGCCGTGGAACATGTAATAGCCCATCAGGTTCACGCCCGAGCCGAGCTGCACGGGCAGCATCGCCGCGATGTCGTCGGCCGACACGAGCGTGCGGCGCCGGTACATCGCGGGCAGGCCCGCGCCGAACTCGGCGCCGAGGAAGGGCGTGCGCGCGGCGTCGCGCTCGGCCGTGCCCGGCGCGTGCGCGGCGGTCTGCGCGCCGAGGTCGCCGCTCACGCGGCTGTCGAAGCGGAACGCGTAGGTCTCCTTGGGCGGCAGCTCGGCGGTCGACGTGCCCCAGGGCTCGTCGGGGTAGCCGCCGAACACCGGCGTGACCTCGCCCGACGGGTAGACCGCGCCGTCCCAGCCCGTCACCGTATAGAACGGTGCGTCGAGGCCGGCCGCGCGCGCAAGCTTCTTCAGCGTCGCGATGTGCTGCGCGCCCTGGCCCGGGCCGTCGAGGTTGTATTCGTTCTCGATCTGCACGCCGACGACGGGGCCGCCGTCCTTCCACATCAGGCCGTGCAGCTGCGCGCCGATCTGCTCGTAGAGGCGCGCGACGTAGTGCAGATAGCTCGGGTCGTCGCGGCGCGTCGGCATCGCGTCGACGACCCAGTCGGGCACGCCGCCGAAGCGCGCCTCGGCGTGGTCCCAGGGGCCGACGCGCACGACGACCTCAAGGCCCGCCGCGGCGGCGAGCTGCACGAAGCGGCGCAGGTCGCGGTTGCCGCGCCAGTCGAAGCGGCCGGGCGTCGCCTCGTGGTGGTTCCAGATCACGTAGGTCGAGACGATCGTGACGCCGGCCGCCTTCATCTTGCGCAGCTCGTCGGCCCAGCTTGGCGCCGGGCTGCGGCTGTAGTGGAACTCGCCCATCACGGGCAGCCAGGGGCGGCCGTTGCGCGTCAGGTAGCGGCTGTTCGCGCCGAGCGTCGTGCCGTCGGGCGCGACCGCGCTGCCCAGGTGCAGCACGCCTTCGAGCGGCGCCGCCACGGGCGCGCTCGCGTCGACGCCGAGCACGGTCGCTTGCTGCCCGAGCGCCGCGCCGGCCAGACTCAGGCCGGCCCAGATGATGGCCCATCGCTTCATCGTCTTGTCTCCTGATGTTTTATGGGTCGCGGCCGCATTCGGGCGACCGCGCCTGCGCGCGAGGCGCTTCAGCCCGCGCGCCACGCGGCGACGAAGTCGCGCGCCCGCGCCGCGACCTCGGCCGCGTCCATGCCCGGCGCGTACAGCGCCGAACCGAGGCCGAAGCCGGCGGCGCCGGCCGCGCGGTACGCGGCCATGCCGACCGGCGTGATGCCGCCGACCGGCAGCAGCGCGAGCCCGCGCGGCAGCACGGCGCGCATCGCGCGCAGCACGCTCGGCGTGACGAGCTCGGCCGGGAACAGCTTCAAGGCGTCGGCGCCGGCCGCGACGGCCGCGAAGGCCTCGGTCGGCGTCGCGGCGCCCGGCACGCAGACGAGGCCCGCGGCCTTGGCCGCGGCGATCACGGCGGTATCCGCATGCGGCATCACGATCAGCTGGCCGCCGGCCGCGGCGACGGCGTGGACGGTCGCGACGTCGAGCACCGTGCCCGCGCCGAGCAGCGCGTCGGCCGGCAGGGCCTTGGCGAGCCGCGCGATCGACGCGAGCGCGTCGGGCGAGTTCATCGGCACCTCGATCAGGCGGAAGCCCGCGGCGTAAAGCCCGAGCGCGATCGGCTCGACCTCGGCCGGCGTGACGCCGCGCAGGATCGCGACGAGCGGGAGCGCGGCGAAGGCGGCGGTGAATCGGGGGTCAGGAGTCATGTCAGTGGCGCCCGGCCGCCCGAAGCCACTGACCGCCCCCTCGGGGGGCAGAGAGGTCGAGCGCCAGCGAGGGCGAACGTGGGGGTTTCATGTGAGGAGTTCCAGCGAACGGGCGAGGCGGACGAGGCCCTCGGGCGCCGTGTTGGCGAGCAGCAGCGGGTTCGTCACGCCGAAGCGCGCGAGCGCTCGCGCGTAGCGTGCGCCGAGCGCGGGCTCGGCGACCACGACGAGCCGGCCGGCCGCGCGCCGCTCGAGGCCCGCGCGCAGCTCGTGGCCGATCAGCAGGCCGCTCAGGTAATCGGGCAGCTCGGCGGCGTCGCGCCGGCCGCTCAGGCCCAGCGTGCGCACGGCGAAGAGCTGGTGGGCAAGGCCCGCCGCGCCCGCGTCGCGCGCGGCGTCGACGCCGGCCTCGAACGCACCGGGGCCCGACGCCGCGGCGATCGGCCCCGCGACCGCGGGCGCCGCGGCGCTCGTGCCGGCCGTGGGAGCTGCAGCGATTGCGCCGACTGCGGTCGCCGCGCCTCCCGCGCCGGCGACGCCGCCCGCGTCATCGGCGGGCATCAGCCGCGCGAGCACCGACCGGTGGCGCAAGAGCGCGTAGAGTTCGCCCGTCATGTGCGTGGCGAAGCTGGTCACGCGGCCGCACTCGACGCCGGCCCATTTCGAATGCGTGCCGGGCAGGATCAGGCAGGCCGCGTCGGCGAGCTCGGGGTGGCGCTGCAGCGCGCCGAGGATCTGCGTCTCCTCGCCGCGCATCACGTCGGGCACGCCCGCACGGTCCTCGCATTGCAGGCCCGGCACGATGCGCGGGCCACCGGGCACTTGCACCGTGCGCGCGGCGAGCTCGGCCGCGCCGGCCGGGCAGTCGGCGTAGGGCGCCTCGCGCCAGCCGTGGCGTGCGCCGACCATGCCGCAGGCGAGCACCGGCAGCGCCGCGTCCCAGGGGCCGCGCACCTGCGCGAGCGCCGCGACGAAGGCCGCCTCGCCCGCGAGCGTCGACGCGCCGAGCCCCGCCGCGCTGCGCTCGCCGTGCAGCGCACCGTCGGCGCCGATCAGGTAGGCGCGCAGGCCCGTACTGCCCCAGTCGAGGCCGATCAGGCGCGGCGTCGTCGAGCCCGTCATCACCATTCGGCGATGCTGCCGTCGGCGTGGCGCCAGACCGGGTTGCGCCAGTCGGGCGCATTGGCGCTCGCGGCGACCACGCGCGCTTCGTCGATCTCGACGCCGAGGCCCGGCTTGGGCAGCGGCCTGATATAGCCGGCGTCGAGGCGGAAGTCCTCGCGGTTCACGACGTAGTCGAGCAGCTCGGCGCCCTGGTTGTAGTGGATTCCCATGCTCTGCTCCTGCAGCACGGCGTTGTGGGCGACGAAGTCGACCTGCAGGCAGGCCGCGAGTGCGACCGGGCCGAGCGGGCAATGCGGCGCGAGCGCGACGTCGTAGGCCTCGGCCATCGCGGCGATCTTCACGCATTCGGTGATGCCGCCCGCGTGCGAGAGGTCGGGCTGGAGGATGCTGATGCCGCCGCGCTCGAACACCGGCTTGAAGTCGAAGCGCGAGTACATGCGCTCGCCGGCCGCGAGCGGGATGCTCGTCGCCGCGGCGAGGCGCGGGTAGGCTTCAGCCTGCTCGGCGAGCACGGGCTCCTCGACGAACAGCGGCCGGTAGGGCTCGAGCTCGCGCAAGAGCACGCCGGCCATCGGCGCGGCGACGCGGCCGTGGAAGTCGATGCCGAACTCGATCTCGTTGCCGAAGGCCTCGCGGATCTCGGCGATGCGCGCGACCGCCGCGTCGACGGCCTTTGCGCTGTCGACGAGGCCGAGCTCCTCGGTGCCGTTCATCTTGAAGGTGTCGAAGCCGGCCTCGCGCAGGCGCCGGATGTCGCGGATCACGTCGGCCGGGCGGTCGCCGCCGACCCAGGAGTAGGTCTTCATGCGGTCGCGCACGAGGCCGCCGAGCAGCTCGTAGACCGGCTGGCCGAGCGCCTTGCCCTTGATGTCCCACAGCGCCTGGTCGATGCCCGCGATCGCGCTCATCAGGATCGGGCCGCCGCGGTAAAAGCCCGCGCGGTACATCATCTGCCAGAGGTCGTTGATGCGGCGCGGGTCCTGGCCGATCAGGTAGTCGCCGAGCTCGTGGACGGCGGCCTCGACGGTGCGCGCGCGGCCTTCGACGACCGGCTCGCCCCAGCCGACGATGCCCGCGTCGGTCTCGATCTTGAGGAACATCCAGCGGGGCGGCACACGGTAGGTCTGCAGCTTGGTGATTCGCATGTCGGGCAGCAACGGGTCAACTTGATGCGGTCAATGTACGGTTGGGGCCCTTCGGGGAGCTATGAATTCGCGCGGCCGACGTATACGACTATCCGATAGCAGCGCGCTCAAGCCCTGCCGTTTCCCTGGTTTGCAGGGCTAGTCCTCAATCGATTTAACGGTAAATATGTGAGAATACCCCGAGACCCCTGCAAGGACCCCGATGAAATTCACTGACGGCCAATGGATGCTGCAGCCCGGCGTGACCGCGCATTACGCGGCCGAGGCCTACGCCGTGGAGGCGCATGGCGACCGGCTCGTGATCCTCGCGACAACGCGCCCGATCAAGCACCGCGGCGACACGCTGCAGGGCCCGACGCTGACGGTCACGCTGAGCTCGCCGCTGCCCGGCGCGATCCGCGTGAGCGTCGAGCACCATAGCGAGGCCGGCCCCGCGCGCCTGCACGTGCCGCAGCCCGGCGCCGTGGCCGCCCCGGTCGAGATCGAGGACACCGCCACCCACGCGACGCTGCGCTCGGGCGCGCTCAGCGTCGAGGTGCGCAAGGGCGAGGGCTGGTCGCTGGTGTTCCGCGAGGGCCACGGCGCCGACGCGCGCGAGCTCACGCGCAGCGACTGGCGCGCCCTCGGCTACCTGCAGGCCGCGGGCCGCGGCGCCTATGTGCACGAGCAGCTGAACCTCGGCGTCGGCGAGTACGTGTACGGCCTCGGCGAGCGCTTCACGCCCTGGATCAAGAACGGCCAGGTCGTCGAGAACAGCAACCGCGACGGCGGCACCGCCTGCGAGCAGGCCTACAAGAGCGTGCCCTTCTACCTGACGAGTCGCGGCTACGGCGTGCTCGTCGACGAGGCGGGCCCGGTCTCGTTCGAGGTCGCATCGGAGAAGACCGCGCGCGTGCAGTTCAGCCGCGCGGGCGAGAGCCTCGCCTACCTCGTGATCGCGGGCCCGCGCCCCAAGGACGTGCTGCAGCGCCTGACCGCGCTGACCGGCCGCGCGCCGCTGCCGCCGGCCTGGAGCTTCGGCCTGTGGATGACGACCTCGTTCACGACCCAGTACGACGAGGCCACGGCCACGCATTTCATCGACGAGATGAAGCGTCGCGAGCTGCCGCTCGCGGTCTTCCATTTCGACTGCTTCTGGATGCGCGAGTTCCACTGGTGCGACTTCGAGTGGGACCGCCGCGGCTTCCCCGAGCCCGAGGCCATGCTCGCGCGGCTCAAGGCGCGCGGCCTGCGCGTGAGCCTCTGGATCAACCCCTATGTCGCGCAGCGCTCGGCGCTGTTCGCCGAGGGCGCGGCCCAGGGTTTCTTCATCAAGCGCGCGAGCACGGGCAAGACCTGGCAGACCGACCAGTGGCAGCCCGGCATGGCGATCGTCGACTTCACCAACCCCGCGGCCGCGCGCTGGTACCAGGGCCACCTGCGCCGCCTGCTCGCGATGGGCGTCGACTGCTTCAAGACCGACTTCGGCGAGCGCATCCCCGACCAGGATGTAAGTTACTTCGACGGCAGCGACCCGGTCGAGATGCACAACCTGTACGCGCTCAAGTACAACGAATGCGTGTTCGAGCTGCTGCGCGAGGCGCGCGGCGCGGCCGAGGCCATGGTGTTCGCGCGCTCGACCTACGCGTCGGGCCAGCGCTTCCCGGTGCACTGGGGCGGCGACTGCTGGTCGACCTTCGAGTCCATGGCCGAGAGCCTGCGCGGCGGCCTGTCGCTCACGAGCTGCGGCTTCGCGTTCTGGAGTCACGACATCGGCGGCTTCGAGGGCAACCCGCCGCCGGCCGTCTACAAGCGCTGGATCCAGTTCGGCCTGCTGTCCTCGCACAGCCGCCTGCACGGCAGCAGCAGCTACCGCGTGCCATGGCTCGTCGACGAGGAGAGCTGCGCGGTGCTGCAGGCGTTCACGCGCCTCAAGCACCGCCTGATGCCCTACCTGTACGCGAAGGCCGTCGAGGCGACCGAGACCGGCGTGCCGCTGATGCGCGCGATGGTCGTCGAGCATCCCGACGACCCGGCCTGCGCGACGCTGGACCGCGAGTACCAGCTCGGCGAGGCGCTGCTCGTCGCGCCGGTGTTCAGCGAATCGGGCGAGGTCGACGTGTACCTGCCGCCGGGCCATGGCGACGGGCGCTGGACCCATCTGCTCAGCGGCGCACAGGCCGCCGGCGGCCGCTGGCACCGCGAGGTGCACGACTTCATGAGCCTGCCGCTCTACGTCGCGCCGCACACGGTGCTGCCCTGGGGCGCCGACGGCGAGACGCCCGGGTACGACTACGCGCGCGGCCTCACGCTGCGCGTGTTCGAACTCGCCGAGGGGCAGCCGGCGGCGTTCACCGTGGTCGGTGTCGACGGCCAGGTCGCGGCGCGCGGCCACGTCACGCGCGAGGGCCGGCGCTTCACGGCCAAGGTCGCGAGCGGTGCGCTCCACGACTGGAGCGTCGAGCATCGCGGCCGCCGCAGCGCGGTGCAGGCCGAAGGGGCGACGCTGGTCTGGGATGATCCGGGGGTCTGATAGCGCAACCAATCCAAAACCCGGAGACCGCCGCCATGCCCCTGCCCCGCCCTGCCCGCCTGAGTCCGATCGACACGCGCACCGGCGCCATCGGCGTCGCGGCCGCCGCCTTGCTGAGCCTTGCCGCGACCGTGGCGTCGGCCGCGCCCGCCTGCGGCCCCGACGCGCTCGGCACCGCGCGCGTGATCACGCTGCCGCGCGAGGCCGCGGCCTGGGGCGCACCGCAGCACCAGGCGCTGCCGATGCTGAGTCCCAAGGAGGTCGTCGTGACCTTCGACGACGGCCCGCATCCGGGCTCGACGCCGAGCATCCTCGCGACGCTGGCCTCGCAATGCGTGAAAGCGACCTTCTTCGAGGTCGGTGCCGAGGTCGAGGCGCACCCCGAGATCGCGCGCGCCGTGCGCGATGCGGGTTACGCGATCGGCGGCCACGGCTACCACCACGAGCATTTCCCGCAGCTCTCGCCCGAGGCCCAGCTCGCCGACCTCGGCAAGCTCAAGGCCGCGCTCAAGACAGAGCTCGGCATCGAGCTCGTCGCCTACCGCTTCCCTTTCCTCGAAGAGACCCAGACGCTGAAGGACGCGCTCGCGGCGCAGAGGACGACCATCATGTCGATCGACGTCGCGATCGACGACTGGCTGCCCGACCAGACCGCCGAGATGCTCGCCGCGCGCCTGCTCGAGCGCCTGAAGGCCAGCCCCGGCCACGGCCATATCCTGCTGTTCCACGACGCGTTCGACGGCACGGCCAAGGCGCTGCCGCTGCTGCTCGAGACGCTCAGGAAGGGCGGGTATTCGGTGGTGCAGCTGCGATGGGAGTGAGGGGCGAGACGACCCAGGCGCTGCAACCGGGCCTTGTCCGGATCGGCGGAGAAGTCCTGCGCCACAGGGCGTCGGTGATCTCGACGGGCCGTGTGCGCTCGCCCTCGATCTTGTTGGAGTAATAGGAGTTCATCGCCCGCAACAGGCTCACGAGCTCGTCTTTGGCCGATCCTTGGCACTGACCGGCGAGCCGCTCCGCGGTTCGGATCAGGTCGTAGGCCTTCTCGAGCAGAGGCTCGGCTTGAGCTTCTCGAGGCAGCAGGGGCTCGAGCGGCCTCGTGCTCGTATCGACGCCGGGCCGCCCGATGGGCGAGCTCTTGCGCGCGGAGTTGACGGCCAATCCGGCCAACGCCCCGATCCTGCCGAGCGCGCGGGCCGCGATCGACGAGTTCTCCTACGATCCGCGCCGCCTCGTGGCGGGCGTGAAGAAGCCGGTGCTCGTTGTTCAGGGGCTGCGCGACCTGCAGGTGAGCAAGCAGGATGCCCGGCTCATCCACGACGCCGACCCGGGGTCCGGGCTGGTGCTGCTGCCGGCCTTATTGAGCCGGCTTCCTGAACCGGAACACGAAGCGGTCCGTCTTGCCGCGAATCGCCGGGTCGAACACCTTCAGGCTGTGATCGTCGGCCGGGTTGGCCAGCACCTTGATCTCGCCGTCGAAGACGAAGCCGGCCTTCTCGACCTCGGCCTTCACGGCTTCAGGGTCGATGCGGTGCAGGTCTTCGGTGTTCTTCAGCCCCGAGCCGGCCGCGGCGGCGTGGTCGCCGATCACGTAGTAGCCGCCGGGCTTCAACATCCTGAAGACCGCCTGGTTGAACGCGCCCACGTCGGCGCCCTTCATGAAGCTATCGTGGAGGTCGTGATAGTTCTCGAAGGTCCAGACGACGTCGACGCTGTTGTCGGTCGACGCGGGCCGCGGCTGCGCCAGCGGCAGCGAGACCTCTTCGACATTGCCATGGCCCGCTTCCGACGCGATGGCCTTGGCCAGGGCGATCGGGTCGGACTTCAATCCGGCCAGCTCGGCCGGCACGTACGCGTAGACCTTGCCCTGCGGCCCCACGATCGTGGAGAAGATCCGCGTCCAGTAGCCGCGCCCCGGCACGGCGTCGACGACGGCGTCGCCGGCCTTCACCTTCGAGAAGGCGAGCAGCTCGGCAGGGTGGCGCAACGCGTCCTGCTGGGTATCCGTTTCGGGGCGCGTCGGGTCGCCGATCGCGGCGGTGATCGTGGCCGGCTGCGCCTGTGCCAGCATCGGCGCGGACAGCAGGGCGCCAAGGGCGGCCATGGCGGCGACGGCGAGAGTGCGATGTTTCATGGACCAGATCCTTGCTCGAGTGATGCGGTACCGGGCCTGCGCCCCCTGCGGGACTATCGCCGAATGCGTGGCCGGTATCTAAAGTCATCCCTCTTCGCGGAGGACGCGCCGCGGCGGCCTCGGGCTCAGTCCATCGCGCGCATGAACTCCTGCACCACCTGCAGTCGGCGCGGTGACCGGGCGGCGGGCAGAATCGCCGCTCCGACATCACTGCAACGGACTCCCCATGCTTCGCATCGGTCTGCTGGGCTTCGGCTATGCGAGCCAGACATTTCACGCCCCGCTCATCCAGGCCGTCCCGGGTCTGCGAATCAAGGCGGTGAGCAGCAGCGATCCCGCCAAGGTCCATCGCGCGCTCGGCACGGACGTGCAGGTCTACGGCCAGGCCGAGGCCTTGATCGCCCAGGCCGACGTGGACCTGGTCGTCATCGCCACGCCCAACCTCACCCACCACGCGCTGGCCCGCGCGGCGCTATCGGCCGGCAAGCATGTGGTGGTGGACAAGCCGTTCACCTCGACCGCCGCGCAGGCGGCCGAGCTGATCGCCCTGGCGAACGCGCGGCGGCGCCACCTGAGCGTCTTCCACAACCGGCGCTGGGACAGCACCGCCCTGACGGTCCGCAAGCTGCTGCGCGACGCTGCGCTGGGCCCGATCCGCCACGCGCGCATGCATTTCGACCGCTATCGCCCGCAACCCAGGGTGCGCTGGCGCGAGGCCGAGGGCCAGGGCGGCGGCCTGTGGATGGACCTCGGCCCGCATTTGCTCGACGAAGCGCTGCTGTACTTCGGCTGGCCGGAGGCGATCCAGCTGGATCTCGCCATGCTGCGGCCGCAGGCGCAGATCGACGACCATTTCCAGGCGGTATTGCGTTACGCCGACGGCTTGCGGGTGACGCTGCACGCGAGCTGCGTGGCCGCCGTTCCGGGCCCGCGCATCGAGCTGCACGGCCTGAAGGGCAGCTACGTCAAGCGCGGCATGGACCAGCAGGAAGACGCCTTGAAGGCCGGCCTGCTGCCGAAGCTCGAAGACCTGTCCGCATGGGGTGTCGATCCCGACGACGGCGAGCTCGTGGTCCAGGAGGGCGACGCGCTGGTCCGGCGGACGGTCGCCACCGAACGAGGCGCCTACCCCGAGTACTACCGGCAGATGCGCGACTGCATTCTGGGAACGGGCAACAACCCGGTGCCGGCCGACGAGGCGCTCAAGGTCATGCGCCTGCTCGACCTCGGGATCGTCAGTGCGCGAACGAGACGCGAAGCCGGAGCGACCGGCGCGTCGCACGCCTAGCCGGCATCGACGACGAACATCCGCGCGCGCTGCGCTTCGCGGCGCTCGGCCTTGATCGGGGCGTAGCGCTCCGAGGCGTAGAAATCCAGCGCCGCGGCAAGCGTCGGGAACTCGAACACGCCGGCGAGCGGCAGCGGCTCGTCGTCGCCTTCGAGCACCCGGGCCACGGGGCCGAAGTGGAGGATGCGGCCGCCGGCTTCCGCAAGTGCGGCCGCGAAGCGCGGCGCGAGCGCCGCCTGCTTGACCGGATCGATGACGCTCAGATTGATGTGGACGAAGGCTGGCATGGCGCTTGTGAAAATAATGTATTTGCATCATTATTGGCGCCGGAATTTTCTTGTCAAGGATGAACGGTGAGCGAACTCGACCCGTCGCAGCTCAAGCGCATCGCCGCGCAATGCCCGGGGCTGCAGGCCCGCGCCACGGCACGCGCGCTGACGCGCTTCTACAGCGCCTGCTTCAACCCGCTCGGGCTGACGGCCGAGCAGTTCGCGCTGTTGGTCGGCATCGGCGCCGCGGACGGGGCGAGCGTCGTCGACCTGGCGGCGAGCGCCGGCGTCGACGCCACGACGCTCAGCCGCAGCGTGCAGGCGCTGGAGCAGCGAGGCCTGGTCCAGGCCGTCGGCGGCCGCGGTCGCGCGGGCAAGCGCTTGAGCCTGAGCGCGTCCGGCCAGGCCTTGATGCTCGAGGCGGTGCCCGTGTGGCGGCGCGCCCGGGCGAGCCTGTCGCGGCGCCTGGGCCAGGCGACGGTGCAGGCGACGCGACAGGCGATGAAGGACCTCGCCGACGCGGTGGTCGACCTCGATCGCGCGCCGTCCTGAGCAAGGCTGTTGACTGAACTCTTGAGCACGGAGCATGTGAGATGACGTTTACGACGACGGCTACGGTCTCGACCGGCCTGCTGGACATCGGCTTCGAAGCAGCGGGCCCGAGCGACGGCCCGGTGGCCGTCCTGCTGCACGGCTTTCCCTATGACGTGCGCTGCTACGACGGCGTTGCCGCACGCCTCGCCGCCCAGGGCGTTCGCGTCATCGCGCCGTATCTGCGCGGCTTCGGGCCGACGCGGTTCCGCGCGGCCACGACGCCGAGATCGGGGCAGCAAGCGGCGCTCGGCCAGGATCTGCTCGACTTGCTCGACGCGCTCGAGCTCGATCGCGCCGTCGTCGGCGGCTTCGATTGGGGCGGGCGGGCCGCCTGCATCGCGGCGGCCGTCGCGCCCGATCGAATCAAGGGCCTCGTCACCGTGGGCGGCTACAACGTGCAGGACATCGCGAACGCGAACCGGCCGAGCCCGCCCGAGTTCGAGAGCGCCGCCTGGTACACCCATTACTTCATGACCGAGCGAGGCCGGCAGGGCCTGGAGCGCTACCGCGACGCGCTGTGCAAGCTGCTGTGGACGCAGTGGTCGCCGGGCTGGCGCGATGCCGAGGCGGCATTTGGCGCGACGGCCCCGAGCCTGGCGAACCCCGACTTCGTCGAGTTGGTGATCCACTCCTATCGCCACCGCCGCCAGGCCGCGGCAGGCGACCCGCGCTACGCCGCACTGGAGGCCCGGCTTGCCGAGCGGCCCCGGATCGGCGTGCCGACCATCGCCCTGGACGCGTTGGCCGACGGCCTTGGCGCCGACGACTCCGAGGACGATCGCGCGATGTTCACCGGGCGCTTCGAGATTCGCCGCCTCGACGGTGTCGGGCACAACCCGCCTCAGGAGCAAGCCGACGCGTTTGCCGATGCGGTGCTGGCGCTGCTGAAGTAGGCCAGAATGCTCGAGACCGCTGCCCGCCGGGATTTACGCGACGAATGACGAGGCCGGCCCCTCGGGGTCGCGCAGCGCCGCCAGTCAGGGCACCCGGCGGTCAAGCCCATCCCTCGATATCGCAGCGTTGATCTTTGCGAAGCGGATGACCCCGTTGATGTTCCGCGTCCTGTCGAAGACGGTGAAATAGTTTTTCATCAAGGGCAGCCGGGCCAGCGACGCCGACGTCCGCTCCCCCATCGAATCCGGACCTTGCGCCGGCGAACCTACCGTCGCCCGAATGACTGCGACGCGGCCGAGACCGTGAGCTCGGCTGCCGGCGCCGACCGACCGCGTTCTCTGCAAAGCCGCCGTCGGTTCGGCCCGCGAACCCACTTGTCGCTCACGTGCGATCAATGCTGGCCTTGTCGAGGACTCTTGACTCCCGCGCATCGATCGCTCGATAGGCGAAGCCCCGCACCCGCACGCCGCCACCCGCGCCAACGCTGAACACCCCAACCCGCAAGCTCACAAAGCCCCCAAAGCTGTTGTGATGCAGCCCCGACACCTCCATGCACCACGGATGCCGGATCCAGTGCGCGCCGTCGCTCGAGTACTCGAAGCTCACCACGTTCGCGCGATTGCGCACGCGCAGCCACACGCGCGGCCCCGCGAACGGCGTGCGCATCCAGGTGTGCTCCTGGCCGTAGTTGTACGTGAACATCTGCGTCGCGCTGAAGCCGACGCCGACGAACGCGCGCTCGTTGTAGAACAGCGTGAGCCCGCCCTGCGCGGCGCCGCCCATCTCCAGCTCGACGCTGGCCTCGTAGCCATGGTCGCCGACGCTGCACAGCAACGGCGAGCCGTCGGCGAGCGTCGTGCCCTTGGCGGCGATCACGAGCGCGCGGTCCTCAAAGCGCAGGCGCTCGAGCTCCCTGGGGCCCGGCGCGTGGAAGCTCCATTGCGTGCCGAGCCGCGGCGTCGAGAAATCGTCCGATAGCGCGGGCGCGGCGGCCGAGCGCCGACCGCAGCGCGGGCATGGCAGGGGCTTGTCCAGCGTGCCGCCGAGCGCGCGGAACCAGCCGTCTTCCGTCCAGCGGATCGGCTCGAGCAGGGTCTGGCGGCCCAGCGTCCGGTAGCCGTTCTCGTAGCCGTGATAGACAAGCCACCAGCCGCCTTCCCCTTCCAATCCAGGCCCCTCGACCACGCTCGCGTGGCCGCGCGACCACCAGGGCTCGGCCGCGCTCGCGGTGTACACGATCGGGTTGTGCGGGCAGTCCTCCCAGGGGCCGTGGACCGAACGCGAGCGCGCGAGCGTGACCATGTGGCTGGTCGGCGGGCCCGAGGTGCCGCCGACGGCCGAGACCAGGTAGAACCAGGCGCCGCGCCGGAAGAGCTTGGGGCCCTCGGGCGCGAACATCTCGACCTCCCAGTCGGCCGGGTACTGCCATGGCGTCCACGCGTTCGCGTCGAGTGGGCCCGCGGTTGCGAGGCCATCGGCACGCAGGCGCACGCGCCGGCCGCCGTTGACGAACAGGTAGCGCGCGCCGTCCTCGCCGACCACGTGACCCGGGTCGATGCAGCCGGGCAGGCCGAGGTTGACGGGTGCGCTCCAAGGGCCGGCGATCGCGTCGGCGTGGATCGCGTAGATCGCGGTGCCGCCGTCCTGCAGCACCGGGATGTAGATGAAGTAACGCCCCTCGTGCTTGACGAGGTCCATCGCCCAGACCGTGCCGATCGGCTCGTGCAGCGCCGCGCCGATGGGCGCCCAGTTCACGAGGTCGGTCGAGTGCCAGATCACGGCGCCCGGGTAGGCGTCGAAGGACGAAAACGTCATGTAGTAGTCGGCGCCGTCCTTCAACACCGTCGGGTCCGGGTGGTCGCCGGCGACGATCGGGTTCAGGTAGCTGCCGTCGCCACGGTCGGCGCGGCGCTGGCCTTCGACGCCGACACCGTGCTGGGCCGGAGACGGGCCGCACGCGGCCGCCTCGTGAGTGCGAGGCGCCGTGGCTGCGGCGGCGGCTGTCTCGGCGCCGACGGCGAGGCCTAGCGAGCCCAGCGCGGCGGTCTTCTTGAGCCAGGTGCGGCGCGGCAGCGTCATCCCGCGACCTCCGTCACAAGCGCCGCACGCTCACGCGCAGCACGTCGTGCTCGCGCAGCGTGAGCTCGATCGTCGCGCGGCCGTCGGCGCCGACTTCGATGTCGCGCTGCTGCTCGGGCGCGTCCGCCGTCAGGGCCTGCAGCTTCGCGAGCGCCGCGGCGTCGAGGTCCTTGGGCGCGCCCATCTCCAGATAGACCGTGTACGCGTCGTTCGCGCGGTAGCCGCAGCGGTGCACGGCGAGGCGGTACCTGCCCGCCGGCAGGTTCTTGAGCGCGAGCCGCGCGACCGGCACCTCGACGCTGGGCCGCGGCTTGCCGAAGAAGTCGCGGTTGCTCTGCGCGCCCATCGCCACGGGGCGCTGGTCCCACAGCAGGGCCTCGACGTTTGTGCCGGCGTCGTCGACGCTGGCCCACACCGCCGCGTCCGCACAGGGGATCTCGCGGCCGCGCAGCGCCTGCAGGTAGCGGTACGCGAACCACGCGGGCTTGCGCAGGCCGTCGCGCGTCATCAGGCCGAAGCCGCCGTGGAAGGCGCGGTCGGGCGGGCCCGGCTCCTCGAACAGGTCGGTGTAGGTCCAGTAGCTCATCGACTGGGCGAGGCCCTGGCAGGCCTTGAGCCTGGCGAGGATCCAGGCCGCGCTCTGATACGCGTCGTGGACCTTGTCGCGCGGGTTGTAGCTCGTGCTCCACTCGGTGAAGAACAGCGGCAGGCCGGGCCGGTGCGAGGCCTCGATCTGCGCGCGCACGCGCCGCACGTCGCCGACGATCGCGTCGGGCGAGGCCGACAGTTTCGTGTCCTGCTCGCCCTTCTCGTCGAGAAAGCCGCCGTCGACGCCGTACGAATGCGTGCTCACGAAGTCGATCGGCACGTCGTGCGCCTTCACATGCGCAAGCAGCTCGGCCACCCAGGCCGCGCCGGCCGTCGCGGGGCCGCCGACCTTCAACGCCGGGTCGATGGACTTGAGCACGCGCGCGCTGCGCGTGTAGAGGTCGAAATACGCGGCCTGGTCGGCGCCCTCCCAGAAGCCCGCGAGGTTGGGTTCGTTCCAGACCTCGAAGTACCAGTGCCGCACTTCCTCCACGCCGTAGCGACCGCGCACGAACGCGACGAACGCGCGCAGCAGCCGTTCCCAGCCCTCGGGCTGCGGGTGCGAGGTATTGCCGGCCCAGTAGAAGATCGTCTGCGCCGAGCTTGCGAGCGCGGCCGGCGTGAAGCCGAGCTCGACGAGCGGGCGGATGCGCTTGGCGAGCAGCGCGTCGTAGAGCTTCGCGACGCCGCTGAAGTCGAACGTCAGCGTGCCGTCGGCCGCGCGCCGCACCGTGTGCAGCACGTCGTGGAAGATGCCGTGCATGCGCAGGTAGCGAAAGCCCAGCTCGTCGACCGCGGTCTTCAGCTGCGCCTGGCAGTCGTCGCGCTGCGTCGTGCCCGGGTAGTCGGCGCCGACGCAATGGTCGAAGAAGCGGTCGACGGGGTGCTCGGCGCGCGCGATGTCGAGTTCGATCATGCGGGGCGGCTCCGGGGTGGCGGAGAAGGCTTGCGGCAGCAGCAGGCCCGCGCCGGTCGCGAGCGAGGTCTGGCGCAGCCAGTCGCGGCGGGTGGATGTCATCGCGGCCTCCTCAGACGCAGCCGCGCCGCGCCTCGAGCGCCCGGCGGATCTCGAGCATGCGTGCCTCGCTGAGCTCGAAGCGCGAGAGCGAGATCAGCGCGAGCACGAGGCCCGTGACCGGAATGCCCGTGAGCAGGATGCGGATCATGAAGATCGCGTGCTCGGTCTGCACCGGGTGGTGCGCGTCGAAGCCCGTGAACTGCAGGATCCAGCCCGACGCGCCGACGCCCAGCGCGATGCCGACCTTGGAGATCCAGGCCTGGCAGGCCGAGAACGAGCCCTCGCGGCGCTGGCCGGTCTGCAGCTCGTCGTAGTCGATCACGTCGCCGATCATTGAGCCATAGAGGATCCAGAAGCCCGCGCCCGTGAACGCGACGAAGCCGCAGGCGAACAGCTGCAGAACCGGCTGCGTCGGGTCGTAGAGCCACCAGTCGCCGACGAAGGCCGCGATCGCGAGCGCGAGCACGATCGTGAGCCCGGCGCGCTTGCCGTGGCGCCGCGCGATCCAGTTGAAGAACGGGATGCCGAGAAAGCCGAAGCCCATCCCGGCGAGGCCCATCGCGGTATTCCAGCGCGCGCCGAGCGCCACGTCGCCGTGGCACACGTAGTAGATCGTCGCGTAGTAGCCGAGCGCGGCGACCATCGCCGTGCCCATGCCGTAGGCCATCATCACGCCGAGGATGAAGCGGAACGGCCGGCAGCGCAGCGTGCGCCACAGCGTGTCGGTCAGCGGAATATGGCTTTGCGTCTTCGCGACGACGGCCTCGTAGTAACGCTCGCGCACGAGCACGAAGATCGCGATCGCGGCGAAGACCATCACGGCGCCGAGGATCAGGCTATAGGCCTGGGCGCCGCGCAGGATGTCGGGCTTGCCGTGCGCGTCCCGGAAGATCGCGAGCGTCGTGAACTGCGCGGCGAAGAACATCGCGAGCTCGGGCAGCTTCTGCACCGCGTTGCGGATCGACATCACGCTCGTGCGCTCGTGGTAGTCGGGCGTCATCTCGGCGCCGAGGCTCGACCACGGCATGTTGAAACAGCTCATCACGGGCACGTAGAGCGCGACGCTGACGAGCATGAACCAGAAGTACTCGGTGTCGCTCCAGCCGCGGCCCACCGCGAACATCAGCGGCAGGCCGATGCCCGCGAGGACGCCGCCAACGAGGATGTAGGGCCGACGCCGGCCGAAGCGCGTGCGCGTGTTGTCCGAAAGCCAGCCGAACAGCGCGTCCGAGACCGCGTCGATCAACACCTTGATCATCTGCACGGTCGAGATCAGCCCCGGCGCGACGCCGAGAAAGATGTTGAAGACCTGGAAGGCCAGCGCCGGATAGAGCCAATGGCCCCACATGTCGACGAAGGCGCCGAGGCCGTAGCCGAGCTTGCGCGGCAGCGGCACGCGGTCGGCGCGCGGCGCATCGAGCGATGTATCGATAAATCGCTCGGATGGAGCGAGGGGCGTGGTGGCGCTCACGGGCTATGTCTCCTGGGGGAATCAGGGCAGGACGATCTGCGTCGTCCTTGCCTCGGCGAGGGTCTGACCGGAAACGACTTCGGTCGGGAATACGGTGTTGCCGGGCGCGCGCCAGGCCGTGCCCTTGAGCTTGGCCTCGATCTGGCCGACGAGCAGCTGCACGGCGCGGTGGCCCATCTCGCGCAGCGGCTGGCGCACCGTGGACAGGTGCGCGCTGCGGGCGATCGCGGTGTCGTCGAAGCCCGCGACCGAGATGTCGGCCGGCACGCGCAGGCCGCGCGCGAGCAGGGTGTCCATGCAGCCGAGCGCGATCGCGTCGCTGCCGCCGAAGATCGCGTCGGGCAGCGGCTTGCCCGCGTGCGCGGCGAGCCAGGCCTCGAGGCCGCTGCGGCCCCAGTCGAAGGTGTAGTTGCCGTGCGCGAGGTAGTCCTTGGGCGGCTCGACGCCGGCCTCGCGGTGCGCGCGCCGCCAGCCTGCGACGCGGCGCTGCGCGCCGATCGAGTCGGCCGGGCCGGCCAGGTGCAGGATGCGGCGGTGGCCGAGCGCGAGCATCTGCGCGACGAGCGCGTGCGCGCCGGTCTCTTCGTCGGACTCGAGGTTGGGCACGCCGGGCAGCTGGTTGTTCGCGTGCACCGACACGAAGGGCGTGTGCTCGGGCAGCTGGACCGACTCGAGCAGCGGCGCGAGCAGGATCAGGCCGTCGATGCGGCCGTCGCAGAACTGCGGCACCCGGGTCGCGCCCTCGGCCCAGTCGCCGAGCGCGAACACCGTGGTGTTCTGGCCGGCCTCGGCCGCGCTCTCCATCACGCCGTTGAAGACTTCGAGGAAGTACTGGTTGAGCTCGTTGCGCGCGAGCGTCGTGACCACGCCGATCGTGTTCATGCGCCGGTCGGCGAGCGCGCGCGCGGCCGCGTTGGGCCGGTAGTTGAGCTTGCGCGCGGCCTCGACGATGCGCACGCGCGTCTCGGCCGAGATCCGCGAGGAGGTCTTCGAGCCGTTGATCACGGCCGAGGCCGCCATCACCGAGACCCCGGCCTCGCGCCCGACGTCGGCGAGCGTCGCCGCATGCGGGGTGCGGCGCGCGCGCGCCGGCTTCGGGGCAGCGGCGTCGGGCGTGGCGGTCTTCTTGGGTTTGTCGGCCATGGCGATGGGCGTGGGGGGGGCGGCCTCAGACGATGCAGCGCGTCCTCAGCACTTCCGCGTAATAGCGCGCCGACAGCTTGGGCGTGCGCGCCTGGGTCGCGTAGTCGCAATGGACGATGCCGAAGCGGCGCTGGTAGCCGTCCTCCCACTCGTAGTTGTCGATAAAAGACCAGAGAAAGTAGCCGTCGATGGGCACGCCGTCGGCGACCGCGCGGTGGATCTCGCGCAAATGGTTGCGCAGGAAATCGCGGCGGTGGAGGTCCCAGACCTCGCCGTTGACGACGGGCTCGTCGTTATAGCCGCAGCCATTCTCCGTGATGTAGATCGAGCCCGCGCCGTAGAGCTCCGCGCACAGGCGCGGCGCCCAGTAGATCGCCTGCGGCACGAGGTGCAGCCAGGGGCTGTCGGCGCGCGGGTACTGGGCCGGCAGCGCAAGCACTTCCCACGGCTGCCCGTCGCGGCCCGCGCGCACATAGGTCGCCGTGTAGATGTTCAGGCCGAGGAAGTCGGTCGGCAGGCTGATCAGCTCGAAGTCGCCGGGCGCGACCTTGGGCGCGGCCGCGCCGCAGCGGTCGAGGTAGGCCTTCGCGTAGCCGCCCGCGTGGATCGCGCCGAGCACGTGCAGGTTCTTGTCGGCGAACCAGGCCTTGGCCGCGGCGATGTCGGCCGGCGTCTCGGTCACGGGCACGGCGACGTCGCAGTTGTCGGTGAGGCCGACCTGGGCGCCCGGGCCGCCGTAGGTGCGCACCGCGCGGACCGCGTGGCCGTGGCACAGCAGCGCGTGGTGGAAGGTCTGGTTTACGACGGCGTCGCTCTCGCGCCGGCCCGGTGCCTTGGTGCCGGCGCCGTAGCCGAGCCAGGTGAAGCAGCGGATCTCGTTGAGCGTGATCCAGTGCTTGACCTCGTTCGAGAAGGCCTGGACGACGGTGTCGGCGTAGCGCGCAAACGCGCCGACCGTCTCGCGCGAGGTCCAGCCGCCGCGCTCCTCGAGCGCCTGCGGCAGGTCCCAGTGGAACAGCGTGACCCAGGGCTTGATGCCGTGGCGCTGCATGCTCGCGAACAGGCGGCGGTAGAAGTCGATGCCGGCCTGGTTCACGGGGCCGTCGCCGTTCGGGAAGATGCGCGGCCAGGCGATCGAGAGCCGGTAGTCGCGGATGCCCAGCGAGGCCATCAGCGCGAAGTCAGCGTCGAAGCGGTGGTAATGGTCGCAGGCGGTGTCGAGCGTGTCGCCGTCGTGGACCTTGCCGGGCGTGCGGCTGAAGCGGTCCCAGATCGACTCGCCCTTGCCGTCGGCCTGCGCGGCGCCCTCGATCTGTGGTGCGGCGGCGGCGACGCCGAGGACGAAGTCTTGCGGGAAGGAGCTCGAATAGGTGATCGGGTTCATGGGGCGACGGCGGAAGCGGCGGCCTGCGGGGCAGGAACGAGAGTGGGAACGAAAGGCGCGGCGCCCGGCGTGAGCGGCGGCGCGGCAAGCAGCGCCTGCAGCGTCGGCGCCATCGCGTCGGCCCAGAGGGCGTAGCCGCGCTCGTTGGGGTGGAGCAGGTCCGGCATGATGTCGCGCGACAGGCCGCCGGCGGCGTCGGTGAACGCCTCGTCGATGTTCAGGAAGAACACCGCGCGGCCGTCGGCGAGGCCCGAGATCAGGCCGTTGACCTCATTGTTCAGGCGACGCAGCGGGTCCTCGGCGCGCTCGCCGCGCGGGAACACGGCGAGCAGCAGGATGCGGGTGGCGGGCAGGCGCTCGCGCAGCGCGGCGACGATGCGGCGCACGCCGGCGGCGGTCATGCGCGGGTCCTCCTGGCGGTCGCCGGTATTGTTGGTGCCGATCATCACGACGGCGACCTTCGGCGCGATGCCGTCGACCTCGCCATGCTCGAGCCGCCACAGCACGTTCTCGGTCTTGTCGCCGCCGAAGCCGAGGTCGAGCCCGTGCAGCGGCGCGTAGCGCTGGGCCCAGACCGCGGCGCCGTCCTTCTCCCAGTTGTGCGTGATCGAGTCGCCGACGAAGACGAGGTCGGTCGGCTCGTGCGCGGCGGCGCGGCGCCGGATCTCGGCGAGCTTTTCCTCGTGGCGCGGCAGCCACCATTCGAGCGACCAGACCTGGATCAGCGGGCCCGGCGTGACCGACTCCCGGCGGTAGTCGGGGCAGTCCTGCACGGCCTCGCCGGCGCGGCGCGCGCGGATGCGCAGGTTCGCGATCGAGAGCTCGCCGCTGCCGCTGGTCTCGGCCGTGAAGGGCTGGGGCACGGCGCTGAAGTCGTCGCCGTCGCGCACGAAGCAGGCGAGCGGGAACGCGAGGGGCTGCCAGCCCTTGCCTTCGAGCGCGCGGGCGCGCAGCAGATAGTTCACCTTGCGCTCGCAGCCCTTGCCGCACGAGAGCTTGACGTTGAGCCCGCCCTTGGCGAGGTCGACGACGTTCAGGTCGAAGGCGAGCACGCCGTCGGCGAGGTAGGGCCGCAGGTCGAGCGGCGCGCCGCCCTCGAAGCCGAGGCTCGCGTACCAGGCCTCGTGCCAGGCGAGCGTGACGGCGTTCTTGCGGCCGTCGCGGCTGCCGCGGTAGGCGCCAACGCTGCTCGCCGGGACGCGCGGCGTGGCTGGTTTGGGTACGGCGACGCGCTTGCCGCTGAGCACCGCGTGCCCCTCGAAGTCGCCGATCGCGATCTGGGCCTTGGGACGGGCATGGCCGTCGAAGATCACGAGGTCGGCCGGGGCCGCCGACGCGGCTTGCGCGGCCAATGCGGGCGGAGCAGCGAAGGTGGTCGTGGCGCCGAGGGCGGCGGCGACCAGCGCGGCGCTGGCGAGGAATCTAGACGGGATCGACATCAGGGCGTTCCAGCTGGGGCGTTCGCTCGCGCGTCGGCCAGGGTCTTGAGTTGCGCGTCGAGCCCGCGAGTCTCGCCGGGCCGCAGATTCAGGTCGACGCAATGGCCCGCGTCGCAGGCGCGGCCGCCGCCGGGGCCGGCCGCGGCGCGCACGGTGACCGCGCGCAAGCGCCCTTGCGACCACGCGATATCCACCTCGAAGCCGCCGCGCGCGCGCAGGCCGCGCACGGCGCCCTCGGGCCAGGCCGCGGGCAGCGCGGGCAGCAGCTCGATCGCGCCGTCCTGCGACTGCAGCAGCATCTCGGCGATCGCGGCGGTCGCGCCGAAGTTGCCGTCGATCTGGAACGGCGGGTGCGCGTCGAGCATATTCGGGTAGGTGCCGCCGGCGTTGTTGGCTTCGAGGCCGGGGCCCTTCTGCGGCGGCGCCGCGCCGGGCCGCCCCAAGCAAGCCGCCGTCCCCTCGGGGGACCGCCGGCCGCATTTGGGCCGGCGAGGGGCAAACAATTCAGCGGCTCGGGCGCCCGGCTCGGCGAGCAGGCCGCGCAGCATCAGGCGCGCGTGCTCGCCGTCGCGCAGGCGCGCCCAGTAGGCCATCTTCCACGCCATCGACCAGCCGGTGCCCGCGTCACCGCGCGCCTCGAGCGTGCGCCGCGCCGCGGCGGCGAGCGCGGGCGTGCGCGCGACCGAGATCTGGTGGCCCGGGAACAGCGCGAACAGCTGCGATACATGGCGGTGCGTGTCCTGCGGCGTGTCGAGCACTGCGTCGTGCAGCTCCGTCGGCCATTCGAGCAGCTGGCCCCAGCTGCCGACGCCGGGCACGGCGAGGCGGTCGCGCACGGCGACGAAGGGCTGCGGGTCCTCGCCGAGCACGGCCGCGGCCCGGGCGGTGTTGTCGAACAGGTCCCAGAGGATCTCCTGGTCGAACGCGACGCCGTCGAGCACCGGCCCGTGCTCGGGCGACCAGCCCTGCGGCGCGACGAGCCGGCCGTCGGCGCGCGCGACGAGCAGGTCGCGCCAGAACGTGCAGACCTCGCTCAGCATCGGCCAGGCCTCGCGGCGCAGGAAGTCGCGGTCCTGCGTGTAGGCGTAATGCTCCCAGTATTGGCGCGCGTACCAGGCGTTGCCGGTCTTGTTCCACAGGTAGCCGAGCGCGCCGAAGGGGTTGCTCTCGGTGCGCAGGGCCCAGCCGCGCGCGGGCCGGCCGTCGGCGCGCACAAAGGTCTCGGGCGGCGGCACGAAATGCTCGCCCCAGGGCGTGATCTCGGGCGGCCGCGGCCGGCCGGCCGCGGCGTCGGCCGCGCGCGCGGCGACCACGGCGCGCCAGGCCGGCGCGAGGCTGTCGACGAAGCCGAAGAAGGGCTGGCTGAGCTCGGCGAGGTTGGCGGGCTCGGCCGGCCAGTAGTTCATCTGCAGGTTGATGTTGGTGTGATAGTCGGCGTTCCACGGCGGCGTCGCGCTCATGTTCCACAGGCCCTGCAGGTTCGCGGGCAGCGCGTCGCGCGAGCTGCTGATCAGCAGGTAGCGGCCGTACTGGAAGTACAGCGCCTCGAGCTCGCGGTCCATGCCGTCGCGCGTGTAGGCGCGGATGCGCGCGTCGGTCGGCAGCGCGCGGCGCGCGGCCGGGCTCGCGCCGAGGTTCAGCGCGACGCGGCCGAACAGCGCCTGGTAGTCGCGTTCGTGAGCCTCGCGCAGGGCGGCAAAACCGCGCGCGGCGGCCGCGTCGACCTCGGCGGCGACACGCGGCAGCGGCGCCGCCGCGGCGTCGATGAAGTGCCGCGACGCGTCGGCCACGTAGTTCGTGCGCGCGCCGAGCACGAGCGTCAGCGCGTCGCAGCCCTCGAAGCGCAGCGTGCCGTCGGCGTCGACGCGCGCGCGGCCGCCCTCGTGCAGCATGCGCAGCCGCGCGGCGTAGCGCAGGCCATTTGGCAGCACGGCGTCGAAATCGAGCGCAGCGCGGTCGTCCGGGTCGCCCTCTGCGTGCTCGCGGCCCTCGCCGACGCCGCCGGTTACCGCGCGCGGCGCGGCTGCATGCGCATCGGCGAGACGAATGCGGCCCGTATAGCGGCCCTTGGCGTCGGCGCCAAGGCGCAGCACGATGACCTGATCCGGGTGGCTCGCGAACGCCTCGCGCCGATAGGCAACGCCGGCCTGCACATAGCGCAGACGCTGCACGCCGGCTGCGAGGTCCAGCGTGCGCTCGTACTGCGTGACCGCCGCGCCCGACCCTGCCGCGCCGTCGAGTTCGATCCGCACGTCGCCGAACGGCTGGTACGCGCCCATCGCCTGCGCGTCGCCGGTCCACAGCGTGATCTCGTTGAACTGCACATGCTCGCGCGCGACCTGGCCGAACAGCATCGCGCCGATGCGGCCGTTGCCGATCGGCAGCGCCTCGCGCTCCCAGCCGGCCGGCGTGTCGGGCGCGGGGGCGGCGTAACGCAGCGCGAGCTCGTTCGCCGCGGGCGCGTCCGTCGCCGACGCGACGGGGGCGCAGCCCTCGGCCGCCGCATGCGCGCTTGCTGCGCCGCCTGCGCCGAGCGCGGCGAGCAGCAGGATCGCGAACCAGCAGCGGCTCATCGCGGCTTGCCGACGAGCACGCCGCGGCCGTGCGCGGCGACGTAGACCGTGCCGTAGTCGAGCGGGTCGGCCGCCAGCGACAGCACGTAGCCCCAGCGATGCCGGTCGTCGTTGACGCGCGTGAAGGACGCTGCCGCGCCCGCGTCGTCGGCGCGGAAGATGCCCTCGACGAGCTGGCCGGCCCGCCAGACCCTGCCCCAGACGTAGAGGCTCTGCGGCGCGTCGTCGCTCGGGCCCTTGCCGAGCGCGACGAGCCAGGCCTCGGCGACGAACTTGTTCTGCTTCATCGGCGCGTCGGCGCCCGCGAAATGCACGAGCCCGTCGGGCAGCGCGAGCCAGAGCCGGCGCAAGCCCGCCTTGCCGCTGACGAGGCAGGCCTTCTGGTCGTTGCGCAGCGTGCCGAGGCCGGTCACGGCCGCGGTGAACGTGCGGCCGCCGTCGGCGCTGACGCGCAGCTCGCCGAGCGCGGGGTCGAACACATGGAACACGCCGTCGACCGCGCGGTCGGCGACGGGCACGAGCTCGTGCTCGCGCGTCGCGGGCCAGCCTTCGACGGCGGCCCAGGTGCGGCCGAGGTCGTGCGAGACCAGCGCGGCCTGCTTCTCGGGCGCCCACAGCAGCGCCGTGCCCTTGGCCGAAACCGCGACATGGCCCGAGGGCCGCTTCGCGTCGCGCAGCGCCGTCGCCCCGAACGGCCGCCAGCTCGCCGAGCCGTCGAGCGACACATAGCCGCCGGTCGGGGTGTCGGCCGTGCGCGCGATCAGGGCCGGGCGCGCCTCGGCGTAGTCGACCGAGCGATTGGTCTGGTAGCTCGGCCGGAACAGGCCGGCCGCGGGCGGCTTCGCCACGTCGTCCCAGGCGGCGCCGGCCACGTCGCCCATCGCCGCGAGCAGGGTCGCGCCGCCCGACGGGCTCTTGATGTCGAGCGTCGCGGTTTCTTCGAAGCCCGCGACCGTGAAGTCCCAGTCGACGCGGCCGCCCTTGAGCGCGGCGCCGAGATTGCGGCTGAACCACAGGCCGTAGCCGGTGCCGTAGACCGCGCGCTCGGGGTCGAAGGGGTCGAGCTTGACGTCGGCGAGCCAGTGGCCCATGCGGTCCTGGCCCTTCATGTAGTCGACGAGCCAGGGATAGGGGCTCGCGTCGTGGCGCGAGCGCGCGCCGAGCGCGGTCCAGCTGCGGCCGTCGTCGGTCGAGAGGAACAGCTCGTCGCCCTCGGTCCAGCGCTCGATCGTCGAGACGATGATGCGACCCGGCCGCTGCACGTCGACGTCGACGCCCGAGTAGCCGAAGCCGAACTCGCCCCGGCCCGGCCGGACCGGCGTGATCTCGGTCCACGCGCCCGCGGGGCTGCGCTTCCACACGCCGCCCTCGAGCGCGTTGCCGGGGTTGGTCGCGAAGTCCTTCGGGCCCAGCGCGAAGCTCACGTAAAGCGTGCCGTCGGCGCCGAAGGCCGCGCGCTGCGGCACCTGGGCCGGCGTGCCGGGCTCGCGCGCGAAGCTCGCGCCGCCGTCGCGCGAGGCATAGAGGCCCGGCGCGTCGTGGCTGCCCGCGTAGACGGTCTTCGCATCGCGCGGGTCGAGCACTACGAGCGACACATGGCGCACGGCGAGCGGCGCGGCCGTGAACGCGCGGCCGCCGTCGGCGCTGCGCCACAGGCCGTCCTTGCTCGTGCCGAGCCAGAGCTGCTGGCCGTCGTGCGGCGAGACCTGCAGGCGCTCGCCGGTGCCGCGGCCCGGCTCGTTGCCACCGAGCTTGAACGGCAGCTCGTTGATCTGCCAGGTCGCGCCGCGGTCGCTCGACGCGAGCAGCGCGGCCTGGCGCGACCACTGGCCCGTGTAGATGCCGCAGGCCGCATAGACGCGCTTCGCGTCGTTCGCGTCGACGGCGAGCGCGAGCACGCCCATCAGGTCGCCGTCGGCGCGGCCGAGGAAGTCGAGCAGCGGCGTCCAGCTGTGCGTCGCGGGCTCGTAGCGGTAGGCACCGCCGATGTCGGTGCGCGCGTAGAGCAGGCCCGGCTCGCGCGGGTGGTAGACGAAGCCGTCGACGAAGCCGCCCGCGCCGAAGGGCAGGCTGCGCCACGCGTAGGGCGCGTCGGCGGCGCGCGCGGCGCCAGGTGCGAGCGACAGCGATGCCGCGGGCAGCAGGGCGCCGAGGCCCTGCACGAACTGGCGACGGTCGATCATCGGTAATGCCCCATCCGCACCCGCAGCACGACGGGTCGTTCGGTGAAGTTCAGGCCCCAGTCGACCTGGTCGCCGTTCCAGCGGCGCTCGGTGATCCAGCGGCCCTGGGCGTCGAAACGCCCCTCGTCGGCGCTGACGAGCAGCGCGTTGGCCGCGCCATCGGCGGGCTCGAAGCGCACGCGCGCGTGCTCGCCCGTGACGATGAACTCGTCGGGGCCGATCTGCGCGACGGCGACGCCGCCGGACGGCTGCTCGGCGCCCGGCGGCACCTTGTCCTTGAGCTGCGGCCAGCTGCGCTCGCCGAACTGCCATTCGCCGTAGCTCACGCGCGCCTGCCAGGCGCCGAGCGCGATCGTCTGCGGCTTGCGGTCCTCGCCCTCGGCGACGCCGTGGGTGCGGCCTTCGCCGGCCCATTGCGCCCATTGGGGCTGCATCGAAGCGAAGGCCGCGTAGGCCGGCGCGAACGGCGCGACCACGCCGGCGTCGCGCGCGGGCGCGCCGAGCGGGTAGTTCGAGTAGTCGGCGGAATCGATGCCGAAGGGCACGACGCCGAGGGCACCGCGGCCGAGGATCGCGTAGACATAGCGCGCGTAGCCGGGCGCGTTGCCCATCTCGGGCACGAACAGCGCGTTGTCGGGGCGCTGGAACTGGCCGAGCACCGCGTCGACCTCGGCCCAGTCGGGCCGGTAGATGTCGGGGCCGACGATGTCGATATGCGGCGCGACGGCCTTGTAGATGGGAATCGCGTCGTAGGTCGGGCCGCCGCTCGCGAAGTCGGCGTGCCAGGGCGCGAGCGCGTCGAGCGGGTTGCGCAGCGCGTTGTTCACGTAGACCGGCAGCTCGTGCTCGGCGCGGCCGGCCTGGGCGATCGCCTCGAGGTAGCGCGCGATCGCCCAGGCGTGGAAATACTCGTCCGCGTCCTCGCCGTAGACCGCGCGCCAGGAGCCCTGGGCGACACCGCTCGCGGGCGGCTTCGCGCGCAGCACCTCGGCCGGCACGGCTTGGGCGAACGCGGCCTCGGCCGCCGCGCCATGGTCGCGCGCGAGGCCGTAGGTGCCGACCTCGTTCTCGACCTGGACCAGGATCACCGTGTGCTCTTTCGCGTCGACCGCGTGCAGGTGGCGCATCAGCGCCGTGAACGCGCGGCGGTCGGCGGCCAGCGTGGCCGCGCCGAACGGCGACAGGCAGTAGCTCGGCTTCGCGTCGGCGTCGCGCATGCGCGGGAAGCGCCGGTCGTCGAGCTTGACCCAGTCGGGCGTGTACTGCGGGCTCGTATTCTTCCAGGTACCGAACCACAGCAGGCCGACGCGCACGCGGTTCGCGCGGGCCTGCTGCAGCAGCGCGTCGACGAACGCGAAGTCGAAGCGCCCCTCGACCGGCTCGAGCTGCTCCCACGCGACCGGCACGACGACGGTGTTCGCGCCCAGCGCGTGCACGGCCGGCCAGGCCTTGGCGAGCGCGGCCGCGCTATTGCTGCTGTTGTGGACCTGGGCGCCGAGCACGAGAAACGGCTTGCCGTCGACGCGCAGCGCGTAGTGCCCGTCGCGCGATTCGAGACGCGGCGCCGGCGGGTCGGCCGGGGCCGCGGCCGCGGCCAGGGCCGCGAACGCGAGAAGGGTCAGGGACCTGCGCAGGCGCATCGCGTCAGAACGAGTAGCGCGCGAGCACCGAGTAGCTCGGGCCGACGTTGAACACCGCGCGCGTCATCATGCCGATGTGCTGCTGCATCAGCTGGCGGTAGTTCGCGTTGCTGAGGTTGTGGCCCTCGACGCCGAGCGTGAAGCGGTCGCTGACCTTGTAGAACAGGCTCGCGTCGAGCTGGCCGTAGGCGTCGGCCCAGGTCGGCAGGCCCCAGGCGATGTTGTGCTGGCCATAGGTCGCGCTGTTCGGGTTGGTGTCGGTGCCGTCGGTGCCCTGCGTGCCGTTGACGTTGACGGCCTGCAGGTACTTCGAGCGCCAACTGTAGGCGACGCGCGCCGAGAACGGCCCGCGGTCGTAGAGCAGCGCGAGGTTGTAGGCGTTTTTCGACAGGTTCTGCAGCGGCAGGTTGTTGAACGCGCGGCCGTCGACGTCGCAGCCGTTGAGGTTCAGCGCGATGTTCGCGGCGCTCGCATCGCTGCCCGCGCAGTAGGCCTGGTTGACCGGGTTGTACAGCGACTGGTGGCTGTCGACGTAGGTGTAGTTGGCCTGCATGCCGAAGCCCGCGAGCCAGCCCGGCAGGCGGTCGAAGTAGGTCTGGAACGCGACCTCGAGGCCCGCGGCCCGGCCCTTCGCGCCGTTCACCGGCGTCGTCACCGTGAACGGCTGCGGCTTGCCGTTGACGTCGTTGATCGTGAAGCCGCCGGTCTGGTTGACGATCACGTCCGAGAGCTGCTTGTAGAAGCCCGCGAAGGTCAGCGAACCGGTCTTGCTGAAGTACCACTCGGCGGTCAGGTCGGCCTGGTTCGCCTTGGTCGGCTTGAGCATCGGGTTGCCCGAGGCCGTGCCGGTCTGGCTCACGCTCTCGACGTTGGTCGTCGTCACGCCGCCGACGGTCGTCGTGTTCGTCGTCGCCGACTGGCCGAGCACCGTGTAGGCCTGCATCTGCGAGAAGTCGGGCCGCGTCATCGCCTTCGCGAGCGCGAAGCGGTACTGCCATTCGTTGCCCGCGCGCATGCGCAGGTTCAGGCTCGGCAGCACGTCGGTATAGCTGTTGTCGAAGTTCTCGGCCTTGGAGAACGGCGCGATGTCGGGGATCGGCACGCCGGTCAGGTTGCCGCCGTTCGGCGCCGTCGTCGTGAACACGGTGTGGCCATGCGCGACCGCGTCGGTGTGGACGACGCGCAGGCCGACGTTGCCGTCGACCGGATAGGGCTGGTCCTCGAAGCCGAAGCGCAGCTGGGCGTAGCCGGCCTGGGTGCGCTCGGCCTGGTCGTTCGAGCCCGAGGGATCGGTGCCGAAGGTCGCGGGCGTCCAGGCCCCGCAGTTGCTCCCCGCGTTCACGCACAGGTCGTTCGTGTAGCCGTGCAGCAGCTGGTAGCTCGCCGGGAAGTTGGTCGCGAGCGAGACGTTCGGGAACACCAGCGCGGGCACGTTGGCCTTGCCGCCGAAGAAGTTGTTGAAGCTGTAGAGCGCGCTCTGCGCCGAGAAGCGCGGGTCGCTCAGGTAGGCGAGGCCGGTGATGTCCCAGCCCTTCTGCCAGGGCTGGGTGATCGCGGCCCAGTTGTAGCCGGGCACCGAATTCACGGTGTTGGCCTCGCGGTCGGTGAAGCGCAGGCCGAAGCGCAGGTCCTGCAGCACCGGGCTGTCGAAGGTGTAGCGCGCGTCGCCCTTCCAGGCTTTTTCGGTCGCCGTGCTCTTGTCGAAATGCTCCATCGTGTAGGCCCAGTAGTAATTCGCCGGTTTGGCGAGGAACGCGCGGTCGGCGGCGCTGAAGCTCAGGCTCGGCACGCTGCCGGCGAGGTTGATCGTTTCCTCGGGCATCTCGACGCCGAGGCCGATCGTCGAGTCGAAGCTGTTCGTCGTCGCCTTGATGTACTGGAGGTCGGAACTGAAGCTCCACTGGTCGTTCGCGCGCCAGTTGAACTTCCACGAGATGTCGTGGGTGTCGGAGTTGCGCGTCGCGACGCGGCGGTCGTCGCCGAAGTTGATGCCGCCGTCGGTCGCGTCGCGCAGCGTGCCGCTGACGAAGGCGCCCGCGGCGTTGTAGGTCGCGCCCGGGTCGACCGTGATGTTGTAGGGACTCGACTGCGCGAACAGCGCGTTCTCGTTCCACGTCATCTGGTACTTGGAGTTGAAGAAGGTCAGGCTCGAGTCGACGTTGTCCTTCTTCCACTGCAGCGCGAGGTACTCGCCCTGGCGCTTGCGGTCGAAGTCGAGCGTGCGCCACTCCGAGCCCTTGGGCACCCAGACGGTCTGGCCCGGCGTGACGTTGGTCAGCGGGTAATAGGGCTCGACCTGGAACGCGTCGGTGCGCGTGCTCGAGAGCGACTGCGCGAGGCTCAGCAGCACGCCGAAGTCGCCCGCGTCGGTGTGCCAGCGGTCGGACACGAGGCCCGAGGTCGACGGCGCCGCGTTGCCGCGCAGCGTCTGCCTGGTCGACTCGGCCGATAACGCGGCCTTGAAGCCCGTGAAGTCGAACGGCATCGCCGTGCGCAGGTTGACGAGGCCGCCGATCGCGCCCTCGATCTGCTCGGCCGAGGGGTTCTTGTAGACGTCGACGCCGGCCATCAGCTCGGGCGGCACGTCCTCGAAGTTCAGGGCGCGGCCGCCGTTCGCCGAGAACGAGTCGCGGCCGTTGAGCTCCGAGCGCACATAGGTCAGGCCGCGGATCGCGATGCCCGAACCCTCGATCGAGAAATGCTCGGGGTCGCCCTTGGCCATGGTGCGGTCCATCGTCACGCCGACGACGCGCTGCAGCACCTCGGTGACCGAGCGGTCGGGCAGCGCGCCGATGTCGTCGGCAATGATCGAGTCGACGATCTCGTCGGCATTGCGCTTGATGTTCTGCGCCGAGCTCAGCGCCGCGCGCTTGCCGCTGACGATGACGGTCTCGAGCTGCTTGGCGTCCTTCGCGGCGTCGGCCGGTGCGTCGGGCGCGGCGGTGGTCTGCGCCCACGCCGCGCCGCCGAGCAGCAGCGCGGCCTGGGCCACGGCGATCGATACGGCGCCGCGCCGGAATTGCTTGTCCATCTCGTCTCCTGTCGTTGTTTATAGCGGTGCCTGTGCGGGCGGCACGCGACGATCGACCCCGCGCCGCGTTGGACAGCGTTGTCGGCGATGCAGCAAAAAAATGGACCCGCGCGCATCGCCTCGCGGCCCGTCTTTGGCGTGATTAAACGTTAAACTACGGGCGAATAGTAGTTTGGGCCTCGGCCGAAATAAACCGGGTGCAAACACCTACGCGGAGCATTCAGCGATGACAGGGACTCGAATGGAGCGCGCGATCCGGCGCATCGTCGTGGTCGGCGGCGGCACCGCCGGCTGGATGACGGCGGCGCCGCTCGCGCGCCGCGGCCTCGCCGAAGTCGTGCTCGTCGAGTCGCCCGAGCTCGGCACGATCGGCGTCGGCGAGGCGACGCTGCCGCCGCTGCGCCACTACAACCGCGCGCTCGGCATCGACGCGCTCGACTTCGTGCGCCGCACCGAGGGCAGCTTCAAGCTCGGCATCGAGTTCCGCGACTGGGGCTGGTCCGGCAACCGCTTCTTCCACGGCTTCGGCGACTTCGGCCCGGCGATCGACGGGCGCTCGTCGTTCAGCCATTGGCTGCGCCTTGCCCACGAGGGCGAGACGTGCTCGTGGGAGGACTGGTCGATGGCGACGCAGATGGCGCGCACGGGCCGCTTCGCGCCGCCGCAGGAGGGGCCGCCGTCGGCGCACAACGCGTTCTCCTACGCCTACCACTTCGACGCGGCGCTCTACGCGGCCTATCTGCGCGAGTACGCGCTCGCGCATGGCGCGCAGCGCGTCGAGGGCCATGTCGTCGACGTCCAGCGGCGCGGCGAAGACGGCTTCGTCGCGGCGCTCAAGCTCCGCGACGGACGGCGCATCGAGGGCGATCTGTTTGTCGACTGCTCGGGATTTCGCGCGCTGCTGATCGGCGGCGCCTGCGGCGTGCCGTTCGAGGACTGGAGCGCGCTGCTGCCCTGCGACAGCGCGCTCGCCGTGCCGTCGGCGCGAGCGGCGACAGCGCCGCTGACGCCGTACACGCGCTCGACGGCCAGGCCCTGCGGCTGGCAATGGCGCATCCCGCTGCAGCACCGCACCGGCAACGGCCATGTCTATTGCAGCGCCTATATGGGCGACGACGCGGCTGCCCGGGTGCTGCTCGACGGCCTCGACACCGCGGCGCTCGACACGCCGCGCCAGCTGCGCTTCAAGACCGGCCGGCGGCGCGAGTCATGGGTGCGCAACGTCGTCGCGATCGGGCTCGCGGCGGGCTTCCTCGAGCCGCTCGAGTCGACGAGCATCCAGCTGATCATGGACGGCGTGGGCCGGCTCATCGAGCTGTTCCCCGAGCGCGACTGCGCCGCACCGCTGCGCGCCGAATACAACCGCCGCATGGCGCGCCAGTACGAGTCGATCCGCGACTTCATCGTGCTGCACTACAAGCTCAACCGGCGCGACGACGGCGAGTTCTGGCGCTACGTGCGCGAGATGACGATCCCCGACACGCTCGCGCACCAGATCGAGCTGTTCCGCTCGAGCGGCCGCGTCGTCGTCTACGACCCCGACAGCTTCGCCGAGCCCTCGTGGGTGTCGCTGCTGATGGGCCTCGGCGCGACGCCGCAGGCGCACGACCCGCTCGCCGACCGGCTCGACGGCGCGCGCCTGCGCGAGCATTTCGCGCGGCTGCGCGAGGCGATCGCGCAGACCGCGGCGGCGATGCCCGAGCATGGCGCCTACATCGCGCGTTACTGCAGCGCCGCGGCCGGGCCGAAGAACTCGTAGCGCGTCTGCGCGGCCGGCACGCCGAGCGCGGCGAGGCTGCGCTTGACGGCGGCCATGAACGGCGTCGGGCCGAGGAAGTAGGCGTCGAGGTCGCGCGTCGCGGGCAGCCAGGCGGCGAGCCGCTCGGCGTCGAGGCGGCCGATCGCGTCGGCCCCCTCCTCCGCCTGCTCGTAGCAGTAGAAGCGCTTGAGCTGCGGGTGCTGGCGCGCGAGCTCGTCGACGGCGTCGCGGAACGCGTGGACGATGCGGCTGCGCGCGCAGTGGATGAAGTGCACGGGCCGGCCCGTCGCGAGTGCCTGCGGCAGCATCGCCATCAGCGGCGTGATGCCGACGCCGCCGCTGATCAGCACGATCGGCTTCGCGCCCTCGGCGAGCGTGAAATGGCCGGCCGGCGGGAACACGTCGAGCGTCGCGCCTTCGGCGATGCGGTCGTGCAGGTAGCCCGAGACCAGGCCGCCGGCCTCGCGCTTGACGCTGATGCGGTACGCGCGGCCGTTCGGCGCGCTCGACAGCGAGTAGTTGCGGCGCTGCTCGACGCCGTCGATGACGAGGCGCAGGCCCAGGTACTGGCCCGGCGCGTAGTCGACGACCGCGCCGCCGTCGACCGGCGCGAGGTGGAAGGACGTGATCTCGGTGCTCTCGGCGACCTTGCGCACGACGCGGAACGCGCGCGCGCCGCGCCAGCCGCCGCGCGCGGCGGCCGTCTGCGCGTAGACCTGCTCCTCGGTGCCGATCAGCAGGTCGGCGAGCTGCCGGTAGGCAGCGCCCCAGGCGTCGAGCACGGCGTCGGTCGCGACCTCGGCGCCGAGCACCTCGCGGATCGCGCGCAGCAGGCAGGTGCCGACGATCGGGTAATGCTCGGGCAGCACCTGCAGCGCCACATGCTTGTTGACGATGCGCGCGGGCAGGTCGCCGAGCGCCTCGAGCCGGTCGATGTGCTTGGCGTACATCAGCACGCTGTGCGCGAGCGCGCGCGGCTGCTCGCCGCTCGCCTGGTGCGCCTGGTTGAACAGCGGCCGCACGGCCGGGAACTCGGCGAGCATGATCTTGTAGAAATGCGTGGTCAGCGCCTCGCCGCCGGTTTCGAGCAGCGGCACGGTGGACTTGACGATGGCGCGTTGGGCGTCGGACAGCATGGCGAACGGCTTTCTTCGGTGTGGGGATAGGCAGGATTGCCGTCTGAGCTAGCGCAAACCCCATGCCAGCCGCCCGCCCCAGAAAAATCAAGACCTTGGCGCGGCACGAGTCATAACGACTCATTTAAACTGCAGTCTTTCTGACTCCAATTGAGTCGATATGACTTCGCAAGCCTGGTTCGACGCGCTCGTCGCGCTGGTCGCCGACCTCTCGCAGGAGCTCGCCGAGGCCGAGCGCTACCGGCGCCTGCTCAAGACCGTGCGCCAGCTGTTTCCCTGCGACGCGACAGCGCTGCTGCGCCTCGTCGACGACGCGCTGGTGCCGCTCGCGGTCGACGGCCTCAGCGGCGACACGCTGGGCCGGCGCTTTCGCGTCGCCGAGCACCCGCGCTTCGCGCGCCTGCTCGAGGCCGAGGGGCCTTACCGCTTCGAGCCCGACTGCGCGCTGCCCGACCCCTACGACGGCCTCGTCGACGGCGCGCCGGGGCGGCTCGAGGTGCACGACTGCGTCGGCTACACGCTGCGCGTCGACGGCGGCGCCCCCTGGGGCCTGCTGACGCTCGACTCGCTGCACGCGCGCAGCTTCGGCGCCGCCCACCTCGACCTGCTCAAGCTGTTCGGCGGCCTCGCCGCCGCGACGGTCGGCGCCGCGCAGCGCATGCGCCGGCTCGAGCAGCTCGCCGAGGACGGCCGCCTGCAGGCCGAGCGCTACCGCCGCGCGCCGGGCGCGCCCGAGCGCCGCCTGATCGGCCAGAGCGCCGCGTTCCGGCAGCTCGAGCACGAGATCGGCGTCGTCGGCGCGAGCGGGCTGACCGTGCTCGTGAGCGGCGAGACCGGGGTCGGCAAGGAGCTCGTCGCGCAGGCGATCCACGCGGCCTCGCCGCGCGCCGCGCGGCCGCTCGTGAGCCTGAACTGCGCGGCCCTGCCCGACACGCTCGTCGAGAGCGAGCTGTTCGGCCATGTGCGCGGCGCGTTCACGGGCGCCGTGAGCGAGCGCCAGGGCAAGTTCGAGCTCGCCGACGGCGGCACGCTATTCCTCGACGAGGTCGGCGAGCTGCCGATGGCCGCGCAGGCCAAGCTGCTGCGCGTGCTGCAGAGCGGCCAGCTGCAGCGCCTCGGCTCGGACCGCGAGCACCGCGTCGACGTGCGCCTGATCGCGGGCACGAACCGCGACCTCGCGGCCGAGGTCCGCGCCGGCCGCATGCGCGCCGACATCTACCACCGCCTGAGCGTCTACCCGCTCAAGGTGCCGGCGCTGCGCGAGCGCGGCCGCGACACGCTGCTGCTCGCCGGCTATTTCCTCGAGGACAACCGCGCGCGCCTGGGCCTGCGCGGCCTGCGTCTCGACGCGGGCGCGCAGGACGCGCTGCTCGCCTACGACTGGCCCGGCAACGTGCGCGAGCTCGAGCACCTGATCGGCCGCAGCGCGCTCAAGGCGCTCGGGCGCGAGGCGCAGCAGCAGCAGCAGGCGCGGCCGCGCATCCTCACTCTGACGCGCGAGGACCTCGGACTCGGACTCGGCGCAAGCGCGGGCACGGCAATGGGCACGCTGCTGCCGGCCGCGCCGATGACCGAGGCGGCTGACGCCGCAATGCCCGACACCGGCCTGCGCGCACAGGTCGAGGCCTACGAAAAGCAGCTGATCGCCCAATGCCTGGCGCGCCACGGCGGCGCCTGGGCCGCCGCCGCACGCGAGCTGCGGATGGACCGCGCGAATCTCGCGCGACTCGCGCGCCGGCTCGGCGTCGGCGTAGCAAACTAAGGACTTGTCAGTCCACGGCCAAGCGCAATGCTCTCCACTGCAAGCCCCCGCATCCTGGTGCCGATCGCGGCTGCCGCCGCGATCGGCCTGGCCGCAGCCCCGGCCGGCGCCGCCGACCCCGTGCCGCCCCGCCCGAAAGCAAGCGCGCCCTGCCCGCCGACCCACGCCGCGAGCGCGGCGCCGGTCACGAGCAAGGCGCGCCATATTCCGAACGAGGACGACGCCTGCGCGGACTCGCGCGGCATCGCCCGGCCCGCTGGCGCCGCGTCGGCGCCGGCGAAACCTTGAGGCCTCAAGCCTTGCGCTTGCGCAGGGTGCCCACGGCGACCATCGCGCCGAGCGCCGTCACGGCGAGCAGCAGGTCGGCGGGTTCCGGCAGCGGCTGGCCAGTGATCTGGCCTGCGTAGGCGCCGTCGGCGATGAAGGTGCCCGCGACCTCGAGCACGTAGGTGCCGCTCGCCAGATTCCAGGCGCCGCCCGTCATCGAGTACTCGTCGTCGCTGACGGGGTTGATGATGAACGGCATGGAGTCGCCGCCGGGCATGACGTCCATGAGCGCGTACAGCGCGTAGCCGCCGCCATTGAAGTCGACCGTCGGCGTGTTGCTGGCGGCGCCAATCGAGAAGGTCACACTCTCGTAGTCGGGAATGTTGAACCCGTAGAAATCGTCGAACGACGTACCGCTCGCCTGAGCTCCGCTCGTGAACGACCAGGCGTTGTAGGACTGGCCCGGCGCGCCCGGGTCCATCGGCAGGAACGGGAACGCCAGCGGTGCCTGGGCCTGGGCGCCAGCGGCCGTGACGAGCGCGGCCGCGACGGCCAGGGTCTTGATCAAGTGCTTCATATCGATTCCAGTCTTTTTCTGAATGCCTTGGCGGTCACTGCACGCCGAGCGCCGCGGCGAGCGCCGTGACGTCGAGCGAACCGAGGCCGGTCGCCGGGTTGTAGGTCGGCGTCGCCGGGTAGAACTCGTTGTCGCCGCTCGAGATCGCCTTGAACGGCGAGCCGGCGCCGTAGCCGTATTTCTGGAACGCGCCGTAGAGCTGCGGGTTGATCAGGCCGACGCGACCCGGCAGGCCCGAGCTGATCAGCGTCAGGATGCCGTTGAGCTGCGGCGCGACGAAGCTCGTGCCCCCCGAGCCCGCGCCCCAGCCGCCCTGGTAGACCAGGTAGCCGCTGTACGGGTCGGCATTGAGCGAAACATCGGGCAGGTTGCGACCCGCAAAGCCCGACGGCATGTCGATCAGGTCGTAGAAGCCGTTGCCCGCGATCTTGAGGAAGGCGCTCGAGCAGACCAGCGACTGCGCGCTCGCCGACTTCTGCACCCCGGCCAGGCCGCTCTGGTACGAGGGCAGCGAGAAGTTCACGCTGACGCCACCGCCGCCGCCGACCGTGTAGTAGCTCGCGTAGTACAGCGAGTTGCCGTAGTTGTTGACCATGTAGCTGCGCAGGTAGTCCCAGCCCCAGGCGCGCTCGGTCGGCACCGTGACCGGGCCGTATTTGTGCTGGACCGTGTTCGGCAGCGTCGTGCCGCCGGCGGCGAGCACGAGCGGGTCGGCGGCCGGGTGGTCGACGCTCAGCAGCGTCGTGCAGTTCGGGTAGGTGTAGCCGCGGTTGACGTCGAACGCGGCCGCGTCGCCGGCCGCGGCGATGACCGGAATGCCGAAGCTCGCGGCCTCGAGCAGCAGCGAGTGGAAGCCGTCGAGCGTGCCGCCGTCGACGGCGATCTCGGGGCTGCCCCAGCTGATCGAGATCGTGTCGGACAGGTCGTCCTCGACGGCCTGGGCGAACGCGTCGAGGAAGCCCGAGCCCGCGTTCGGGCCGATGTACACGCGCATGTTCGCGCCCGGCGCGACGCCGCCCGACTGCTCGACGTCGAGCGTCGACTCGCCCGAGCCTTCCGAGCCCGGGCCGTCCTTCGCGAGTGCGCCGCCGTCGACGGGCACGTCGGTGATGCGGCCCGGCGAGACCGGCAGGCCCAGCGCGCCCCAGTAGGCGTAGGCGTCCGACTGGTTGTAGCCGGCCAGCGTGACGATGCCGATCGTGCGGCCCGCGCCGGTCAGGCCCTTGCCGTACAGCGGGTTGATGTTGTACTTGGCGGCGAGGTCGCTCACCGTGTACTGGCCCGGCACACCGCCGATCGCGGCGACCGTGGTCGGCGCGTCGCCGGCGAGCGCGCCGGTGTTCGGGACCACCACCGTGTTGGTGTGGTAGTTGGGCTTGGTGCTCAGGCCGGTCACGCCGGTCACCACACCCGACAGTGCGGCCGGCAGCACGGCCGCCGTCGCGGGCGCCTCGTAGTTGACGCCGAGCAGCGAATAACCGTGGATGCTCGTGCCGAAGGCCGCGGCGATCTGCGCGTTGGTGCCCTGCGCGGTCACGAGCAGCTTGTTCGCGTGGACCTGACTGATCGTGAAGCCCTGCGACCGCAGGTAGGCGACGACCTGCGCCACCGCGGCCGGCGTCTGGCCATAGCTCGCGGCGAACTGCTGCGGCGTGATGAACTGGCGGTAGTTCGGGCTGGCCGGGTTCGCGAGGCTCGCGACGAAGGCCTCGAGCGCGGCCTTGTTGCGCGCCGCGAGCGTGACCGTGAAGGTCTTGGTCTCGCCGGGCGCCGCGACGCCGAGGTCGACGACGCGCGGATCGGGCGACACGCGCGGGGCGGTCAGGGCCGGTCCGGCCGGCGGCAGGCCCAAGGCCAGGGCCTGCTGCGCCGACAGCGCCGCGCACGCGAGCGCAAGCGCCGACAGCAGGAGTTTTCCGGTAGCTTTCTGCATGGATGAATCCCTCGGTTCAGGAAGTGAATCAAACCGCTGCGGCGGTCTTGCCACGGCAGCGGTCAGCCCATGGACGGCCCGCCAGCTGTCCGGACGGCCTCCACGCGACGACTCTATGAGACAGTTGTCACGATCCCGCGGGCAAGCGCCGGATTGCGGGGTGCGGCAAACACCGATAGCGTTTGCAGCCTTGACCTTTCCGGCTGACGCCCGCGGGGTCGCGCTTCAGCCCGGCGTCGCGCCCTGCTGCTTCTCGCGCAGCCGCACGCAGGCCGCATAGCCCGCAAAACGCGGCACCCCCGCGCACAGGCGCTGGATGCAGGCCGCGATGTCCTGGGCGCCGTCGGCCACGCAGACCTCGCGCAACGAACGTCGCGCGCCGGCCGCCGAAGCCGGCCGCGAGGCCGCAGGCGCGGCGTCCGCTGTGGCGTTCCTGCCGACGCCGTCGGCCCGCATGTCGACGATATCGGCGTCGGGATCGCGCGCCGTGGCCACCGCGGTCGGCACGGCGCGCGGCGGCGTGGCCAGCGGCGCGACGGCCTGCTTGACGGGCAGCGCCTGCTCGTGCCGGCGCGCGGGCACGGCGGCGGACGGCGGCGCGGCGACCGGCGCCGCGTCGAGCGACGCGAGCACCGGCGGCGACGCGACGGGCGCGGCCTCGCTCGGCGCCGCGGACGCCGGTGGCGCGGCCGGCGGGGCCGCCACCAACGCCGCGCGCGCGACCGGTGCAAGCGCGCTGGCCGGCGCGGGCGACGCGCCGTGCGGCACGGCCGCCAGCCACGCGGCCGCGCCGCCCGCGCAGGCCAGCAGCGCGACGAGCAGGCCGCCGAGCGGCCAGCGCCGGCCGGCGCGTGCCTGGGCCGCCGCGGTCGGCGCCGACGCCGCGGTCGCCGCGGCGCGCGGCGCCGGGCGGGTCAGCGCGATGGTCTTGTCGAAGCTCGCCGCGTCCGCGGGCGGGGCCGGCATCGGCGACGGCGCCCGCGCCGGCAAGGGCGCGCGGCCGTCGAGCACCTCGCGCCACGCGGCGACGCTTTGCGGCCGGTCCTGCGGCCGCACGGCCATCGCCCAGTCGAGCGCCTCGAGCAGCCGCGCCGGGCAGCCCGCGGGCGCGAGCCGCGCGAGCGGCGCCAGCGTGTCGTCGAGCACGCGCGCGGTGGCCGGCAGCGGCGCGCGGCCCGCGAGCAGGTAGTAGCAGGTGCTCGCGAGCCCGTACAGGTCGGTCCACGGGCCCTGGCGCATCGATTGCGTGTCGGCGTACTGCTCGATCGGCGCGAACTGCGGCTTGAGGATCGCCGTCAGCGTCTGCGTGCGGTCGGCGAGCACCTGGCGCGCCGCGCCGAAGTCGAGCAGCACGGGTCGGCCGCCGCCGGCCTCGTCCGCGCACCACAGGATGTTGTCGGGCGCGATGTCGCGGTGGAATACGTCGGCGCGGTGCAGGACTTCGAGCGCGCCGAGCAGCGGGTCGATGACGCCGCGCAGCCAGGCCTCGTCGGGCACCGGCGCGTCCGCGTCGACGCCCATGCGCGCGCGCAGCTCGCGCAGCGTGCGGCCGCGGTAGAACGGCATCGCCATATAGGCGGTCGCGTTGGCCTCCCAGAAGCGGTGGACCTTGACGAGCGCCGGGTGGTCGAAGCGCGCGAGCAGGCGCGCCTCGTTGACGAAGGAGCGCAGGCCCAGCGCGAAGTCCTCCTCGCTGCTGCGCGAGCGCAGCGTCACGCGCGCGTCGGCGCCGCGCCCCGCGAGCGTGACCGGCATGAACTCCTTGACCGCGACCTCGCGCTCGAGCGCCGGGTCCCAGGCGCGGTAGACGATGCCGAAGCCGCCCGCGCCGATGACCGCGCGGACCTCGTACTCGCCGAGCCGCGCGCCCGGCGCGAGCGCGTCGACGGAGTCGGCTGGGGCGGGCGCCGCGCGGCGGGTGTCGGGGGCGTCTGGCATGGTCGCTAATGTAGGGGCAGGCCGGGCCCGCGCAAGCTCCCCAACGCGCGGCGCGCGAGCGCGGTGGACCGCGGCGCGCCCGCGCGGCTTGCGCCAAGCCTTCTGCGCGCCGCGGCCGCGCCAACGGCCTGGTGAAGCGGCATCGCGGAGCGGCGACGGGCGTGCGATTGTGCGCGCCGGCGCGTCCGCCCGATACACGGCGTCACACACAGCGCGGGCGAGCGTCCGCATACTGCGCTGGCATCTTCAACGACCAGGGCAAAACAGGCGAAAGCCTGTGACGCAAAGCCACCGGCCTACCGCGCGCGAGCGCCATGGCAGCGGGGTTGCAATCGCTGCAACGGCCTTCCGGCCGCCTGGTTTTTCCCCCTCAGCAGGAAACACCATGCCCGGACCCCGCGCCGTTCACCCGACCACCGCCACCCTGTCGCTGCTGCTGTGCGCGGCGCTCAGCGCCTGCGGCGGCGGCAGCCCCGACAGCACGACCGCGACGCTGCAGGCCGAGGCGGTCGCCCCCGCGGCGCTGCCGGCGGTCCAGGCCCAGCCGAGCTTCCACCTCGCGCCGGTCATGCTCGACGAACCCGACGACGCCGACCGCGACGTGCCGTCGATGTCGGCGCTGCGCGCGCCGCACGCGATCGGCTTGAGCGCCGACCAGGCGGCCGTCGAGACGCGCGGCCTGACGGTCGCGGCGATCCTCGCGAACCAGCGCCCGCACATCGAATCGGCCGGCACGGCCCAGCCCGCCGCGACGACCGCGGCCGTCGTGACCTATACGCCGGCGCAGATCCGCGCGGCCTACGGCATGGCCGCGCTGCCCGCGACGGCGGCGGGCTTGAGCGCGGCCCAGGCCGCCCAGCAGGGCGCCGGCCAGACCATCTACATCGTCGACGCGAACAACGACCCGAACGCCGCCGCCGAGCTCGCCGCGTTCAACGCGAAGTTCGGCCTGCCGACCTGCACGACCCAGGCGATCGCCGCGTCGAGCGCGCTGCCGCTCGCGGCCGCGTCGACGACGGCCGGCTGCACGCTGGCTATCGTCTACGCGACGGCCGCCGGCGGCATGACGGCGAACGCGCCGGCCTACGACAGCGGCTGGCAGACCGAGATTGCGCTCGACCTGCAATGGGCCCACGCGACCGCGCCGCGCGCGCGCCTGGTCCTGATCGAGGTGCCCGACTCCTCGACGACGAGCCTGCTCGGCGGCGTCAAGCTCGCGAACGCGATGGGCAAGGGCGTCGTGTCGATGAGCTTCGGCGGCGCCGAGGGCAGCTGGATGAGCGGCACCAACAGCGCGTTCGCGGCGAGCGGCATGAGCTATGTCGCGGCGGCCGGCGACGGCGGCGCGGGCGTGTCCTGGCCCGCGGCCGAGCCGAGCGTGCTCGCGGTCGGCGGCACGACGCTGAGCTGGTCGGGCAGCGGCACGCGCAGCGAAGTCGTCTGGAGCAAGACCGGCGGCGGCGCGAGCGCCTATTTCGCGCGGCCCTCGTACCAGACCAGCAGCGTGCCCGGCATGGGCGCGTCGACCCAGCGCCTCGTCTCGGACGTGTCCTTCAACGCCGACCCGAACACCGGCCAGTACGTCGCGATCCAGCCCCAGGGCGGCAGCCTCGGCTGGGTCAGCGCGGGCGGCACGAGCCTGTCGACGCCGCAATGGGCGGGCCTGCTCGCCGTGAGCAACGCGCTGCGCGCGAGCGCCGGCGCGGCCACGATCGGCGACCCGCACGCGGCGCTGTACACGAGCATCGCGAGCGTCCCGGGCAACTACGCGGCCGCGCTCGCCGACGTCACGAGCGGCAGCAACGGCAGCTGCGCGCTGTGCAGCGCCCACGCCGGCTACGACACGCCGACCGGCCTCGGCACGCCGAACACGACGAGCCTGCTCACCCAGCTCAGCGGCGTCGCCGCGGGCACGCCGAGCAGCTCGGGCACCAGCGCCGCGCCGGCGCCCGCGAACAGCGGCCCGCAGATCAGCGCGAGCGCCTGGACGGCGACCCACGGCAAGGCCTTCAGCGGCACGTTCAGCGTCAAGGACGGCGCGGGCCTGTCGATGACGATCTCGATCTCGGGCATCCCGTCGGGCATGAACCTCGCGATGGGCAGCGGCGGCGTGATCACGGCGACCTGGGCCGCGCCGGTGACCGGCAAATACACGCTGAGCATCAAGGCGACCGACAGCGCGGGGCTCAGCAGCAACGCCAGCCTGCTCTTGACGGTTCAATAACGCTTGCGGGGGTTAGGATCCGCCCAGCCGATTGGGAGGAGGACTGCGATGAGAACTGTCCCGCCGTACCGGGCCGCGCCACTGGCGGCCGGCGCCCTCCTGGCGCTGCTGTGCAGCCTCGCCGCCGGCGCCGTCGACAGCGCCGGCATGGTCAAGACGCTCAAGGGCCAGGTCAATATCCTGCGCGCGGGCCAGACCCTGCCCGTGCGCGTCGGCGACCCGGTGCTCGAGGGCGACCAGCTCAACACCGGCGCCGACTCCTCGGTCGGCATCACGCTGCGCGACGACACCCTGCTCGCGGCCGGCGCGCGCTCGACGCTCGAGATCCGGCATTTCTCGTTCAACCCGACCACGCACGACGGCCGGCTCGATTCCAACGTCAAACGCGGCACGCTCGCGGTGATCTCGGGCAAGATCGCCCACGCCCACCCCGAGGCCGTGCAGTTCAGCACCAACTCGCTCACGCTCGGCGTGCGCGGGACCGAGTTCATCATCGACGCGGGCGAGCAGCCATGACGCTGCACCGCCCCCCCGCACGGCTGGCCCTTCTCGCGCTTCTCGCGCTGCTCGGCCTGCTCGGCGCCTGCGCGGCGCCGCAGCGCGTGATCCTGCTGCCCGCGCCCGACGGCAAGGTCGGCGCCGTCGAGGTCGACAGCGGCGCGAGCCACCAGCGCGTCGACACCGCCTACGGCGGCGCGACCGTGCCGCAACACGGCCAGATCGGCAGCTTCAAGACCGACGCGGCGAGCGTCGAGCGCGACTACGGCGCGCTGCTCGCCGCGCGACCGCCGCGGCCCGTCAGCTTCGTCGTGCATTTCCAGAACGGCTCGTCGACCGAGCTCACGCCCGACTCGGCCGCCGTGGTCCAGCAGATCCTCGCCGAGCTCGCGCGGCGCGGCGCGCCCGAGCTGATCGTGACCGGCCATACCGACTCGACCGGCACCGACGACTACAACGACCACCTGTCGTTGCAGCGCGCCCAGACCGTCGTCGACTTCCTGAGCCGCCACGGCATCGCGGCCGCGCAGATGGAGGCGGTCGGGCGCGGCAAGCGCGACCCGGCCGTGCCGACCGCGAACGAGGTCGCCGAGCCCGCGAACCGCCGCGTCGAGATCACGATCCGATGAGCGCGGCCGGGCGCCGCATGAAGCTGAACCTGCCCCACTCGGCATCGACGCTGCGGCGCCTGCTCGGCGGCGCACGCGGCCGGCCGGTCGCGCTCGGCGTGCTGCTGCTGTGCGTCGCGCTGCAGCTGTGGCTCGCGCTGCCGCAGCGCTGGCGCGCCGCGCTGCCGACACCGCTCGCGGCGTCGCTGCACGCGCTGGCCCGGCCGCACGAGCTCGCGCGGCTCGCGCTGTTCGACGCCTACCAGGCGCGCGCGCCACGCCGGCCCGCGAGCCAGCCCGTCACGATCGTCGCGATCGACGAGAAAAGCCTCGCCGCGCTCGGCCAATGGCCGTGGCCGCGCGACCGGCTCGGCGCGCTCGTCAACGCGATCGAGGCCCATGGGCCGGCCGCGATCGGCCTCGACATCTACATGCCCGAGCCGGACCAGAACTCGCCCGAGCGCCTCGCCGGGCGCCTGCCGCCCGAGCAGCAGGCGCTGATCGACGGCCTGCGCGCGCTGCCGACCAGCGACGCCCAGCTCGCCCAGGCGCTGCACGACGCGCCGAGCGTGCTCGGCGCGGTCGGCTTCGACTTCGAGACCTACACGACCAGCGCGACGCTGCGCAGCACGCCGCTCGCGACCCAGGGCGCGGACCCGCGGCCCTTCGTGCGGGCCTACCCGCGCGTGCTCGCGAGCCTGCCGCTGCTGCAGGCCGCCGCCCATGGCCAGGGTCTGCTCAGCGTCGACACGCGCGGCGAGACCGTCGTGCGCCGCGTGCCGCTGCTCGCGCGCGTCGGCGGCCAGCTCGTGCCGAGCTTCGCGATGGAGATGCTGCGCGTGGGCAGCGGCGCGGCGACGATCGAGGCCCACGCGCAGGCGCATGGCGTGACGGCGGTCCAGGTCGCCGACCTCAGCGTGCCGACCCAGCCCGAGGGCGACATCTGGCTGCGCTACGCGCCGCTCGCGACGGGCCTCGGCCGCTACGTGTCGGCCGCCGACCTGCTGCAGGGCCGCGTCGACCCGGCCCAGCTCGAGGGCAAGCTCGTGCTGGTCGGCCTGACCGGCTCGGGCCTCAACGACATGCGCACGACGGCGCTGCACGAGCTCGTGCCCGGCGTCGAGATCCAGGCCCAGCTGATCGAGTCGCTGTTCGACGGGGCGCTGCTGCGCCGGCCGCGCTGGCTCGCCGCGCTCGAGCCGCTGCTCGTGCTCGGCGTCGGGCTCGCGCTGATCTGGTTCCTGCCGCGCGCGAACCAGCGCACGGCGCGCCAGCTCAAGACCCACCCGCGCCGCGCGGTCGGCCTGCTCGCGCTCGGCGTGCTCGCGCTGCTCGCGCTGGGGCTCGCGCTGTTCCAGGGCTTCGGCCTGCTGTTCGACGCGGCCGGCGTCGCGATCGGCCTGACGCTCGTGACCGGCGTGCTGATGGCCAACGCGATGATCGACAGCCTCGGCGACGCGCAGCACAAGATGGTCCAGCTGGTCGAGAGCGGCCTTGCGCTCGGCCGCGAGCACGGCCGCGACGGCCTGCTGCGCGCGACGCTCGACAGCGCGCGCCAGATCACCGGCTGCGAGGCCGCGCTGATCTACCTGAAGACCGACGCCGACGCGCTCGCCGTCGCGGCCCAGCATGGCTTCGACGCGGCGACGCTCGCCGAGATCGCGCCCGCGCAGCCCGGCGCGCCGCGGCCGCTCGCGCAGCGCGCGGCCGGCGACGCGCAGGCGCTCAACGTCGACGCGACGCGCGGCGGCGCCGCGCCGGCGGTGCTGCCGCGGCTCGCTTCGGGCGCGGCGGTGCGCTCGGCGCTGAGCGTGCCCATCATGCCGCGCGAGGGCCAGGTGCTCGGCGTGATCCAGCTCGTCAACGCGGTCGAGCCGCTGAGCCGCGACGTGATCGCGTTCGACGAACGGCTCACGCCCTTCATCGAGGCGCTCGCCGCGCAGGCCGCCGTGGGCCTCGAGAACCAGCAGCTCACCGAGTCGCTGAACGCGTTGATCGAGTCGATCATCAAGATCATCGCGGGCGCGATCGACGCGAAGAGCCCGTACACGGGCGGCCATTGCGAGCGCGTGCCCGAACTCGCGATGATGCTCGCGCGCGTGGCCTGCGAGGTGCGCGAAGGCCCGCTCGCCGAGTTCGCGTTCAAGAGCGACGAGGAATGGCGCGAGTTCCGCATCGGCGCCTGGCTGCACGACTGCGGCAAGGTCACGACGCCCGAATACGTGGTCGACAAGGCGACCAAGCTAGAGACCATCTACAACCGCATCCACGAGGTGCGCACGCGCTTCGAGGTGCTGCTGCGCGACGCCGAGATCGCGCGCCTGCGCGAGGTCCACGAGCAGGGCCTCGACGCGCGCGAGGCCGAGCGGCGCTACGCGGACACGCGCGCCCGGCTGTTCGAGGACTTCGAGTTCCTCGCGACGTGCAACCTCGGCGCCGAGTTCCTCGCGAGCGAGTCGGTCGCGCGCCTCGAGCAGATCGGCCGGCGGCCCTGGCAGCGCCATTTCGACGACCGGCTCGGCCTGTCGCAAGCCGAGCTGCTGCGGCACGGCGACGGCCCGGCCGCGCCGCTGCCCGCGCCGGAGACCCTGCTCGCCGACCGGCGCGAGCACGTGATCGAGCGCCCGCCGGGCCGGGCGCGGGCCGCGCAGCAGGGCTTCAAGGTCGCGGTGCCCGAGCACCTGTACAACCTCGGCGAGCTGCACAACCTGCGCGTGAGCCGCGGCACGCTGACGGCCGAGGAGCGCTTCAAGATCAACGAGCACGTGATCCAGACGCTGGTGATGCTCGAGCAGTTGCCGCTGCCGCCGAACCTGCGCCGCGTGCCCGAGTACGCGGGCACCCACCACGAGACGCTGACGGGCAGCGGCTACCCGCGCCAGCTCGTCGCGGCCGAGCTGTCGATCCCGGCGCGCATCATGGCGATCGCCGACATCTTCGAGGCGCTGACCGCGTCGGACCGGCCGTACAAGAAGGCGAAGACCCTGTCGGAGTCGGTCGAGATCCTGTGGCGCTTCAAGCGCGACCGCCACATCGACCCGCAGCTGTTCGACCTGTTCCTCACGTCGGGCGTCTACCTCGAGTACGCGCGGCGCTATCTGGCGCCCGAGCTGATCGACGCGGTGGACGTCGAGCGCTACGTCGGGTCCCTCGATTGAGGCCCGTCATCGTTCATTGCGGTCGCGGCCATTCGGTCTGCCAGGTCGCGCCCATGTCGGCCGACGAGAGCAGCTGGCGCCCGGTGTAGAAAAGATACGGTCGCCGATGCG
>Ga0213872_10000061_pt1 | contig 99313 bp, 97 predicted proteins | sample VelepicomBERX_R2_FD_160071 | JGI IMG/M metagenome (GOLD analysis project Ga0213872, IMG submission 160071) | Rhizosphere microbial communities from Vellozia epidendroides in rupestrian grasslands, the National Park of Serra do Cipo, Brazil - RX_R2 | ecosystem: Host-associated > Plants > Roots >... | reverse complement strand
CTCCAGCATTTCCGCTACAAAGTGAAGGGCGTCATCTAACATTGTCGCCGGAGGTTAACAGTCTCCTGCGACGTTTACAACCCCAAAAGTAATAATGCCGTTCAGTCTTAACTGAACGGCATTAGCCTTCGGGCCCTTTTTTATTTTCGTTATTGCTGGCGCGGCGGCGGAGTGTTGGGCGTGGTCTGGCTGTTGTTCGGCGACGTAGCGGGCGGAGTGGCGTTGGTGGTGCTGCCCGGCGTGGTGGTATCGGGCGTGGTGGTGGTGCCGCCTGGCGTGGTCGTTGTATTGGGCGTGGTCGTTGTGTTGTCCGGCGTCGCTGCGGGCGTGGCGGGCTGCGTCTGATCGACGTTGCGATTCTTGCAGCCGCCCAGCAGAGCGAGGGCCAGCACGCTGGCGAACATCAGTTTGCTTGTGGGGGAATGCAGTTTCATCATGACCTCCTTTTGTCAAAGAACAGGTTAGACAGCAGGGTGTTAGCCGAGTTTCAACTGAATGTTCTTCACTTGCCGGAAATGCAAGGCGTACCGTACAATTCGTTACATTAGAAATTTTGTAACATGGGAATTGGGAGTAGATATGGCCATCGGAAATATGAAAGTCAGCACGAGGCTCAGCCTGGGATTTGGCGCTGTGCTGGTGCTGCTGGTGGCTGTGGCCGCGCTGGGCGTGTTCAATATGCAGTCCATCCACGGCAGGCTGGAAAGCGTCGTTAACGTCAATGTGGCCAAGACCGAGCTGGTGCAGGATATGTCGGAATCGGTGCACATCATGGCCCGCATCTCGCGCACGGTGGTGCTGCTGACGCAGGAAGAGGAAATGCGCACCGAGCTGAAGAAGCTGGACCAGGCGCGCGACACGTATCAGAAATCGCGCGCGGCGCTGGACAAGATGCCGCGCACGGAGGCCGGCGCGGGGATCCGCGAGCGCATCGACGCGGCGGAGAAGGAGGCCAATCCGCTGACCGACCAGGTGATCAAGCTGGCGCTGGAAAACAAGGACGAGGAAGCGACCGCCTTGCTGATGAAGCAGGCCGGTCCCGTCACGCAGAAGTGGCAGGACGTGATGGATGAATATCTGGATCTGCAGAAGAAACACAATGAAGACGATGCGGCCGCCGCTGCCGCCAGCTATGCGCGCGCCAGCACGCTGACCTTCGTGCTGAGCGGACTGGCCGTGGTGGCGGGTCTGGCTGCGGCGGTGCTGATTGGCCGCAGCTTGCTGCGCCAGCTGGGCGGCGAGCCGGATTATGCCGCCATGATCGCGGGCCGTATCGCCGCCGGCGACCTGACGGTGGAAGTGGCAACCAGGCACGACGACCGCGCCAGCATGCTGCACGCGATGAAGCTGATGCGCGACAGCCTGGTGCAGATCGTCAGTGAAGTGCGCAGCGGGACGGAAACCATCGCCTCCGCCTCGACCCAGATCGCCAGCGGCAACCAGGATTTGTCGGCGCGCACGGAGCAGCAGGCCGGCTCGCTGGAAGAGACGGCGTCGTCGATGGAAGAACTGACCAGCGCCGTGCGCCAGAACGGCGACCACGCGCGGCACGCCAACCAGCTGGCGGCGTCGGCATCGGCCGTGGCGCAGCAGGGCGGGACGGTGGTGGCGCAGGTGGTCGACACCATGGCCTCGATCAATGCCTCGTCCAGCCGCATCGTCGACATCATCGGCGTGATTGACGGCATCGCGTTCCAGACCAATATCCTGGCCCTGAATGCGGCGGTGGAAGCGGCCCGCGCGGGCGAACAGGGGCGCGGCTTCGCCGTGGTGGCGTCGGAGGTGCGCAACCTGGCCCAGCGTTCGGCGGCTGCGGCGAAAGAGATCAAGACGCTGATCGGCGATTCGGTGGAAAAGGTGGAAGCCGGCAGCAAGCTGGTGGAGCAGGCGGGACAGACCATGGACGATATCGTCAGCAGCGTGCAGCGCGTGACCGACATCATGGTGGAGATCGCCGCCGCCGGCGACGAGCAGAGCGCGGGCATCGAGCAGATCAACCAGGCCGTGAGCGAAATGGATACCGTCACGCAGCAGAACGCCGCGCTGGTGGAGGAGGCCGCCGCAGCGGCGGAAGCCTTGCAGAGTCAGGCGCAGAACCTGGAGCGCGTGGTCAGCGTCTTCAAGCTCGATCAGCGTGCACATACGGCGGCGCTTGCGCAGCCTTCGCCGCGCAAGCTTCCTGCTGCGGCCCGTCCGGCCCTGAAAGGAATTTAGGCTCTGGATTCAAGCGCGGCGGCGACGCGCCGCTGCGCCCAGCAGACCCATTCCCAATAACAGCATGGCGTATTCGCCCGGCTCAGGCACGGCGGCCACGGAGACGCCGGCAAGGAAGGCGATGCCGGTGCCGGTGTTGGCGTAGGTCGAATCGAACACGATGCTGGTCAGCGTCTGGCTATGGAAGGCGTCTGGCAGCACGATGGTTTGCATGTCCAGGTGGGCGTTGCCGGGAGCGTTCATGCCCCACACGGCCGGCGAGACGCTGGGCGAGCTGGTGCTGTTGACGAAGCCGTTGTAAAAGTGGTCGCGCACATTGTCGCCCTGAATGTAGTGGACGGTGAAGGTGGCGCCGCCGCTGCCATTGAAGGTGATGCTGCCCGAGTCGCTGCCAAGGCTGCCAAAGGCGGTATTCACCAGGGTGTACACCGTGCCCGGATTGGCGATATTGGTGGTCAGCGTGACAGGGGCCGCATTGTAGATGGCCGTATTGTGGCTGGCGTCTTCGGCAAAGGTGAAGGGCACGCCGCCCAGAACCTGGGTGGAGTCGTACAGCGCGTTATAGGCGCTGCCGTCGCTCCAGGTGCGGATATCGGTGGACATGCCGGTCAAGGGCACCGTGGTGACGCTGGCGGCCTGGCTGGCGAAGGCGGCGCTCATCAGGACAGCGCCGAACAAGGTCTTGAGTTTGCTGGGAGTCATCGCAATCCCCTTTGTTCTGATTGTTGGATTTGCCCGAAAGATAACTCAGCTTGTAGGCTGAAAGTTCAGTTTATCAGCGCACAATTCATTGTCAATATTGTAATTTGGAATGTGGTTTCGGCGCTATTCCGCGTCCAGCCATGCCAGACGGCCGTGCCCGGCCTCGTTCAGGCGGCTGATCAAAGGCGGCGCCGCGTCGCCGGGCAGGCGGAAGTGGAAGGTGACGTGTTCGCCATGGGCCACCTCGTCCAGCGTGGCGCCGGCCAGTTCGATCTCGCGCCGGATCAGGCCCTCCATGGCGTAGGGCGCGGTGCAGGCCAGGGCCTGCAGCTTGACGATGGCCACTTTCTGGCTGGTCAGCAGGGCCTGCGCCACGCTGTCCGTGTAGGCGCGCACGAGGCCGCCCGCGCCCAGCTTGACGCCGCCGAAGTAGCGCACGACGGTGGCCAGCACGCCTTCCAGGTCCTGGTGTCGCAGCACGTCCAGCATGGGACGGCCGGCGGTGCCGCTGGGTTCGCCGTCATCGACGGCGGCCGACTGCCCACCGGCCAGCAGCGCCCAGCAGACGTGTGCCGCGCCGGGATGTTCTTCCCACAGCTGGGCGACCACCTTCTGCGCGCTGGCGCGGTCGGTCATCGGCTGCACGCAGGCGATGAAGCGGCTTTTCTTGATCAGGAGTTCGTGATGGACGGGAGCGAGAATCGTTTGCGGCATCCCGCCATTATCCCATGCCGGGCGCTTGATATTCGGCGATATAATCCGCCCCGTATCAATTCTCGCCTCGAACCATGACTCTGCCAGACCAGCCCGCCATCACTCCCGACCACACCGACGACGATGAGCTGATGCGCCAGCTCGGGCTGGACGCCAAAGGCGTGGCGCTGGCGCGGCTGGAGGGCAGGGTGTTCCTGCGCGTGAAGGGCAGCGCCGGCTATGCCGATCTGCATGTGCCCTACGACCTGGTGCCGGCGCAGGGCGTGCTGGCCAAGTCGTCCAAGTGGCGCAAGATGGACGCCGATACGCGCCTGCAGCTGCTGCGCGAGCGCGCCAGCGACGCGGCCATCGCCGAGCTGCACGCCAGCGCCGAGGCTTTCGTCGTCGAGCTGTCCGACGCCTGCGACGATTGCGGCCTCGACGCGCAACCCTTCCTGCGCGCGCTGGCCGAGACGCAGATCGGTGAACCGGCCGAGATGGTCTTCGACCGTATCCGCCAGCGCCTGGAGCACGCCGTCGAGCGCGAGATGGAAGAACAGCATGCGGAGCGCACGCGGCAAAGCATCAACCTGGCCGAGTATCCCGACTCCTTCGATGTGGCGCGGCGCATCAAGCGCCGCTTTGTCGCGCTGCTGGGGCCGACCAACTCGGGCAAGACCCACCGCGCGATGGAAGCGCTGGCGGCCGCTCCCAGCGGCGTCTACCTTGCGCCTCTGCGCCTGCTGGCGCTGGAAAACTACGAGCGCTTGCAGGAGATGCGGTCGCACGGCAAGCCCCTGGCCGTGAGCCTGGTGACGGGCGAGGAGCGGCGTGTGGTCGAGGGCGCCACCCATGTCGCCAGCACGGTGGAGATGCTCGACACCCGCACGCCCGTCGATGTGGCCGTGATCGACGAGATTCAGATGCTGTCGGACCGCGACCGCGGCGCGGCGTGGACGGCGGCTGTTTGCGGCGCGCCGGCGCACACGGTCTACCTGGTCGGGGCGCCGGAAGCGCGGCGCGCCATCGAGGTGCTGGCGGCGCGGCTGGAATGCGAGCTGGAAGTCCACGTCCTCAAGCGCAAGGCGCCGTTGTCGATGGAGCCGACGGCCGTGCGCAAGCTGCGCAATCTGCGCCGGGGCGACGCCGTGATCGCCTTTTCCCGCCGCGAAGTGCTGATGTGGCGCGACATGGCGACGGAAATGGGACTGTCCGTGGCCACCGTCTACGGCAATCTCTCGCCCGAGGTAAGGCGGGCCCAGGCGCAGCGCTTCCGCGACGGCAGCGCCGACGTGGTGGTGGGGACGGACGCCATCGCCATGGGCTTGAATATGCCAATTTCGCGCATCGTGATGACAACTACCGTTAAATACAACGGTTACGAGGAAGAGGAAATCCCCGCCGCGCTGGCGCGCCAGATCGCCGGCCGGGCCGGACGCTTCGGCGTGCACGAGGAAGGCCTAGTGGCCGGCTATGACGATGAAACCCATTCCGTCATGCGCTCCCTCCTGCGGGAAAAGCCCGTGCCGCTGAAGACCTCGGGCTTTGCTGTCGCGCCCACGCTGGAGCATCTGCACCGCATTTCCTCCGTCACGGGCGAGCAGGCGCTGGCCAAGCTGCTCAAGCGCTTTGTGCACAATATTGACGTGCCGGACGGCTTCTTCTATCCGCGCATTACCGAGGAGCAATTCGAGCGGGCGGCCTGGCTCGATACCCTGGATTTGTCCGTGGCGGAAAAGTTCGCCCTGTCGCTGGTACCCATTTCGTCCAAGGTGCCATCCTTGCAACACGCTTGGGAAGGCTGGTCGACGGCGCTGGCGCATAAAAAGATCACGCACTTGCGGGCGGGACATAATCCTCTGGGCTATATGTCGCTGCAGGAAGTGGAAGACGCCTGCCGCCTGTATTCTGCCTACGCCTGGCTGGCCTACCGCCTGCCCGAGTATTTCCCGGACACGGAGACGGCGCAGCAACTGTCGCGGGAAGCCTCCGACCGGGTGGACAGCATCCTGCAAGACCAGAATGCCGCCGCCCGCAAACGCCAGCCCAAGAAATTCCGCCGCTAGAGACTTGTATTTTTAATAGTGCCTGCTAATCTGAACGGCTGCGATGTAAATTTGATAATTTCATTGACCACGACAGGGGGCGTATATGGCTATCAGGATTTCTGCGGCGTTGCTGTCACTGGCTGTTGTTGCCGCTCAGGCGAGCGGCGCGAATTATACGGCGGACTTTAATTCTTCCACGCTTGATCCGAACCTGGATGTTGTGACAATTAATAATGGGGTGACGCCGGGCGCCAATCCACCCTGGACCGTCACCAGCGGCGGCGGTTATCTGACCATTGCGAAGGGAATAAATCCAACCCCGAACGATGACTTAATTAATGTGGTGACGCATTTTGCGACCCCCGGCGATTTCGTGGCTCAGGTAACAGTCGACTGGTCTGGAAATGCCAATGGCTGGGGTGGATATTATTTATATTCCGCCACAGGCGCTACTGGTTTCGGATTTGGCACCAATGGATTATGGGATTCCGCCTTTGGGGGATTCCCTGGCGGTGGTAATTCCGGCGTTACGCCAACGTCAGTCATGACATTTGAAATTGCCCGTTCCGGAAATACTTTAACAAAAAGCTATAAACTTGCCGGAGATGCTAATTTCACCGTGCTATCGACCTTGACCGATAATATGGTTTTGGGTGATGCCTATCTCGAGATGGATAATTACTCGAATATTGTGCCAGCCACTTCATTGCGATTCAGTGACTTTTCCATTCAAACCTCGGCGGTGCCTGAACCGGCGGCATATGCCTTGCTGCTGGGAGGATTGGGTTGCCTGGTGTTAAGCCGGCGTCGCTTGCGCGGCTGAAAGACTTATCGTTTCAAGGGCGGGCATCGTGAGGTGTCCGTTTTTTTTTCGCCCTTTGCATGCCAATTATTGGCATGTATTTGCCAATTTTTGGTGCGACGGCGCCGTACCGCGCCGTCGTCATTTAAATAGCGGCTTTATTGATTAGCCGTGGTACAGCGGGTTGGCGGCGACGAAAACGCGCACCGAACCGACTTGCACGCCTTCCGGCACGATTTTAGCCAGATCGAATACGGTTTCGCCCAGCACGGTATTGAAGTTAAATGCGAAGGTTTGGCCATTAACCGAGAATTGCACGGTTTCGCCGTCAACGACATTCACGTATTTAGTATCGGCGTTAATAACAATGGTGCGGTCCGACGATTGTGCCTGGACGCGGTTGCCAAAATCGGCGGCGGTATTGCTCAGGCTATTGGCGCTGGCGACGCCCGAGAACAGAACGGTCAGCAGGGAAATAGCGGCGATGGTGGATTTTTTCATGATTGGGCTCCTGGTTTGAAAAAGTTCGTAAGCAACAGTGCTTTCGATAAGGAGCATTAGACCGCGCGGGTGTATCCCGGCTATGTCGCTACGGAGTGCTTTTGCCAATGTTCTGTATCTTGTCGGGAGTCAGATACATTGCAGATACAATCATTAGGAAATTTTGCATGCCGCATGGGGTTGGACATACAATCACGGCCCTCAAGGCTTTTTGATTAAACAAGGAAGATAATGACTTTACCGCAATACATTACGATCAACGGCACGTCCTACGCATCGGAAAATCTGAACGACACCGCTAAAATGCAGGCCGCCAATATCCAGGTGGTGGATGCTGAACTGGCACGTCTGCAGCAGCAAGTGGCGATTGCCCAGACCGCGCGCAACGCCTACGTCGCCGCCCTGATCGACGCGGTAAAGGACCGCAGCGAAGCCGCTGCAGAGAAGCCAAAGAAGCCGCGCGCTCCGCGCAAGGCCGCAGCCAAGCCTGCGGCCAAGCCAAAGACCAAGGCTGAATAAGCCGGAGGAGGCCGGGTCATGCCGCGGCCTCCCGAATTTCTTTATTGCACGCTGGTGGCGGCATCCAGAATGACGTTTGCCACTTCCGTGGGGTGCGACAGCATCTCCGTGTGACCGCCCGCAATGGAGGTCACTTTGGCCTTGATACGGGCCGCTTCGCCTTGCTGGAAGGCTGGCGGAATGATTTGGTCATTCGCGCTCAGGGCCCAGAACGAAGGCTTGTTTTTCCATGCAGCATTGCTGACCTTGTTGCCCAGCACTTGCTGGTTGGTCGGTCCCTGCGAGGTGGCCAGAACCACGGATTCATCCTTGCTCAAGTCGCTGGCAAAATCGTTCTGATAGACATCCGTGCTCATTGTCAGGTAGCCAGCCGAGTCGGCAACCAGGCCTGCCTGCCATGCCCCGGCCGGATAAGGGCTGACCAGATCATTGATCGACTCGTTATCGCCCGGCGCGAACGCGGCGACATACACCAGTGCATTCACCTTGGGATCGGTGCCCGCTTCCGAAATCACCGCGCCGCCATACGAGTGGCCGACCAGCACCACTTTGCCGCTCTGCGCAGCCAGTGCGCGGCGCACGATGTCCGCATCTTCGGTCAACGACGTCAAATGCAGCTGAACTGAGACTACTTTCACGCCGCGTGCCTGCAACAGGGGCGTCACGCGCAACCAGCTGGAGCCGTCGGCCCAGGCGCCATGCACCAGCACGGCGGTGACATTGTTCAGCGGCGCCGGAGCCGCAGGCTGGGCAGGCTGGGCGGGCAGGGTGGAGGCTTCGCTGGAGCCGCAGCCGCTGAGCACGGCGAACGAGGCTGCAGCGGCGACGGCTGCTGCTGCACGGATGAGATGGCGACGGGTTGGCATGGTTTGATTTCCTTCAAGTTATCTACCGACTAGTTGGTAGGTTTGGTGGTCAAAAAAAATGGCTGAGCCGGGGCTCAGCCCAGGGTATTGAGTAATTGCTGGGCCAGCTTTTCAAAGACGGCAGGGTTGTTCAGGGCGCGCGCCGACAACATGCCGCCATGGACGAGGGCCAGGATCTGCTCCGCCTGCTGCGCCGGATCGGCCTGGGGCGGCAGCGAGCCGTCCGCGCCGCCGGCCCGTAGGACGGCCGTCAACCAGGCGCCCTGGTCCTGGAAATGCGTCTGAACCTCTGCACGGATGGTGTCGGGCAGGGAAGGCAGTTCCGCCGCCAGCATGGCGCAGACGCAGAACGGCGCTTCTTGCTCGGCAATGCATTGCCGCCAGTGGCCGATATAAGCCTGCAACAGCTCCTTGGGATTCATGCCCGCCTGTTGCGCGGCCGCCTGCACGGCCTGTATCTGCTCGCGATAGCGGCGCACCACAGCCACGCCCAGGTCCGCCTTGGTGGGGAAGTGGTGGTGGATGCTGGGCTTGCTGATGCTGGCCGCTTCGGCAATATCGGCGTAGGAAAAGCCGTTGTAGCCGCGGTTGATCAGCAAGTGGTGGGCGAGATCCAGGATTTTGTCGACGGTAGCCATGCGCGCACTTTACCATCCAACTAGTAGGTTTGCAATCTGCTGCATTTTAAGTCGCTATCTAATCGCAAGCGACAGAAAAATCTTCCTCTCTGAAAATTGCCATTTTATAATCGCCGATAGCGTGCAATGCAAGGAGCGGATAATGAACGTATTCCCCTTATCAAAGACAGTCTGGACCTGGCTCATTTGCCTGTTTACCGCCATGGCGGCCATTTTGCTGGTGGTGGAGGCGCGCCAGGCGTTTACGCCGCTGGTGATGACCCATGAGCACGGCACGCTGGGCGCGACTCTGGACGATCATCTGGCGCGGCATCCCGATACCTATGGCCGGCATACGCTGCGGATTCTGCAAATCGAGCCGGATTCGCCCCTGCTGGCCTATGGCGCCCAGGTGGGCGACCAGTTGCGCTATGACCGCGTGCAAGACCGCTGGCGCCGCTTCCGCATCGGTGAGCCCATCGGCCTGACCCTGATCCAGCCCAAGGGTTCGCGCCATCTGACGGTCTCGGCCGTGGCGAGTCCCGTGCCCTTTTTCGAGGCCGGCGATTACGTGGGGCGTTTCATCCTGGCGGTGCCGGCGCTGCTGTTCAGTCTGCTGATCGGCATCAAGCAGGGTGGTGGACCGTTCCACCGCGCCCTGGCGATGACGTTCTGCTCGCTCAACCTGATACTTTTCATCTCGGTCAATTACTCAGCGGCCAGCCCCGTTTTTTACTTGAGCAAGCTGTTGCAACTGACCAGCTATCCGCTGCTGTGGTACTGGTGTGCGCAATTCGCGCTCAAATACCAGCCTTATCCTGCCAATCCCCTGCGCAATCTGCTGCGGCGCGTGCTGCCCGTGTACCGGGTGCTGGCGTTTGTCACGGCCGCTTATGGACTCGCTTACGGACTGGGCCTGGAGGCGCCGTTCTTGCTGCCCATGACCGGCGTTAGCATTGTCACCGGCCTGGCGCTTTCGGTGATCAGCATGGCCGATGGCTGGCGCCAGTCCAGCGGCGAGGTAAGGCAGCGCCACCATTGGCTGCTGCTGTCCTTCGCTCTGGGTGCGATACCCGCGCTGCTGTCCTGGATTCCTGAGCTGGACAGCGGCTACCAGGGCATGCGCTGGATCAGCATCGCCATGTTTGTCGGCCAGCTGTGCATGTATGTCGGCCTGGCCTACGCCGTATTGCGGCACCGCGTATTCAATTTCCACTTCGCGATCAGCCGCATGGTGGTGTTTTCCGTCATCAGCATTCTGCTGCTGAGTATCTTCGGCCTGGTGGAGCGGCTGTCGTCCACCTTGTTGCACGGCGGCGGACATGCCGATGCGCCCACGGTAACCCTGGTGATCGACAGCGTGATCGCGCTGCTGGTCTACCTGGTGTTCCACCATGTGCATGGCCGGGTCGAACGCTGGGTCGAGCGCATCTTTTTCCACGAATGGCATGAGAACGAGCACAAGCTGCGGCACTACGTGCGCCAGGCCGCCTACATCACTTCCTTCGACGCCTTGCTGGCCTCCTATCTGAACGCGGTGGACCGCTTTACGGGCCAGGCGGGCTGCGCAGTCTATCTGCGCCAGGCCGACGGCAGCTATCAGCTCGCCGCCGAGTATACGCTGACGCCTGCCCCGGCCGTGATCGACACGGACAGCACCATCGCCGTCGCGCTGCGCAGCGAGATGACCGTGTTGCACATGGATTCGCTCGCCACGGGCCTGCCTGCCGATCTGGCCATTCCCATGAGCCATCGCGGCACGCTGAACGGTTTTACCCTCGTTGGCGGCAAACGCAACGGGGAAAGCTACCGGCCGGACGAACTCGACGTGCTCGGCTTTGCCGCGCATCAGATCGGACTGGACTTGCACGCCATCCGGGTGGAAGTGCTGGAGCATGAGGTGCGCAAGCTGGCGCATCAGGTCGAGCAGCAGGACCTGGAATTGCTGCTGATGGCGGGGCGGCGCAAGACGCCACGCACTTTGCCTTCTATGCAAGCCTAATCCATTACCTTAACGCCAATCTTGCGCCACTTGTACCTCAACCTCGGCTATCATAGCGCCCTTCGGCAAATTCTTGACAATTTGCCTACTTGAAAGGTTGTTGTAAAGTACATCAAGGGACGGGAATGACGGTAGTGGCAGGGAAGAGCGCCGGCGCGGAGAACGCGGCCCAGGCGCAGTTCGGTTTGATTAATTTGCTCAAGGCGGGGGCGGCGCAGTTGATTGTGCTGCACCACCTGGCATTTTATGGCCCCATGTCGGATCATGTGCGGCCTATCCTGCCCGCATTGATCGGCTGGCTGGGCGACAGCGCGCGCATTGCCGTGCAAGTCTTCCTCGTCGTTGGCGGTTTTCTGGCGGCGAAATCCCTGTCGCCCGCAGGACATCCTGGCTATGCCGAACCGGCCGGCGCGATCTGGCGCCGCTATACCAAGCTGGCGCCGCCGTTCTTCGTCGCCACGCTGGTGGCTGCCGTCGCGTCTGCACTGGCCAGCGAGTGGATGACGCATGGCTCGATCTCCGCGCCCGCGACCCTGGGACAGTTGGGTGCGCATGCGTTGCTGCTGCATGGCGTGCTGGGCTATCCCTCGCTGTCCGCCGGCGCCTGGTATGTCGCCATTGATTTCCAGCTATATGCGGTGATGGTCCTGATGCTGTGGCTGACGGGCCGCGCGGCCGGCCAGCGGAAGTGGCTTTGGCTGGTGCCGGTCCTGATCACGCTGGGCATTGTGTTGTCCCTGCTGTACTTCAATCTGGATTCCGACTGGGATAACTGGGCGGTCTACTTCTTCGGCAGCTATGGCCTGGGCATGATGGCGTGGTGGGCCAGCGATCCGGCGCGCAAGCCCGGCGCGGTGGCGGCGCTGCTGGCGATGATGCTGTTGCCTGCGCTGGCGGCACTGCTGCTGGAATTCCGCAGCCGCATCGCGCTGGCGGTGGTGGTGGCCTGCGTGCTGTTCCTGTTTGGCCGCGTGAAGACGGTTTCTCAAGGCCGTGGCTGGTCGCTGGTCAACGGTCTGGGCAAGATATCGTACTCGGTCTTCCTCATTCACTTCCCCGTCTGCCTGCTGGTGAACGCGGCATTTACCCGTTTCGTTCCGGCCGAGCCGGCATTGCAGGCCTTCGGCATGCTGGCCGCCTGGGCCTCCAGCCTGGCGGTGGGCAACGCCTTCTTCCGCTGGGTGGAGACGCCGCTGGGCCGCGTGGTCCAGTTCGCCACCGGCCGCGCGGCGCTGCGCCCAGTGTCAGTTTAATTATTGACTGATCATTCCAGTATCGGTATAGTCGCCTGCATGGCAAGACCAAAAGAATTTGACCGGGACGAAGCGCTGGACGTCGCGATCGGCGTGTTTTGCGAGCATGGCTTCGCAGGCACGTCGGCGGCCATGCTGACCGAAGCTATGAAGATCGGCCGGCAAAGCCTGTACGACACCTTCGGCGACAAGTGGCAGCTGTACTGCTCGGCCCTGCAGCGCTATGCCGATGTGGAGACGCAGGCGCATATCGCCGAGCTGCGCAGCGGCGCCAGCGCCATCGAGGGCATCGCCCGCATGATGGCGCGCGTGGTGACGGTGGCGCACCAGCCTTGCCTGGGCGTGGGCTCGGTCAGCGAATTCGGCGTTGGGCCGGATGAGCTGGTCAAGCTGCGCAGTTTCCCCGGCGCTTTGCTGCGTGCCGCGCTGGCCGGGAACATCGGCGCGGCGCAGGCGGCGGGAGAGATGGCGGCGGACCTCGATCCGGAGTTCGTCATCAGCTTCCTGATCTCGAATATCGCCGCGCTCAAGCTGGCGGCGCGTGCCGGCGCGGGCGATGCCGAGCTGCAGGCGATGGGGAAGCTTGCCCTGCGCGCTCTGCGGTAAATTTTTTTGCCTTATTTTGGAATGATCGTTCAATAAAGGGGTTGTGATGAAAGCGGTGGTAATGATGCAAGCGGGCGGTCCCGAGGCGATGGCATGTGTCGATTTGCCGGAGCCGATGCCGGGCAAGGGTGAAGTACTGGTCGAGGTCGCCGCCAGCGGCGTTAATTTCATGGACCTGGGCGTGCGCCAGGGGACCATCTGGGCGGAGATGCCCAATCCTAAAACGATGGGCGTGGAAGGGGCGGGGCGCATTATCGCCATGGGCGGCGGCGTGAAGGATTTCCAGCTGGGCCAGCGCGTGGCCTGGGCTTATGCGCCCGGCAGCTATGCCGAGAAGGTGGTGATTCCGGCCTCTTCGCTGGTGCCCGTGCCTGATGAGATCGACGACCGCACCGCCGCGTCGGTGATGATGGCAGGCCTGACCGCCAGCCACTTTGCGACGGATTTCTATCCCGTGCAGCCGGGCGATATCGCCCTGGTCCATGCGGCGGCGGGCGGCGTCGGCCTGCTGCTGACGCAGATCATCAAGCTGCGTGGCGGCACGGTGATCGGCCTCGTGTCGACGGAGAGCAAGGCGGCGATCGCCAAGGCGGCGGGCGCGGACCATGTGATCGTCGACGCCGATGGCCAGTTCGCGCAGGCGGCGCTCAGCCTGTCGGGCGGAGAGGGCGTGCACGTCGTTTATGACGGCTCGGGACCCGCGACCTTCCAGGGCTCGGTCGATGCGCTGCGCGTGTCGGGCACGTTCTGCTGGTATGGTCCCGTGCTGGGCGGTCCTGGCGCGCTGAACATCATGAGTCTGCCCAAGAGCATCAAGATCGGCTATGCCGTGTTCATGCACCACGTCCGCACGCCGGAGCTGCTGCGTGCGCATTCGGCCCGCTTGTTCGGCTGGATCGCTGAAGGCAAGCTCAAGATGCCAATCGGCGGAGAATATCCGCTGGCCGATGCGGCCAAAGCCATCAGCGACATGGAGCGCCGCGCCAGCACGGGCAAGCTGCTGCTGATCCCCTGATCACCTGATTCACAGCTCCAGCACCAAGCGCCCGGGCGCAGCCCAGGACACGCAGGTGCACATGCCCTCGGCCCGCATCGGCGGCGTCAGACAGACGTCCCGGTGCAGGGGCTGTCCTTCCCGCACCTGTGTATAGCAGTTGCCGCATTCGCCGCGCTTGCAGTCGTAGGAAACAAAGACCTCGGCGGCGATGAGCGCATCCAGGATGGAGGTGCCGGGCGCGACCTCCAGCGTCATCTGCGACAGCGACAGTTCGACCGTCAGTGGCTGGTCGTCGTGCTGCACGCGCGCGCCGAAGCTCTCGAAATGCATGGCCCCGCGTGGCCAGCCAAGCTGCGCGCCAGTTTCCGCAATAGCTTGCAGCAGTCCCGCAGGACCGCAGGCATAGACAGTGTCGCCTTCGCCATAGGTGCCGAGCAGGGCGCGCAAATCGGCACGGCCAGAGTCCTGCGACAGATGCGACGTGATCGGCATGTCCGCGATGGCGCGCAGCTCATCCATCAGTACGAGATGGCTGGCGTTGCGCGACAGGTAGTGCAGCGTAAAGAGGCTGTTCCGCGCGCGCAGGGCATGGGCCATGGAGACCATCGGCGTAATGCCGATTCCGCCAGCGATCAGCAGCACGCGCGCAGGTGTCGCAGCTTGTAGTGGGAAACTGTTGAATGGCCCGCTCAGTTCGACCTTGCTGCCCGATCCCATTTCATCGTGCAGGCAGCGCGAGCCGCCCTTGCCGTGTTCTGCGCGCTGCACGGCGATGCGGTAAACGTCCGCTGCGCCGGGTGCGCCGACGAGGGAATAGTGGTTCTCAAACACGCGCCCGTCGGCCGCCGAAAAGCGCAGCACGATATGCGAACCGGGCTGCCAGTCCTGCATGGGCGCGCCATCCTGGCGGGCGATATGGAATTCCTTCACCGTGGCGCTGTGCCCGATGACGTGGGTGATGATATGGCTCATGGCGGCAAACTCCTGTTCATGCGGGTGGATTGAAAGGCGAGGCGTCGAGGTATTCCCACTCCAGCTGCTGCGGCGTGTCGCGCAGTAGCCAGTGCTCCACGGTGAACTCCCAGAAGCGGCCGGTGCCGCCCGTTTCGTTGGCGGGATCATCCTGGTTCCAATGCGCGACAGCCGTGCCCGTCAGTTGCAGCAACTGGCCATGGGTGAAATCGGGAATGCACAGGCCGGCGCGGGGATCGACCTTGAAATTACCCAGCGTGTTAAACAGGCTGTTGCCGTTGAAATCGGGAATTCTTAGCGTCGTCTCGTTGACGATTTTGATGAAGCCGGGATTGCCGCCACGGTGGGACACATCGGCGCCGCTGTCGGCATGGCGGCTGGCGACAAACAGCGTATCGGCCTGACGGATGATGTCCCGCACCACGCCGCGCAGAAGCGTGCCCCGCGCCGCCTGCACCGGCAACTGCGGCTCGCCCAGCTGGCGCAGGTGGCGGCGCTGGATGTATTTGGGACAGTTTGGATAGGCCTCCCGGATGGCCACTTCAACGCCTTGCGCATCAAGGCGCTGCACCGTGCCGTTGACGCGGTAGCGGCGGCGCGAACCGAGTTCGATAAACAGCATGCCGAGATCGGCCTGGCCGGCGATATTCGCCCACAGGGGATCGGCCTGGTCGCGCTCCTTTTCCGGCACGTCGATCAGGATGGTGCTGCCGCTGTCCGTATGCAGGAAGCCAGGCTTGCCAAACAACATGGAGGCCCAGACCCGGCCTGCGGCGTCCATGCTGCCCAGCACCACCATGAACTGCTTGGCGATGAAGGGACGGGCGCCGGCGATCACGGTATCGCTCATGACGGTGATATTGCGGTCCGCGATGGCCGTTTCGCCCGCAGCCTGCTGGACTTCGCGTTCTCCGTCGTGGAAGTGCTTGATGTCGCTCATGGCAATCTCCTTTGCTGTTAAGGACATTCTGCGAAATAATGCGGAAAACAAGAATGGCTGTCGGACGCAAATCAATATTTCGCAGGGAGAAATGAATGGATCAGATCCACCTGATGAATGTCTTTGTCGCCGTGGGGGAGGAGGAAAGTTTTGCCGCCGCCGCCCGTCGCATCGACCTGTCGCCGGCGGCTGTGACGCGGGCCATTGCCGCGCTGGAGGAGCAGCTGGGCGTGAAGCTGCTGCTGCGCACGACCCGCAGCGTGCGTCTGACGGAGGCGGGGCGGCGCTATCTGGACGATGCGCGCAATATCCTGGCCAGCATCGCGGAAGCGAACGAGGCCGCTGCGGGCGTCAATTCTTCGCCGAAGGGCAATCTTTCCGTCACGGCGTCTGTGCTGTTCGGCAAGGCCTTCGTCATGCCCTGCATCGTGCGTTTCCTCCAGGAATATCCCGAAGTGGAGGTGGCGGCCTATTTCCTGGACCGGGTGGTCAATCTGGTGGACGAGGGCATTGATGTGGCGGTGCGTATCGGCCACTTGCCCGATTCCAGCCTGAAGGCGCTGCGCGTGGGGCAGGTGCGGCGGGTACTGTGCGCTTCGCCCGAATATCTGGTGCGGCATGGCGTTCCCCAGCATCCGGCGGATTTGTTGCGGCATACGATCATAGCCGCCAGCAATATTTCGCCTCGTGTAGAGTGGAAATTCGGTGCGGTGGAGGATCCCACCATGGTGCGCATGAAGCCGCGCCTGACTGTGACCAGCAATGACGGGGCCATTGAGGCCATCGTGTCGGGACTCGGCATCGGCCGCCTGTTGTCCTACCAGATTGCCGATGAACTGGCGGCGGGACGGCTGAAGATCATTCTGGCCGACTACGAAGAGGCGCCCTGGCCTGTGCATGTGGTGCATAGGGAAAGCAAGTTCGGCTCGTCCAAGGTGCGCAATTTTATCGATCTGCTGGCGGAGTACTTGCGGGCGCACCAGCATCTGAACTGATTTATTGTTCCTTTTGAAGAAATAATGAATTGATTTTGGCGTCGTTTCACGCTGCTTTCGCAATGCCTAGAATGGCCTCATCCACTGCACGCCGCGGTGGGCGAGCAAACCAAGCCATCGACCAAAGGAGATTCACCATGAAAGCAGCCATCATCATCCTGTCCGATCCCAAGGCCGGCGAAGAAGCGCTGGGCCGCATGTTCAACGGCCTTGCCGCCGCCTACGATTTCAAGCAGAAGGGCACGGAGGTCGGCATTTACTTCCAGGGCACGGGCACCCGCTGGCCGGGCGTGCTGGCTGATGCGGGCCATCCTATCCATGCGCTGTTCAAGGCAGTGGAAGACAAGATGGTCGGTGTCTCCTGCGGCTGCGCCGACGTCTTCGGCGCCCGCGAGGAAGCGGAGAAAGCCGGCTTCGACCTGATCACCGACAACAGCGTTCCCGGCACCTCGGGCCTGCCCAGCATCGCCCGGATTGCGGCGGACGGCTACACTGTGTTCACGTTCTAAGCGGCGCCGCATCAGCCAGAAGCCAGCCTGCGGGCTGGCTTTTGCTTTTGGCTAAGGGTATCGTTGCCGAGTATGCGCGACGGACAAGATTTCAATTGAAACCGGGCCGACGCGGTATACGACGACATAATTTGCCTGCACGACCAACTCTCTGGTGCCTGCTACACGTCCAGCGCGATACAAGTAGGGATTGTGTGGAATGTGTGAGATGGCGCGATCAATTTCTTTAAACAAGTCGAGCGCGCCTTGGCGACTGTGTTGTGCGATGTGATTGAGAATCGCCGCCAAGTCAGCTTGCGCTTCATCTTTCCACTGGATCGGAAGCATGAGGCGGGTGCTTCTCAATGACCTGCCGAAGCTTTTTCATGACCTCATCATGCGCAGTGAGCGGACGCTGGTCTTCAAGCGATTTTTGAACCTTGGCCCGAAACCAGCGATCATAGGCCTCAGCCTCTTCAACGGAAGCGAAGTCTGGAGGCAAGGGAAGTGGCGAAGTGCTCATGATCTGGCAATTATACGATGTCGGGTGGTGAGCCAAGCGAAGCGAGTCATTGATCTGCATCATGAAAAATAGAGAGCGGGCATAATGATGGACTTGAATGTCGAAAGGACGCTATGAAAAGCATGACGTATGAAGAATATCTTGACGAGGTGACTACGCTGATCGTCGAGAAATATGGCTTGGCTGATGCTGCCGCCATCAAGCTGGTGGTGGATGCGCAGGACAAGGAATTCTTCGTCAAGCATGACGATGAGGCGAGCCTGCGCAATATCGACCAGGCGCACAAGGACGCCAAAACCCTTTACGACGCCGTGTATGGCGCGAAGAAAAAGCCCGCCGCCAAACGCGGCTAAGGAAGGACCCAGGATATGGCGAAAAGGCCGTCAGCCGAACAGCGGCGCGAGTTTGGCGCCTTCCTCTCCAGCCGCCGTGCCCGGCTGCAGCCGAAGGAGTTCGGCCTGCCCGAAGGCCCGCGGCGCACGCCCGGCCTGCGCCGTGAAGAGGTGGCCGTGCTCGCCGGCGTCAGCGTCAGCTGGTACACCTGGCTGGAGCAGGGGCGCGACATCCAGCCGTCCGCCGATGCGCTGACGCGGATCGCCAAGGTGCTCAAGCTCGACCGCGTTGAATCGGCCCATCTGTTTGCCCTGTCGTCGCTTGAAGCGCCGCACGTCGAAACAGGCGGAGAGCTCAGCGACGGCCTCGACATGTTGGTGCGCGCCATTAATCCGATCCCGGCCTATGTCCGCAACACGCGGCTGGACATCCTCGCCTGGAACGACGCGATTGCCGACCTGTTCGTCGACTATGGCTCCTTGCAGCCGCACGAGCGCAATACGCTGCGCCTGCTGTTCCTCTACATCCCGTACCGCACCCAGATCCTCGACTGGGAGCAGATGGCGCGAGGCATGATCTCCGCCTTCCGCGCCGCACGCGCCCAGGCGCTGGACAAGGCGCCCTTCGACAGCTTGGTCGAAGAATTGTCCGAACAGAGTCCCGAATTCCGCGCCTGGTGGCAGGATACGGACGTGAAGGGCTTCGACGAGGGCAGCAAACGCATGCGCCATCCCGCCGGCGGCATTGTCGAATTCACCTATGTGGCGCTGACCCCGGAAGGGCGACCGGACCTGTCGCTGGTCACTTATATCCCCCGTCCCGCTGCCTATGACTCCCAGTCATAGGATAACAAGACGTCTTCTTAGCCCCGTTCACCTTACCTACACTGGCAGTCATCGCAGCGCCTCATGTGCTGCTCTTAACTGTCATGGAGGTAAGTGCAATGTCCACCCAGAATACCCAAACCGCCGTCGCCACTTCGCGCAATCCTGCAAACGGTGAATTGATTGCCAACTATGCATTCCAGACACCGAGCGAAGTAGAGCGCTTGCTGGACACTGGCGCCGCCGCTTTCCGCCTATGGCGTGCAACCCCGATGCGTGAGCGCGTGGCTGCTTATCGCCGCCTGTCCGCCACCCTGCGCGAACGTTCGGAAACGTTGGCCGCGCTGATCACCGCCGAAATGGGTAAGACCATCGCAGCCGCTCGCGCCGAAGTGGAAAAGTGCGCCTCCACGATTGACTGGATCGCCGACAATGGCCCGGCCATCCTCGCCGATGAGCCTGTCTCGATGGATAACGGCGATCAGGTGCATGTGTCGTATCTGCCAATCGGCACCATCCTGGCCGTCATGCCCTGGAACTTCCCGCTGTGGCAGGTGGTGCGCGCTTCGGGTCCGATCATGTTGTCCGGTAACGGCTTCCTGCTGAAGCATGCGCCCAATGTGATGGGCTCCGCCTATGCGCTGCAAGAGGCGTATGAGGCGGCCGGCTTTCCCAAAGGCCTGTTCGCCAACCTGATTGCGGATAACGAAACCGTCGCCCGCACGATTGAAGATCCGCGCATCGCGGCGATTACTCTGACGGGCAGCATGCGCGCCGGTTCCGCCGTCGCGGCAACCGCCGGCAAGGCGCTCAAAAAGAGCCTGCTGGAGCTTGGCGGCGCTGACGCTTTCATCGTCCTGGCCGATGCAAACATTGATCTGGCGGTGAAGGCCGCCATCGAGGCGCGCTTCCAGAATGCCGGCCAGGTCTGCCTGGCGGCCAAGCGCTTCATTCTGGAGAAGCCGATTGCCGAGGAATTCACGCGCAAATTTGTGGCCGCCGCGAAGCTGATCAAGGCTGGCGATCCGTTGGATCCTTCCTCCACCATCGGCCCCATGGCGCGTGGCGATTTGCGGGACGAGCTGCATCAGCAAGTGGAGCGCACGATCGCGGCGGGCGCCACGCTTGTCCTCGGCGGCAAGAAGGTTGAAGGTCCGGGCAATTTCTATGAGCCCACGGTGCTGACCAATGTCCTGCCCGGCATGGCGGCGTTCGATGAAGAGACGTTTGGTCCCGTCGCCGCCATCACCATCGCCGAGAACGCGGAACATGCGATTGAGCTGGCCAACACCAGCGACTACGGCTTGGGCGGCAGCCTCTGGACTAGCGATGTCGCCCGCGCGCAGCGTATTGCGCGTCGTCTGGAAACGGGCGGCGTATTCATCAACGGCTTCTCTGCATCTAACGCCCGCATCCCTGTCGGTGGCGTGAAGAAGAGCGGCTATGGACGCGAACTCTCGCACTTTGGACTGCGCGAGTTCACCAATGCGCAGGCCGTGTGGGCCAAGACTGTCGGTTAATTCAAGCTAAGGAGAAATATTATGAACACTCGTAACGCAAGCCCTGTTCTGCAAGCCGTCACCATTGGTTCTCTGCAGCTGAAGAACCGTATCGTCATGGCGCCTATGACCCGCAGCCGCTCGGACGATGCAGGCATTCCGCCCGACTATGCCGCCGATTACTACGCCCAGCGTGCTGGCGCTGGTTTGATCATCACGGAAGCCACCAATATCTCTGCGCAGGCCAAGGGCTATCCGCGCACACCAGGCATCTGGACCGAGGAGCAGGTCGCGGCCTGGAAGCGTGTGACGGACGAAGTCCATCGCCGCGACGGCAAGATCTTCCTGCAGCTGTGGCATACGGGGCGTATGTCGCACCCCGACATGCATGAAGGCGGCGCGCTGCCGGTGGCGCCGTCGGCGATCAAGCCGGAAGGGCAGATCCGCGTGCAGGATGGCATGAAGGACTTCGTCACGCCCCGTGCGCTGGAGACTAAAGAGATCCCCTTGATCGTCGAGGACTACCGCCGCGCTGCTGTCAATGCAAAGCTGGCGGGCTTTGATGGTGTCGAGGTCCACTCGGCAAATAACTACCTGCTCGAACAGTTCGTGCGTGACAGCACTAACGACCGTAAGGACCAATACGGCGGTTCGCTGGAAAACCGTCTGCGCTTCCCGCTGGAAGTGGTGAAGGCTGTCGTTGACGTGTGGGGCGCTGACCGTGTGGGTATCCGCATCTCGCCCGTGACCACGGCGCCAGGCAATACGCCGCTGGACAGCAATACGATGGAAACCTTCGGCGTCTATGTGGATGAGCTGTCCAAGCTGGGCCTGCTGTATATCCACGATATAGAAGGCGTGACCCAGTTGAGCCGCGATGCCGCGGACGGCATCAGCTTTACGGCTCTGCGCGAACGCTTCAGCGGCATCTACATCGCCAACAATCAGTACACGCTGGGCCTGGCCGAGAAGACGCTGGCGGCGGGTGATGCGGATCTGTTCAGCATTGGCCGTCCATTCATCGCCAATCCCGATTTGATCGAGCGCCTGGAAACCGGTGCGCCGCTGGCCGAGGCGCCGAAAGAGTACTGGTACGGCGGCGATGCAACCGGCTACTCCGACTGGCCCGGCATTCATGGAAAAGTCTGATCTCCACTTGCTGCTGACAGGGCTGGCGCGCGATTTCCGGCCCTGGCCGCAGATCGGCGCCCGCTTCGTCGACGAGGCGGAGTGTCTTGTAGCGGTTTTGCTGGCGATTGCGGTATCCCACCTGCTTGGTATCCGAAATGTCGGGTGGGCTGCCTTCAGCGCTTATATCGTGATACGCGGGTCTTTAGGTGAGAGCCTGCGTCGCGGCAGCTTGCGCGTGTTGGGCACGGGCGCGGGCGTATCGCTGGCATGGCTGCTGGCGCCGGAGCTGCTGCGGTCGACGGCTCTGCTCAGCGTGGCGCTGGCCTTGTTCAGCGCCGTTACGTTGTATCTGGCGCTGATTGGCCGCTGCGGTTATGCATGGCTGCTGGCCGGGCTGAGTTTCTGCATGGTGCTGGTGGATGGCATGGGACATAGCGGCGAAGCACTCAGCGTCTTTGCCCAATCGCGCTTCCTCGAAGTATGCGTTGGTGCCGGCGCCGCGATTGCGGTTAGCGCGGTATCGGCGGTGACGGTAAGGCGTCATGTGGCGGCGCTCTCGTGCAGTGCCGTGCCAACGGTGGAGGTTTCAGCCTCCCAGTTCTGGCGCAAGGCGGCGCTCCGTCATGCGCTGCAGGGCGGTTTTGCGCTTGCTCTGGTTCCCTGGGTATGGACGGCCTTCCACTTCAAAGCGCTGAGCCAAAGCAGCGTCACAATCATGGCTGTGATGATGGTGCCCGTGACCGATCTCGCCGCATCGAAACATCCTTCATCCACCAAGCTGCGTCAGCGTTTCTTCGGCTGCGTCACCGGCGGCTTGCTGGCGACGGGTATTCTCATTCTGAGCCACGATTCGCCGTTGTTGATGATGCTGGCTGTATCCCTTGGCGTGGTCACCGGCCGCCACATCGAAAACGGGAAGCTTGGCATCTGCTATGTCGGTACCCAGTTTGCTTTGGCGTTTCTGGTGGTGCTGGTGCCGGATTGTTATTCACATTTCGATATCGCGCCAGGTATCGAACGCCTCTTCGGCATCCTCTGCGGAATGGCCTTGCTGGAGCCGGTGCGGCTGATTTTTCAGTGGCGCGGCATCAACTGAGGTGTCGTCAGATTCTCACTCCACTCATCCCACAAAGAATGGCAGCCGAAATCAAGGCACTGAAACCAATGGCGGCCGTGACAAGGCGGTCGGCGACAACGCGTGACATTCCATGGGCCATGAGTACGATGCGTAGTCCGCTGGCCAGATGAGCGAGCACGAAGAACACGCCCAGAGCGTAATGCGGGACAAGGCGAATGTTCCAAGCGTCGTGGATCAGACCAGTCGGCGCGCCTGTGGCAAAGTCCCAGCCGGTGTCGATCTTCATCACCGTCCGGGCGTACACGAAGACTGAATTCATGTGGCCAAGGATGAACAGGGATAAGTAAAGCCCGGAAGCAATCTGGAATGTGCGCCATGCGTCTGCTCGCAGGGCCGTCCAGCGCCAAGCCAGTTTGAGGCCGCTGGCAATCTGGAACAACATCAGCGCGACCAGGACAGGTTCTACGAAAGGCGCCCGATACACCTTGCGTCCCAGCTTCATGACTTCGGCGTGGGCCTCGGGGCTGACCAGTCCAAACAGGTGGTTTGCGATGTGAAAGAGTGCGTAGAGGACGAGAACAGCAGCCGCGATGCCGTGCAGAACACGCAGCCGGCCCGGCACGGGCGTCGGCGCCTGGACTATAACGGTGCCTGATCCTGAACCGGCCCATGCTGCAAGGGCCAGCCACATCGCTGCCCATACCCAGATGTCTGAAAATGGCCAGTGAAGAATGTAGAGCACCACTCCCAGGAAGACGTAGGCCGTGGGTGCTACGACCGCCAGATAAGCGGCGCGCCGGGTGCGAAGCTGGAAGGACGTCTGCTCACCAGCCTCCTGCATGCAGCTCGCCCACATGAGCGCAAGCCCCGAGGTCAAAAATGCGGCCGTCAGCGCAATCGCCGCAAGACCTGGGGCGTGGAATTCGCCCGGCCCCTGAAGGGCATGAAAACCGGCGAGAAAAAACGGATAGAGAAGGGCGTAAAGCGGCGGAAGCAGTCGGACCCAGGCTTTTTCCTCGGTTCGAGTGGTAGCCAATGGCTTATTCATGATCATCATGCAAATTCAATGAAGGCTCGCGGGAGTGGGAAGAGATCGTCCTCCTGTGCCGGCGAGCCGTTTGTCATTACCTTCAGTGTGAATGGGTTGTGGCGGTCTCGGGAACCGTGAACGTCACCGACTGTTTGCACTCAGTGCATCCGGGGAATACGTGGTGTTCACTGTTGACCAGATCAACAAACATCTTGTGCTGGCCAGGCGGCAGTCCGGCCACGCTGATCGTATTGTTGTCGCCCGCTTCCACCCAGCCCCAAGGCACATCGTCGATGTGCACGTGCAGGTGTCCGACCCGAGGAGATACGCTGATCGCGCCTGTCCCGAACACTGGCACGATATGTACATTCTCCACGCGGTACTGAATCCAGACGATGCCGTGGGCCAGTCCGGTAGGAAGTGGAGTCGGATCGAGCACCAGTTTGGGGGCGGGTTCGTTCTCGATGGCGGCATACGGCGAAGCGCCACGGATTTCTCTTGCGCTCTGGGCGAAAGCGTTCGTGGCGAACAGGGTTGTAGCTGCGATTGCGGCAAGAATCAGGGTTTTAGATTTGAACATTGCTGGCTCCCTTAGTTAGCTTGCAGAGCCGGCTTGCGCACGGTGGCGCTCACGGAACGGGAATCCAGGCTGAACGCGCCGGCGCCGAAGTACGCGATCTGCAGCAAGCCGCCGGCCATCACCACGTTCTTCAGGAAATGAATCATCTGATTCTTATCGCCGAAGTGATTGTGGAAGAAGAGGGCTGTCGCCAGACTGAACAGCGCCATGACCAGCGATACCAGACGGGCACGGTAGCCTGTAATCAAAAGCACCCCGCCGCCAATTTCGATAGTCAGCGCCACGAAGTAGCCCAGTGTTGCCGCAGGCAGGCCGACGGACGAAATGTAGCCAACGGTCCCGGCATAAGAGCCCAGCTTGTTCAGGCCACTCATCAGAAACGGGACGCCAATCAAAATGCGGCCCAGCAGAGGAACATACTTATTGCTTTCCATAACAATATCCTTGAATGAGAAAAAATTCGGTGGATAGAAAGATGTAACTTTCGGCTGGCTTCCACCGTTGCCAGCCCAAAATCTTCCGATAGCTACGGGAATAGCGAGATACCAGTATGTTTGTCTGATATGTACGCACTGTGTCCGCTTGTATCCGCAGTCCTGCCAGAAAGCCTCTTGACCCTCTTTGCGGTTTAATCGAAAATGTAAGAACACGAACATTATATTCGAATTCAAACATCATGAAAAGACAGAAGGCTGCGGCCATTGAAATTCCAGTGGCAGGGGAAGGAAAACGAGGAGAACAGGGGCACATCGGCTACCTGTTGCGTCAGGCGCAGACAGCGCATCGCCAAGCAATGGAGCGGGCGTTATCGGCCTTCGGGCTGACGCCGCCCCAATTCTCGGTGCTGACTATGCTGGTGGCTTATCCGGGGTCTTCGGGCGCGGATATCGCCCGCGTATCAATGCTCACGCCGCCGACGGTCAGTGTGATCGTGGCTAACCTGGAGCGAATGGGCGCCATCGAACGCACTCCGCACGCGGTTCATGGGCGAGTGCTTCAGATCGAAGTCACGCAAGCGGGGCAGGACCTGCTTGCGCAGTGCCGCTCCTCAGTGGAGGCGATTGATTATGCGCTGCTGGCGGGGCTGTCGGCGGACGAAAAGCTGGTGGTCCGACGATGGCTGGTATGGATTGCGAGTGAGCTTCACACTTGATTACCCGCCTTCTTCCTGCTTCTGCTTTCTTTTTGCTAAGCGCTTTGAAAACGCGAGCCATTGTCGCAGCTGGCCCAAACCGGGGCGTCTGCGCAGTCCCACTGGACCGATGGCCTTCACGCCCCGCACCGGGGAAACGGGTTTGATTTCATTGTCATTCATGGTTCGGCAGTATGTTCCATTCGCACACCGCAGTCACGTTACCTGTCAGTAATATTTGCGAGGCTCCCGGGGCGACCAGAAACAAAAAAGCCCACGAACCGAAATTCGTGGGCTTTTTTGATGAATCTTGGTAGGCCGTGCGGGATTCGAACCTGCGACCAACGGATTAAAAGTCCGCTGCTCTACCAGCTGAGCTAACGACCCAAAGTATTGCTACTTGGCTTTCTTTCGAATGGTAGGCCGTGCGGGATTCGAACCTGCGACCAACGGATTAAAAGTCCGCTGCTCTACCAGCTGAGCTAACGACCCGTCGAAAGAAGCGAGATTATATGGGACTCTCGCTCAGCTGTCAAATGCCTCTGGGGAATTATTTCCCCTTCAGGCGCTCCTTGGCCGTCTCCGCCGCCGGGGTGTCCGGGTAGGTCTTGATCAGGTCCTGCAGCGTCTTCTTGGCGGCCTTGTCCTTCAGCTCGGTCTGGCAGCTGGCGATGTTGAGCATTGCGTCGGCGGCCTTGGGGCTGTCGGGATAGGCCTTCAGCACCACTTGCTGGGCCGCGATGGCGCTCTTGCAGTCGCGCTGGGCGTAGTAGGCGTTGCCCAGCCAGTATTGCGCATTGGCCGCGTAGCCGGACTCGGGATACTGACGCACGAACTCGGCCAGGGCCACGCCCGCCGTCTTGTAGTCGCCGGCCTTGAACAGCAGCATGGCCGCGTCATAGGACTTCTGCTCGGCCGGATCGACCTGGGCCGATTTGCCGTCGATGGTCACCTGGCGCGGCTCCAGCTTGCGCAGGCGGTTGTCGAGGTCGACGTAGAAATCCTTCTGCCGCTTTTGCGCATTGGAGAGCTCGTTGGACAGCACTTCGATCTGTCCGCGCAGCTGGGCAATCTGCTGCAGCGTGACTTCGTTCTGGTTGACCAGGTCCAGGGTCGAGGACTTGTCGGCCTTGGTGTCGAGGCGGGCGTTGACTTGCTGCGACAGGGCGTCCACCTTGGCGCGCAGGTCGAGAATGGCTTTGCGCGCCTCGTCGTCATCGAACACGCCGGCGGCGGCGTGCAGGGGCAGGTAGGCAAACGCGGCCAGCAGGGCTGCGGCCAGGCCGGATTTGGTGAGTTTCTTCATGTCGGGCGCTTTCAATACGAATTCGGATCGTGCAAATAGAAACGGGGCAGGGCGCGGAGTCTCCTCCGCGCGCCGCCCCGTATTATGCCTGTGACCCGGCGTGGGTTGTCACAAATTACTTGTAGACGATGTCAGAACGACGGTTTTGCGACCATGCTTCTTCGTTGTGGCCTTCAGCTTTTGGCTTTTCCTTGCCCAGCGAAACGGCTTCGATCTGCGACTCAGGCACGCCCAGGGTGGTCATGGCCTTGCGCACGGCTTCAGCACGCTTCTGGCCCAGGGCCAAGTTGTACTCGGCGCCGCCGCGTTCGTCGGTGTTACCCTGGATCAGGATGTTGCGTTGCTTGTTCTTGGTCAGGTAAGCGGAGTGGTTTTCCACCACTGGCTTGCCGTCGGCGCGCACGACGTAGCTATCAAAGTCGAAGTACACGCTGCGGTTGGCCAGCACGCCTTTTGGATCGTCCAGTGGGTCGATCGACTTGGTTTCCACTGGAGCGACAGTGCGGGTGTCAGCCACTGGGGCTGGCTGTTCAACTGGCTTTTCCACCACTGGTGCTGGCTCGGCCAGCTTGACTGGGGTCGAGCAAGCCGACAGGATGGCGGCGGTGGTAACGATGAAGGCAAGGCTGCTGAGTTTGCGCATGGTGACTCTCCTGGTTGTGAAAGATAAATTTTACTGCAATTGTTTACTGCATGAATGAAGCTCGGGTGAACAGGACGCTGTCCGCCCTTTATTGCATGAATGGACCCCAGGTGGGTTCCTTGATATTGCCCGCCGCCGTGGTCAGGCGCTGCTTGACGCGGCCGTCCACCGACACCACGGCCAGCGACTTGCGGCGCGCCGTTTCGGTGGCGTACATGATGTATTTGCCGTTCGGGGCAAAGCTGGGCGATTCGTCGCTGGTGGTGTCGGACAGGCGCTGCTCCTGGCCGCTGGCCAGGTCCAGCACGAACAGCTGGAAGTTGCCGCCGTCACGGCGCGAGATATAGGCCAGGGTCTTGCCGTCGGCCGAAATGCGCGGGCTGATGTTGTAGCTGCCGCTGAAGGTGACGCGGGTGGCGTCGCCGCCTTCCGGACCCATGCGGTAGATCTGCGGGCCGCCGCTGCGGTCGCTGGTGAAGTAGATCGACTGGCCGTCGGCCGACCATTGCGGCTCGGTGTCGATGCCGGCGCTGTTGGAGATGCGGTGCAGGTTGCTGCCGTCGGCGTTGACGGTGTAGATCTGGGTGTGGCCGTCCTTCGACAGGGCCACGGCCAGCTTGTTGCCGCTCGGCGCCCAGGCCGGCGCCGAGTTGGAGCCTTTTTCATTGGCCACCACGGTGCGCGCGCGGTTGATCAGGTTCTGCACGTAGACCACGGGCTTCTTCTGCTCGAAGGAGACGTAGGCCACCTTGGTGCCGTCCGGCGACCAGGCTGGCGAGATGATAGGCTCGTTCGAGCGCAGGGCCAGCTGTTCGCCTTCGCCGTCGGCGTCGGCCACCAGCAGCTGGTAGGCGCGGCCTTCCTGCTTGACGTAGGCGATGCGGGTGGAGAAGGCGCCCTTGATGCCGGTCAGCTTGAAGAATACGTCGTCGGCGATCTTGTGCGCGGACAGGCGCGAGAACTGCGGCGCCACGGCCTGGTCCAGCTGCGACAGCTTGCCTTGCTTGACGGTGTCGAGCAGCTTGTAGCGCACGTCGAAGCGGCCGTCGGCCAGGGCTTGCACGGTGCCGACCACGAGAGCGTCCGCGCCTTGCGCCTTGTAAGCGTCGTAGTTGATGTTGTTGACGTCGGTGACGGTGCCGGCGTCGATGACCTTGAAGGCGCCGCTGCGCTCCAGGTCGGCCTTGATGATGGCGGAAATCTGCTGCGGCGCCACCGATTCGTCGGCGAAGGCGGCGATGGCGACGGGGATCTGGTTGCTGCCGACGCCGTTGATTTCGATTCGCATCTGGGCGTGCGCGCTGCCGGCGGCAATGGCCAGACCAGCGTAGATCAGGTACTGGTTCAGTTTTTTCATATCAGTGCAAATCCTTTAAATTGAATTCCAACTCCAGTTCGCGCTCTACCGTACCATCTTTCTTCTTCGGCAGTGGCGACGATTTGGTGATGGCGTTTTCGATGGCGCTGTCGTAAGCGGGCGAGCCGCTGCTCTTCGTCTTGCGAATGCTGATGATCTCGCCCGTCGGCAGCTGCGTAATCTTGAAGACCGCGCTCAGGCTGTCGTCGCTGCTGGCGTAGACCAGATTGCTCTTGATCTTGCCGCGGATCGCCGCCGCATAGCCGTCGTCGCGGCGCGGGCCGGTGGACTTGGCGGCCGTGCCTGCAGTGCCGGCGCCGACGGCGCCCGTGATGCGCTGCATCTCGGCGGCGCGCGCCTTCTCGGCGGCCTGCGCGGCAACCTTGTCCTGCTTGGCCTTGGCCAGCTTTTCGTCCTTCAGCTTCTTCTCGGCCGCTTCCTTGGCTTCTTGCTCTTTCTTTTCTTTTTCTTCCTTGGCTTTTTTCTCAGCCAGTTTCTTCTGCTCTTCCAGCTTGGCCTGTTCCTCGGCTTCCTTCTTCAGGCGGGCCTGCTTCAGTTCTTCCTGCTTTTCCTTTTCTGCCTTGACCTTGGCTTTCAGGCGTTCGAGGGCGATGTCCGGCTCTTTCGGCTGCGGCGGTGCTTCCGCCGGCGGCGCGGGTGGCGGCGGAGGCGGCTTGACCTCGGGCTCGGGTTCTTCTTCCGGCGCGGGCGGTGCGGGGGGCGCGGGCGGAGCTGCCTGCTGCACCGACACATCCCAAACTTCCGCTTCCACCGCTACCGGCTCGTTGTTCTGCCAGCGAATACCGACCCACAGGAATAGCAGCAGGCCCAGGTGCATGGCCCCGGCCAGCAGCATGGAGCGCCAGCCGTCGTTCTGACGCGGCACCTTGTAGGGGCCGCCTGCGGTTGCGGGTTTCATGGTCTGCACAGTGTTCGTTACGCCTTACTTGGTGGCCAGGCCCACGCGGTTGATGCCCATCTTCTTCGACTCCGAAATCAGCTGGATGATGTCGTCGTACTTGCTTTCCTTGTCGCCCGCGATCAGCACGGGGTAGTCGGGATTGGCTTCATGGATCTTGCGCAGATGGCGCACCAGCGCATCGCGGTTCGGTTCCGTTTCCGGCGCGTCCGCGTTCTTGCCCTGGATGCCGATCGACAGCGCGCCGTTCGGCTTGACCACTACCTGGATGTAGTCGGCCGGCGGCTTGGTCGACTTTTCCGCGTTGGGCAGGTCGACCGTGCTTGGATTGTTCGTGGACGGCATCACCATGAAGATGATCAGTAGCACCAGCATCACGTCGATATAGGGCACGACGTTGATCTCGGACTTGAGCTTGCGGCCGCCACGGCTGCCGCGCATGCTGCTGGAGAAAGAAGAAGCCATGATGCGTGTCTCCGTTTAGCGCGACTGGCGCTGCAGGATGTTGGAGAATTCTTCCACAAAGCTCTCGAAGCGGATCGCCAGGCGGTCGATATCGTGCGAGAAGCGGTTGTACGCCACCACGGCGGGAATCGCGGCGAACAGGCCGATGGCGGTGGCGATCAGCGCTTCGGCGATGCCGGGCGCGACGGCGGCCAGGGTGGCCTGCTGCACATTGGCCAGGCCGCGGAAGGCGTTCATGATGCCCCACACGGTGCCCAGCAGGCCGATATACGGCGAAACGGAACCGACCGAGGCGAGGAAGGCCAGGTGGGCTTCCAGCGCGTCCATTTCGCGCTGGAAGGCGGCGCGCATGGCGCGGCGGGCGCCGTCGAGCACGGCGCCGATGTCGACCGCCTCGCGGCTGTTGACGTAGGCGGCCTTGCCCTTGATGAATTCACCCATGCCGGCCTCGAAGATGCGGGCCAGGGCGCCGCTGTTGGCGCGGTCCTTGCCGGCGCTCTGGTAGAGGGCGTGCAGATTGCCGCCGGCCCAGAAATTCTTTTCAAACTCGATGGTCTGGCGGCGCGCGGCGCGCACGGCGAACAGCTTGCTGAAGATGTAGGTCCAGCTGGTCAGCGAGACGGTAAACAGCAGCGCCATGATCAGCTGCACGATGACGTGCGCGTTGGCGATGAGGGAGATGAAGGAAAGGTCTTGGGTGACGTTCATTGGGTTCTTCGGATCGTTCTGGATAGATTCAGGAAGCCTGCTGGCCTTGCATCTTGGCCACCACTGCGGGGGGAATGGCGCATGGGCGCAGCGTCGAATTGACGCAGCCCACTTTCACCTGCGCCGAGTTGAGCAGCTGCTCGCCGCACCAGACCTCTTGGGCGATCTGGAGCGAGGCGCGGCCCATTTTTTCGATTCTAACGGTCAATTTTAGTACGTCATCGAGTTTGGCCGGCGCATGATAGTTGGTGCTGAGGCTGGTCACAACGAACATGGCCTCGTGCTCCTGCTTCATGGCGTGCTGATGGACGTCGAGCGCGCGCAGCCATTCGGTGCGGGCGCGCTCGTAGAATTTCAGATAGTTTGCGTGATAGACGATGCCACCGGCGTCGGTGTCCTCGTAGTAGACACGGACGTTCCAGCTAAACTCTGAAGACATGTTAGTTTTGCTACTAATGAGATTGAGCAACATTTTACGCGATTTTGTTGTTGCCGTTGAACTATCCCAAGGTATGACTCACGGATTTCGCAAGAATCCCACGGAATTTTGAACGGCTTGCGCAAAATTGCACGGCGAAAAGTTATCGCTTTTCTGCAACCTTTTCCACAGTTGTAACAACCGCTTACGATTTGCCCTTATCCGGAAAATTAAAGCGTGCGCTTGATGTTCAGCGGACCATAGCCCTGGCAGGTCGGCATCATCTCGATGCGGTTGATGTTGATGTGGGGCGGCAGGGTAGCGATCCAGTAAGCCGTGTTGGCGATGTCTTCCGCCGTCAGCGGCGTCGTGCCCTCGTAGACCTTGGCGGCCGCCGCGTCGTCCTTCAGGCGCACGTTGGAGAACTCGGTGCCGCCGCACAGGCCGGGCGCCAGGTTGGTGGCGCGCACGCCGGTGCCCACCAGGTCGGCGCGCAGATTGAGGGTGAACTGCTCGACGAAGGCCTTGGTGGCGCCGTAGACGTTGCCGCCGGGGTAGGGCGTGTCGCCGGCCACCGAACCCAGGTTGATCACGGTGCCCGAGCCGCGCGCCACCATGGCCGGCAGGATGGCGCGGGTCATGGCGACCAGGCCGCTGCAGTTGGTGGCGATCATGGTGTCCCAGTCTTCCAGCGACGATTCGTGGGCCGGGGTGACGCCCAGCGCCAGGCCGGCGTTGTTGATCAAGACGTCAATATTGGCCCATTCGCCCTTCAGGCTGGCCAGGCCGTCCTTGATCGACTGGCGGCTGGTCACGTCCAGCGCCAGGGGCAGGGCGGCGGCGCCCAGTTCGCCGACCAGGGCCTGCAGGCGGTCGGCGCGGCGGCCGCTGATGATGACCTTGTGGCCATTGTTGACGAAGGTGCGGGCCATGGCGGCGCCGAACCCGGCGGTGGCGCCCGTGATGAAGACGATCATGATCTTGTCCTTAGGTGGTGGGAGGTCCGCCAAAATTGTAGCCGAAATGCCGGGCGGCCGAGAAAATTCCACAATGTTGCCATATGGGCAAGCTGTTTCTTGCCCAAATCAGACACTTACCTTACAATCTGGCTTCCATTACGTCTCACGTAACTGGCGAAAAGCCGCAGCGCGGCGATGGTGGGCATCCACCGGGGAACGTGAGATTTCATTACAGCCGTTCGCCTGGGCAGCCATCGGTGGAAATGTGTCTGAGGCTGCCTGTCGATTCCGGGCTTCCCCTCATTCGATCCAAACTGCCAGTAGCATTTACTCATTCGATTGGAGTTTTTTCATGTTCGCAAAAGATCACACCCTCGCCAGCGTAGACCCGGAACTGTTTGCCGCGATTCAGAACGAAGACGTGCGCCAGCACGACCACATCGAGCTGATCGCCTCGGAAAACTACACCTCGCCCGCCGTGATGGAAGCCCAGGGTTCGCAGCTGACCAATAAATACGCCGAAGGCTATCCCGGCAAGCGCTACTACGGCGGCTGCGAAAACGTGGACGTCGTCGAGCAACTGGCCATCGACCGCGTGAAGAAGCTGTTCGGCGCGGAAGCGGCCAATGTACAGCCTAACTCGGGTTCGCAAGCCAACCAGGGCGTGTTCTTCGCCGTGCTGAAGCCGGGCGACACCATCATGGGCATGTCGCTGGCGGAAGGCGGCCACCTGACCCACGGCATGCCGCTGAACATGTCCGGCAAGTGGTTCAACGTCGTCTCCTACGGCCTGACCGCCGCCGAAGACATCGACTACGACGCGATGGAAGCGCTGGCCAAGGAACATAAGCCGAAGCTGATCATCGCTGGCGCATCGGCCTTCTCCAAAAAGATCGACTTCGAGCGCTTCGCCGCCGTGGCCAAGGCCGTTGGCGCCTACTTCATGGTGGACATGGCCCACTACGCCGGCCTGATCGCCGCCGGCCTGTATCCCAACCCTGTGCCGCACGCCGACTTCGTCACCTCGACCACGCACAAATCGCTGCGTGGCCCGCGCGGCGGCATCATCCTGATGAAGGCGGAACACGAGAAGATCATCAACTCGGCCATCTTCCCCGGCATCCAGGGCGGCCCGCTGATGCACGTCATCGCTGGCAAGGCCGTGGCCTTCCAGGAAGCGCTGCAGCCTGCGTTCAAGGAATACCAGCAGCAAGTGGTCAAGAACGCCGACGTGCTGGCCAAGACCCTGATCAAGCGCGGCCTGCGCATCGTGTCGGGCGGCACCGAGTCGCACGTGTTCCTGGTGGACCTGCGTCCGAAGAACCTGACCGGCAAGGAAGCGGAAGCCATCCTCGGTTCGGCCCACATCACCTGCAACAAGAACGGCATCCCGAACGATCCGCAGAAGCCATTCGTGACTTCCGGCGTGCGTCTGGGCTCGCCTGCGATGACCACACGTGGCTTCAAGGAAGCGGAAGCCGAGCAGGTCGGTAACCTGATCGCCGACGTGCTGGACAATCCGCACGATGCTGCTACCATCGAGCGTGTAAAAGCGGCTGTGAAAGTGCTGGCGGACGCCTTCCCGGTCTACGCCAAGTAATCGCAGTGCACGGTGCGGGGGATTCTCCCGCACCGTTTTAAGCCGACGCCCATATGAAATGTCCTTTCTGCCAGCATGAAGACACCCAGGTCCTCGATACGCGCGTATCGGAGGACGGGGTCTCCATTCGCCGGCGCCGGCGTTGCGGTAAATGTGATAAACGGTTTACCACGTATGAGCGCATCGAGCTGGTGATGCCGTATGTGGTCAAGAAGAACGGCAGCCGCACGGAATATGCGGCGGAAAAACTGCGCGGCTCGCTGATGCTGGCCCTGCGCAAGCGTCCTGTGGCGGCAGGCGCGGTCGATACGGCCGTGCTGTCGATCGAAGAAAAATTGCTGACCAGCGGCAAGCGCGAAGTCGATTCGCACTATATCGGCGAGCTGGTGATGCAGGAGCTGAAGCGCCTGGATAACGTTGCTTATATCCGCTTCGCATCCGTCTATAAAAACTTTGAAGACCTGGCCGAGTTCCAGGATGCGATTGCTGAAGTCGGGCAAGAGCGCAAGCCACGCAAGGCCTGATTTGCCGCCGTGCCGATCTGCGCACGGTTGAGCCACCTCATACATCATCTCTTTAGCGCTGCTACCTTCAAGCTCTGACTGAGCTGTGGAGGTGGGCTGTGTGCGCTCGTGGCTTTACCTTGCTGGAAGTGCTGGTGGCATTGCTGGTGCTGGCGATTGGCGTCGTTGGCGGCACGGCCATGCAGCTGGCGGCGCTGCGCACGCGGCACGAGTCCGCGCTGCTGTCGCAGGCGACGCAGATGGCGGCCGGACTGGCGGAACGCATGCGCGCCAATCCCTTGCCCGGTGTGGCGAATCCCTATCTTTCCCTGAACTACGATGCGCTGGCGGAGCCTGATCCCGTGCCGCCGCAGCCTTTGTGCTATGCGCCCGGCGCCGGCTGTGGCGGCGCTGAGCTGGCCTTATTTGACCTCTACGAAATGGAAGTGCTGGTGCGGGACCGTCTGCCCGCCGGCCGCGCCTTGGTGTGCCGCGATTCCGGCGTATGGCAGGGCGGGCAGTTGCGCTGGGCTTGCAGCGGCGGAGCCGATGCGCCGCTGGTCATCAAGGTTGGCTGGCGCGGCAAGAATGTCGACGGCACGCCGCAGCGCGACGAGTCGGGACAATACATGCCGGGCGTGGCCATTGTCGTGGGGAGCTTATGAAAGCGCGCGGCTGGACCATTGTGGAGTTCATCATCGCCTTGCTGCTGGGGCTGGTGATTGCCTTGCTGTCGAGCGGATTGCTGCTGGGCGCCAGCAGCGCGTACCGGCATCACAGGGAAAGCCTGTGGCTGAACGATAGCGGGCGTTATGCGCTGGAGATCATGACGCAATCCTTGCGTCAGGCGGCTTATCAGGATTGGGACCGGTTGTCGGCGCCGGTGGAGCTGGATGACACAGTCAGCGCGGGCATCGGCGGTTGGGATGCACGCAGCCTCAGCCGGGAAGGTGATGGCATTGCCGCGCCGCTGGCGGCCGTGGATGGCGTCAGCGATGTGTTGGCGGTGCGTTTCTCCGGCTCGGGCAGCGGCGGCAATGGCGATGGCTCTTTGCTCAATTGCGCGGGATTTGGTGTGGCTGCGCCCGCCACGGAGGCCGAGCGCAACTGGAGCATCTTCTATGTCGATCAGGATGCGCAGGGCGAGTCCGAGCTGCGCTGCAAATATCGGGGCGCGCATGGATGGGGATCGGACGCTATCGTGCGCGGCGTTGATTCCTTTCAGGTTTTGTATGGGCTGGATACGGATGCGGTGCCGGACGGTGTGCCCAATGTCTATGTGAACGCCAGCGCGATTGAAGCTTTGGATGCCGGCTTGTCCCTCGTTGGTGCGACGCCGGCCGAATTGCAGCGTGACCGGAATCGCAAGACGTACTGGAAGCGCGTGTGCAGCGTGCGGGTTGCGCTGTTGCTGCGTGGTGCGGAAGGATCGCTGCCGGATGGCGATCCGGCGCAATTCGATTTGTTCGGCAAGGCGTATTCCGCCGCGCATGCTGAGGATATGGGCGTGCATGTGGATGAGAGGCGTATGCCGGACTCTTTGCAGCATCGCGCGCGGCAGGTGTTCACCGCGACAGTTTTGCTGCGCAATCGCGGCGGCAACTAGGAGGGCGGCATGAGCAGGCAGTTGGGCGTCGCGTTGTTGCTGACCTTGCTGATGATGATTTGCGTGATGTTGATCGGCGTCTCGGCGGCGCAGATGGCGCTGGAAGGCGAAAAGGCGGCCCGCGCGGCGCGGGATGGGCACGTGGCATTTCAAGCGGCGGAGGATGCCTTGAGTGATGCGGAAAAAGATATCGCCTCGGCGGGCGGTCCGCATGGCGGATTGGTGGCGCGGGCGGCGTCCGGCCAGACTCCAGCGTGGCAAAGAATCGACCTGACCGGGGCGGTGGCAGGTGATGAAGGTTCGGTTGAATACGGCAGCTTTACCGGGGCGGAGATGGAGACGGGGCAGGGCTTTCAGCCATTCAGGCGGCCACGCTACATCATCGAGCGCATGGAGTGCCACCAGCCGGGCGAGGATGCCAGCGCGGGCGCGCCGCCGAAGTATTGCTACCGCGTGACGGCAATAGGCTTCGGCGCCAAGCCTGGCACGCAGCTTGTTTTGCAGAGCGTCTATCGCAGGAAAGAATAGGAGGCGTCATGGAGCAGTCTCGAGCAGGCGGCGTAATGGAGCAATCTCGAGCGAGCGGCGTCATGGAGCCGTCTCGAACAAGCGGCGTCTTGGAGAAGCTTCGAGCAGGCGGCGTCATAGGGCGGTCTCGCGGACAAGGCGCAGTGCAGGGCTGGCCTGGGCTGGCGGCATTGCTGGCGCTCGCGCTGCTGTTGCCGACGGTGTCGGCGGTGGCTGCAGCGGCAGCATCGGTGGTGGCGGGTGCTAACAGTCCGCCGGTGCTGAATATCGCCAGTGAGCCGCTAGCGGCAGGTTGCCGCCTGGCGGGCGCTTCGGGCGGACTGGATCGCGGCACGCCAGTGGTTCCAGCGGGCGGCTCCGATGCGTTTCAGGCTAGCTTTGATCCCTCCGACTGGTCGGGGCATCTTGAACGCTACGCCGTGCTTGCAAGCGACGGACGGCTTGCCGCAGCACCGCCAAGCTGGGACGCTGGCGCCATTCTGACAGGCAGTGCCATCCAGCCGCCGCGTCCAGCCCCCTCCGCGCGAAGAATTTACACAGCCATCGTGCAGACGGACGGCCGTTTGCAGACGGTGCCATTTGAATGGGCGCAGCTGTCCGATGTGCAGCGTGCTCTGCTGAACTTGCCGTCCTCCGCGCCGCACAGCAAGCCTGATGGGCTGGGCGAAATGCGCCTAGCCTACCTGCGCGGCGACCGCACACTGGAAGGCCATCCCTTCAGGCGCCGCAGCAGCGTGCTGGGGGATGCCGTGAACAGCAATCCGCTCTATGTCAGCGCACCATCTCCGGTGGCGCAGGCCGCCGATCAGGGCAACAGCTACGCCGCTTTCTCTCAACGCTACCAATCGCGGCGCAATATGCTGTATCTGGGCGCCAACGACGGCATGCTGCACGCTTTCGACGCCAGCGATGGAATTGAACTGTTCGCTTACGTGCCTGACGCCTTGATGAGCGCCCTGAGCAGCCTCGCCAGCCCGGATTATGTGCACCGCGCCTTCGTGGATGGCCCCGCTATCGCTGCTGAAGCATGGACGGGCGACCGCTGGCGCACCGTGCTCGTGTCGGCCATGGGCGGCGGCGCGCAAGGCATATTCGCGCTGGACGTCACCAATCCCGACCATTTTGAGCGCGCCCTGTGGGAATTCACTGACCAGGACGATCCCATGATGGGCAATGTGACGACAACGCCACAGATCGCTCGCTTCCAGCTCCATGCGGGCGTGCCGGAGTACCGCTACTTCGCCGTCGTTGCCAGCGGCTTGAACAATTACGCGAACGACGGCCATCGCAGCGCGGCGGGCAAGGGCGCACTGTTCCTGCTGGCGCTGGATAAGCCCGCAGACGTGGCCTGGCAGCTCAACGTGAACTACTTTCGCGTGATCACGCCCATCTCCGATCCCACGCTGGCCAATGCGCTGGCCGCGCCAGTGCTGGTGACGGACCTGGACGGCATTGTTCGTTACGCCTATGCGGGCGACTTGCAAGGCAATCTGTGGCGCCTGGATTTCCAGGGCAGCGCGCCGTGGTCGGACAAAACGGCCCTGTTTGTCGCCCGCGACGCCAACGGGAGGCGGCAGCCGATTTCGCAGCAGCCCAAGGTTGCGTACGCGCTTGGCGGCGGCTATCTCATCTTGTTCGGCACGGGCAGTTTGATTGAGAAAGCCGACCGCTCTCCCACCGGCTTTGCGCCACAGTCGTACTACGCAATTCTGGACACGCTGGCGCGCCCGGCCGATGTTGTCAGCGGACGGAAGGAATTGACCAGGCGCGTGCTAAGCGGCTCCCTGAACGACGCCAGCCTGAGCCTGAGCGGCAGTGAGATCGAGCCGGGCAGCAAAGGCTGGTATGTCGATTTCCTCGACGCGGCCGAGACGGGCGAGCGCAGCCTGAACAGTGGCACCTTGCTGGGAGGCGTGCTGTACTTCAATACGCTTGTGCCGGGCCGGGACAGTTGCGCGCCAGCGCAGGCACGCAGCTACGCGCTGGACGTGCTGTCCGGGCTGGGTAGTCCTTTGGCGACAGTGACAAGCAATAGCGGCTTCGTCAGCGCGCCATTTGTTGGCGTTCTGCAGACCATGTACGCGGCTGCGCCAGTGGCGTTGCCTGTTGCCGACAGCACCACGTCGCGGCAGATCGGCAGCCGAGTGGCCGTAGACAAGCGCTTCGACATCGCCAACTTTGGCACAACGGATTCCGGGCGCGTCCGCGGCGTGGGCCGTGCCAGCGTGACCCTGCGCGCCGGACGCCTGAGCTGGCGCGAAGTGGCCAATTGGCGCGAGCTGCACGCCGCCGCCAGATAGTGGGAGAGGATGACTATGAAACATCGCGCAAAGGGCTTCTCCTTACTGGAGCTGCTGATTTCGCTGGTCATTATTGGCATGCTGGCTGCGCAGGTCTATCCCAGCTTTCACAAACAAGTTATCCGCACGCGGCGGCAGGAGGCGGAGGCCACGCTCTTGCAGTTGATGCAGCAGCAGGAACGGCTTCACACCCAATCCAATACCTACGTGGAGTTCTCCGCCAACGCCACCAGCGGCCCAGCGCGCCTGTTCAAATGGTGGAGCGGCAGCACGCCCGCGACCAGCGCCTACGAACTGGAGGGCAAGGCCTGCGATGGCGAGCAGATTTCCCAATGCGTGCAAATCATCGCCAAGCCCGGCACCTCGCTCGTGATCAGTACTTTCCGCGACGAGGATTGCCAGCGCCTGATACTCACCAGCACCGGATTGCGTCTGGCGTCCGGTTCAGCCGAGCATTGCTGGCCATGAAGTGCACCCGGGGATTTTCTCTGCCAGAAGTACTGGTGGTCCTGCTGCTGGCCTCCATCCTGCTCGGTGTGGCCGCGCCCAGCTTCCAGTTCCTGATCTCGCGCTGGCAGCTGCGCTCCGCCGTCGCCGACCTGGAAAACGCCATCGACCTGACCCGCTCCCAGGCCATTGCGCGCGGCGGCATCATCCTGCTGGCGCCGCTGGATCCGGACGGGATTGCCTGGCAGCACGGCTGGGCCGTCTTCGCCGACGACAACGGCAACCGCCGCCCCGACCCCGGCGAACTGCTGATTTATCGCCACGGGCCTGTCGCGGACGGCATCAACATCAGCGCCAATTTCACGTCCTCAGCGCCGCCGCTCGTCCTTGCTTATAATGGTGCCGGCCGCAGCTGTAGCGCGGACAACAGCCTGGCCGCCCAGTGGGGCACGCTGACCCTGCGTCAGGGCCGTGACACGCGGCATATTAAAATTAATATGCTGGGCCGGGTGCGCGTCTGCGATCCGGTGGCGGAACCGGCAGGCTGCACGGGCGCGGCGGACGCGCCATAGACCAGAATAGGGCAGGCATGACAACTTACACGGTAAGCATCGACAACGATTTCGACGGCATGACGTTGGCGCTGGAGTGGGCCGCCAAGGGCTTGTACACGACCTCGCCCAATCCGCGCATCGGCTGCGTGATCGTGCGCGATGGCCGCGTGCTGGGCGCGGGCGTGACCCAGCCGGCCGGCTTCGACCACGCCGAAATCCAGGCGCTGAAGGATGCCCAGATGCGCGGCGAGGACGTGCGCGGCGCCACCGCCTATGTCACGCTGGAGCCCTGCAACCATCACGGCCGCACGCCGCCTTGCTCGGACGCGCTGGTGCGCGCGGGCTTGGGCCGCGTGGTGGCGGCGATGGAGGACCCCAATCCGCTGGTGGCCGGGCAAGGCATGGCCAAGCTGAACGCGGCCGGCATCGCCACCAGCACGGGTTTGCTGGCGGAAGCCGCATATGAGTTGAACATCGGCTTTTTCTCGCGCATGACGCGCGGCCTGCCCTGGGTGCGCATGAAGACGGCGGCCAGCCTGGATGGCGTGACGGCTCTGCATAACGGAGTCAGCCAGTGGATCACGGGCCCCGAGGCGCGCGCCGATGGTCACGCCTGGCGCGCCCGCGCCTGTGCCATTTTGACCGGCATCGGCACCGTCAAGACGGACGACCCGCAACTGAACGTGCGCGCGGTGGAAACGCCGCGCCAGCCGCGCCGCATTGTGGTCGACAGCAAGCTGGACATCAGCCCGCAAGCCCGCATTCTGCAGGGCGGCGGGACCTGGATCGCCGCCGCCGTGCGCGATGCGGAAAAGGAAGCGGCCCTGCGCGATGCGGGCGCCGAGATCATCCTGCTGCCCAACGCCAGCGGCAAGGTCGATCTGCCGGAACTGATGCGCGAGCTGGGCCGCCGCCAGATCAACGAGCTGCATGTGGAAGCCGGCGGCAAGCTGAACGGCTCGCTGATCCGCGAAGGTTGCGTGGACGAGCTGCTTGTCTATCTGGCGCCGTCGCTGATCGGCGACGGGCAGGGCATGTTCGCGCTGCCCGCGCTGACCGACCTCGAGCACAAGCACACTTTGAAATTCCACGAGGTGAAGCAGGTTGGAGACGACCTGCGCATCCTCGCCCGATTCACCCCTCATTGAGAAATCACATCATGTTTACTGGAATCGTCGCCGCCATCGGCAAAATTGAATCGGTCACGCCGCTGGAAGGCGGCCATGACGCAGGCGTGCGCCTGAATATCAACGCCGGCGGCCTGCCGTTGGCCGACGTCGCGCTGGGTGACTCGATCGCGCTGAATGGCGCCTGCATGACGGTCGTGGAAAAGGATGCGACCCACTTCCGCGTCGACGTGTCGCGCGAAAGCCTGAATTGCACCGTGGGCCTGGACAGCACGAACGAAGTGAATCTGGAAAAGGCGCTGACCTTGAACGAGCGCCTGGGTGGCCATCTGGTGTCCGGCCACGTGGACGGACTGGGCGTGGTGCGCAAGTTCGAGCCGGTCGGCGAATCGCACGAGCTGGTGATCGAGGCGCCGCACGAGCTGGCCAAGTTCCTGGCCTTTAAGGGCTCGATCGTGGTCAATGGCGTGTCGCTGACCGTGAACCGCGTGACCGATATCGGCGGCGGCAAGGATCTGGTGTGCCAGTTCTCCATCAACCTGATCCCGCATACCATCGCCATGACGACGCTCAAGCATCTGGCGCCGGGCAAGCAGGTCAATCTGGAAGTGGACCTGATCGCGCGCTACGTTGAGCGCATGGTGTCGGTGGGCGCCGCCAGTCGCGCTTAAGCGTCTCCGGCCATGCCGCGGAACATCAGGACCAGATCGGTCTTGGTCAGATAGCCGAGGAGCTTGCCTGCGCTGTCCAGCACGGGCAGGCGCTCGCCGGGATGGCCGGCAAAAACTTCCATCACCTGCCAGGTCGGCGCCGTATCGCGCACGCGCGGATAGTCGCGCCGGATCAGGTCCGTGGGCCAGGGTTCTGCGGTGTCCGTGTGGCGCTGCAGGTAGGGTGCAAAGTCGTGCAGCGAGACGGCGCCGGCGAAGGTGCCGTCCGACTCGGTGACGTAGACGTGCTGCCAGCGGTAATGCACGAACACCGCTTCCAGATCGTTCAGGCTCTGGCCGATGGCGATGCGGGGCGGGTCGCTGCGTAGCAGGTCGGCCGCTATCGCCAGTACAGGCGTGTGCGGGCTGCCGCTGTAGATACCCGCGTAAATCGACTGCGGACGCAGCACGCGCGAAATCGAGTAGGCCAGCACGCAGGCGGCCATCAGCGGAACGATGACGCTGTAGCTCTCCGTCATTTCAAAAATCATCAGGATAGACATTAGCGGCGCGTGGCTGCAGGCGGCCAGGAAGGCGCCCATGCCGACGGCGACGGCGGCCGGGATGGGGATCAGTCCGGGCCACATCATCTGGCACAGGTTGCCGAACAGGGCGCCCGTGACGGCGCCCGCAAACAGGGTGGGGGTGAAGATGCCGCCGACTGCGCCCGATCCAACCGTGGCGGCGACGGCCAGTAGCTTGAGCGCCAGCACGATCAATAGCGCCTGCCATAGCCATCCACCTTGCAGCACAGAGTTGACCACGCTGTAGCCATTGCCCCAGACGGCGGGACTGGCAATGGAGATCGCGCCGACCAGCAGTCCGCCCGCGGCAAGTTGCTGCCAGGGCGCACCGCCGTGCCAGCGCTTGAACAGGGCGCGTCCGCTGTCGAGTAGGGCCAGATAGGCGGGCGCCAGCAGCCCGGCCACGATGCCCAGCAGGGCCAGCACGAGGGGTGGCATGCCGGCCTGTAGCTGCATCGAGGGCATGTGGTAGACGGGCTGGAAGCCCGCGACCTGGGCCACGACCAGATTGGCCGCCACTGCCGCCACGATCAGCGGACCCAGGCTTTCGATGGCAAGCGAGCGCAGGACGATCTCCGCCACGAACATGGCGCCGGCGATAGGGGCGTTATAGGCGGCAGCGACGCCGGCCGCCGCGCCGCAGGCGACGTACAGGCGGCGTCGCGGCACAGGGAGGGCGCGCCAGCGGCCGAACAGGGCGCCGGTCAGCGCCGCCAGCTGGACCATCGGGCCTTCGCGGCCGATGGCGCCGCCGCTGGCCACAGTGGCGGCTGAGGACAGGGCGCGCAGCAGCGAGGCGCGCACGCTCAGGTCGCCGTTGCCGAGGACGACAGCTTCCATGTAATCGCCGCCGCGCGCCTGCGCCGGGACGCGGCGCGCCAAGGCCAGCAGAAAACCCGCAATCACGCCGCCCGCGGCCGGAGCAAGAAGACGCTGCCACCAGGGCAGGGCAGTGGCGATGCCGACCAGGCTGCCGCTACGTCCGTAAGCAAGGCGCTCCGCCAGCAGCACGGCTTCACGGAAGCCGATGGTGCATAGCGCGCCCAATATGCCAATGGCAGCCGCCGCCAGCAGAGGGCGCTGCCAGGCCAGCGGCCGCAAACGCTCGGCGAGGCGCAGCCGCAATTGCGTCATCCATTCCATCGCGGCCTCACCGTGATGCGAGATTTTGTCGTCGTAGCAGGGGCAGCCGCTTGCGCGCCGCCGCGACAGCCCTCCGGCCGCACCGCCGTATTCCAGCGCGTAGCGCGCAAGCCGCCCCCGTGAATGGTGAGCAAGCCGCTACTTGCGTATGGCGTCCCTTCCGGGTGTCGTAACGGGCGGTGCGCGGTTGGCTGCATCGCGGCCTCACGCCTGTACATGTGGGAACAGCACTTTCGCCACGAGGCCGCCGCTGCGGGAGTTGCGCAGTTCGAGGCGGGCGTTGAGGTGGCGGGCGGCGGCGAGCACGATCGACAGGCCGAGTCCGCTGCCACTGTCGCCACTGCCAGGGACGCGGTAGAAACGGTCCGTTACGCGCGGCAGCTCCGCTTCCGGAATGCCGGGGCCGGAGTCGGCGATGGTCAGCACGCCGCTGCCGTCGTGCTGGGCGACGGCGATGCTGACGGCGCCGCCGGGCGGCGTGTAGCGTACGGCGTTATCGAGCAGATTGCGCAAGAGGATCATCAGGCTGTCGGCGTCGCCGGGCACTTCGACCGGCACAGCGTCGAGGAAGCTCAGCTCGATCTGGCGCGCCGCCGCGAACGGCGCCATTTCGGCGATGGCGGCGCCGGCAAAGGCGGTCAGCTCGATCTTCTCGGCGGGCGCGGCGGACTGGCTCAGGGCATCCTGGCGCGCGAGACCCAGCAACTGCTCCGCCATGCGGCTGCTGCGGGCGATGGCGGCGGTCAGCGCTTCGAGCGAGGCTTGCCGCTCCGCCGCCGGCTGCTCGCGGCCCAGCATCTGGATCTGCATGCGCAGCACGGTCAGCGGAGAGCGCAGCTCGTGCGCGGCGTCGGCCACGAACTGGCGCTGCAGGCCGACGTTGTCGGCCACCCGCGCCAGCAGGCCGTTCAGGGCTTCCAGCAGCGGCAGCACCTCGGCCGGCGCGCCGCCGATGTCGACCGGATCGAGCGCACTGGCGTCGCGTTTGGCGATCTGGGCGCGCACCGCGTCCAGCGGCCGCAGCGCGACGGTGACGATCCAGCCCATGGCCGCCAGCAGCACCAGCGACAGCAGCAGCATCGGCCACAGCGTATGCAGGGCCAGGTTGACCGCTTCTGAGCGGCGGGCGCCCAGCTTCTGCGCCACCTGCACCTCGCCGCCCTCGCGCTGCACGGCGTATACACGCCACTCGCCATTGGCCAGGGTGACGTTGGAATAGCCGGACGCCGCGCGCAGCGGCAGCATGCGGTGCTCGCGCTCCTCGTAGACGGTGAGCTGCCCCGCGTGCCACATCTGGATCACGAGATCGAATTCGGTATGGAAGTTCTGGTCGGCGCCAAACACGGCGCCCTGCTGCGACAGGCGCAGCGACTGGGCGATCTGCATCATCTGCGCGTCGAACAGGCGGTTGGTCTGGGCCAGCGCGGCGCTGAACGAGACGGCAAACTGCACCGCGCTGACGGCCACGATCAAAGCGCCCAGCAGCAGCAGCAGGCGGCGCCGGATGCCCATCATCGGCTCTTGGCGACCATGTAGCCGAGGCCGCGCACGTTGACGATCACCTCCGGCCCCAGCTTGCGGCGCAGGCTGTGGATGTGGACTTCCACCACATTGCTGTCGATATCGCCCGCGTCGCCGTACAGCATCTGCTCCAGCCGGGCGCGCGAAAAGATCATGCCAGGACGGGACACCAGTAGTTCCAGCAGCGCCCATTCCTTGCCCGACAGCGTGACGGGCTGGCCCGCTCGCGTGGCCTGCAGGGCGTCGGTGTCGAGCACCACGTCGCCGTGCAGATAGGCCAGCTGCTGGCGTCCGCGCGCGCGGCGCACGAGGGCGCGCACGCGGGCCAGCAGCTCGTCGAGATCGAAAGGTTTGACCAGATAGTCGTCGGCGCCCGCGTTCAGGCCGCGTACGCGGTCGGCTACGGTGTCGCGCGCGGTCAGGATCAGCACGGGAACGTCATGTCCGGCGCGGCGCAGGGATTGTAGCACGTCGATGCCGTCTTCGGCGGGCAGGGAGAGGTCGAGCAGGATGGCGTCGACCCGTTCCTCCTCCAGGCTGGAGAGGATGCCGGCGCCGTTGCGGCGCCAGGTGACGCGGATCTCTTCGCTGCCCAGCGCTTGCCGCACGCTGCCTCCGATGAGGGCGTCGTCTTCGATCAAAAGCACATGCATGGCTGGGACGGCGAAGTGAAAGGGATGCCGGCGGCTTCAGCCACCGGCGGGTCAAGCATTAAGGATACACGATGTCGGCGCGGCGGTTCTGCGACCAGGAAGCCTCGTCGTGACCGCTGGCCTTTGGCTTTTCCTTGCCGTAGCTGACCGCTTCCAGCTGCGAGTCCTTGGCGCCCTGCACCATCAGGAACTTCTTGACCGCTTCGGCGCGCTTCTGGCCCAGGGCCAGGTTGTATTCGGCGCCGCCGCGTTCGTCGGAATTGCCTTCGATGCGCACTTTCAGTTCGGGCACGGTGCTCAGGTATTTGCCGTGGGCGGCCAGGGCGGTTTCGAAATCGGACTTGACGACGTATTTGTCGAAGTCGAAGTAGACGCTGCGCTCCTTGTACAGGATGTTGGATGGATCCTTGTATGGCGGCAGGGCGGCCACAGGCGCGGCTACGGGAGCCGGTGCTGGCTTGGCGACGGGAGCCGGCGCTGGAGCCGGTGCAGGCGCTGGGGTTGGAGCTGGCGGGGTGCTGGCGCAGGCGCCCAGCAGTGCTGCGGTGGCAGCGCAGATCAGGATATTTTTCATGTCGATTCTATCGTTGGTTGGTCCAGGCTGGCCGCGCGTCAGCCGGCTAAATGCGGCCGCAAAATTTTGCCAAAATGCACTTAATTTCCACTTAATTTTTGATCACTTTGTCTGCCGCGCCGCGGTTTTGGAACTTTATTTTCCGTGTCACGCGGCGGTCACAAACGCTGCCTAGACTGCCCGCTTTCACCCCCGTGCCACTCACAATAAAAGGACGCACCATGCAACTGAAATCCCTGCTGAAACCAATGGCCGCCGTGCTGGCCGCTTCCCTGATGCTGCCAGCCCTGGCCGCCGACATGACGGGCGCCGGCTCGACCTTCGTCTACCCGATCGCCGCCAAGTGGGCCGAAGCCTACAAGGCCACCAGCGGCAACGGCCTGAACTACCAGTCCATCGGCTCCGGCGCCGGCATCAAGCAGATCAAGGCCAAGACCGTGGACTTCGGCGCGTCCGACATGCCCCTGCCGGCCGACGAGCTGGAAAAGGAAGGCCTGGTCCAGTTCCCCGTGGTGATGGGCGGCGTGGTGGCGGTGGTGAACCTGGACGGTGTGGCCCCTGGCCAGCTGAAGCTGAACGGCGTGGTCCTGGCCAACATCTACCTGGGCAAGATCGCTAAGTGGAACGCGCCTGAAATCGCCGCCCTGAACCCAGGCATGAAGCTGCCGGACCTGGACATCACCGTTGTCCACCGCGCTGACGGTTCGGGCACCTCCTTCCTGTTCACCGACTACCTGTCCAAGGTTGACGCCGAGTTCAAGAGCGCCGTGGGCGCCGGCACCGCCGTCAAGTGGCCGGTGGGCGTGGGCGGCAAGGGCAACGAAGGCGTGGCCGCCAACGTGCAGCGCCTGAAGGGTTCTGTTGGCTATGTGGAATTCGCCTACGCCAAGAAGAACAAGATGGCCTTCACCCAGCTGAAGAACAAGGATGGCCAGTTCGTGCAGCCTGACGACGCCACCTTCAAGGCCGCCGCCTCGGGCGCCGACTGGGCCAAGACCCCTGGCTTCGGTGTGGTCGTGACCGACCAGCCAGGCAAGGCCAGCTGGCCGATCACCGGCGCCACCTTCGTCCTGATGCACAAGCAGCAGGCCGACGCCGCCAAGGGCAAGGAAGTGCTGAAGTTCATCGACTGGGCCTACAAGAATGGCGCCGGCATGGCTACCGAACTGGACTACATCCCCATGCCAGCTTCGGTCGTGACCCTGATCGAGAACTCGTGGAAAGCGCAGATCAAGGATTCGTCGGCCAAGGCCCTGTGGTAAGACGTTCGAGCAAGACCTTGAGCTGGCCGGGCATGGCGCGGGATGCGCTAAGGGATGCAGAATCAGGCATCCCTATTTCGATCCCAAGCGCCATGTCCCGTTTTATCATCCACACCCTTGAATCCGCGCCAGAGGCGAGCCAGCCTTTTGTGCGCCAGTCGCAGGCCAATAATGGCTTTGTCCCCAACCTGGTCGGCGTGCTGGCCAATGCGCCCGTGGCGCTGGAGACCTATGCCACCGTCTCCGCCATCAACAACCGCAGCAGCCTGTCGCTGACCGAGCGCGAAACGGTGCAGCTGACGGCGGCCCGCATCCACGGCTGTGATTTCTGCCGCGCCGGCCATGCGGCGGTGGCCCTGAAGAAGGCGGGTTTGCCGCTGGAGCAGGTGCGCGCCATGCAGCTGGGCCAGCCTTGCGGCGACGCCCGCCTCGACGCAGTAGGCGCGTTTGCCACGGCCGTCATCGCCCATCGCGGCGCCGTACCTGATGCCGATTTCCAGGCCTTCCTCGCCCATGGCTTCAGCCAGCAGCAGGCGCTGGAGGTGGTGCTGGGCGTCAGTCTGGCCACTTTGTGCAATTTTGCCAATACTTTGGCGGGCACGCCGGTCAATCCGCAGTTCACGCCGTATCTGCCGGGCACCCTCTAAAGGCCTGTTTGCAGGGCATTTTTGGGCATGGTCCGCAGGCGGGCCGCCAAATCCTTTAGAATAGCGGGTTAGAAACCTTCCAGCCTTAGCTACAAAGGATAAAAAAATGCCTATTTCCAGCACCGAAGAAATCGTCGCCGAGCTGCGCGCCGGCCGCATGGTGATTCTGGTCGACGAAGAAGACCGCGAAAACGAGGGCGACCTGGTGCTCGCCGCCGACTTCGTCACCCCGGAAGCCATCAACTTCATGATCAAGCACGCGCGCGGTCTGGTCTGCCTGACCCTGACCGAAGAGCGCTGCGATCAGCTGGAGCTGTCGATGATGTCGTCCAAGAACGGCACCCCCTTCGGCACCAACTTCACCGTCTCCATCGAGGCGGCCGAGGGCGTGACCACCGGCATTTCCGCCGCCGACCGCGCCAAGACCATCCAGGTGGCCGTGGCCAAGGACGCCAAGCCGTCCGACATCGTCATGCCTGGCCATATCTTCCCCCTGAAAGCGCAGAAGGGCGGCGTGCTGATGCGCGCAGGCCATACCGAAGCGGGCTGCGACCTGACCGCCATGGCCGGCCTGACCCCGGCCTCCGTGATCTGCGAGATCGTCAAGGACGACGGCACCATGGCCCGCCTGCCGGACCTGCTGGCCTTCGCCGAGGAACACGGCCTGAAGATCGGCACCATCGCCGACCTGATCCACTACCGCAGCCGCAATGAATCGCTGGTCGAGAAGATTGGCGAGCGTCCGCTGAAGACGGCCCAGGGCGACTTCCGCATGATCGCCTTCCGCGACAAGCCAAGCGGCTCGGCCCACCTGGCCCTGGTGCACGGCAATATCGTGCCGGGACAGGAAACCCTGGTGCGCGTGCACCAGCCCGTGTCCATCCTGGACGTGCTGGAATCGGAAGCCACCACCCACTCGTGGAACCTGTCGGCCTCGCTGGCCGCCGTGCAGTGCGCGGAAAGCGGCGTGATCGTGCTGCTGAACTGCGAGGAAACGGCCGAGCAGTTCTTCAGCCAGTTCGACGCCCTGGGCAAGCCGGAAGACAAGCCGAAAGGCCGCGCCGCCAGCATGGACCTGCGCAGCTACGGCATCGGCGCGCAAATCCTGCGCGAAGTGGGCGTGTGCAAGATGAAGCTGATGGCCAGCCCGCGCAAGATGCCTTCCATGACGGGCTTTAACCTGGAAGTGACGGGTTATATGAGCAAGCCGGAAAAGTGCTAAACCATTTATATCGTTAATCAACTTACCCTAAAAAGAGGCATGCCATGACCGTAGGAAGCTACGAAACCAATCTGTCCGGCGAAGGTCTGCGCGTCGGTATCGTCCAGGCCCGTTTCAACGAGGATGTCTGCCACGGCCTGCTGTCGGCCTGCCTGGCCGAACTGAAGCACCTGGGCGTGGCCGATGAAGACGTGCTGCACGTGACCGTGCCCGGCGCGCTGGAAGTGCCCCTGATCCTGCAAAAGATGGCCGAGTCGCAGCAGTTCGACGCCCTGATCGCCCTCGGCGCCATCATTCGCGGCGAAACCTACCACTTCGAGCTGGTGTCGAACGAGTCGGGCGCGGGCATCACCCGCATCGGCCTGGACTATGGCATTCCCATCGCCAACGCCATCCTGACCACCGAGAACGACGAGCAGGCCGAAGTGCGCATGGCCGTCAAGGGCGCCGATGCGGCCCGCGTGGCCGTGGAAATGGCCAACCTCACCATCGCCCTGGAAGAGCTGAACCAGGACATGGGCGACGACGACTGATTTAAGTATTTAATAACAGGTAAAAAACCATGAATGACAAGACTGTCCACGCCAACCCCAGCAAGAACCGCACGCCACGTCACCGCGCGCGCGAGTTCGCCCTGCAGGGGCTGTACCAGTGGCTGCTGAACAATGAGGAGGCGGCCAAGGTCGTCACCAACATCCGTGCCGCCCACGGCTTCGACAAGGCCGACGGCGAATACTTCGCCGACCTGCTGCGCGGCGCCATCGCCGAATCGGTGGAACTGCGCGAGACCTTCGCCCCGCTGGTGGACCGCGGCGTGGCCGAGCTGTCGCCCATCGAGCACGCCGTGCTGCTGATCGGCGCCTACGAGCTGAAGAACCACCTGGAAATCCCTTACCGCGTCGTTATCAACGAAGCGGTGGAGCTGACCAAGTCCTTCGGCGGCATCGACGGCCACAAGTATGTCAACGGCGTGCTGGACAAGCTGGCTGCCCAGCTGCGTCCGGACGAAGTGGCGGCGGACAAGAAGCGCTAAGCGCTTTTGTCAGGACGAAAAAAAAGCCACCTGCGGGTGGCTTTTTTGTATCTGGCGGTATGAATTACAGGCCGGCCAGCTGGGTATCCGTCTTGCCGCCGGTGGCGGTCTTGTCGGCGGCGGCCACATTCACCTTGGCTGGCGCGGCGGCCAGGACCGGGGTGATGTAAGGCACCTTCTTGCCAGCGGAAACCTGCTTCAGGCGCTTGTATTCGGCCAGCACGCGGGAACCATAGCCGTCGTCCGTTTCGAAGGCGGCGGCGCCCACGTAGCTCTTCAGGCCGGCTTCCACGGAACCGCCACGGGTCACGTAATCCTTCAGGATCAGCGAGCCGACGCGGATATTGGCCACCGGGTTCAGCGCAGCCTGCACGCCGCCCATTTCCTCGAACTTGGCGCTATGCACCTTGGACATGACCTGCATCAGCCCCTGGGCGCCCATGGGGCTTTCGGCGAAGGGATTGAAGCCCGATTCGATCGCCATCACGGACAGGATCAGCAGCGGATCGAGCTTGATCTCACGCGCCGTCAGGTAGGCGGTGGAGACCAGCATATTGGCCGCGTCGCCGGCCACGCGGTAGCGCTTGGACAGCCACGAGGTCACCCATTGCTGCTGCTTGGGCGTGCCCAGCAGCGCTTTTTCTTCCGCCGTCAGCGGGGTGTCGTTGGACACTGGCGCCGCAGCGGGTGCTTCCATCAACTCCGACAGGGGAGGCGCGGCCACAACGGCCACAGGTGGTTCATTTACAAGCATCTTGCTCAGTTGCTTGGCCAGGTCGGGACGGGCGAACAGAACGCCGATCACAACCAGGGCGGAAACGCCGAAAATAGTCAGCGCGTGGTGAGCGGTAGTCAGTACACTCCGCACCGTCACACGCTGCATGGCGACGTGCAGTATGGGCTGCATGGCCATGGTACGGGCGGACGCAGCCGACCCGATGGAACGATTAGTCATAGAATTCCCCTGAAATGTCCGTAAAAGCGATCCCCTGCCAGCGTCGGAGACGCAGCTGTGGAGAGAATTGCCAATGCCGTGCATCAGAAATATCAACCGTCCTCGCCGCTGGGAGCGCGCGCAGGACGCCGTCATTGCTTGACTGAGCAGATCTTTCCCTGTGGTATTCGATCTGTCGCAATACAACTTGCTCGGGGGTTAAGGCTGACGCCTTTTGAAAACACTCCTTAAAATGTTATGTGGAGCCCCGACTCCGTGAATGTATGAGTGACAATCTTGGTTGGCATGGCGCCACGTCCTCATTAAGTAGAGCAGATTGTAGAAGCCGTTTTATATCAAGTCAATACTAACGCAAACGAAAACTATAACTTATAAATCTAGCTTTTTCGCTTGCATTGCGCCTAAAACCAATAGAATCAACCACTTGACCTGTTTTTTTAAACAGTGAACTTCAATGTAAGAAATTCTTAAAAACTGATGAAATATTCGGATCTGCGGGATTTTATTTCCCAATTGCAAAAAAACGGCGAGTTAAAGCCTGTTTTGTTACCAATTTCGCCACACCTGGAGATGACGGAGGTCTGCGACCGCACTTTGCGCGCCGGCGGACCGGCCTTGTTGTTCCAAAATCCCGTGGGCCACAGCATGCCGGTGCTGGGCAATCTGTTCGGCACGCCGCGCCGCGTGGCGCTGGGCATGGGCGCCGAAGATGTGAGCGAGCTGCGCAAGATCGGCCATGTGCTGGCGCGCCTGAAAGAACCCGAGCCGCCCAAGGACTTCAAGGATCTGCTGGGCCTGGGCTCGCTGGTCAAGGCCGTGTGGGACATGTCGCCCAAGGAGCTGCGCGGCGCACCCTGCCAGGAAATCGTGTGGGAGGGCGCCGATGTCGATTTGTCCAGACTGCCGATCCAGCATTGCTGGCCGGGCGATATCGCGCCCCTGATCACCTGGGGCCTGGTGATTACCAAGGGTCCTAATAAGAAGCGGCAGAACCTGGGCATCTACCGCCAGCAGGTGCTGGGCCCGAACAAGGTCATCATGCGCTGGCTGGCGCACCGGGGCGGGGCGCTGGACTTCCGCGAGCACGCCATCCAGAACAAAGGAAAGCCTTATCCCGTCTGCGTCGCTTTGGGCGCGGACCCCGCTACTATATTAGGTGCGGTGACGCCGGTGCCGGACAGCTTGTCGGAATACCAGTTCGCCGGCCTGCTGCGCGGCAGCCGCACGGAGCTGGTGAAGGCCATCGGCAGCGAGCTGCGCGTGCCCGCCTCGGCGGAGATCGTGCTGGAAGGGCATATCTATCCGGACGAAAACCATCCGTCCGGCTACGAGCATGCGCTGGAAGGGCCGTATGGCGATCACACGGGCTATTACAATGAGCAGGATTCCTTCCCCGTGTTCACCATCGACCGCATCACCATGCGCCGCGATCCGATTTACCACTCTACGTATACAGGCAAGCCGCCGGACGAGCCGGCCGTGCTGGGCCTGGCGCTGAACGAGGTGTTCGTGCCGCTGCTGCAAAAGCAGTTCAGCGAGATCACGGACTTCTATCTGCCGCCGGAAGGCTGCAGCTACCGCATGGCCGTGGTGCAGATCAAGAAGCAGTACGCGGGCCACGCCAAGCGCGTGATGTTCGGCGTGTGGAGCTTCCTGCGCCAGTTCATGTATACCAAGTTCATCGTGGTGGTGGATGAGGACGTCAATGTGCGCGACTGGAAGGAAGTGATCTGGGCCATCACCACCCGCGTCGATCCGACCCGCGACACGACGCTGGTGGATAACACGCCGATCGACTATCTGGACTTTGCCTCCCCGGTCAGCGGCCTGGGCAGCAAGATGGGCATCGACGCCACCAATAAATGGCCGGGCGAAACGAGCCGCGAGTGGGGCACGACCATCACCATGACGCCGGAAGTGAAGGCGCGGGTGGATGGAATTTGGCAGCAGCTTGGTTTATAGCCTATAATTGCCGCCGGGCGGGCCCCTGCGCATTGTGGCATAGCCAACCTGGTCAGGTCGGGAACGAAGCAGCCACAGCTATTTCCCATAAGTGCCGCAGATCAGGCTCGCCTCCTTTACATCAAAAGCTGCCATTGGCGGCTTTTTTTGTTTGTGCGTTGATTTTTTGGTAATCTGAGCTATTTACCTATTCCCCGCTCCGGCTTGCTACAATTGGCCCTTTGACGCTCCGCTATCTACGGTAAAATCCCAGCATGTCCTATCAAGTTCTCGCCCGTAAATACCGCCCGAAAAATTTTGAGACGCTCGTCGGCCAGGAGCACGTCGTTCGCGCGTTGACCCATGCCTTGCATAGCGGGCGCCTGCACCATGCCTACCTGTTCACGGGAACGCGCGGCGTGGGCAAGACGACCTTGTCGCGTATCCTGGCCAAGTCGCTCAATTGCGTGGGGCCGGACGGCACGGGCGGCATCACCGCCACGCCCTGCGGCGTGTGCGAGGCGTGCAGCGCGATCGACGCGGGCCGCTTTGTCGATTACATCGAGATGGACGCGGCGTCTAACCGCGGCGTGGACGAGATGGCGCAGCTGCTGGAGCAGGCGGTCTATGCGCCGAGCAATGCGCGCTTCAAGGTCTATATGATCGACGAAGTCCACATGCTGACTAACCATGCCTTCAACTCCATGCTGAAGACGCTGGAGGAGCCGCCGGAGCACGTCAAGTTCATCCTGGCGACCACCGATCCGCAGAAGATTCCCGTCACCGTGCTGTCGCGCTGCCTGCAGTTCAATCTGAAGCAGATGCCGCCGGGGCATATCGTCGGCCACCTGGAGAATATCCTGGGGCTGGAGAACGTCACCTTTGAACAGCCTGCGCTGCGCTTGCTGGCGCAGGGCGCCCACGGTTCGATGCGCGATGCGCTGTCGCTGACCGACCAGGCGATCGCCTATGCCGCCGGCGCGGTGACGCTGGATGCGGTGCAGGGCATGCTGGGCGCGCTGGACCAGTCGTATCTGATCCGTCTGCTCGATGCGCTGGCCAATCAGGATGGCGCCGATCTGCTGGCCGTGGCCGATGAGATGGCCACGCGCAGCCTGTCGTATAACGGCGCCTTGCAGGACCTGGGCACCTTGCTGCACCGGATCGCGCTGGCGCAGACCGTGCCTTCCGCCGTGCCGTCCGATCTGCCGGAGTATGCCGATATCGTGCGTCTGGCCGGGGCCTTCGATGCGGAAGAGGTGCAGCTGTATTACCAGATCGCTGTCCATGGCCGTAATGAACTGGGACTGGCGCCTGATGAATATGCGGGCTTTTCCATGACCTTGCTGCGCATGCTGGCCTTTCGGCCCGGCGTAGGCGGGGCTGAGGGACAGCCAGCCGCAGCGCCTGCCATGTCGCGTTCGAGCGCCATGGCGGCAGCCCGTGCGGCGGCGGCTCCGGCCGCTCGCGCGGCTGCCAATATGCAGGCCAGCCACGCCAGCGTGATGCCGGCGCCGTCCGTTGTCGCGGGCGCGGCTGCCGCGCTGGCGCGCAGCGAGGCGCAAGCGGCGTCGATTCCTGTGCCTGCGCCTGCGCAGGCGGGCGCGATGGCTAACACGCCGGCGATGTCGCCGGCGGCCGCGGCGCCAGCACCGCAGTCCGCTATGTCGGCGTCGCCCGCTGCTGCTGCTGTTGCTGCTGCTGCTGCGATGTCGGCACCGCAGGTTTCCGGCCAGGCAGCGTATGCCTCCGCGCCTGCTCCGGCTGCGCAGGCTGCTGCGTCGGCTTCCACTGCTCCGGCCGCGCCAGCGGCACCAGTCACGAATGCATCGGCGGCGCCGTTGAGCCCGGCACGCGCGGCGATCAATGCCGCACTGGAGGCAGCCCGCGCGGCGTCGAAGGGCGTTGGCCGCTCGTCGGGTGCGTCCGGTTCGTCCGCTGCCGCGCCCGCTTCTGTACCGGCATCGGCCGCACCTGCTGCTGCGCCAGCGTCTACCGTGGCTGCTTCCGCGCCAATGCCTGTCGCGTCTGCTGCTGCGCCTGCTTCTACCGCCGCGTCCACTTCCGCTGCGGCGCCTGTGCAAGCCGCGCCTGCTGCTTACGCTGCTTCCGTTTCGGCGCCAGCCGCTCCGGCGTCGCCATCGGCCATGCCTGGCGCGGCTGCGCAAGCCTCTGCGGCCCAATCCGCTCCGGCGGCCGTGGCGCCGCGCGCGCCCGCGCCGTGGGAAGATGCTCCGGCGACGGGACACGCCGGCGCCGCCATAAGGGAAGTCGCGCCCGCGCCCGCCCCGATGGCCGCGCCTGCCGCACCGCAGGCCCGCGTCCAGCAGGCCGAAGCGGAAGACGATATCCCGCCGTGGGTCACCGAATTCTCGGACGATACCGCCATCGCCGCGCCATCGCCAGCCGCTGGCGCTGGACAGCAGGAGTTCGCTCCCGCCCAGCGTCCCGCGCCGGCACCGGCCAAGGCGCCGTACGCATACGTCATCACGCCCGTGCCCGAACTGGGCTGGGACGGCAACTGGCCCGCCGTGGCTGCCGCTCTGCCGCTGCGCGGCACGGCCCAGCAACTGGCTACTCAGGCCGAGCTGGTCAGCTGCGCCATCGACGGCAACGCCACCGTGTTCAAGATCCGCGTGCCGATCGAAACCTGGCGCACGCCGAACAACGTGGAAAAGCTGACCGCCGCCCTGAGCGAGCGCTTCGGCCGCAGCGTGCGCGTGGAAACGGAACTCGGTCCCGTCTGGTACACGGCCAGCGCCGAAGCCCAGGCCTACCGCGAAGCCTGCCAGCGCGCGGCTGAAGACACCATTGCCAAAGATCCTTTCGTGAACAGCCTGATCCGCGAATTCGGCGCCTTCGTGGTGCCCGGCACCATCGTGCCCCCGCAGACGGCTGTCGCGCACTAACATTTACCTGAACGGAGAACCCTATCATGATGAAGAACCAACTCGCCGGCCTGATGAAACAAGCCCAGGCAATGCAGGACAATATGAAGAAGGCCCAGGAACAGCTGGCCCTGATCGAGGTGGAAGGCCAGTCCGGCGCCGGCCTGGTGAAGGTGGTCATGACCTGCAAGAACGACGTCAAGCGCGTCTCCATCGACCCGTCGCTGCTGGCTGACGACAAGGACATGCTGGAAGACCTGGTCGCCGCCGCCTTCAACGACGCCGTGCGCAAGGCGGAAGCCACCTCGGCCGAAAAGCTGGGTGGCCTGACCGCCGGCATGAACCTGCCGGCCGGTTTCAAGATGCCGTTCTAAGTGTCACCCACTGCCATGTTCATCATTACGCTCACGTATCTCAAGCCGGCGGAGGAGATCGACGCGTTGCTGGCGGCGCACCGCGCCTACCTGCATGAGCAGTATGAAAATGGCATGTTCCTCATTTCGGGCCGCATGGTGCCGCGCACCGGCGGCGTGATCCTGGCCGTGGCCGACAGTCGCGCCGATATCGAAGCGGTGATCGAGCTCGACCCCTTCAAGGAAGCGGGCGTGGCCAGCTACCAGATCACCGAATTCGTGCCGACCATGGCGGCCGAGATCTTCAGCCAGTTCCGCCAAAGTTAGTCATGTCCAAGTCGCTCGAATTTCTGACGGAAGCGCTGCGCCGTTTGCCCGGCGTCGGCCCCAAGTCGGCGCAGCGCATGGCGTTCCACCTGCTGCAGCATGACCGTGAAGGGGCGGACATGCTGTCGCGCGCCTTGCACCAGGCGGTGCAGGCCGTGCATCACTGCGCGCTGTGCAATACCTTCACCGAGGAAGAAGTCTGCGACACCTGCGCCGACGAGCAGCGCGACCGCCGCCTGCTGTGCGTGGTGGAGACGCCCGCCGACCAGTTGATGATCGAGCAGACCCTGACTTATAAGGGCTTGTACTTCGTGCTGATGGGCCGCCTGTCGCCGCTGGACGGCATCGGTCCGCGCGACATCCACCTGGAAAAACTGATCGGCCGCGCCAGCGACGGGCTGGTGGAAGAGGTGGTCCTGGCCACCAACTTCACCAACGAAGGCGAAGCGACGGCCCACTACATCAGCGAAATGCTGAAAGCACGGGGCCTGAAAGTAAGTCGTCTCGCGCGCGGCGTCCCCGTCGGCGGCGAGCTCGAATACGTCGACGCCGGCACCATCGCCCGCGCCATGCTGGACCGCCGCGCGACTTGATTTAGTTGGCTGCCAGTTGTTCCAGCAGTTGTTTTCCTCTTCTTGGTTGTAGGGCTTGAGTCAGCACAGGATTGGCTAATTCATACATTGCGGATTCAATACGGAACTGATGTCCTGCCTCATAGCTAAGATCTTCGCGTCCCTCAATGCAATTGCTCCAGAATTCCATTTGTGCTTCGGATAGCTGACCACGAAGATAAAGATGCAGAGCAGCGGTGACGTGCTCTCTTGTGAGGACAATGGGTGTCCCCTTGAAGTCCCACTCAAAATTAATTAATGAGCGCATTGTTAATTGTGCTTCCGCCGGAGCCATGAGTAACTTCAGAAGGAGCGTCTCTCTCTTATTCGCAATGTTCATTCGAATACACTCCCCGTCAATTTGTCCTTCACGCTAATCATATGCCCGAAATGGTCATAAGTGGTTTTAGTGTATTGAATCGTCTTCCCTTGTGCGTCAATTTGTTTTTCGTAAATAGCACACGAGCCAGGTACTTTGCCCGATGAAATTGCCTGTGCTGCCAAGCCATTGTTTGGCAGCGCATGTGTACGGATCGTGTCCTTCGCGTTAGCTGGCAACTTTTTTATAAACCTCAGAAGACTGTTACGCTGCTCGTCGGTGTGCATATTGCAAAGGGAGTCAGGCCGTCGTACCCGCCACGGCATGCTGGTTATTGAGCATCTGCGTGATGGAGTCGTGGGGCGAGGGATGGCCGAGGTAGTAGCCCTGGGCCATGTCGCAGCCGTATTGTTCCAGCAGGGAGAGCTGGGAATCCGTCTCCACGCCTTCGGCCACGACGGCCATTTTCAGGCCGTGCGCCATGGCGATGATGGCGCGGGTGATGGCGGCGTTTTCCGAATCCTGCGGCAGCCCGCTGATGAAACTCTTGTCGATCTTCAGCGCGCGCACGTCAAAGCGCTTGAGATAATTCATGGACGAGTAGCCGGTGCCGAAATCGTCGATCGACAGGTAGACGCCGATGCCGCGCAACTGCTCCAGCGTGGCCATCGTGGCGCGGGCGTCGTCCATCAGGGTGCCTTCCGTCAGCTCCAGCTCCAGCAGGTTGGACGGCAGCCCCGTATCGTGCAGCGCGGACAGCACGATCTGCGCCAGATTCTCGTCCTTGAACTGCTTGGCCGACAGATTGACGGCGATGCGGACCGGCCGCTTGCCCGGCAGCTGCCACGCCATGGCCTGCTGGCAGGCCGTGCGCAGCACCCATTCGCCGATGGGGACGATCAGCCCCGTTTCCTCGGCCAGGGGAATGAACTCGGTGGGCGAGATCAGGCCCCGCTCGGGATGGCGCCAGCGCACCAGCGCCTCGATGCCGACGATCTGCGAAGTCGCCACTTCGATCTGCGGCTGGTAGAGAAGGAACAGTTCGTTGTTCTGCAGCGCCTTGCGCAAGCCCACTTCCAGCTTGACGTGGCTCATGATCTGCATGGTCAGCGAAGAGCTGTACAGCTTGGCGTTGTTCTTGCCGCAGTTCTTGGCGTGATACATGGCCGTATCGGCGTACTTGAGCAGGGAGTTGCAATCCTCGCCATCCTCGGGATAGAGCGAAATGCCGATGCTGGCCGTGACAAAAATCTCGTGCGCGTCGATGAGGAAGGGCCGCCGCATCGCTTCCTTCACGCGGTGCGCCACGTTGAGCGCATTCTCCACCCGCTCCAGGTCGGGAATCAGGATGGTGAACTCGTCGCCGCCCAGCCGCGCCAGGTTATTGCCGTTGTGCTCGCTGCGCGAAACCATGTCGCTGGGCCGTATCGTCTCGCGCAGGCGCTCGGACACCACCTTCAGCAAATGGTCGCCCACATTGTGCCCCAGGGTGTCGTTGATGCGCTTGAAGGCGTCCAGGTCCATGAACAGCACGGCGAATTTCTTGTTGCCCTTGCGCGAGCAGGCCAGTTCGCTTTCCAGCGTCTCCAGAAACGCTTGCCGGTTGGGGATGCCCGTCAGGCTGTCGCAATAGGCCAGGCGGCGGATCTGCTCTTCCGTGCGCTTGCGTTCGCTGATGTCGCGCACCAGGCCCAGCACTTCATCGGGACCGGTCGCCACAAGGCGCGCCTCGTAGTGTCTCGGCCCCGCGTCGCCGTCCAGCTCGTAATCGACGGCGCGCACGTTCTGGCTGCTCAAGGCCAGTTGGGTCTGCTCGACCAGGCGCGCGGCGATATCGGGCGGCAGTACCTCGCGCACATGGCGGCCCGTGCATTGCCCGGCGGCGAAGACGTGGACGGAATCGTGGCCCTGCTCATAGTCGAGATAGATGCCATCCTTGTTCATGCGGAAGAAGGTGTCGGGAATCGCCGCCAGCACGGCGCGGTTGTGGGCGTCGGCGATGCGCAGGCGGGCGATGGCGTCGCTGGCGCGCAGCACATACAGCACGCGGTGGCCGAGTATGGGCCAGTTGATGGGCTTGGAGACGAAATCGGTCGCGCCCACCTCGTAGGCCTGCGTCACCGACTCCAGCTCGTCGCCGCCCGTGACCATGATGATGGGCGCGCCCGGATGCGCGTCCAGGGCGCGGATCTGGCGGCATACTTCAAAGCCGTCCATGCCGGGCATGTCGACATCGAGCAGCACCAGGTCCGGCTGCAGCGACTGGTAGCAGGCGAGGGCCTTGGCGCCGTCTTCCGCCTCCACCATGTCGAGCCCGACCTGGGTGAGCATTTCCAGCATGAGCATGCGCATGACTGGGTCGTCGTCGGCCACCAGCACCAGGCCGCGTTTCAGAGAGTGGGGCGAAGCCATGTCAGATTTCCTTTTCCATGATCGCGCTGAGCGAGAGCCGCACCGCCTGGAACTCGCGTTCCATCGCGGCCAGCAGGCCGGTGGTGCCTTCGGTGATGTCGTTGCGTCCCAGTTGTTCCATGTCCCGGCACAGTTGGGCCAGCGCTTCCGCGCCCACGTTGGCGCTGCTGGACTTGAGGCTGTGGGCCGCCTTGCGGATACCCGTGGTGCTGCCTTCCGCGATGGCGTTGCGCAAGGTTGCCAGGTGGGCGGGCGTGTCCTGCAGATAGGCTTGCAGCACGCGCTCGAGCAGGGCGTTGCCGTTGGCCGCGCTGAGGGCACGGATATTTTCCAGCGCCTGGTGGATGATCACGCCGCCTGCTTGTGGCCCGCTGGCTGGCTTGGTGGGGGCGGGCGGTGGCGCGGCATTGGCGGCTGGCGCGGCCGGTGCTGCGTCCTCTGGCGGCGCCGCCATGCGCGGCATGCTGATCCAGCGCGACAAGGTTTGGCCCAGCGCCTGCTGGGTAAACGGCTTGCTCAGATAATCGTCCATGCCCGCCGCGAGGCAGGATTCCCGGTCGCCCTGCAGGGCGTTGGCGGTAATGGCGATGATGGGCAGCTGGTGCGCGTGGCCTTGCTGCTGCTCGTGGCGGCGGATTTCCGAAGTGGCGGCAAAGCCGTCCATCACCGGCATCTGGCAATCCATGAGCACCGCGTCGTAGCTGGACGATTGCACGGACTGCAGCGCTTCCTCGCCATTGCAGGCGCGGCTGACGTCCAGCCCCAGGCCTTCCAGCATGGCGCTGGCCACTTCCACGTTGACGGGATTGTCTTCCGCCAGCAACACCTTGCGCCGCGCCCGCCCACGCGTGCGCGAGCCCGGCAGGGGCGGACGCGCCACCGGCGGACTGGCCGTGGCCGTCTGCGGACGGGGAACGGAACGCGGCGCGCCGTCGCCCGCGCGCGCGGGCGGGAGCAGACATTCGAACAGGTCGCACAGCCGTGGCGGCTTGATCAGCTGCCAGGAGACGCCGGCCGCGCGCCGCTGCACGGCATCGGCGGCGGCGCGCTCGGTGGACAGCAGCAGGCGCAGGTCGGCCAGCGCCGGATTGGCGGCGCGGGCGGTAGCGATGCTGGCGGCGAGGGCCAGGCCGCTGGTGCGTGGCAGTTCCATGTCCAGCAGGGCGATATCGTAGGACGCGCCATCGGCCGCGGCCTGTTGCAGCCGCGCCAGGGCGTCGTTGGCGTCAGCGCAGTCGCAGGCGATGCGCCAGGCGCTCAGTTGCCGTTCCAGCTCCGTGCGGCTGGCGGGGTTGTCATCGACGATCAAGGCTCGTAATCCCTGTGTGAGGTTGGGTTGGAAGGACGGATCGTCTGTTTGGACGCGGCGCTTATCGAAATTTACGGCAAACCAAAACACCGATCCTTGCGGTAGAGCATTGTCAACGCCAATTTCTCCCCCCATTAATTCGACCAGTTGCCTGGAAATGGCCAATCCCAGGCCGGTGCCGCCGTGCTTGCGCGTGGTGGAGCCGTCGGCTTGCGAGAATGAATCAAATATTCGGGCGCGCGCCTCGGGCGAGACGCCAATGCCCGTGTCGCAAACCTCGAAGCGCAGGCTGACGGACTGGGCGTCTTCTTCCCTGACGCCGACGCGCACCGTGATCTGGCCGCGGTCGGTGAACTTGACCGCGTTGCCCAGCAGATTGACCAGCACCTGGCGCAGTCGGTTGGGATCGCCGCAGACGGCGATGGGGATATCGTTGGCGATGGCGAATTCCAGGCCTATGCCTTTGGCCTGGGCTTGCGGCGCGAACACATGCTCCAGGTCGTCCAGCACTTCGCGGAAATTGAAGTGGATGTATTCCACCGTCAGCTTGCCCGCCTCGATCTTGGAAAAATCGAGGATGTCATTGATGATGACCAATAAATGTTCGCCCGAGCGCTTGACCATGCTTGTGTAGTGGCGCTGCTGCTCGCTCAGCTCCGTCGCCAGCAGCAGCTCCGTCATGCCCAGCACGCCGTTCATGGGGGTGCGGATTTCATGGCTCATGGTGGCGAGGAAGGCGCTCTTGGCCTGGCTGGCCGCCTCGGCCGCGTTCTTGGCCTTTTCCAGCTGCTCGGTGCGCACGCTGACCTGGCGCTCCAGCTGTTCGCGGTACAGCACCAGGGTGGCGTCGCGGCCTTCGATCTGGGCCAGCATGCCGTTGAAGCTGTCGATCAGCGCGCCCAGCTCGTCGCTGCGCTGGTGGATGATACGGTGGGTATAAGTCTGGCTGCTGCTGACCTGCTGGGCGGCGGCGATCAGCTCGGCGATGGGCTCGGCGATGCTGCCCTTGAAGCGGGACGCCATCAGCATGGCGATGACGAAGGACACCAGGGTGGCGACGAAGGTGGCGCCCAGGTTCTTGAGGATGCCCAGCCACATCTGCGTTTGCGCGCCCTCGATCATGACGGCGCCGATCACGTACTGGTTGCTGCGCACGGGACGATAGAGCTGCTGGCCGGGCCCCCACAGCGGACCGCTGCGTTCGCGGATATTGTCGGCGGCGATCTCGTCCAGCTGGCCGGGCGGCAGGTCGGACAGCTCGGGCTGAGCGGCGCTGGAAGCGCGGTAGCGGGCGAACAGCTTGCCGTCGCGATCGAACAAGGCCGCCTGCACGATATCGTCCTTGACCGCCAATGCGGCCAGCGTCTGCTCCGCCTGCTTGCGGTCGACGAATAGCAGGGAGCTGACGCTGTTGATGCCGATGACGTCGGCCAGCGAAATCAGTTCCTTGCGCTCGTCGTCCGCGTGGCTCATGACCGAGGTCACGGCAAACGCCAGAAAGACCAGCAGCAGGGCGCTGCCCGTCGAGAGGACGGAAATGGTGGTCAGCTTCTGGCTCAATCCCGAGCGTTTGAAATTGAACATGGCATCCCGGCTGAGTGCGGTGCGGTCTGGAAAATATATGCCCTAAGAAAGTCCGAATGTTGATCTAGGTCTAATGGCGGCAAATTTGCGCAATCTCAAACGTGCGCGCGGCCCGGGGCCGCAAGCTGACGCATATCATGGAGCGCAAAAAAATCCTGTTCGTGGCGGAGGCGGTGACGCTGGCGCACCTCGCGCGTCCGCTGGCGCTGGCGCAGATGCTGGACCGGCAGCGCTATGCCGTGCATCTGGCCTGTGCGCCGGGACATGAGGCGTTTTTGACAGGCAGCGATGCCCAACTGTCCTTGATCCAGAGCATACCCAGCGCGCAATTCCTGGCCGCGCTGGCGGCGGGCAAGCCCGTGTACGAGGAAGCCACTTTGCAGGCCTATGTGGACGAGGATTTGCGCCTGCTCAGTGCGGTCAGGCCGGATGTGGTGGTGGGCGATTTCCGCATTTCGCTGTCGGTGAGCGCGCGCCTGGCCAACGTGCCCTATGTGGCGCTCAGCAATGCCTACTGGAGTCCTTATGTGCGGCAGCATTACACGGTGCCCAGCCTGCCGATGAGCAAGCTGCTGCCGATACCGCTGGCGAACGCGCTGTTCCTGGCTGTGCGGCCGCTGGCTTTTGCTTTGCACACGCGGCCGCTGAACAAGGTGCGGCTTCATCATGGACTGCCTTCGCTGGGCTACGACTTACGGCGGATCTACACGGATGGCGATCGCACCCTGTATGCCGACATCCCCGAGATGTTTCCCGCGCAGGCAATGCCCTACAGCCATTCCTATCTCGGTCCCGTGATGTGGTCACCGCCCATGGAACTGCCGGAATGGTGGGGCGCCATCCCAGAGTCGCGGCCCGTGGTGTATGTGACGCTGGGCAGCTCGGGCCAGGGCGCTTTGCTGCCACGTGTGCTGGCGGCGCTGGCCTCGCTGCCGGTAACGGTGATCGCGGCGACGGCGGGCAATGCGGCCCCGTCGCCGCTTCCTGCCAATGCCCGCGTGGCGAATTATCTGCCCGGCGAGGCGGCGGCGCGGCGTGCCAGCCTGGTGATCTGCAACGGGGGCAGTCCGACCAGCCAGCAGGCGCTGGCGGCCGGCGTGCCCGTGCTGGGCATCGCCGGCAACCTGGATCAGTTTTTGAACATGAGCGGTGTGGTGGCGGCGGGCGCCGGCATCCTGCTGCGCGCCGACCGCTTTGACGGCGATGCCGTGTGCGCCGCCGCTGTCAAATTGATCGACAGCGCGGAGGCGCGCTCCCAGGCCGGCAGGCTGGGCCAGCTGTTCCGCAACTATCAGCCTGGCTCTTACCTGGATGCCGTGCTGCGGGAAATGACGGGCCGCGCCCCGGAACAAAAAGGCGGGCGCCCGCCGCTGGCGTAGCGCCCGCCGTTGCTGGCTCCTTTCGTTCAGGGTTGCGATTTGCGGCGGACACGCAGCGCGATGCCCGCGAAGCCGAGGCCGAGCAGGGCCAGGGTGCCCGGTTCAGGCACTGCTGCTGCGGCGAAGCTTTGCGACGAATCCACTTTCAGCAGCGGCACGCTGCTGGGCGTGGTGCCGTCCCACATCATTTCCGGCGTGAAGAAGGAAGGCACGTTGGTGGTGCCGGTGAATTTGTCGAGGAAGATGGAACCCGTCACCACGTCGAGGAACAGGGGATTGACGTAGTCGATCATGAAGCGCGAGTCGAAGGAACCCGTGCCGATGGCGCCGGAAGCGGTAAAGCTGGCGTCATTGAAGACCAGGTGGCCGGACATGATCATGGTGCCGTCGCCGTCCGGGTCGCCTGGTCCACCGCAGCCGACCGAGGTGACACCTTCGCCATAGCAGCGCACGGTGCCCGCACCATTCCCCGGCACGGCTTTGCTGGTGCCGCCAGGGCCCAGGCGATCGAAGAAAATGGCGACGTTTTGCACGCCAGCATGGTCGGGATCGACGTCCATCGCGGCCGACTGCGTGGCGGGCATGGTGAAGTGGGCGGTGCTGGCCGTCTGGGAGTCGACCAGTTCCTGGAAGCGCACGACCTTGGTGATTTCGAAGGTAGTGTTGAGGCCGGCCGGGGTGACGATGGCGGGGATATTACTGTTGGACATGGTGCCGATCGCCGTCTGTGTGCGCAGCTCGGTCAGATAGGGCGCGCCGGCGCCGGGACCGACCAGGGAGCCGGGCACGAAACCGGTGGATACGGCCGTATCGGTGATATTGGTCCACAGGTCGGCGTAGGTGTCATACACGCCGTTGCCGGCGGTGGACAGGCCGACGGTGGCGGCGGCCTGGGCGGGGGACGACATGCACAGCGAGGCCGCCAGCGCGGTGGCCGTCAGCAGGGTGCTGAATGCTGGTTGGAAGGATTTCATATCTGCTCCTGGAAAGGGTTGGTAGGCATTACCGCAATGAATCCCAGGCTTCGGGATCGTGCAGGGGATAGTGCAAATTCCTTGCCATGCGGCGGCGGCCCAGTCAAATCAAGGGTTTGTGCGGGCGAGCCGGGCGCAAATGGAGCGAAATGTAAAAAAGACTGTCACCGCTCCAGCGTCTTCAGCAGCCGTGCGGGCATGCCGCCCCAGACTTCGCGCGCGCCGATGCGGCTGTCCTTGGTGACCACGGATCCGGCGGAGACAATGGCGCCGTCGCCGATCTGCACGCCTGCCATCACAACGGCCGTGGCGCCGATGGTGACGCCGTCGCCGATGCGCACCGCCTTCAGTTCAAGCCGCTTGCCTTCGATGACGTGGGAGAAAATCACGGCGTCGTGGCCGATGATGGTATTGGCGCCGATAATGGTCAGCGGCGGATCGAGGATCACGCCGGCGCTGTAAGTATTGGCGCCCAGCCTGGCGCCCAGCCCCAGGTAGATCAGGCGCAGCAGCGGCACGGGAATGAAGTGGGTGCGGATCAGCGAATTGAACAGCAGCAGATAGAAGAGGATATTGACGTTGGCCACCAGCTCGGCGCGCGAGTGTTCGGGGATGTCGCCCTGCTGCAGCGGCGCCACGCGCAGGAAGAGGCGGTAGACGAGGATGGCGTACAGGTAGAGCAGCAGCACGAAGGTGATGGCCAGGGCGACGCCGCGGAAGTCGCCCAGCGCAAGCTGGTCGAAGGCGGCCAGGGTGAGCAGGGTCAGCAGCAGCACCAAGGCCAGCAGCGCCAGAAAGCACAGGATATGGGCGGGACGGATCTCACGCATGGCCATTCCCTTCCGTCAGCAGCAACTGCGACAGGGGCTTGCGCAGCGAGCGCGCCTTGGCGGGCGCGCCCGCGCCTATGCGGGCGAGGAATACGGCGCGTGGAAAGGCTTCGGCGCCGATCAGTTCGGCGCCTTGTCGCGCCAGCTTCTCGGCCGCTTCCTGCATGCCGGGCGTGCTGGAGAAGCTGCGTCGTTCGCGCACGTAGCGCGAGAAAATCAGCGGCGTCATTTCCGGCTGCATTTGCAGGTTCAGCCGCGTGGCCGTCAGCCAGAAGCGCTGCATGGCGCGTCCGGCGGCGAGGTAGTCGTCGATGGAGTGCGGATCCCGCTCCGCCACCAGCACGATATGGGCGGCGCAGGCGAGGGCGGGCAGCAGGTCCATCTGCACGCGAGGCGCCACCGTACCCGCCAGCCAGGTGTTAAAAAATTCGACGCGGCTCCAGTCCTGCATGATCCAGCGCATCAGCTTGGCTGTGAGGGGATCGACGCCCAAGGCCTGGTCGGGCATGCGGTCTTCGCTGAACCGGGCGTTCCATTCGATGACCTCGCGGTGCACGCGGTGTGCTTCCGGCATGGACAGGCGCAGCCAGGCGTTGTGGAAGAGCAGGCGCGCCATGGCGCGGCGCTGCCTGCCGTCCTCCAGCCACAGCACGCGGTAGCCGGGCGGCAGGGCGGCTGCCAGCGCAGCCTTTTCCCCGGCCGTCAAAGGGCGCTTGCTGAGCGGACGGCGCTGCACGCTGCGCTCGCGGATCACGGCGGCCAGGGGATCGGGCGCGGGTGCGTCCTGCGGCGTGAAGACGACGTCCAGCGTGGGATGGTCGTCCGCCTGGTCGCGGCGGCGCGTGGCGTGCGCCTCCAGTCCGTGGGCGCTGGCGGCGATGGACATGGTCTCCAGCAGTGCGCCGATCGACAGCTGGCTGGGATGGCCATCCAGATCGTAGACGCAGTGGCTGCGCGTGTCGAAGCCGTGGACGACGACGTGGCGGGCGTCGATCACCTCAAAGCGCCAGGGCTGGGTGTTGTCGCCGCTGGGCGCCCAGCGCGCCAGGTCGAGAATGGCTTCCAGCGTGGGATCGAGCTTCATGTCTGTGCTCCCGGGCGTTTGCTGCGCGCGATCGCCATGATCAGGCGCTGTAAAGGATTCCGATAGCCGCCGGGCCGCCACGTGTGCACCAGCTTGTTGCGGTAGGCGTCGAAGTGGAAGCCGCGCGGCGCGGCCAGCACGCCGCCCCGTCCCAGCAGGATCTTCAGCGCCTCGGTGGCGGCGGCGCCCGCGCACAGCTGGCAGCCCATGATGGTGGAGGGGCCGCGCTGCTCCTTCAGGTTGATGGACGAGGGATCGACCAGGTAGGCGCGGTGCAGGGCGGCGGGCGCCAGTCCAACCAGGAAGCGCAAGCCCTTTTCATCGTCGGGCAGCTCGCCCCAGCCGAAGTATTCCTCGAAGGTCATCTGTCCCGGCAAAAAGTTCAGCACGGCCGTGCCCATGCCCAGCGGGGCGGCGGTGACGGCGGGAATGCCGAGCCTGGTGCACGCGGCGAAGGTGGCCTGGCGCGCGCGGAATGCGAAGAAGTCCAGCCCGTCCACGTACAGGTCCACGCCGGAGAAGAAATCGTTCAGGTTGTGCTCGGTCACACCCTGGGGAAAGCGGGTGATGTTCAGCCCGGGATTGATATCCATGGCCATGGCGTACAGCACGTCGACCTTGGGCTGGCCCAGGGTCGACATGGTGGCGCCCGCCTGGCGGTTGAAGTTGGCCAGGTCGAACTGGTCGAAGTCGGCGATGTGGAAGGCGCCCACGCCCAGCCGCGCCAGCGTCAGCAGGTGCACGCCGCCCACGCCGCCCATGCCGGCAATGGCGATGCGCTTGGTGCGCAGCGCGGCCTGTTCCTCCGGCGTGAGCCAGCCGATATTGCGGGAAAACGCCCGCTCGTAGGAAAAATTATTTTCTACATTATTTGCCGAATTGTTTTCCATATCGTCCCCGCACGCCGAGCCCGGCATTCGCTGAACAACGTTAGACCTCCACAGGGCTGGGAAGTTCCGCACCCACAGCGTAAAATCGCGCCTTGCAAACGATTACTAGGAGACAGGCTGATGCGCTTGCGGCAAACCGTGTTTTTTCTGGCCATTGCGCCGCTGATCCTGGCCCTGTGCGCAATCGCGCTGGCCGTACGGCACCAGTCTATCCTGCTGGCGCAGGAGCAGCGTGACACCATCCAGCAAGCCTATCTGTCCAGCAAGGAAGCGGAACTGAAGAACTACGTCGCGCTGGCCTCGCGCTCGATTGCTCATCTGTACGAAACGGGGCGCAAGGACGAGGCGGCCAAGGAAGAGGCCAAGCGCATCCTCGCTTCGCTCAGCTATGGCGACGACGGCTATTTCTTTCTCTACGATATGGACGGCAAGGCTTTGATGCACCCGCGCCAGCCCGAGCTGGTGGGGAAGAATTTGTACGAGCTCAAGGACGAGGAGGGCAATCACGCCATTCAGCGCCTGCTGGAGCGGGCGCGCGCAGGCGGCGGAGTGGAACGCTATATGTGGTTCAAGCCATCGGCGCACAAGTCCGAGCCCAAGCTGGCCTATGTGGTCGCGCTCAAGGATTGGGGCTGGATGATGGGTACCGGCATTTATCTGGATGACGTGGACCAGGCCCTGGCGCGGATTGATGCCCAGCAGTCCGGCAATATCCGCAATACCATGCTGTGGATCGCCGCCATCGCCGTCGCCTGCGCCCTGGCGGTGGCCAGCGCGGGCCTGGCAGTCAACATCAGCGAGCAACGCACGGCGGACGCCAAGCTGAGGATGCTGGCCCAGCGCGTGGTGGAATTGCAGGAAGAAGAGCGGGCGCGGCTGTCGCGTGATTTGCACGACGGCATCAGCCAGTGCCTGGTGTCGATCAAGCTGCAGATCGAGGCCGGCGTGATCCGCCTGTCCAAGGGGACGGGGCAGGGCGCGCAAGCTGTGCTGGAGAAAGCGGCCCAGCAGCTCAACGGCGTGCTGGGCGAAGTGCGGCGCATTTCGCACAACCTGCGCCCCGCGCTGCTGGACGACCTGGGGCTGGCCGCCGCCCTGCATCACCTGTCCCAGGAATTCAGCCAGAGCAGCGCCACGCCCGTGCATTTCCAGGAGGAAGGCGTCACCGACGGCCTGCCCGAGATGGCCAACACGGTGCTGTTCCGCCTGGCGCAGGAAGCCCTGACCAATATCGAGCGCCACGCGGGCGCCAGCCGCATCGACATCAGCCTCAGCGGCGCTGACGGCTGGGTCACCCTGCGCATCAGCGACGATGGCGCCGGCTTCGATGCGGAAGGGGTCGCACAACATCCCAAGCGCGGAATCGGATTGCGCAATATGATGGAGCGCATGGACGCCATCGGCGGCCAGTTCGACATCGCCTCCACCCGCGCCGGCACGGTGGTGCAGGCGCGTGTGCCCAACCAGGCTTGAACGCTTATGAATTCTGTTATCAACATCCTGCTGGTCGACGACCATCCCCTGGTGCGCGACGGCCTGCGCGCCCGGCTGGAAGCCATGCCGCAATTCAAGATCACGGCCGAGGCAGGCAGCGCGGACGAGGCGCTGGAGCAGGCCCGCCTGCACCCCATCGACCTGGTGCTGATGGATATCAATATGCGCGGCGTCAATGGCATCGAGGCAACGGCCCAGTTCAAGCAGGCCTTTCCCCAGATCGCCGTGCTGATCCTGTCCATGCACGACAAGCTCGAATACGTGACGCAGGCCATCCGGGCCGGCGCCCACGGCTATGTGCTCAAGGACGCGCCCGGCAGCGATATCGTCGTGGCCATCGAGACGGTGATGTCTGGCGGCATCTATTACAGTGCCGCCGTGCAACGTCAGCTGGCCCGGCCCGTGCCCCAGGACAGCCAGCTCACCTCGCGCGAGGACGAGGTGCTGCGCCACATCGCCAATGGCGAATCGAACAAGCAGATCGCCCGCGCCCTCGACCTGAGCGTGCGCACGGTGGAAACCCACCGCCTCAACATCAAGCGCAAGCTGGGCATCGAAGGGCAGGCCGAGCTGATCCGCTTTGCCGTCCAGCATGCCGAACGTCAATAAGTTGGAATCCCGCCACTAAACAGTGTTGCGCCGGCGCGAACGGTGCGTGTTAGCTCGACAATTTCTGTTATATTCCTGCTCCCCCTGCAATCGTTGTAGATTGTGTAAAAGAAATTGTTTTTGTGCAGGTAATTGGTCTGGAACTGGTAATAATGTCAAAAATATGCCACCATGCATCTGAATGGTTGCCATATGTCAATACTTAATCTAAGATTGCCCGCACTACTCACCCTGAGAATTTGATGTCGTCCGAAACCAGCCCGTTCCCGCTCGTGGAATTACAAGCGGTGTCCAGCGCTCAAAACGAGTGGATGGCACTGGCTTTCAAGCTGCTGCCCGATTCGGGCGATGCGCTGCAGGCAGCGCTGACCCTGCTTAACTATCCCGATGCCCTGGCCGCGCTGGCGCCGCTGGACTGCATCCTCCCCATCGACCATCCCCTGGCGGTGGAAGCATCCCATCTGAGCTCGCTGCCCACGCACCGGGTGATTCTGCGCGTGCCGGCCGCCGCCTGCGAAGATCCGGCCGTGCAAAAGAAATGCAGCGCGCTGGCCGAGGCCGGCTACCGCATCATGATCGACGGCGTGGCCGGCGCCAGCGCCACCAAGAGCGGGGCGCGGGCCCTGATGTTCGACTGCTCCATCGTCCTGCCGCCCACGCTGGCGATGGTGGCGCAGCCGGGACCGCATCTGGCGACCCATGTGGACACCGAGCAGCGCCTGGCCGAATGCCAGGCCGCCGGCTTCAGCTGGTTCCTGGGCGACTATGCCCGCCATCCGGCCAAGGATTTGCATGCGGGCGACGGCACCTCGCGCAAGCGCCTGCTGGCGCTGCTGGGCTTGCTGGCCCGCGACGCTGATTCGCGCGAACTGGAAATCCTGCTCAAGCAGGACCCGGCCCTGTCTTACCATTTGCTCAAGCTTGTCAATTCGGCCGCATTCGCGCTCAGCTCGCCGATCCACAGCTTTAGCCAGGCCATCAATGTGCTGGGCCGGCGCCAGCTGCAGCGCTGGCTGCAACTGCTGCTGTACGCGCGCCAGCAGGAAGACGGCGGCGCCAATCCGCTGCTGCCGCTGGCGGCTGTGCGGGCGGCGCAGATGGAGTCGCTGGCCAAGGTCAAGGGCTGGGACCGGGACCAGCAGGATATGGCTTTTGTGGCCGGCGTGTTCTCCCTGCTCGATGTCCTGCTGGGCATGCCGATGGGGGAAATCGTCGCCGCCCTCAGCCTCGATCTGGACGTGGTGATGGCCCTGCTGGACCGTGCCGGACCGCTGGGCGAGATACTGCAGCTGGTCGAACGGCCCGATATGGCGGCCTTGCAGGCGGCCGGCATCGACAACGAAACCTATTGGCAGGGCCAGTTGCAGGCCTACCACTGGGCGATCCAGGTCAGCAGGAATCTCTAGCATGCTGCCGCCACCAGTGCCCGACTTCCTCAGCAGCAGCGCCGCCGTGTGCGACGCGGTCTTGCGTTTGCGTGGCGAGGCACTGGCGGAGGAGCTGGGACGCATCGTCCGCTCCGTGCTGAACAGCCCCTGCGGCGTCTACCAGGCGGCCGATGCGGAGGCGGAATTGCTGGGCGCGCCTGCCGCGCCCGCCACTCCTGCAGCGCAAGCGGGCGAGGGCGCCGTCCTGAGCCAGGATATCCGCCACGACCAGCAATATTTCGGCCGCTTTATCGTTGCCGGGCGCGCCGCGTATAGCGAGCTCGATCGCCAGCAGCTGGCCGGCCTGGCCAACCTGGCGGCCAGCGTGCTGCAAGTGCATTCGCTGGCGCAGCGTTCCACTCACGCCTACGTGCAGGTGGAGGCGCAATTGCAGCGCCAGTCGCAGATCCTCGACCAGATCCACGAGTCCGTGCTGACGATGGACCTGAACGGCTTCATCACCAGCTGGAACAAGGGTGCCGAGCGCCTGTTCGGCTACAGCGCGGTGGAAGCGGTGGGACAGAACATCCTCTTTCTCTACGCCGACGAGGATATGAGCTGCCACGACAGCTTCCTGGAGGAGGGCGGACGCCTGATGGAAGTGCGGCGCAAGAAAAAATCGGGGGAAGTGTTCTGGGCCAGCCTGTCGCTGTCGCCGCTGAGCGATGCCAAGGACCGCGCCGTGGGCCTGATCGCCTATCTGACCGATATCACCGAGCGCAAGCTGGCGGAGGAGCGCATCCACCACCTGGCCTACTACGATGCGCTGACCAGCCTGCCCAACCGCACCCTGTTCACCAAGCTGGTGGACCAGGCGCTGACGGTGGCCCAGCGCAGCAAGCTGCACGGCTGCGTGCTGTTCATCGACCTCAACCGCTTCAAGCTGATCAACGACACCCTGGGCCGCGCTGTGGGCGACGAATTGCTGTGCGAAGTGGCGCGCCGTTTCCGCAGCGTGCTGCGCGACCAGGACCTGGTGGCGCGCCTGAGCGGGGACGAGTTTGCCGTCGGCCTGTTCGACATCAGCCAGCATTACGAAGCGAGCATGGTGGCGCAAAAGCTGCTGTCCACGCTGACGGAGCCTTTCCTCATCGCCGGGCACGACTTGCGCGTGGGCGGCAGCATCGGCATCAGCGTTTATCCGCAGGACGGCGCGGACGCGGAAACCCTGCTGCGGCTGGCCGACATCGCCATGTACCGCGCCAAGCAGGGCGCGGCGGCCGATGGCGATCCCGTGGCCTTCTACAGCCAGGACATGAACCAGGGCATGCAGGAGCGCATGCGCATCGAGTCGGGCCTGCGCAACGCGCTGGGCAATGGCGAGCTGCTATTACATTACCAGCCCAAGTTCCAGATTTCCACCGGTCAGATCATCGGCGCCGAGGCGCTGGTGCGCTGGCGCCATCCCGAGCGCGGACTGGTGCCGCCGGCCGAGTTCATTCCGCTGGCCGAGGCGACGGGGCTGGTGGTGCAGGTGGGCGAGTGGGTGCTGGAAGCGGCGTGCGCGCAGGCGCAGGCGTGGAAAGAGCAGGGCTTGCCGCCGATCCGGCTGGCGGTCAATGTGTCGGCGCGCGAGTTCACATCGGCGCTGCCGGGGCGGGTGCGCGACACGCTGGCGCGCTACGGACTGGAGCCTTCGTGGCTGGAGCTGGAAATCACCGAAAGCACGCTGATGAACAATATCGAGCGCGTGATCGGCATCATGGACCGGATCACGGCCATGGGCGTGACCTTGTCGCTGGACGACTTCGGCACGGGCTATTCCAGCCTGTCCTACCTGAAGCGCTTCCCGATCGACACCTTGAAGATCGACCGCTCGTTCACCACGGGCATTCCGGACGACGCCAACGACTGCGCCATTGCCAGCACGATTATCAGCATTGCGCAGCAGCTGAAGCACAAGGTAATTGCGGAAGGGGTGGAGACGCGGGAGCAGCTGGCTTTCCTGCAAAAGGCGGGGTGTGACGAGGTGCAGGGTTATCTGTTCTCCAAGCCCTTGCCGGCGGAGGCGTTCGAGCAGGCGCTGCGCGAGAATCGGGCGCCGGGACGGATGCATCGGGTGGCCTGATTTGGTAAAGCGGGGGATTTCTGTATAATGCTGGCGCACAGGAAGCGTGGCTGAGTGGTTGAAGGCAGCAGTCTTGAAAACTGTCGACGGGTGATACCGTTCGTGAGTTCGAATCTCACCGCTTCCGCCAGAAACGTCCAGTAACATCAATAAGTTACTGTATATCAAAGACTTAGAGTCGCCTCTGTTGCTGTAGTGTGTTACTGTTTGCACATGAAAGCCAACAAGAAAATGCCAGCTCGACAGGTCGGTGTCTACCGACGAAGTGGTTCCATCAGCTACTACTGCCGCATCTACATTCCCAAGCATCTGCAAGACGCCTTCACCGGCAAGTCTTCTATCGTTCGTTCGCTGGGCACTACAGAACTCGCTGAGGCCAACCGCAGGGCCATAGAGGCCCGCAGAGAGATGGACGCGCAATTCCAGGCCCTGGAAGCGCAGCAACGCGCCACGACCATTGATGAGCTGTCTCCCGAGCAGATACGCGCTATCGCCCAGGATGAGCTTGCTAAGGCCCTTGCCCTTGATGAACAGAAGCGAACCGAAGGGCTTGGCCCTGATGATGTCGAGTTCAGAAACAGGGGCTCTGAGTGGACGGCCAAGCAGGCAGCCACAGTGATGGCGACAGGACCACGGGAAGTTGATCTGCTTGAAGCCGATCTTCTGCTGGCCTTGCGGGGATTCCGGGTTGCTCCCGATTCTCCTGCTCGCAACAAGCTGGCCTTTGAGATGGCCAAGGTTAAACGCACGGTCGCCAAGGCCAAGGCGGACCGCAATCAAGGTGAATGGGTCGATACGCCTGCGCGGGTCGAGAACCCCATAGCGGCCCCTGGCACGGCCAGCAAGGCGGTGAAAGGGAAAACGCTTGGTGACGTTCTCGATGCGTACCACGTCGAGCGAAAGCTGACGGCGCAGACTCTCCAAGACTACCGCCACAAGGTACAAGCGTTTGTCGGTGTGAACGGCCTGCTGCCGGTGAATGCCTACACCAAGGAGCATTGCCTTGCCTTCAAAAACTATCTGGTGGAGCAAGGGCGACCAGCCAAAACGATTAATACGAAATACCTTGCCTTTGTCGGCACGGTCTTCAGGTATGCCCATGCAAACGGGTTGATACCGTCGAACCCCATGGACGGCGTGAAGGTGATGGCGCGGGATGAGACCGCCAATCCAGAGAAGGCTTACACGCTGGCGGACCTGAAGACGATCTTCAGCGCCCCAACGTTTACCGAAGGCGACAGGCCGAAGAAGTGGGGACGATCCAAGCCGCTCGGTGAGGCCGTCTTCTGGATTCCACTCCTGGCCTTGTTCACGGGCGCGAGGCAGAACGAACTCTGTCAGCTTGAGAAGTCCGACGTGATCGCCCATGGTGACGGCGGCTACTACCTTTCAATCAACATGGAGAACGGCAAGAAGCTGAAGATGGGCCGGAAGAACATCCGGTCTGTTCCAATCCATCACGAACTGATTCGGCTAGGCTTCTTGGACTATGTGAGCCAGCAGGAAGACGGCGGTATGCTGTTCCCTGAACTGACCAAGGACGAGCGCGGCAAGACCAATGAGCAGTTCTCCAAGTGGTTCAATGGTGCGCTCAAAGCCTGGGGCATCAAGCGCGAGGGCATCAACTTCCACAGCTTCCGGCATACCTTCAAGGACATCTGCAGGGAGTGTGGAATTGATGAAGCCGTACATGATGCACTGACAGGGCACCGCGCCGCTGCATCTGTTGGTAGGCAGTATGGCGGCAGTCAGTACCCGTTGGCCCCGCTGTTCAAGGCCATCGAGCAATTCCGCATTGCCGGGCTGGACTTATCCGGCGTGACGCTTCGCTAACTTCTTATCGGCTGAGGGTCTGCTGGAATTTCCAAGCCTTCACGATGGGGACGTAGCCATCCAGGTCAGACGCAAACACTTGCCGCTGAACGGCAGCATTTAACTCGGCTTTATGGTGCGCCCTGGCGAATCCATAGAAGGCTTCGAGATCATCGACACCTACAGCCGCAAGCGCTTTGTCTGCTTGGCTTTGGAAGATTGCTTGGGCCTGCTCAAACCGCTCCTGCGCATAGAAGGGGTCTTCGCCAGTGATGGCGGTGACTTCGCTGACCAAGGCCGTAATGTCACCGTCAGCCAGCGCTGCGTTTATCCCGAGCGTGGTCACATTCACCAGGGACGAATCTGGGATATCCTCCATGGTGTAGTTGAGAGCCTCTACAGCATCCTCGGTCAGCGCGTGAGGGGTAGTCTGCGGCTGGTCCTCCTGCACGGCGTCCTGAGCGGATTCCTGGGCTGCCTGAGGGAGGTTGGTGGACTGGCGGTCCTCGCTCAAGATACCGGCATTGATGAAGGCTTGCCGGGTCGCGGTCACGCCGTTAATGGTCAGAACGTCGGCAGGCAAGGTGCTGATCGTGGTGGCTTCTGCTGCCGAGACAGTAGTACGAAACTCGCCACCGGAAATGCTGACGGACACGCTCTCATCGTGGACGGCGGTGGGGGACCATGTGGCAGCCGCAGTGGTGCTGGCCGATTCGGTGTAGGAGGCAAAGCCCTCGGTTAATGCTTGGTTGTGCTGATAAGTCATGATGATGCAATTCCTAAAGTAAGCCCTTAGTCTCAAGTCACCCCCACAGTCACCTACCAGCCGGGCACCATGAAACCCATGATGACCGTGGCAAGAAACTAAGAGCTGACTTTAAGAATCGGAAGGCTGGTATTGAGTGAAGGATTCCCGGTGAGGGGAATATGATGAGTGAGACAGCGATGGAGGAGTACACGCGGGGACAGGCTTCGAGCATCTGCCTTGTCGGTAATCTTATGGAGCCTCTGCGGAATAGGTGTCAGGGCAAGACACAAGAGCCCGGCGATGAATCGGGAGACAATCTTGACAGTAATAAATGTAGGAATATCGCTAATCAGGGCAGACTCAGTGATTGATCTGAAGTGCTGCCAGAGATGATCTTCAGAGGTAGCTTTTAGGTGTCCCTCTGAGATTCTTCAGAATTAATCTCAAAGATGAGTCTATTCTGTTTATCTATCACGGTCTTAGTCTCTTTGAGAAACTCTTAGGGTAAAACCTCCCCCGTAACATCACCGCGCATAAAGAGACCCCCCAGAACTCTCTATGGCTTCTCAAGGCACAACACACCATGGGTTTTGTGGGCCATTGGCGGGTCTATACGTTTCTTGAAAAGAAAGGTGCTGCTGACTACCTTGTCCCTAGCGGCCTCTATGAGGAGGCCAGAAAGAGATTTAACAGCGATGGCTGCGATGGTCAGGTAGTCTTGAGACCATTGGAGCTGGAGGAGGCCTTGCCTCTCCATCCAATTGGACAACCAATGGAATGCTGGCTTACAGACGAAGCAAAAAAGAACCGATACTCAGGGATTCATGTGCTGCGCGTACCCAGTAATACCGTTTCTAGGTCGGCATGGGTGATGGGTGAATTCCCGAGTGTATCCTGGCGCATTTCTGCAACCATATCAGTAAAGGCAGCACGTTGCTCACTGGTGTTCATCGTGGCCCCCAAACGTTCAAATTTGGCAAAAGCCGAAACGACAGAAGAAGCGCCATAAAGCGAGATTCTGCACTTGGCGTCAGCAGTCCTCGCCCCTAGCTGCCTCCCTTCGGTTGACTTCCGCTCGTGTGCCATATTTGCGTATTCACTAACGCACTGCAAATAATCACCATACGCTTTCGCTCTAACGTCGCGCTGGTGCTTTTTATTATCGAGATGTCGGGAAAAGACGAACTGCAATATGGCACCGGCAATAACACCTATGAATGAAAAAATAGCAACAATCACGAAGAATAACTCCCTATATTGATCATTGAAGCGACCGAGCAAAAGGCGACAACTGGTCGATAAATACTTTATTGTAATTTATGTTATTTTTTAAAAAATCATGTGAAGGACATTTTTAAGAAGCTTGGAGAGTGGCTTTTTTGCTCCTACTAATTGGTAGGTAACGTCCCAGTAGAGCAGCCACAATTCCGTAAAAAAGAGGAACATAAAAGATTTCAGCTTCCGGCTTTTTATCTCCAAGGTCGTTTCCCATCATCAAGAGCAAGAGTACAAAAATTACTAGCCCCACGATGGATGCCCTTTTTCGAACGTAGCTTAATTCTTTTGGAGTGAGGGGAATGGCTTCAGCCTGCTGTCGCTCATAATCCCAGCTTTGTTCGATAAAAACGAGACGTACGCGCCTCGAACGACGGAAATAGGCAGCCCATATAACGGCAAAAAACAGGGTGAAGCCGTCCATGATAACTGTACGCGGATCATCGAAATATTTTAGGTCGATTAGTAGAGAGGCGGCCGATGTCAAGCATAGTGCCAATAGTATCTTCTTAAGAAGCTCTACATTCGCCTCACTGCGATGCCAGAGTAAGTAGATTCCCCAGCTCATTTCAGAAACCATAGCTAAAAGCATTGGAATAGTGCCGACCAAATACCATACATACCGACTTGAACTATCCCACTGCTCCGGTAGTGGGGCAGTTAGCGTTTGGGGTAACATTAGTAATGTGACCAACAGCGAGGAGAATAATTGAAGATAAAAGTAAAGTAGCCAGCCGCCGATTTTGCGTCGTCTAGAAAGATAGGCAATTGCCAATCCCAAGGCTAAACTTGTTCCCGCTGGATTTTGAGTGCTTGGAGAAGCTTCGCCTACGGCCCAGGCCATGGATTGCACAGCCAGTGAGAGTGTAATTCCAAGCGCAGTTAATTCGAGGAGCCTACTTGGTTGAGGCATTTTTTTATTCATGAATCTGGTATGACCAGCCATTTCCCATCTCCCCAAAAGCTTTATGCAAAATATCCTTACTTTAATATCGAGCGGCCAACCTTATGTAAAGCGCACCTGACAAATAAGGAATCTTTGAAATATATTGGCCGACTGCTTTGCACGGGCTCCGGCCTGCGACAGTTAGCATAACATCTTGCTCATTTGGAAAATACTCGAAATCTCACTGAATGTAGCCTTGCGCCCACAGGCGGCACCGTGCTTTAGGATTGGGCGCAGGTGGGCATATTCGTCACAGCTTTGAGAGCCCGCTTGACGCTGCTCTCGCCGATTCCAAAGTGCTCTGCGGTTTGCCTGATGCTCGCCCCGGTCTCAGCCTTCCAGGCCGCCACAGCCCCGTCATCGACGGACTTGGGCCTGCCGGTGTAACGCCCCTCTGCCTTGGCAATCTCGATGCCCCGGCGCTGCATTTCCTTGCGGTTCACATAGTCCACCTCTCCCTGGGCCGCCATGAAGGCAAGCACAGCATCGCGGGTGGCCTTGGCAATCGGGTCTTCAGTGGCACCATCGAACACCATGCCGTTCAACGTACAGTGGACCGTCACGCCGAGCTTCATGAGCGCCTGCATGGTGCTATGTAGCTCATCGTAGCGGCGGCTGATGCGGTCCAGCCAGCGGACGTACAGCGTATCCCCGCGACGTAACGCCGCCATCACCTTCTGCCACTCCGGGCGGTCTCCAGGGGCCACATGGTAGCCGGAGACACCTTCGTCAAAGTAGCAGGCATTGCAGCCCAGCGCCTCGGCCTCGGCCCGCTGCTGGCCGAGATTCTGCTCGGTGGTAGACACGCGCCCGTAGTAGATGGAATGTCCGCTTGCCTTGGTATTCATGGCCGTTTGCTCCTGGGTCAAAAGGTTTATGGGTCAATAGTATGTGGTCCAAAACTAAAAGTAAACCCTATTGGACTAGATTTTGACGAGCTGGGCCGTGGGCCACACAGGTATACCTTATGGACTAGCGAGCTATGAGCAACGATGCGTTGCATCCATACCTGTCCCTAGGTCAATTCCTGAGAGCAACGGAGGGCTTGCAACGGCAGATTCGATGGGGGTTACGGGGGGATTCGCGCGGTGCGATTTTTCGAGGGGCGCTCTCAGATTTTTCCCCCAAAATCATTTCTGGGCAGTACACTGTGACTGCTATATGGTGCTACAGCATCAGGTTGAAATGCATAAGTCGTTGATATGAAATGGAATTTCGGATGTTGATGAGTCTTCGAATCTCACCGCTTCCGCCAGAAATGACTTCCAAGTTATTGACTTTAAAGGTTTTTATTGATTGAATTTGATTTTAACTATCTATTCAACTATCAAATGCAGGCGAGCTTACCGAGCTGTTTAACTTGGGTCGAATTGGGTCAGATGTAGACAACCCTTTAACAACTGCCACCCGGAATGCTTTGTCCCGTTCGAAGGTTGTAGCCTAGGAAGCAGCGATATCCTTCCCTGGGGTGAAATGAGCACCAGATATGTTGCTTTCTGCGGAGTCGCTCTCCGCTCTCACTGCTGCAAGTTACTTTCGAGTCAGGATATATCGAGTCGAAGATTTCTTTAGCCGCTTGTCCGCTGATCTCAATAGCTAGTTTCCTGTCGTCTTTCGTCGGTGCTTGCTCGTTTCCCAGCTCACCAGAATAGATCGTGTACTCTGCCGCCTTGAGGGGCTTAGGCGGCGCGGGCCAGTCCTCCTTTTCTCCGGCACAAGCCGCTGACAGCAAAGCAAGCCCGCCAATTAAAGGTAGCAATTTTCTCATTTCACTACCGCCCGTATGTCGACGTGAAAGTGGTCATCGTGGCCCTCCCACGGTTTAACACCAAGGATACACTCCAGCTTAGCCTTTGGGATAGTTTTGCCTGCGGAACAAGTTTGCATCAACAGCGGCGAAGACAAATCCGCCAGCTTACTGATCACTAGGCTGCGGTGCTCGCACCGCTCGGCGGTGTGGCCGCCAGCAGTCGAAGCGGTCGCGCTCTTCGGTTGCTTCACGCCCCACTGAGCGGAGGTTACTTCTATCCATCCTTGGTGCAAGGAGTCCGCAGACTCCCCCTTAATTCCATCAATGAGCAGGTAGACGTCGATTGCCATATAGCCTCCGATAATGGATGAGAGTGCCAACCAATTGTCATTCGCCCCTTTCGTGATCGGATTGGGATAGGTCAAGTTATAGGCAACCAGTACGTCCGTAGCAAGTCTGTGAGGTCGCGTACGGTCGCGGTATGACGAACTGAGTAGGATTTTCACATCGCAACCATCTGCAGCTTCAGCCATGCCACAGGCAGCCGAACGAGAACCTCTCACGTCTCAGGATAAAGATCCAGCCCAACCGTCCTGGCTCAAACAACTTGGGCCTGGTTTGATCACGGGGGCTGCGGACGACGATCCGAGCGGTATTGCCACGTATTCCCAGTCCGGCGCCCAGTTTGGTTTCAATCTGCTTTGGACGGTGCTGCTGACCTACCCGCTAATGGTCGGGATTCAAGCCATCAGCGCCCAGATCGGTCGCGTCAGCGGCCACGGACTGGCAACCAATATTCGCCGCCACTACCCGCGCTGGCTGCTCGTTAGCATCGTCATATCACTACTTATCGCCAATACGATCAATATTGCAGCGGACGTGGCCGCGATGGGTGAGGCTGCTGCCCTGTTAGTGCCCGGCCCTGCGCACTGGTACGCGGCGGCAGCTGGGCTGATCTCTGTCGTGCTGCAGGTTTGGATACCGTATCAGCGCTACGTACGCGTCCTGAAATGGCTGACCCTCGCGCTACTGGCCTATGTGGTGAGTGCGCTATCCCTTTCGCTGCCCTGGCTGAAGATCCTGCACGCGATGGTCTTGCCGCAACTCTCAATGGACTCGTCCTACATCACCACCGTGGTGGCGGTCTTTGGCACCACGATCAGTCCCTATCTATTTTTCTGGCAGGCTTCGCAAGAGGTTGAGGAGCTGCGTGCAGATCCTGATGCTCAGCCGCTTAAGCGCGCCATCTCCCAAGCCAGGCACCATCTTGGGCGCATCACTACTGATACGCGCATCGGCATGGCCTTTTCCAACCTGGTGGCCATGTTCATCATGGTCGCCAGCGCGGCCACCGTCGGTACGCATGGCGTCACCCAAATCGAGTCCGCCGCACAAGCCGCTTCGGCATTGCGCCCTGTCGCTGGTGATTTTGCTTTTACTATCTTTGCCGCTGGCATCATCGGCACGGGGCTCCTGGCTGTTCCTGTACTGGCGGGTTCCGCGGCCTATGCGATGGCAGGTGCGTTCGGGTGGCAAAATAGTTTGGAGCTTCGCTACGGAGAGGCGAAAAAATTCTATCTCATCATTATTTCGGCAACGGTGCTGGGCACTGTCCTGTGCTTCACCCGGTTCGATCCCATGCAAGCGTTGTACTGGAGTGCGGTGATCAACGGCGTTGTCGCCGTTCCAATCATGGTCGTGGTGATGCGTCTCGCCTCCAATGGCTCCGTAATGGGCAGGCTGCGTATCACGCGCTCCCTGGCGTTCTGGGGCTGGTTATGCACGGCCGTGATGGCGGCGGCAGTGGCCGGCATGTTTTGGACGATGTACGGCAGTCCCAGCCACTGAACTTGAACACAGGTATATGAAACCGATCGCGGGCGCGCAACGGCGTAGCCGGTGCAGCCAACAGGGGAGTAAATTGATGGCGTGTTTCGTGCGAAGACGTCAGGCGCGCTGCATCATTACTTCAGGCTGTCACGAGGCGATTCGCTTGTTGCTATATCGCGGGGGCATTTTCTGGCGGCGCGACGACGTACCATCAATGCCGGTCATGCCAGTGCTTGTAAATGGCCGAGATGATCATGTCCCGGCTGCCAGGCTTTCGGATGAAATCGATAAAACCCGCGTCCCGCGCTTGCTCGGGCGAGTAGCTCCTTCCGCTGACGGCGATGACGCCAACATGATCAAATAGCTCTTCTGAACGAATGCGCCGAACGACATCGAAACCGTCCAACCCCGGCATTGCCAAGTCCAGAAGAATCACGTCCGGGCTCCAGGTCCAAGCCAGATCGAGGGCGTGCGCGCCGGTATACGCAACCCGGGCTTCGATGGACTCTGCTTCCAAGATGGTGCTCAGCATTTCAGCTGCGTCCCGGTTGTCGTCGACCACCAGGACCCGTGGTGAATTGCGGCGATCTTCGGCGACGCCGCAGAGCAGAGATGACGCGTTCTCATACATGGTAGCCTCGCGAAGTATGGCGGGCTCGGCACTGATCATCGTCTTGTGCAGCCCGCAATGAACGGACGGTTTACTGGTGAGAATGATGGGCCCGGGTTCGGTTTCACGTCGTTCGTTACCACACGGAGCACAAGCAGACCCAGCACATCGGAATAGTGGAGGTTCCGACAGGAAGATCAGATCTTCAATGCTGTACGGTGACGTCTGCCATGCCGTGATCGCCATAGAGGCGGCGCTGGTAAGGCGCCTTTAGTAGCACTCTGTCGATAACCGGTTGCGGAACACCGCACTTGATCAGATAGCGCTGAGCAGGCGCCAGCCCGGCCATATGCATGAGCGATATGCCGCATTGAACTTGTTCGGCCATGACCACATTGACGCGCCGGATGGAGGAATGACGATCCATCAGATGTCCTTTGAACAGTGACGCAGCTACTGGCTGGGCTGCGAATGACTACTTGCATCCCTTAGTGGAAATTTCAAAAGAACATCTCATTTTAGTCCGTACCGCCATGCAAATGTATTTCTTGCCCAAGGACATCTGCATTATTTACTGCTCAGTTACAAAACAATAAATATGTAATAAAAAAGATCACTTATACTGAACGAACCAAAAGAGGTGGTATGCTGGTCTTGATCGCTGACGACTGTGAGGATACTTGTGAAGTTCTAAGCGCCTTCCTGCGAATGGAGCAGCACAAGGTGGATTATGCATTGACCTCTCACCATGCCCTGGAGCTGGCAGTTGCACAGCGCTACGACATTATCTTGATGGTCCTCTGGTTGCCCGAGGTGGACGGATATTCCTTGGCCAAGCCCATGCGCAGCCTTAGGGCGCATGAATCCCACCCGCGCATCATCGAGCTGTCGGGAGCACCGTATGATCCATCCCATCCCTGTGCACAAGCTGCTGCATTCGATGGCTTTGTCGGCAAGCCCGTCGACATGATTGTTTTAGGCCAGGCGCTCAGTTCGCTGCCTCTCGGATGGGTAAGCTCAGAAAGGTACATCAATCCATGAAAACTACAGCAGACTACATGGAAGAAAGAGTCCAGCTATATGAATGGCTCAAGCGCATCGAAGCCGGGCCGCTTGGGCCGGATGAAATTCGTTATCTCAATCGGGAGCTGCTGCTGCGAGGTCTGGCGCGCCAGGATGATTTGAACCACATCGTCGTCACCCAAAAAGGGAAGCAATTCAGCTTTCGGTTCGACTGTGAACGTGCACTTCAATGGATGGCGGAGCAGACGGCAGTTCCAGCTGATGAACAAGTACTGCAGTGGTTGCTGTCAGAGCGTTTTGTGCTGGAACCAACCAAGGACGACGAATATTGGCGGGTGACGCCGCGTGGGCGCGCATGGCTAGAGTCCTTGGTGCAGCTGCCGTACGACGCCCGTCCGTCCGAAGGTACGGCGTCTGCGCTGCAATAACGCCGACACCCGACACTGGGCGCTCCTGCAGGAGCAGTGAAGAAATGGCGAGTTGTCTTTTTCTGGTGCCAGTTTAGCTGGCGCCGCCATCTTCCGCACCGGCTCAGCAGCAGCCGGCCCCCAAGGCTGAGCCTGACGAGGCCAAACTCCAATCGCACGGCCATTACAGGAACAAGGCCGGCCAGAATGTGCACTCGCCAGCGAAGAGCGTCGACGACAGGGTGCCGGCCGGCGCCAGCGCCAAGTGCAGGGACGGCAGCTACAGCTTCAGCCAGCACCGCAGCGGTACATGCTCCCATCACGGAGGGGTGGCGATCTGGCTGTAGTAGCGCGTCAGGCCGGCGCGGCCAGCCCGTCGCTGGCGCTGGTCGGCAATGCAACCGCACCATCAAAGCTCCACGCCCACTGGATCGAGCTAGGGTGGCGCACGGGATGCGCAGCATAGGTGCACCCGGGTGGAGCTGGCGGCCGTGCTGCTGAGGATGCAACGCCTCGGTAACCGGAGCTCTCTGGGATGGAATTAATGACTGGTACGCGGCGCAATGCTTACGGCGCCGACAGGGGTGTGATGGCCCCTCACATTCTGCTCCTGCTCGTTTTGCACAAGGCCCAGCAAAAAGAGTATCGCGACCGCAATCAAAATCGGCAGAAGAGGATTGGATGCGCGCCGTTTGCGACGGTGCGGAATCTCATGGTATTCCATGTTGCACCTCAACTTGAGAAAACCCAATGCGCTAATGGGTTCGAACCCATATAAATAGTTTAAGTCGTAACTACTTATGCGGCAAACCAATATTGCTAGAAGACCCTAACAGGTGATGAAATGACACTATTTCATCACCAACCGTTATATACGAAAGAAACCAATTATACGCAAATTGACGATTGGAAATCTAACCAATTGTTACATCAAATAGTTTCTTGACGTTGCATAAGCTTAGGCCCTTACTGAAAAAGCACCGGATAAAGACGGTGCCAGGCTTGGTCGCCTGAATTGACGAAGGCGGACAACCGCCTTATGGCGGTATTTTTTCGTCCGCACGCTGTCGTGCCTTCAATGAGCGGCGGTGGGAGGGAGGCTCACGCCTGCCGGTTTCCTTTGTCACCGGTCGACCAACCTTGCCATTCGCCGCTCCCCTCTCGTTTTGGTCGCGAGATAGAACGGTTCATTACCGATATTGGAGGCTACATCATGCAAGGCATCACCATTCCCGGCGCCCGCACGGCGCAATCGCAATCCCCACAGCAGACGACGAAGCCAGCGTGCCGCCAGCGCAAAGCAGTTGCAGCTGTCGACGTGGCTCCGTCAGCGCCACCACCAAGGCCCACCGGCGAGCTCACTACGGAACAGCACCGCTGGGCCGTCAACTTCTTCCGGCAGTATGAGCAGATTGACGATGATGGACGCGACAGCCTCATGGGCATCAACAACTCTCTGCTTAACCAACTGGTCGAGACTCAGCCCCGTAAGAAAGCACCGGCGCTGCGTTTGGTCAAAGGCGGTGCGAAATGAAAGCCACCACCAACCTGCTGGCCGAGCTGCAGCACGCCGACCACATCATCAAAGCGATGCTCTACAACTTGACGGACAAGCAGAAATCCAAGGTCCGAGAGTATCTGGGCCTGGCAGGCGTATCCGGCGAAGACATGACCCGCGCACATGAGCGCACCGCCGTCATCAAGCCGGTCGCCACACCGGCATCGCTGAGTCTCACTGCCGATGAGCAGCGCATCCTAGCCGCCTTCCGCACTATGGATGCTCAGGGCAAACGTGAATGCCTCATTCGGGTGGAATGGACTGCGGAGAAGTGGCCGTAGCGCAAACGGCCGACGCTGCGCCTCGTGTCGACGGCCTCGCCGCCGGTGGCGCCGTAGTGTGAATCACCCACCCCGGCCGCGCGCCGGGCTTTTTGTTGCTGGCGCTGGAATGCAAGGGGGGGCTGAAACGCCCCTCTCAGTCAAACATGGGCATCGTGAAACGCGATACCCTTTGGACTTTCTCAGCAGCCCCTCCTCCCAGTGTTAAGGTCATCCGTCATTTAGTCAGTGGCATAAATCGTTTCCCAAGAAATGGATTTAGGTCCTTTTTTAGAAACGCGGGCACATGTGGATCAGTGACAAAGTAGCGCGCCTTGTAAAACATCTCCGTTCCCGCTTGAGGCTGCAGCAGCAATCGTTTAATGCCACGGGCAATGCAAAATTGTTCAATCGCTTGTAGAAACCAGGTGCCGATGCCATGGCGCCGATACTCGCTGGAGATGATTAGGTCGGCGACGTAGCAAAATTCAGGCGCGGCCAGTTCTAGCCTTGCGATACCGACGCGCTTTTTTCCAGTTTTGACGCCGACCCAAACTACTTCGGCACCTGGATGTTGATCCAGGCGTTGAGTGATCGGGGCCGACCAACCGGCGTTCTTATGCCAATCGAGTAGGGTCTTTCTGCTTGGCGGTCTCGCCAGGGGAGCAAATTGTAGTAGGGAGGGAAGCATGTCATATTTACAGCAACAGGGGCCTAGCGCCACAGAGGTACTGTACTGCAAACCAGTAAGTGGAGGCATTACCGTTCGGCAATGTTCACCTGTTAGGAAACGAATGACACAAAACAAAAGTCCAGTGCTGGACAGGTCCTGTAATTGGGGCATGGGTGTTATGCAGGCTTCACTCCCCCGGGGATGTTGGCGCGCAAGACACAATAAAGGCGGGTCAGAGCCTCTAAGCCGATGTTCGTGCTAGCGGCACCGGAGCAGCTCCGGTGCCGCTAGCACGCTGCGGCCGCATTAAGCTAGTTTCGGTCGGGAAGGCGAAATTTGCGCGATCCTCTTGCAACTCCTGGCCTCATCCTGTCAAGCAGGCTGGCGCCTTGGGGGCATGTAGCAAATTACTTGCCGATTTGTTTGCTCACCGCGTTTTCTTGCTGGTTGAGCGATTTTTGGTCGGCTTTGGTGATGTGGCCGCCGTCATGGCTCGCCATGGTGCGTTCTTCCTGGCGGATTGCTTTATCTTCCTGATGCAGCGCGCGCGCCTGGGTTTTGGTGATTTCGCCTTCCTTCACTTCGTTGTTCATGCGCTTGTTCTGGTTCGCAAGGCGATTATTCACCTGCTCACGACGAGGATGGTTTTTTTGCCAAGTGCTGTCATTGTCTGCGGCGAAAGAGCTTACAGCGGCGCTGGCGAACAACGCGATGGCTGCGGCCATGATGACGGTCTTGGTAGCGCGATTGCAGTGCTTCATTTTGTTGCTCCTTTTGAATAGTTCAGTGTTGTTGGGGCAGGCACTTCATTAACGCATTCATGCAACTTTCAGTCGACATAGTTTCTGTATCAAATGTAAGCAATTGCAATTCGGAAATAATGATAGCGCTGGAAGACGGGGGCGACTTTTTAATGGAATCGAAGCTGGCGGATTTTTCAGCGTCTTTTTGCATGCGCTCCCAGGGCCTCGCTCGAATTGCTCATAAAGAAACTATGAACAATTCCTGGAGAGTGCGCAACAAACCGAAACAATTGATTGCTCTCGCTTCCCAGTCCAGTTCTCGGGAATAGACCACGTACCACGTCGTCTTGCGCTGCTTAGCTGGAGTGGGCAGACTTCTTTTCTGTTGCCCGGTGGTGCACGTCGCCGGATGGCATATTGAGCTAGAAAATTTCAGGAATATATCACTGATATGAGAACGGAGAGTCAAGGCTGCTTTAGCGTTCACACGTCTTGTCTTGTTTAGCAATCCATTTTTATCCCATTGAGGGCATACATCCCGCAGCCTTGCTGCGGGATGTATGCCCTCTCTGCGTTTCTGCGGACGATGTTGTCCGGTTCACTTCAACCATTGCTTTTAAAGGACTTTACATGCGGCCAATCCCTACACCCCTGGAACACCTCACTGCGTTTGTCATCGTCTTTGCCGCAGGCGTTATATCTACGGCCAGCTTTATCGGCTACATGGAACGTGTGCGCCGGAACGCAATACGTGACTACTGCAAGCAGGCCAATGCTGAACGCGGCCTGTCAGCCGTACAGATTGAGCAAAGGAGCATTGAAAAATGACGCCTTGCTGCCCTAGATGTGAATCTGACCGAATCGTCACCAAAGATCATGCCCGCATAGTCGTCTGCTCAGTCGGCACGATTGCTGGCGCGGTACGTGGCTGGTTCGGCGCGGCCAGCGGCGCGGAGCTTGGCGCTGCCTTGGGGGCTGTTGCCGGACCGCCAGGAGTCGTTTTGGGTGGCATAGCGGGTGCCGTAGTCGGTGCGCTTGTGTGTGGTGCTGCCGGTGGCTCCGCTGGTGCCGCGCTGGGCGAAATTATTGACGAAAACGTTCTCAGTAATTTCCGGTGCCTGAGCTGCGAATTCAGCTTCGGTAAGGCCAGCACCGAAGTGCCGGAGCCAGCAACTATGTCGGAAATGTGGAGGTGGTAGTTGCCGCGCCACGCTAACGCATCTTCAATCGCACGGCGGGCTTTGGGCTGCTGTGCTTCCCCTCAATAACACCTTTCCATGACGCACAGCCTTCGATCCGCATCCGGAATCGAAGGCTGTGCACGCCACTACCAAAGTAAAGAAAGGAATCACTTTATGTCACACCTTATCGAAACCATGGCTTACGTCAATGAGACGCCCTGGCATGGAATAGGAAATCAACTCGGCGCCAACCAGCCTATCGAAGTCTGGGCGGAACAAGCTGGCATGGACTGGAGCATCCGGGAGTCGCCAGTCAGCTTCATGACGGGCGACGCTGACAGTGCCGGCACGATTGCGTCATTCCCTGAAAACAAAGTACTGTACCGCTCCGATACCAAGACGCCTCTCTCTGTTGTCAGCCGACGCTTCAAGGTAGTCCAACCCAATGAGATACTGGAGTTCTACCGCGATCTTACTGAAGTATCCGGTTTTGAGCTTGAAACCGCTGGCGTCTTGAGGGGCGGTCGCAAAATTTGGGCGCTGGCCCGGACAGGGCAGTCGTCAACGCTCAAAGGCAATGACGTCAGCAACGCCTATGTTCTCCTTGCCACGGCATGCGATGGTACACTGGCGACAACCGCGCAGTTTACGAGTATTCGCGTCGTTTGCAACAACACGCTGGCAGTGGCCTTGGGTGCTAGCAAAGGTGCCGTGAAGGTTCGGCATAACACCTCGTTTGATGCACAGTCAGTAAAGCGCCAGCTTGGCATCTCGGTTTCCGCCTGGAGTTCCTTCATGTACCAAATGAGGGGACTGAGCGAGCGAAAGGTGAAAACGCAAGAGGCGATGAATTACCTATTGCGAGTTTTTTCCGCGGACCAGAAAACAGCCAGCGCCAGCGATCGCACTATGGCGAAGGTCATGGCCCTCTTCGATGGCCAAGGTAGAGGTGCTGAGCTCGCATCGGCAAAAGGGACGGTTTTTGGCCTGCTCAACGCCGTGACGGAGTTTGTGGACCATGAGCGTCGTGCACGCAGTACCGATCATCGTCTGGAATCCGCATGGTTCGGGCAGGGGGCATTGGTGAAGGAGAAAGCACTTGAGCAAGCACTACAGATGATCGCATGATTTGTAGCAGTTCCGATTTGATCTGACAGTATCGCCTTGCCAAAGGGTGGGGTTACCCGGTTTGATAGAGGTGCGAATTTTTATTAAACCAGCGCGTAATTGCCAGGGACTAACCCCATGAGCAGTGTTCCTCAAAGCGTCATCATACACAAGGTCGGTCTGCTAAATTTGGCGACCGAACTGGGTAACGTATCTGGATTCATTCAAAAAGCGCCCGGCGGCGCTTGAGCGGCATGTTGCTGAAACGGGCGAAGTGCTGACTGAGGCCCAGGTTGGCGCTCAACAATGGGATAGAACCGGCTGGCCTTTTGCAGGTTCCCTAACGCGTCTACGTAGATTGCGGCCACGACCAAGACAAATACGGAGCAGTGTCAGGGTTCACTGTTCTAGTTCGACCAGTGGACGGGCGCTCTCCGGCAGCTTGGCGATTGAGATGTTGCCGTCGCCGAACGTACAGTCAAGCAGATGGCGACGCGATTTGGCGGCGTACTCCGATACAAGGTCATGGAAGTCGTTCGCATTTTTGAAGCCGAGGTCGATGATCAGGTTTTCCAGCTGATAAGTATCGACCAGCGTGCTGAGGCGCTCGCTCCGGGTACTTTGTTCAATCACGCCGCGTCTATGTGGCGTCTCGCCTTCGAAATAATGGATCAGGACGGCTTCCAGCACATCGAGATGGGTCCGCTGGGAGGCTTCTTCGGACATGTCGGTGGCGGTCGTCTCCACCTTCACGTTCATGCGCTGGATCAGCAGGAAGCAGTCGCATTCGGCTTCAACTTCTTTGCAAACGCGGTTGACGGCCAGATGACAGCACTTGGCCAGCTTGGCGGCCGGGTCGCGGGTCTGGCCGACCATCAGCACTTTGCTGGGGAAGGACAGGCCGGTGTCGAACTGTTCGATCAGGTCGTGTACAGAAAACACCTGGGTCAACGAACCCCAGTTCAACGAAAGATATTTGTCGTTCAGCTGCACCAGCGGCTTCTTGAAGGTGGCTTCGAAAGGCGGCGTCAATTCGATAATAAAGGAATGCTTGCGCTCGTTCTTGCTGATCAGGACTGGAACCGACAGTTTCAAGCCGAAAAAGCCCCAGCTCGTACCTTTCTTGACGTCGTAGCGCAGGCGCGCGCGGGCCACCACGTAGTACAGAAGGTGCTTTTCCATGGTCGCGTCGAGCGCGAACTGCATGCGGCGCTGGTAGCGACCGATGGGATCGCGGAAATCGGGTACGTGCGGGTCGTGCACCAGCAAGTCGTACCAGTAGAAATTGGATTCGGCGAGCGTGGCTTTCCAGCTCTGCGGTGCATTGCTACGCGGGAGGGCTAGCTCGCTGGATTTGTCGCAAGTCATATAAGGCTCCGATTGAGAACGCAGCTTGCATGCATTACCGCACCGTCCACATCACGACGGGTCAACGCATATAACATCCCGTCTTTTAAAACGTGACAGCCAACAGCCCCGAGTCAGTCAACGTCTTGGTCTCTACGCATCCCCGGTCCGCCACAGCCCCTTTCGCTGACTTACGCACGCTCTGGAGACGGCGGAGTTTTACCCGGTGCGACGTTGCAAGTACCACGCAAGCTGGAGTTACAGGCACAGCGGATACGTAATCTCAGCAATCGAAAAACTAACTAGGGAGGGACGTTTGGGGGCAGTTTCCTTAGCAAATAAAGCCCGGCGCTTTTCCTTTGAACTTTAGCAGTATGTGAGCGTTTGGAAATACGCGTATTGTCACCTCCAGAAGCAGCCAACCTTAACTGCACCTCGTTACCGAAAAGGCCATTCGGCAGGAGTTCAGCTCCTCCTTAACTCAGTTCGCTGTTCCATTACGGGGAGTCGCGACTTCTCACTCCTGTTATCGCCCCTATTTTCTTCTCAGATCTATCGAGGCGATAACTATTCTGAAACCGGGGGGCAGGCCGCCGGCTTCGGCTTGACCCAAATAGACAGCCGGCCTCCGCTCTTCGATTCGAAGTCCAGCACCTGCTGGATCATGCGGGCGTTCAGCACGTGGTCGGCGGTGAGCAGCATCAGGCCCTCGCGACTCACCAGGTCGCGCGCTAGCACCATGCCTGGCGCCAGCTCGCCGGACAGGATTTCCACTCCACCGCGAGTGTCGACATGGCCGCCCGTGTCGACTACCTGGCGGAAGGTCGCCACCACATGCGGGTCGTAGCGCTTGCCGCTGGCGTCGAGGATCAGCGACTTGGCGTCCTCCGGCCTCAGATGGCGCTGCACCATGGTGCCCCGCTGCAGATTGTAGTAGTCAGCCGCCAGCGCCAGGATGCGAGCGCCGATGGGAATGGCCAGCCCCGTCAGGCCGTAGGGGAAGCCCTGGCCGTCGAAGCGCTCGAGCTGGGCGCGCAGTATCTGCGCGCTGCCCTGTAAGTCCTCCAGCGGCATCAGCAGTTGCTCGGCGCGCAGCGGGTGCTTTCGGTACAGACCCAGGTCGTCGCCTTGCAGGGCGGTGAATGGGGTCTGCAGCATGTCGTCGCTAAAGCCGATCTTGCCGATATCGTGCAGTAGGCCGGCGATGAACACGTCTTGCACTTCGCGCGGCTCAAGGCGCATGTCGAGGGCGATTTGGCGCGCCAGATTGGCCACCTGGCGCGCATGGCCGGCCAGATTGGGACCGCGCATCTCGACTAGGCTGGAGAGGATCTTGATGGTGGTGATGAAGTTCTGCTTCAGCTTGCCGTTGGCGGCGACGGCGCTGTCGTGCGCCGCTTTCAGCTGGCGGGTGCGCGCCTCCACCTTGGCTTCCAGGCTGTGGTTGAGGATCTTTAGTTCCTCGTTCTGCTGCTGGGTCAGCTCCTCCAGGCGGCGCTTGTCCATCTCCAGCTGGCGCCGTTCCAGCGCGTGGCGCACCACCAGCAGGATGTCAGTGTCATCCCAGGGCTTGGTGATGTAGCGGTAGATCTCGCCGCAGTTGATGGCCTCGAGGATGGACTGCACGTCGGAGTAGCCGGTCAGCAGCAGGCGTATGGTGGCCGGCCAGCGCTCGCGCACCAGAGTGAGGAAGCGGGCACCGTCCATCTCCGGCATGCGCATGTCGGAGATTACCAGGTCGACGGACTCCTGCGCCAGTATCTTCAGGCCCTCGGCCCCGCCTTCCGCCGTCAGCACCCGGTAGGCGTGGCCGCGAAACAGGCGCCGCAGCGAGGACAGGATGTTGGGCTCGTCGTCCACGCAGAGCAGGGTGGCGTTGGCTTCCTGCCGCAGGGGCTCGGGGAGGGCGTTGAGGTTGGCGTTCATGCGGCCGCTCCGTCGTCGGTGGCGTGGCGAATGGGCAGCAGCACGCGGAAGCGGGTGCCGCGTCCCTGCACAGTGTCGACGTCGATGCGGCCACCGTGCTTTTGCACGATACCGTAAGCCAGCGACAGCCCCAACCCCGTGCCCTTGCCAACAGCCTTGGTGGTGAAGAAGGGATCGAAGATGCGCGACAGGGTGTCCGGCGCGATGCCACTGCCGCTGTCCTCCACCTCGAGCCACACCTGGTCTTCGCCCTGGCGCCCGGTGCGCACGGTGATCTTGCCCCGTTCGGGGCCGATGGAATGGGCGGCGTTGACCACCAGATTCATTATCACCTGGTTAATCTGCAGCGGCAGGCATTCGATGTCAGGGATGTCGCCGTATTCCTTGACCACGTCGGCCGTGTACTTTACCTCATTGCTGACGATGTTGAGGGTAGAGTTGATACCCTGGTGCAGATTGGACCAGACCCATTCCTGGTTGGAGTCCACGCGGGAGAAGTCCTTTAGATCCTGCACGATGTGGCGCACGCGCACGATACCTTCGCGCGATTCGGCCATCAGGGCCGGGATGTCTTCGCGCAGGAAGTCGAGGTCGATCTGCTCGCGTATGGCGCGCAGGCTGTTGGCCACTTCCGGCGCGATGCTGGCTTCACCCTGCTGGTAGGCGGCCAGCATGTCGAACAGCTGGTCGAGGTAGTTCTGCAGGGTGCCCAGGTTGGAAAAGATGTAGCCGATGGGGTTATTGATCTCGTGCGCCACGCCGGCCGCCAGCTGGCCGATGGAGGCCATCTTCTCCGCCTGCACCAGCTGCTCCTGCGCCATCGACAGCCGCTCGTTCAGTTCGGTGAGGGCGATATTTTGCCGCCGCAGCTCGTCGTCGGCCAACTGGCGCTGGCGGATATCGTCCTCCAGCCGCAGATTGACCTCGGCCAGCTGGGCGGTGCGCTTTTCCACCACATGCTCCAGGTTGTCGTGCGCGCGGCGCAGGGCGTTTTCCGCCACCCGCCGCTCGGTCACGTCGCGCAGGGTTTCGATGGCGCCCACCACGCGGCCGCGGCCGTCGCGCAGGGGGGCGGCGGTGAAGTGCAGCCAGTGGCCGCTGGCGCCGATGTTGGGGAAGTAGTCTTCCGCCTCGTAGGCGCCGGGGATCAGGGCCGAACGCATGTGCTTGCCCAGATAGTAGTTGTCGATCTCGTCGTCCACGCCGGAGATGATGAGGTCGGCCAGCAGGGGCCGCTGCTTGTTGTAGAAAGGTTGCCACTGATTGCTGGTGCCGACCATCGCTTCCTTGCTCCAGCCCAGCAGGTGCTCGCAGGCCTTGTTCCAGTGGACAATGACGTGGTTGACGTCGATAACGAAAGTGGCCACCGGGTGGCCGTCGAAGAACTCAGACACCGAGATGTCGCCGTGGTCCGGCATGTCCAGCTCGGAGAGGGTGATGGCGGGACGGGACGGGGTGTGGGCTTGTGCATTCATGGCATCACCTCTCGATGGGCACTCAGTGGACCAAGATCTGGCACATGTCGTCAAACAGGTGCTCTGCTTCGCTGAACAGGGCGAAGCCGCTGCTTTCGCTCAGGTTGAGCAGCGCCCAGGCTTGCTTCGACAGGGGCGGCACCTGGTCGTCCTCCTGTCCCGAAAAGTCCAGCGCGTGGGCCAGGACATTGGCCAGGTAGATGACGGTAGACAGGCTGGAGGTGGGCGGCGGCTGGTGGTGCTCCTCCACCGCCTGCTGGATGGGCAGGGGGAATTTCCAGTAGGCCGCCAGCGCGCTGCCGATCCCCGCGTGGTCGAAGCCGAACACGGCGCGCTCGGCCGCGCTGGTGGTACAGTCGTGCTGCTGATGGTAGGCTTCGACCTCGCTGTATTCCTTGGGGAAGCGGGTGGCCAGCACCAGGGTGCCCAGGTCGTGCAGCAGGCCGGCGGTGAAGGCCGTTTCGGGACTCAGGCGTATCTGCGGCGCCAGCGCGCGGGCGCAGACGGCGGTGCCAACTGCGTGGCGCCAGAAGGCTTCGAAGTCGAATTCCAGCCCCGGCGTGGGGGCGAAACTGCCCGTCACCGAGCAGGCGGTGACCAAGGTACGGATGCTGTGAAAGCCGAGCACGGAGATCGCCTGCTGGATGGAGTTGACCTTGCTGGGCAAGCCGTAGAAGGAGGAGTTGGCCAGGCGCAGGGTCTTGGCGGTGAGCGCCTGGTCGAGGGCGATCTTGCCCGCTAGGGCGTGGACGTCGATATCTTCCTGCTCCATGCTGGACAAGAGCTCGGCCACCACGGCAGGCAGCGAGGGGAGGTTGTGGATACGTTTGATGACGTCGTCGATGGCGGTCATGGATCGTGGTCCAGGTGGTGGTCTTAATCACGGTTGCGGAAGCCGGTCAGCATCTGCAGCAGGGCGGGGCCGGCCTCTTGTTCGGCGCTGTGGCGAAACAGGTGCTGCAGGCGGGCGCAGGCCAGCTCGCGCTCGCGTGCGCGCTGGGCGGGATCGGCGGTGTCGGCCGGCAGGCTGATGGTGCAGCGCTCGATGCCGCGCCGACGTAGGGACTTCAGCGTAGCCTCGGTCAGGGTCGAGCCTTCGGGCAGCAGCATGCTGCCCGAGGCGTCCAGCAGGGGCGCGGCCAGCACCATGCCGGCGTCGGCCAGTGACAATTCGATGTCGCGTGTGATGGTGGTGTTCATTGCGGCTCCTCGTGGCTGACGGTCAGCAGCGCGCCGCGCGAGGTGGACTGCTGGCCCATGGGGTAAATCTCGATGCTGTAGCGCTGTCCGGCGATGAGCACGTGGTGCCGCTGGCGCGCGCCCGCCAACGGCACGTGTGGCGCCTGCGCCGGGAACAGTTCGGGCAGCACCATGACCGCCTCGTTGCCCAGCAGGGCGCCGCTGTGCAGGAACAGGCGCGCGGCGGCGCCGTTGACGAAGGCGATCATGCCCTGGTCGTCGAGACCGATCACCGCCAGCGGCAACTGCTGCAGCAGTTCACGTGCCACGTTGAGGCTGATCTCGCCCAGGCTGATCTGGCGCTGCTTTTCCTGCAGCAGCTGCTCCATGCGGCGGTTGGCGCTGGCCAGCTCCTGGTTGGCGGTGCGCACTTCGAGGTTGAGGCGCTCGTTGTCGTCGGCGATTTCCTTCAGGCGGAAGGCGTCCGCAATATGGCCGCGCAGCAGCTCGTCTTCCCACGGTTTGGTGAGGAATTTGTAGATCGCCCCCTCGTTGACAGCGTCCGTCACCGATTGCAGTTCAGTGTAGCCGGATAGCATGATGCGTATGGTGTCGGGACACAGCTCGCGCGCCTTGCGCAGGAAGTCTGCGCCCAGCATGCCCGGCATGCGCTGGTCGGAGACGATTACGTCCACCGCCTGGTGCGCCAATAGTCCCAGCCCCTCTTGGCCGCTGTGGGCGGTGAAGATGTGGTAGTTGTCCGACCGCAGCAGGCGCTTGAGCGAGGCGACGATGTTTTGCTCGTCGTCCACCAGCAGCAGGCGGCGCTGCGGCTTTTGTATGCGCAGCAGATGGGGCGGCAGGGCGCGCCGCTCGCGCAGCAGGGCGTCGACGTCGTCCGGCCCCACCGGCGGGGCGAAGAAGTAGCCCTGCACCAAGTCGCACATATTCCGTCGCAGGAAATCGCACTGGGCCTCGCCCTCGACGCCCTCGGCTACCACGCGCATGCCCAGGTGGTGGGCCATGGAGATGATGCTCTTGCACAGGGCTGCGTCCCCGCTGTGGGTGACCACGTCGCGAATGAAGATGCAGTCGATCTTGACCGCGTCGAAGGGAAAGCGCTTCAGGTTGCTCAGGGCTGAATGGCCGGTGCCGAAGTCGTCCAGGGTCAGGCCCAGGCCCAGGGTTTTTAGGCTGGCGAGGATGGCGTCGCATTCGGCGCCGGCGAGGGTCAGGGCTTGCTCGGTGATCTCCAGCGTGAGGGCGGAGGACGGCAGGCCGTGCTCGGCCAGGGCGCGTGCCACGCTGGCGGCAAAACCGGGCGCGAGGAACTGCTGCGGCCAGACATTGAGCGCCACCGTCAACCCCGCCTCGCGCCAGCGCTGCAGGTCGCAGCAGGTGCGTTCGAGCACCCAGGCGCCGATGCTGTCCAGCAACCCCGCCGTTGCCGCTTGGGGCAGGAATTGCTGGGCCGACAGCATGCCCAGGGTCGGGTGCTGCCAGCGCACGAGGGCCTCGAGACTGGCGATAGCGCCTGTCTGCAAATCGGCCAGGGGCTGGTACAGCAGCTGCAGCTGGGGGATGTCGGCGGCGGTGAAGGGGTGGCTGGCAGGGCGCAAGCCGGTTGCAGGTTCGGAATCGGGCGCCGTCCCGGCGAGGACGGATGAGGCTACAGCAGGCTGTAGATCTGGCCTCATCAGGCGCTTCCTTGTCCCAACTCAAACATGTGCGGTTTTACGCATGGAGAATTTATTATAAGGCCAGCGCTGTTGCGGTGGTCAAGAAATTTCGGACACGACGATAGGTTCGGAGGTTCTGTCGCATTGACGAAGTAGTCCGACCTGAATAAATCAGAAATCGGTGGAGGCCGCCAGCAACAGGCACGGCGGCTAACATACTACTGAGATCAATGACACTCGGCTGGCGGTAGTCCAGGCAAAAAGAAGCCGCAGCTTCCTGAGGATCATGCGCAGATTGTGCACGCAACCGCCTGCACTTCGACATCATCGGCAGCTCAGCGTGGGGTAGCTCTATTAGCTCCTCTCATTAGGGCAGGGTCAACTGATCGTCGCCGTCACCTCGCCAAAAACCTATCAACATGGCTCATCGCTTTAGAGCCTATTGATAATTTCACTACTTCTAAAACCTATTGATAGAAAGGATCGCCATGACGATTTATGGCTACGCTCGCACGTCGACTGTTGAACAGGTTGCCGGGCTTGCGGATCAAATCGCAAAACTGAAGGGGGCTGGTTGCACAGATCAGTCCATCTACCAAGAACAAATCAGCAGCGTGAAAATGGAAGACCGGGTGGAATTCGCCAAAGTGCTCGCTGTGCTGAAGCATGGCGATGTACTGGTCTTTAGCAGCTTGTCACGCGCTGCTCGCTCTATGGTGCACATGGTCGAGATCGAAGCACGCGTAGCGCGCGCAGGCGCAACAATTCGCATTCTTGATCTCGCAGTAGACACGGCTACGCCATCAGGACGGCTGACCTTTAATCTGTTCGCGTCCATTGCCCAGTTTGAACGGGAAAACATGCTGGAACGCCAGAGGGTCGGGATTGCTGCCGCAAAGCAGCGCGGTGTATACACGGGGCGCTTGCCGACTGCTCAAGCAAAGGCCGCGAGGGTACATTCGCTTCTAGCCAAGGGACTTACTAAGCAAGAAATCGCAGATGCCTGTTCGATTGGAATTGCTAGCGTATATCGAATACTAAAGGGCTCTACCTAAGCTCGAATTTGCATTAATTGGAACCAATGCGTCACCGAATAATCCAGCCAGCATTGGATCGTTTGAGCTAAGTATACGTAATTTAAGCGGTGTCAGGATTGCCAGTCACGTTCCTTAGCAGTTCGCCCCTTCTTGCTACTTAGGTGGCTGGACAACTTTTCTACCATCGAGATAATCAACTGCCTATCAGCTACTGAGTTGTGGCTCAACATCTGATCTACGTAAGCGGCCTGATCTGAAGGCCGCTTACTGCCTTCAACTAAGAACGTTTCAACCCCACAATCGAACAAATCAGCCAGCTCGTAAAGCTTGTGAATGCCTGGGCTAACCAAGCCTCGCTCGATACGAGAGAACGCCTCTGTTCCAATGCCAAGCTCTTCTGCAACCTCTTCTTGAGTCAAGTTCGCAATCTTTCTCTTTCGAGCAATCGTTTTTCCGATCTGTCTATTGATCGCTGCCTCGTCCGCCATAATCCACCCCAGTTGATACCCAACTTAGATGGTCGGATATCAACTGACGTGACGTAACAACTTAAAAGGTTGACTATAAACTGTTTACAATGATAAAAATTACGCATATAGTTGATAGTCAACTATTTTGATCTGTATGATGCAGGGATCACAATTGCCACGCCCCTACCTGCGTTGCGTGTTGCCTACGGCAACCGAAACATGCTGGTTGCATAAAACACAAAATGGAATCGCAATGGCTAAATCGAAACCCACTAATAAGCTCACCTGCCTTCCAGAGGCTGGCTGCTCTCCAACTCCAAGTGATCTAGCAGCCAATCAGATTTTGAATGAAGTAAATGCCGAATTTTTGGACATATTACCGCGTATTCCAGCTGCTAGCCTCGTGGAACAGGTATATCAAAGATTAATAGATGAAGGTAAATATCCAAATATGGCAGCTGTGAAGAATGCCGCAATGGAAGATTCCGATTTCTTCAGGCCACGGAATCTACCTAGTATCTGGCCTGCAACTCAGACTAATCATCCTTTTGACAGTTTACGTTCAAAAACAGAAGACGATGATGTAACAGGCGGGGCTGATAAAGCCTCCCCTTGAAAAAGAAAGAATAAAATGGGCATCTTACTTAGTCCGGTCTGAATAATTGAACGGAGCCTGAACCTAAAGGCGAAACGAGAAAAAACCTCCCCTTGGATTTGCAAGGTTTCGCTAAAATAGGGGCAATTCCTTG
>Ga0213872_10000060_pt1 | contig 100249 bp, 81 predicted proteins | sample VelepicomBERX_R2_FD_160071 | JGI IMG/M metagenome (GOLD analysis project Ga0213872, IMG submission 160071) | Rhizosphere microbial communities from Vellozia epidendroides in rupestrian grasslands, the National Park of Serra do Cipo, Brazil - RX_R2 | ecosystem: Host-associated > Plants > Roots... | reverse complement strand
AGGACCGAAACAGACAGCGCAACGATCAAAACGCGACGGCAATCAAACCAGCCCGCCGAGATGACCACTAGCGACGAAGCCGGGGACCTGTCGTTGGCGCAAATCTTCTGCCGCGCGGTCACCTAGGTGGCCTGCATTCAGCCAGGCTCATTCTGTACAGCGTCGATTTCCATGAAATCGAACGCCTGCAGCATGCCGGTGATTGGGCGTCAGCAGGAGCCATATTGGCCCAAGCCGCCCGATCGCTGGAGGCGGCCGGCTCAGAATTCCTGGTCCTGTGCACGAACACCATGCACAAGGTCGCGCACAGCATCGAAGCGGCCGTCTCCATCCCGCTTTTGCACATCGCAGATCCGACCGCGGCGCAAATCAAGCGGGCCGGGCATTCGACCGTGGGACTTCTCGGTACCCGATTCACGATGGAGCAGCCCTTCTACCGCGACCGGCTGGAAGAGCGCCACGGGCTTCGCGTCATCGTGCCGAGCGCCCAAGACCGCGACTGCGTTCACCGCATCATCTACGAAGAACTCTGCCTGGGGGCCGTCTTGCCCGAGTCCCGCATTGAGTTCCAAAGAGTCATGGCAAGCCTGGCGGCACAAGGCGCACAAGCGATCATTCTTGGCTGCACCGAGATTTCACTCCTGGTCAGCCAACGAGATGCGCAAGTTCCGCTGTTTGACACGACGGCCATTCACGCGCGCGCAGCGGCGGACGAGGCGCTCGCCCGAACTGAGGTCTCTTGAGGGGAATGAAGGGAATAGGCCCCGTCTTCGCTTCAACTCACGAGTCGAACAGGCAGCGCCCACTGATCAGTCCCCCCGCACCACGCCCTCCCGCCGCGGATCGGCCGCGCCGAACCAGCCCTGCTTGCGCCGCTCGATGACCTGGATGCCGCTGGGCAGATCCAGCCACTGGACGCGGTGGCCCAGGGCTTCGAGGCCACGGACGGTGGCGGCGTCGAAGCCGCCCGTCTCCAGCAGGACCGGGCCGCCCAGGCTGCCGAAGTTGGGCAGGTCCACGGCGCGCTGCGCATCCATGCCCCAGGCGAGCGTACCCAGCAGGGTCTTGCTGACGAAGGGGATGATGACGGAGCCGCCCGGCGCGCCGAGGCTCATCACAAGCCGACCCGAATCGGCGTCGAAAACGAGCGTGGGCGCCATGCTGGAGCGCGGGCGCTTGCCGGGTTCCAGCCGGTTGGCGACCGGCTTGCCGTCCGCGTCCGTCGGGCGGAAGGAAAAATCGGTCAGCTGGTTGTTGAGCATGAAGCCGCCGGGCAAGCCCGTGCCGCCGTCGCTCATCAGGCCCGAGCCGAAGGCACTCTCGACGCTGGTCGTCAAGGCCAGGGCATGTCCCTGGCGGTCCACGATGCTGACGTGGCTGGTGCCGTTCTCGACCTGCTCGACCTGGGCGGCGAAGGCCAAGGTCGCGCCGTGCGGCACGCCGGCTGCCGGGTTTGGCATTGCGCGCTCGCCGATCAGGGCGGCGCGCTCGCGCAGGTAGTCGGCCTCGAGCAGGCTGTGCCAGTCGCCGGCCGGCGCAGGCACAAAGTCGGGATCGGCCACGTATTGAGCGCGATCGGCAAAGGCCAGACGCGAGGCCTCGACGAAGCGGTGCAGGAGCGGCACCGACAGCGGTGCCGGATTGGGCCCGAGCATGATGAGGGTCTGCGCCACCGTGATCAGACCGGCTGAAGGCGGCGGCATGCCGCAGAGCCGATAACGCCGCCATTGGGCGCATAGCGGCTCGCGCTTGAGGGCGCGATAGCCGGCCAGATCGGCCTCAGCCAGACTGCCCGGCTGAGCGGCGTTTTTAACGCGGGCCGCGATGTCGGCGGCAACGGCACCGCGATAGAAGGCCTGCGGCCCCGCCTTGGCAATGCGTCGCAGCACCTCGGCGTAGGCCGGGTTGCGCAGCACATGCCCCACGGGCCAGGGCTTGCCCTCAGCATCGAGAAAGTAGGCTGCCGCCTGCCGGTCGAGGGCCAGCTTTGGCTGGCCCTGCAGCAGCAAGGCCAAGCGCGGGCTGATGGCGAAGCCCTTGTCCGCCAACTCGATGGCGGGCTCGAAGAGCCGGGCCCATTTCAACCGGCCCTGTTCGGCATGGGCCTGCGCCAGCATGGCCAGCGCGCCGGGCGTGCCCACCGACAGGCCACCGGGCACGGCCTCGCTCATCGACAGCGGCTTGCCGTCGCGCAGGAACTGATCGGGCCTCGAGCCGGCCGGCGCCGTCTCGCGGCCATCCCAGGCCTCGAGCTTGTGCCCATCCCAGCTCAGCATGAAGGCGCCGCCGCCGAGGCCGCTCGATTGCGGCTCCACCAGGCCCAGCACCAGTTGGACCGCCACGGCCGCATCGACAGCGGAGCCGCCGGAATGCAGCATGCGTTCACCGGCCTCGGCCGCGAGCGGATTGGCCGCCGCCACGGCCTCGTGGCGGTAGGTCCAACCGGGCTTGGTGTAGCGGCCCGAGGCCGCCTCGGGCTGGACCAGAGGAGTGTCGACCTGCGCGCGGCATAGCGGCAGGCACAACGCCAGCGCCAGGGCCGTCAGTCCGCGCAAGAAGCCCTGCCCCAGAATCCCGCGCCTCATGCGTGGAACATCACAGCAGCGGCACGCCCGTCTTGCCCTGGACCTGCTCGCGCGTCACGCCTTCGGCCAGCTCGACGAGCTTGAGTCCGGCCGGAGTCACGTCCATCACCGCGAGGTCGGTGATGATGCGGTTGACCACGCCTTTTCCGGTCAGCGGCAGCGTGCATTCGGGCAGGATCTTCAGGTCTTCGCTGCCGTCCTTCTTGCGCGCCACGTGCTCCATGAGCACGATCACGCGCCGCACGCCTGCCACGAGGTCCATGGCGCCGCCCATGCCTTTGACCATCTTGCCGGGAATCATCCAGTTGGCCAGGTCGCCGCGCGCCGTGACCTGCATAGCGCCGAGGATGGACAGGTTGATCTTGCCCCCGCGGATCATGGCGAAGCTGTCGTGGCTGCCGAAGATGCTGGAGCCCGCGATAGTGGTCACGGTCTGCTTGCCGGCGTTGATGAGGTCGGCGTCGACCTCGGCCTCGGTCGGGAAGGGGCCAATGCCGAGCATGCCGTTCTCGCTCTGCAGCCACACTTCCTTGTCCGCCGGCACGTGGTTGGCCACGAGGGTCGGGATGCCGATGCCGAGGTTGACGTAGAAGCCGTCCTCGAGTTCCTGGGCGGCACGCGCCGCCATCTGGTCTTGGGTCCAGGCCATGAGCTTCTCCTTATGCGGTTCTCGTGGTGCGTTTCTCGATGCGCTTCTCAGGTGTCGGGTTGTGCACGATGCGGTGCACGTAGATGCCCGGCAGGTGGACCGAGTCCGGGTCCAGCGTGCCCGTCTCGACGACCTGCTCCACCTCGACGATGGTGATCTTGCCGGCCATGGCACAGGCCGGATTGAAGTTGCGCGCCGTGCGGCGGAACACGAGGTTGCCGCTCTTGTCAGCGATATGTGCCTTGACCAGCGCCACCTGCGGATTGAGCGCGCGCTCCATCACATAGGTGTGGCCGTCGAAGTCGCGCGTCTCCTTGCCCTCGGCCACCAACGTGCCCACGCCGGTGCGGGTGAAGAAGGCCGGGATGCCCGCTCCGCCGGCACGCAGCTTTTCAGCCAGCGTGCCCTGGGGCGTGAACTCGAGCTCGAGCTCGCCGGCCAGGTACTGGCGCTCGAACTCCTTGTTCTCGCCCACGTAGCTGGAGATCATCTTGCGGATCTGGCGTGTCTCAAGCAGCAGGCCCAGCCCGAAGCCGTCCACGCCGGCGTTGTTCGAGATGACGCTGAGGTCCTTGACGCCCGAGTCGCGCAGCGCGGTGATCAGGGCCTCGGGAATGCCGCACAGGCCGAAGCCGCCCACGGCGAGCAACTGGCCGTCGGCCACGACGCCTTCGAGGGCAGCGGCCGCGCTCGGATAGAGCTTGTTCATGTTCAGTGTCTCCTGGAAGAGCGTGCAGCGTACTACCTATTCCCATACGTAGTCGATTACGCAAAATAACCTATAGAAGATTCGGAGAGCCCACCGACTCGCTCGATACCCGGATGCGCATAATCGACGACGCCATGACCCGACGCCGCAGTCTCCGCCTGCTCCCCACGCTCGCCCTGCTGCTGGCCGGGAGCGTACAGGCGCGGCCGGCGTTGAACTGGGCCATCTCCAACCTGCCGCCCTACACCATCGTGGAGAAGGGACTGCCCAGCGACGGCGTCGTCGACCATCTGCTGGTGCTGTTGGAGCGGGAGATGCCGCAGTACGCGTTCAGCTACCAAGCCGGCAGCATTGCCCGAGCCATCCGGCTGCTCGACGCCGGCCAGCCGGTCTGCTTCACGACCGCGATCCGCACGCCCGAGCGCGAACGCAAGTACTTCGCTACCGATGCACTGCTGCTGCTGCCGCTGCAGCTCGTGGTGCGGGAATCGGTCCGCGCGATGCTTCCTCTGAACGACAACGGTGAAGTGCTGCTCGAGCCCTTGCTGAACAACGCGTCCCTGCGTGGCCTGGTCGTGAACCAGCGCAGCTATTCGCCAGCGATCGATGAGCTGCTGCAGCGTCGACCCGCGAAGGCCACCGTGAGCCTGCGCTCGGCGGACACGGGCGGCAATGTGCTGCGCATGCTCGCGGCCGGCCGGGGCGACTACACCTTCGAACGCGACGGCGTGTTGACCCACTACCAGGCCCTGCTCGGGCCGGACATGGGAACGGGCCGAGAGGCTCTGGTCTCGGTGCCCATCTTCGGCATCACGCCGACGATCGGATCCTTTCTGTGCCCGCGCACGCCCTGGGGCCGCGAGCGCATCATCGCTCTGGATGCGGCTCTGGCCCGCCTGGCCCAGGGGCGCGAGTACCGGCTGGCGCTGGACCGCTGGCTCACGCCGCAGACCGCGCAGCGCTATCGCGCCGCGCAAGATGCCTTCTACCGGGCCCGCGCCACGCCCACGCCTGTCGAGCAATTCGCGCCCTTGGCCCGCACACCCTGAATGGACTATCAAACCGCCTTCGAGTTGGCTCCCGTCGGTCTCGTGCTTTCTGCCAAGCGACTCATCGTCGACTGCAACGCACAGGTGCTCGCCATCTTCGGCGCCAGCCGCGAGCAGCTGATCGGCCAGAGCTTCGAGCTGCTCTACCCCACGGCCGCCGAGTTCGAGCGCACTGGTGCACGCATCGTGGCCACCCTCGACGTGCGCGGCTTCTACGCCGACGAGCGCGTCATGCGACGCACCAGCGGCGAGCTCTTCTGGTGCCAGGTCTCGGGCCGCGCACTCAAGCCGGGCGACCCGCATGCGGAAGGCATCTGGAGCTTCGAGGACCTCTCCGCGCTGCGGCCGGTCAAGGCGGACCTCACGGCCCGGGAGCGCGAGATTGCGGCCCTGCTGATCGAAGGCCTGACGAGCAAGCTGATCGGCAAGCGCCTGGGAATCAGCCCGCGCACGGTCGACATTTATCGCGCTCGATTGATGCGCAAATACGGCGCCGGCAGTACGCCCGAGCTGATCCACAAACTGCTCGCATAATCTGCGCGCCATGGCCACCGCCTGGTCCATCGAAGGATGGTCGTGCTGAAAAGGGAGCGAGGATGACATCTACTGCCTACGACGCCATAGTGGTCGGTTCCGGAATCTCCGGCGGCTGGGCCGCCAAGGAGCTCACCGAACGAGGTCTGCGCGTGCTGCTGCTGGAGCGGGGCCGCAACGTCGAGCACATCAAGGACTACGTCAACGCCACCAAGGGCCCGTGGGAATACCTGCACCGCGGCGGCCGCACGGTGGCGATGGAAGAGGCCTACCAGATCCTCAAGCGCGACTTCCTCAACGAGAAGAACCTGCCCTTCTGGGTCAATGAGCAGGAGTCGCCCTACACCGAGGTCAAGCGCTTCGACTGGTTCCGCGGCTATCACGTCGGCGGCCGCTCGTTGATGTGGGGCCGCCAGAGCTACCGCTGGAGCGACTTCGACTTCGAGGCCAACGCCAAGGACGGCATCGCCGTCGACTGGCCGATCCGCTACGCCGAGCTTGCCCCCTGGTACGACCATGTGGAGAAGCATGCCGGCATCTCCGGCTCGCGCGAAGGCCTGGCACAACTGCCCGACGGCCAGTTCCAGCCTGCGATGCCGCTCAATTGCGGAGAAGAGTTGGTTGCTGGCCGGCTCAAGGGCTTCTACGACGGCCACCGCCATATGATCATCGGGCGCACGGCCAATGCCACGCGGCCGCTCGAAGGCCGCCCGGGCTGTCAGTACCGCGATGCCTGCTGGCTCGGCTGCCCCTACGGCGGCTACTTCAGCACGCAGTCCTCCACGCTGCCGGCTGCCATGAAGACCGGCCGGCTCACGCTCAAGCCTTGGTCCATCGTGACCGAGGTGCTCTACGACAAGGAGCACCGCAAGGCCAGCGGTGTGCGCGTGATCGACGCCATCACCGAAGAGACGATCGACTACAGCGCCAAGATCGTCTTCGTCTGCGCCTCCACGCTGAACTCGACCTGGCTGCTCATGCGCTCGGCCACAGACATCTGGCCCGACGGCCTGGGCAGCAGCTCGGGCGAGCTCGGCCACAACCTGATGGACCATCATTTCCGCGCGGGCGCGTCCGGGCGCATCGAGGGCCTGACCGACAAGTACGTGGAAGGCCGCCGGCCGACCGGCGTCTACGTGCCGCGCTACCGCAATCTCTTCGGCGACAAGCGGCCTTATCTGCGCGGCTTCGGCTACCAAGGCGGCGCAAACCGCACGGACTGGTCGCGCGCCGTGGCCGAGCTGGGCATCGGCGCCGCCGCCAAGGACGAAGCCGCCACGCCCGGCGCCTGGCAGTTCGGTGCCACGGCCTTCGGCGAAATGCTGCCCAACCACGCCAACCAGGTCGGTCTGGACACCACGCGCAAGGACAAATGGGGCCTGCCCGTGCTCAAGATCGATTGCGCCATCGGCGAGAACGAGCGGCTCATGCGCCAGGACATGATGAACGACATGGCCGAGATGCTCGAGCAATGCGGCCTCAAAAACGTCAACACCTACGACGGCGAGTACTTCCCCGGGGCCGGCATCCACGAGATGGGCACGGCACGCATGGGCCGCGATCCCAAGACCTCGGTGCTCAACTCGCACAACCAGGTCTGGGACGCACCGAACGTGTTCGTCACCGACGGGTCCTGCATGACCTCGTCGGCCTGCCAGAACCCCTCGCTGACCTATATGGCGCTGACTGCGCGCGCCGCGGACTTCGCCGTGGCCGAGCTCAAGCGCGGCAATCTCTAGGAGCCTCGACATGATCCCTCAAACGAGCCCCAACATCGATCGTCGCGAAGCGCTCCGCCGCGTCACCGCCTTGCTCGGCGGCGCTGCCCTGATCGGCGGCCCCGAGCTGCTTCAGGCGATGGAGGCCCCATCGCCCGGCACCGGCATCTTCACCGCAGCCGAGGTCGCCTTCCTCGATGAGATCGCCGAGACCATCGTGCCCGAGACCAAGACGCCCGGCGCCAAGGCGGCCAAGGTGGGCGCCTTCATGGCCGTCATGGTCAGCGACTGCTACCGAGCGCCGCAGCAGGCCGTGTTCCGCGATGGCATGCGTCAAATCGACGCTGCCACTGTAAAGCTCGCCTCGTTGCCCTTCATGCAGGCGAGCCCGCAGCAGCGCCTCGCGGTGCTGACCGAGTTCGACGAGGAGCAAAAGGGCAAGCAACCCACGCGCGCCCCGACCGCTCGGCGCTCGGGACCGCCGCCCGAGCACTTCTTCCGCATGATGAAGGAGCTGACCCTGCTGGGCTACTTCACCTCCGAGATCGGCTGCACGCAGGCGCTGCGTTATGTCGAGACGCCCGGGCATTACAAGCCCTGCGTTCCCTATGTACAGGGCCAGCCTTCGTGGGCCGATCATGCTTGAGCGCGCTCTCATCGCCGTGGGCCTGCTGTTGCTCGCAGGGCCTGCACTCGCCGACGGGCGCCCAGAGGACACTGAGCAATGGACGCCGGTGCCCGCGCAAGTGATCCCCGGCGCCAGCGATACGGCGACCGCGCCCTCCGACGCCATCGTGCTCTTTGACGGCCATGACCTGAGCGAATGGGTCGCCAGCAAGGACCGCTCGCCGGCCCGCTGGCTGGTCGACGCAGGCCTGATGGTGGTGAACAAGAGCGCTGGCAACATCGAGACGCGGCGCCTGTTCCGCAATTTCCAGCTGCACCTCGAGTGGCGCATTCCAGCCGACATCCAGGGCCAGGGCCAGGCGCGCGGCAATAGCGGCGTCTTCCTTGCCTCGACCGGCCCTGGCGATGAAGGCTACGAAATCCAGATCCTCGACTCCTGGGCCAACAGCACCTACGTCAACGGCCAGGCCGCCAGCATCTACAAGCAGGCCGCGCCACTGGTCAATGCTTCGCGCAAGCCGGGTCAATGGCAGAGCTACGACATCGTCTGGACTGCGCCGGTCTTCGGACCCGATGGCGGTGTGAAGGCTCCGGCCTATGTCACCGTCATGCACAACGGCGTACTCGTGCAGAACCACGTCGCACTGGGTGGAGAGACGCGCTACATAGGGCCGCCGGTCTATCGCGCGTACGAGCGAGCGCCAATCAAGCTGCAGGCGCACGGGGATCCGAGTGCGCCCATCAGCTTTCGCAACATCTGGGTACGCGAGCTGAACTAGCGTATCTCGCCGGCGCCTTTGACGTGCGCTTTGGGGGAGCGGAATTCCGGCTGATCGCGCAGCCTGGCGATGTTTTCCCACAAGCTGCGTGCATCGCTCATCAATGCCTGCGGCAGGTCGCGGCGCACGACGGCATAGATGTCGCGGTCATCGAGTTGCTTCTTCAGGACTCTGAGATCGGAAAACTCCGGCCGCTGCAACAGCTGGGCCGCCTCGACATCGAAGATGGCTGCAACATCGAATCGACCATGCTGGAGCATGCGAAGCAGCTGCACGCTGTCGATCGCCGTATCCATGACGGTAAAGCCCATGGCTCGAATCGGTTCGGTGAGTCCAAACGCCTGAGAGCGGATCCCAACGATTGGTTTGGCATGAGCCACGAAGGCATTGCCCTCCCACTCCAGCGGTGACTCGGCTCGCTTCACCCAGACGGCACCGACTGTACCCAGGCGCTTGGAGCGATCCGGAAGTCCTCCCGTCAACGGAAACAACGCGGTGTTGAGATTCGAAGGCGCCGGAAACATGAACGTGAGGTCTGCGTCCCCACTCTCGAGCATCACCCGGCACCTTCTTGCCGGCGTGCGATCAGTCTGGATGCTCAGACCCGCCTGCCGAGCCGCTTGAAGCACGAGCATTTCCCAAAGTCCGGCGCCCGCCGGCTCACGGTTGATCCACGGCGGCGCATCGACATCGGGCACGCAGAGGCGCAGAACACGAGGCTGCGCACTGGCAGGACCACAGGCAACTGCCGTGGCCACTGAAATCAGTAAGTGAAGCAGCTTGCGGCGCACCTTGCGGGGGTGTCATGGACGGTCGTTCAACTATGCCATCGTTCCCCACAGCCGGGTGCCAGACGGGTGCCGGCCGGGTGCCACCGTGCCGTCGAGCAGGCCATGGCACAACCCGAGATGAGCCTGCACGCCAGCCCACTCGGGCACGTCAGCTCTTGTGCCGCCGAATTGGATTCAAGACCTGGTGCCGAGCTCGGCGCTGATCGAGCAGCTTCACAAATTCAATAAGACCGATGCCAAGCGCGTCGGTCCAACGCTTCAATTCCACGACGTCCACGCGCCGGATGCCACGCTCGCACTTGCTGACATAACTCTGATCCTCACCGATCAGCGTCGCAAGTTCTTGCTGACTCAGGCCAGCGCGGTCGCGAGCCGCTCGAAGCTCTTCGATGAATAGTGAGTAGTCGGCGGAACGGAGCGGCTTGGGCATCTGCTGACGTAGCGAGAGATTGCTGAGCAGCACGGCTAGAGCATTTCGACCGTCGAGAAGCACATTGGCATGGCGACCCTGCAACTGACGACCTGGATGGATGGAAGTGGTGGCTTGTCGGGTCGGGGTCTGATTGGGTTTGTTAACAGGCCTTGGTCAATGCGCCGCCAATGCGTCGCCAGCAGCCAACGCCTCTTCTTCCCGATGCGGAAATGGCGCAAACCACGCCAACAGCACCGGCGGCACAGAAAACACCAGCACCCAGCCGAAGAAGCTGCCGTAATGCATCCCCACGCCGGCCCACAGCCAGCCGCTGGCGGTGCCGGTGGCCCACTTGGTCAGGGCCATCACGCCCGTGGCCATGGCGTAGTGCGACATGCGCATCGGGCCAGGCGCGATCTGCTGCATCATGTAGAGCATGTGGCCCACCGAACCCATCCCGAAGCCAAACTTCTCCAGCGCCACGATGGCGGCGATGCCCACAGTGCTTTCGGGCGTGGCTTGACTCAAGTAGAAGTAGGTCAGGTGCGGGATGTTGAGCACCAAGGCGAGCAGGAAGAAGCTGCGCGGCAGGGTGCGGCGCGCGACGAGGAAGCCTCCGAGGAAAGCCCCGACGATAAATGCAATCGTCCCGACGCTGCCGTTGATGTGACCCAGCGCCTCGTTGCTCAAGCCCAGCCCGCCGGCGCTGCGCGTGTCGAGCAGGAACAGCGGGCCAAACTTCTCGATGAAGCCTTCACCGAAGCGGTAGAAAAAGATCACCGCCAGCATCATCCAGATCTGCGGCTTGGCGAAGAAGCTTACCCAGGCCTCGCGCGTGGCTTGCACTCCGGCGCCCGCCCCCTGCCCCTTCAATGTGGATGGTGAGCCCGGCGGCAGGACGCGCAAGTGCCAGAGCGCGAAGGCGCCCATGGCCGCGGCCGCACCGGCCACGACGATCATCCAGCACGTCACCCAGGGCAGGCCCTGGTGGTCGTGCAGCCAGCCGGTCAGCGAAACCAGCAGGCCCGAGGCGATCACCGCGCCCATGTTCCAGCACATACCCTGCAGACCCGAGTAACGCGCCTGCTCGGTCTTGCTCACGGTGGTCATGAAGACGCCGTCCGCGCAAGTGTCCTGCGTGGCCGAGGCGAAGCCCGTGATCCAGAAGAAGGCCAGCGAGAGGCGGAAGAAGCCCGCCAGCGGCAGGCAAAGCGCGACGAGGCCCAGCGAGGCCATCATCAGGAACTCCATGCTGATGACCCACCAGCGCTTGCTGTGCCCCATCTCCAGCAGCGGCGCCCACAGCGGCTTCAACACCCAGGGCAGGTACATCTGCGAGGTATAGAGGGCGATGTCCTCGTTGGCCACACCGAGGTTTTTGTAAAGGATCGCCGCCACCACGCCCACCATCACATTGGGCAGGCCCATGGCGAGGTAGAGCGTGGGAATCCAGGCGAGCGGGTGCGCGCGGGCCGGGGCCTGGCCTGGCAGTTCGGCCCCGCTACTTTCCATGACCGCGCTCATTCGGCGCTCCAGTCGAGCGTGTCTGCGCCAGCTTGCACCGAGCTGCGGCGGCCGTTCACTTCCAGACACCAGTTGCGCAAGCCGCCCTCGGCGACGGTGGCGGTGTAGCGCTGGCCCGAGCGGGTGATGGTGCCACGCGCCGCGATCGAGCCACCTTGCGACGCGACCTCGAAGCGCGCCGTCGCGCCGTCGGCCAGCTCGAACACGCGCAGGGTCACGCCCTGCTCGTAGTCGTAGTCGGGCCTCTCGGTCTCGGCGCCCCAGGGCAGCACCGTGTTCGGCGGCACGTAGAGTGGCATGCTCAAGAAGTCATGCGTCTCGCGATACCAGCGCCCCCCCTCGCGCTGCAAGCCGGACAGCAGATGCGTCCAGCGGCCCGCACCGGCGTCAGTCGACGGCAGGTAGACGTCCACCTCTCCGCTCTCCGTGAACACGGGCGCCACCAGCAGGCCCGAGCCCAGCTGGTACTGCCGGTCCAGCGTGGCGCAGGCCGGATCCTGCGGATGCTCAACCACCATGGGCCGCATCACGGGCACGCCGGTCCGCGTGGCCTCGATGGAACTTGCGTAGAGGTAGGGCATCAGCTGGTGCTTGAGCCGCGTAAAGCTTTGCAGCACCACGCAGCTCTCTTCGTCGACCAGCCATGGCACTCGGTAGGAGCTGCTGCCGTGCAGGCGGCTGTGCGAGGACATGAGGCCGAACTGGATCCAGCGCTTGTAGACGGCCGGCGGCGGGTTGCCCTCGAAGCCGCCGATGTCGTGGCTCCAGAACGCGAAACCGCAGGCAGAGAGCGAGAGTCCGCCGCGCAGGCTCTCGGCCATCGACTCGAAGGTGGACCAGCAGTCGCCGCCCCAGTGCACGGGGAAGCGCTGGCCCGAGGCGTAGGTGGAGCGGGCGAAGACCACCGCCTCAGCATCGCCGCGCACCTCGCGGATCAGCTCGAAGACGGCCTGGTTGTATTGCAGCGCGTAGAGGTTGTGCATCTCCACGGGGTCGGAGCCGTCGAAGTACTGCACGCCATGGTCGGGGATGCGCTCGCCAAAGTCGGTCTTGAAGCAGTCCACGCCCATGGCCAGCAGACGGCGCAGGTGGCCCTGGTACCAGGCCTTGGCGGCGGGGTTGGTGAAGTCGACGACGGCCATGCCGGGCTGCCATTGGTCGGTCTGCCAGGTCAGACCCTCATTCGCCCCCCCCTTGCGTTTGATGAAATAGCCCTCGCGCGAGCCTTCGGCAAACAGCGGCGACTGCTGCGCCACGTAGGGATTGATCCAGAGGCTGATGCGCAGGCCGCGGGCCTTGAGACGTGTCAGCATGCCCTCGGGCTCAGGGAAGCCGCGGCGGTCCCACTGGAAGTCGCACCACTGGAACTCGCGCATCCAGAAGCAGTCGAAATGAAAGACCGCCAGCGGCAGCTCGCGGCGCTTCATCTCGTCGATGAAGTGGGTGGCGGTGGCCTCGTCGTACTGCGTGGTGAACGAGGTCGTCATCCACAGGCCGAAGCTCCAAGCCGGTGGCAGCGGCGCGCGGCCGGTGAGCGCGGTCAGGCGGCCCAGCACGTCTTTGAGCGTGGGGCCGGCGAAGACCACGTAGGCCAGGCTCTCGCCCTCGCGCGAGAACTGCACGCGGGCCACTTTCTCGGAGCCGATCTCGAAGGACACGGGGCCGGCTTCGTCCACGAGCACGCCGTAGCCTTTGCTGCTCAGGTAGAAGGGCACGCTCTTGTAGGCCTGCTCGCAGGCGGTACCACCGTCGCGGTTGCTGTTCTCGACGATCTGGCCGTTCTTGACCCAGGGCGTGAAACGCTCGCCCAGGCCATATACCGATTCGCCCACCCCGAGTGTCAGCTGCTCGTGCACATGCGTACCGCGGCCCGCCCACTGGATGTAGCCGAGGCTGCGCCAGTCGCTCTTGGTCAGGATCTTGTCGCCCTCGCGGAAGGTGAGGCTCCAGCCCTCGCCCTTCTTGAGCTCGGCCGTGAGCGGGCCGCTGGTGAGGAGCCAGGCCTTCTCGGTCTCCTCGATGCGCACGGCCGGCTTGCCGGCGCCGGGCATGGGAATGTGCAGGCGCGGCGCCTCAGAGGCCGAGAAGTGCTCGACTTGCACGCGGATCGCGCCCTCGACGGGCGAGGAGATCGTCAGCGTCAACGTGGGACCTTGCAGCGTGTCGCCGCGGTGCTTGATGGGGCGGGTGGTGGCCAGCACACGGAGCCGGTCTTTCTGGACCTGGACGTCGTAGGTCTCGGTCGCGTAATGCGCAGCCACCCCGGGCTGCAGCATCCATTGGCCGTCTGTGAATTTCATGGTGGATGGTTGGAAAGAAAAGCGTCAGGCAGCCGCGGGTTCGGGGGCCTTGCAATGACGGGCGATGTAGGCGCCGTGTTCAGGCATGTCCGCAACAACTGCAACCATGGTCTGGCGCAGCCGCTCGAAATGCTGGCGGAGCATCGCTTCGTCAATGTTCAAGGTGTTGGTGATGAGCTTCTCGGGCTCGCATCCCAGGCCCATCAGTAGGGAGATCCACGAAGGCTCGAGAAAGCCCTCGGGGTAGAGGATGGAAACGTGGCCGGTGCCGCGGAACAGTTCGATCTGGCCGCTCAGGCTGTCCGGGATGGGCATGGCGCCGAGATAGCGCCAGAACTCGGAGTCCTCGCGCTTTGTCAGCTTGTAGTGAAGGATGATGAAGTCGCGCGTAGCCTGGTACTGCGCGGCCATGAGACGGTTGAACTCGGCGGCCAGGCCGGGGGCGAAGTCGAGATCGGGGAAGAACTCGATGAGCCGACCCACGCCGTCCATGATGAGCTGAATGCTCGTGGACTCCAGCGGCTCCAGGAAACCCGAGGCCAGGCCAATGGCGACCACGTTCTTGACCCAGCTCTTGCGGCGGCAACCGGTCGTGAAACGCAGCTGGCGCAGCGCGTCGAGCGCCTCGGTATCGAGCCCATCGAGCAACACCTTCGCCGCCTCGTCGTCGCTGATGAACTGGTTGCAATAGACATGGCCGTTGCCGATGCGGTGCTGCAGCGGAATGCGCCACTGCCAGCCGCAGGCCTTGGCCGTCGAGCGCGTGTAGGGCGTGAGCTCACGCGCACTCTTCGAAGGCACGGCCAGGGCGCTGTTGCAGGGTAGCCAGTGCGTCCAGTCCTCGAAGGGCGACTTCATCACGCCATCGATCAGCAGGGCGCGAAAGCCCGAGCAATCGATGAAAAGATCGCCCACGATGCGGCGGCCGTCCTTGAGCTTGAGAGCCGTGACGAAGCCGTCCTCGGGCCGCTGCTCCACCTCGACCACCAGACCCTCGATGCGCTGCGCGCCGCGCTGCATCGCGTAGTCGCGCAAGTAGGCCGCATAGAGCCCGGCGTCGAAGTGATAGGCGAAGGAATACGCGTTGTGGGCCGAAGGCGCCCCGCCCTGCGGCGGCGTGAAGCGGTTGGCATATGCCATGCGCGTGGACACCGACCATTCTTCGTACGAAGGCATGGCCGGATTGGCGCGCTTCAGGCGCAGCCAGTAGTGGAAGGAGGATCGGTTCTCGATGGCGGGGCCGAAGTCACCGAATCCATGGAAGAAGCGGTTCCCGACATGCCCCCAATCGCGGAACTCGATGCCGAGCTTGAAGCTGCCCTGGGTCCTCTTGACGAACTCCGCACCGTCGATGCCCAGCGATTGGTTGTAGTTGCGAATCGGCGGCAGCGTCGCCTCGCCGACGCCGATGGTGCCGATGTCGGGGGACTCGACGAGCACCACCTCGCAACGCCCGCCCATGCGCTGCGCCAGCGGCGCAGCGGCCATCCAGCCGGCCGTGCCGCCACCGACGATGACGATCCTCCCGATCGCGCGAGGGGCCTTCGTCATGGTCTCAACACAGTGATTCCGGGCAGCGAATGAGCCGCCCTTCGAGCCGTTTTCATCTTGTCTCCTCGGGGTCTTTGGCCCACACCTAACGCAGCATTCAAGCGTATCGAACGCGCCACAAGCCGCCGTCTAGGTGTTTGCACTTGCTTTATTTCGTTCAGCGCCCCAACTAATATTCAGCCCACAGTTTAACGATTAATCACGTCAGAGGGACCGTATTTCCCCTGAACGAACACCGAAATGACAACGGTGTCAGTGATCCAGACAACGGAGACAAGAGCCTTGCCGCTCCCATCTGGCACCGCCCCCTACCGGGCCGGCTTCAGCGCCTCGACCGCATCCGGTCGCGAGCTCCAGCCTGCCCGCTCGGTCCTCGACGCCGCGCGCTTCCTCGGACACATCGGCGGCATGGACGTGTGCGCCCGCGCCCTGCTCATCGCCGAAAAGTTGATCGCCGACGGTCGTTTCGACGCCGCAGTGAATGCACGTTGTGCCGGCTGGGATGCGCCTGCAGCGCAAGACCTGTTTGCCGGCCGCGTAGGCCTTTGCGCACTTGCTGACCAGGTGCTGGCCGCCAACCAGGATCCCCTCCCCATCTCCGGCCAGCAAGAAATGCTGGAGAGCCTCCTCAATCGCTACTGCTGACCGAATGACCGCCACCGCCTCACGGAAGTCGCAGGAGGCCCCTGAAACTTCAACCCCTTAGAAGATCATGAGACAAACCACCTTTCAACGGACTTCTCTCTCGCTCGCCGCGGCGCAAGCGGCCCTGCTGTTTAGCGGCCTGGCAAGTGCGCAGACGGCGGCGCCGCCGGCCAACCCGCAGCAGCTCGACACCGTCGTTGTCAGCGGCCAGCGCGCCGCCCTGCAATCGGCCCAGAAGTTCAAGCAGGACTCCGACGAGATCGTCGACTCCATCGTCGCCGACGACATCGGCAAGCTGCCCGACCGTTCAGTCACTGAAGTGCTGCAGCGCATCGTCGGCGTGACCATCGACCGCACCATGGCCAAGGGCGACCCCGAACACTTCTCGGTGGAAGGCTCGGGCGTGATGATCCGCGGCCTCTCCTACGTGCGCTCCGAACTCAACGGCCGCGACGCCTTCTCCGCCAACGGCGGCCGCGCCTTGAGCTTCGAAGACGTGCCGCCCGAGCTGATGTCGGCCGTGGATGTGTACAAGAGCCCTTCCGCCGAACAGATCGAAGGCGCCATCGGCGGCCTGGTGAACCTGCGCACGGCCATGCCCTTCGACTTCCCCGGCTTCAAGGCGGCGATCACAGGGCAAGAAACCTATTCCAAGCTGGCGCAGAAGAGCAAGCCCTCGGCCTCGGGCCTGGTCTCCAACCGCTGGAAGACCGACGCCGGCGAGTTCGGCCTGCTGCTGGACCTCGCGCATTCCGAGAGCTTCAACCGCACGGATGCCTTCCAGGTCGAGCCCTACTACCCGCGCACCGACATCACGGCCGGCAAGACCCTCTGGATCCCCAAGGGCTCGCAGTGGCGCACCCTGCTGTTCGACCGCAAGCGCGATGGCATCTACGCCGCCGGCCAATGGCGCAAGGACGATGTCGAGTCCTCGCTGACCTTTTTCAAGTCCAAGTACAAGATGCACTGGGACGAGAACGCCTTGTTCGCGCAGAGCAGCCCCTACAACATCACCGTCGATCCGGGCGCCACCTACAGCAGCACCGGCGCCCTGCTCACGGGCACGCTGCGCGACGCCACCGACGGCGGCGTCAACTTCAACGACGACGTGCGCAGCGCCGACCGCAACTCCACCACGCAAGACCTGGCCTGGCACATCACGTGGAAGCCGGCCGCAGCCTGGACCATCAACCTCGACGCGCAGTACGTGAAGGCCACGACCCAGAGCTTCGACTCCACGGTAGCCACTGGTGTGCAGATGCCCAAGGAGCAGATCGACCTCACGGGCAGCTTCCCGCGCCTCATCTTCGACAGCTCCGACATCGCCCGCCTGGCCGACCCGGCCAACTACTACTGGGCCTTCACCATGGAGCACATGGACAAGAGCACGGCCACGGAGAAGGCCATCAAGGCCGACGCCAAGTACGTCTTCGACGATCCGATGCTGCAGGACCTGCGCTTCGGTGTGCGCCTGACGGACCGCTCGGCCATCACTCAGAACTCCAACCCGAGCTACAACTGGGCGGCCATCACCCAGCCCTGGCAAGTGGGCTGGGACATCTCGCACCTGGCCTACCTGAACGACCCGCGTTTCTCCGGACCGACGACCGTCCACGTCTTCAACAACTTCTTCAACGGCCGCGCCTCGGTGCCTAGCTTGGTTTTCCCGGCCACGTCCACGGCCACGGGCTATCCGAGCAGCTACGCCGCCCTGCACAAGTTCCACGACATCTTGTGTGCCGAGCAGACGGCCGCCCAGGGCTGGGGCAGCGGCTGCGCGGCATGGGTGCCGGCCACCTTCGGCACCGACCCGGCAGGCACGAACGACCAGAGCGAGAAGACCGAAGCGGGCTTTGCCCAGCTGCGTTTCGGCTTCGAGGACCTGCCCCATCCAATCGACGGCAGCATCGGCCTGCGCGTCGTCCATTCGGACAACACGGCGCATGGCTACACGGTCATCAACTCGACCGCTCCGTCGCTCAAGGCTAACCAGACGCTCGGCGGCGCCACCATTCCCAATATCGCCAACAGCGCCAAGGCCCAGGACTTCGACAACAGCTACACCGACGTGCTGCCGAGCCTGAACCTGCGCATGAAGGCGGACAAGGACCTGCAGTTCCGCCTGGCGTTGGCCAAGGCCATCACCCGCCCGGACTTCACCCAGCTGCAGGCCTACAGCTCGCTGACCCAGACGGCCACCACCCACGTCAGCGGCAACACCGTGGTCGTGGACAGCGTGAACCAGTCGGGCACGGCCGCGGGCAACCCCTTGCTCAAGCCGACCAAGTCCAACCAGCTCGACCTGACCGCCGAGTGGTATCCGGAAAAGAGCAGCTCGTTGACCCTGGCCGTCTTCGACAAGGAGCTCAAGGACGTCATCCTCAACCAGGTCACGCCCGTCGCCGTGTCCGACACCGCCGGCACGAGTTATCCCTTCATGACCACCGCGCCCATCAACGGCGCCAAGGGTTATGCACGAGGCCTGGAGCTGGCGTTCCAGAAGTACTTCGACAAGCTGCCGGGTGCCTGGGCGGGCTTGGGCGTCCAGGCCAACTACACCTACGTGGATAGCAAGACCACGCTGTACAACCCGGTGTACAGCGCCTACTGCTCGGGCAGCAGCGGCGGCGCGGACAATCTGAACCTGAACCTGAACGGTTGCGACGTCAACGGCCAGTCCTTCAACAACCTGCCGCTGCAGAACCTGTCCAAGAACGCCTTCAACCTGGCCCTGCTGTACGACTACGGCTCGGTCTCGGCCCGCGTGGCCTACAGCTGGCGCTCCAAGTACGTTCAGGCCGTCAACGTCAACGGCACGCAGGGCACGGACGGCACGGACACCAATCCGAGCAGCGCGACCTACGGTCAGCACAACATCGCCTGGGGCCTGCCCACCTGGGCCGACGGCTACGGCGAGCTCGACGCCAGCGTGTTCTACAAGTTCACGGACAAGTTCACGGTCGGCGTGGAAGGCCAGAATCTGACCGATTCGATGTACAAGCAGCTCATGCAGCAGCACATCGGCATGAACGGCCGAGCCTGGTTCGTCACCGGCCCGCGCTACACCGTGCAGGCGCGCTACTCGTTCTGACGCCCTGTTGAAGCAGTACCTGTTGTGAACCGAATGCGCGGCTTTCATCGCGCGGTCTCTTTTGGGTTTGCCATGTCCTTACTGACTCGTCTCTCCGGACTGCTGGCGCTCGCTTGTGCGAGCGCTTTCGCAGTCCCTGCTCCCCAAGTCGTCGTCCAGGACGGCCGCCATGCGCTGATGGTGGACGGCGCGCCCTGGCTCATGCTGGGCGCGCAGGTCCACAACTCGAGCAACTACCCCGCAGCCTTGAAGGGCGTTTGGTCCGCCGTGCGGGGCGTGGGCGCCAACACGGTCTCAGTGCCGGTGGCCTGGGAACAGATCGAGCGCACCGAGGGCCAGTTCGACTTCTCCTTCGTCGACCAGCTCGTCAAGGAAGCGCGCGAGAACAAGGTGCGCCTCGTGCTACTGTGGTTCGCTACCTGGAAGAACACCAGCCCTCAGTACGCGCCCGAATGGGTGAAGTTAGACAACAAGCGCTTCCCGCGCATGCTGAATGCGGACGGCAAGCTCTCCTACTGCTTCTCGCCCTTCGGCGCGGAAACCCTGAAGGCCGATACCCGGGCGTTCACGGCCCTGATGTCGCATCTGAAGAAGATCGACAACGAACGGCATACGGTCATCATGGTGCAGGTCGAAAACGAGGCCGGCACCTGGGGCGAGGACCGCGACTACGGGCCCGAGGCCGAGGCCGCATTCAAGCAGCCCGTGCCTGCGGAAGTGCTGGCGCAGCAGCCCGCGAAGTTGGCATCGTCGGGCAACTGGAGCGAGGTCTACGGCGACTACGCAGCCCAGTATTTCCACAGCTATGCCATCGCCCGATACATCGGCATCGTTGCCAAGTCGGGCCGCGCGGCGTTCGAGCTGCCGCTGTACGTCAACAACGCGCTGCGCGATTCCACCCCGCCCGCCAAGCCCTGGAAAAAGGACTTTGCGTCGGGCGGCCCGACCTGGGACGTGATCGGCATCTACAAGGCCGCGGCGCCTGGCGTGGACATCGTGGCGCCGGACATCTACAGCCCCGAGTCCAAGGGCTTCACCGCCACGCTGGACGCGTTCCAGCGCAAGGACAACACCCTCTTCGTGGCCGAGGTGTCCAATGCCGCTGTGTATGCACGTTATGCCTACCAGGTGCTGGGCAGGGGCGGCATCGGCATCGTGCCCTTCGGCATCGACTACTTCAACTACTCCAACTACCCGCTCGGTGCCAAGACCAGCGAGAAGGCCGTCGTGGCCCCCTGGGCCAAGGTCTACCGCGGTTTCGCACCGATGGCGCGCCAGTGGGCACGCTGGGCCTTCGAAGGCAAGACCTTTGGCGTGACCGAGGGCGACGATCACGCAGATCAGCTGATCGAGATGAAGGGCTGGAAGGCCAGGGTCTCCTTCGGCCAATGGCAGTTCGGCGAGAAGGATTGGCCGAGCAACAAGAAGGAGGCCCCGCCCTGGGCCACCACCATGCAGGGCGGAACGGCCATCGCCCAGCTCGGTCCGGACGAGTTCCTGATCGTGGGGCAGCGAGCCCGCATTCGCATCGAGCCGCAAGACGACGGCAACGCGATGATCGCCCGGGCCGAGGGAGGCCAGTTCGACGCGCAAGGTCGCTGGGTCATGGAGCGCGTGTGGAACGGCGACCAGACCGATTGGGGTCTGAATCTCGGCGACGAACCCGTTCTCCTCAAAGTAAGAATGGGACGCTATTGATGGACCGTCGTCAGTTTGTTCTGGGTCTGGGCGCCCTCTCCCTGCTTGCGCGCGCGCAAGCGCAGTCACAGTCGCAGTCGCAGCAAGGCGGCTATGCCTGGAAGTCCGTGCCCTTCGGCGCTGGAGGGTTCATCGACGGCTTCGTCTTCCACCCGCGCGAGCCCGGCCTGCTCTACGCCCGCACCGACATCGGCGGCGCCTATCGTTTCGAGCCCACCACGCAGAGCTGGATTCCGCTGCTCGACCATCTCGGCAAGTCCGATGGCGATCTGATGGGCGTGCTCGCCATCGCCGTAGACCCGCGCGACACCAAGCGCGTCTACGCCGCCTGCGGCATCTACACCGGCGAGTGGGCGCGCAAGGCCGCCCTGCTCTCCTCCAGCGACCGCGGTGAGACCTGGCAAGTCAACGAGCTCGACTTCCGCCTCGGCGGCAACGAGCCCGGCCGCGGCACGGGCGAGCGGCTCTGCGTGGACCCGGGCAACGGCGACGTGATCTACCTCGGCACGACCAAGGACGGCCTGCACCGCAGCAGCAATCGCGGCCGCCAGTTCACGAAGCTCGACTTCCCCGGCAACCATGTGTCGCTCGTGCTCGTGGATCCGCTGGACACGCGCATCGTCTGGGCCGGCTGCCACGATGCGCCGGGCCTCTTCCTCAGCCGCGACGGCGGCATCAGCTGGGAACGCAACAAAGGCACGCCGGCCCAGGTGCCGCAGCGCGCCGCCTTTGGGCCCGATGGCACGTTCTACGTGAGCTTCGCCAAGGGCCCGGGAAGGTTCGCCACCAACCCCGGCAACGCCGCCGAGGGCAGCGTGTGGAAATTCAAGCGCACCGGCCATCGCTCCGACGGCTGGACCGAGATCACGCCCCTGCCCGCCGGCAACTTCGGCTATTCCGGCCTCGACGTCGATGCCAAGAAGCCCGGCCGCCTTGTCGTCTCCACCATCGAGCGTTGGAGCGAGGGCGACGATCTCTTCCTCTCCACCGACGACGGCAAGACCTGGACGCCTTTGGGAGCCCGCTCGCGCCACCATGCCGAGCCCTATCCTTGGCTCGTGAACTACATGCAGGGCAAGGACCGCATGGGCCATTGGATCGCTGACGTGAAGCTTGATCCACACAACCCCGAGCGCGCCATTTACGGCACGGGCTACGGCCTGTGGATCAGTCGCCAGCTTTCCGCGCCCCAGGTGGACTGGGACTTCACGGTCGCAAACCTCGAAGAGACCGCCACGCTGGACATCAAGAGCCCCTCGGGCGGCGCCACGCTGTTCGCCGCCATGGGCGACGTCTCCGGCTCGGCCTGGGACGATCTCACGAAAACGCCGAAGACGGGCCTCTTCACTCCGACCTCGCAGACCAACCGTTCGGTGGACTTCGCGCAGGACCGGCCCGCCATCGTCGTGCGCACGGCCGATCAGGTGGCCACGGGCGGCTATGTGTCGCTCGATGGATCGGTGTCCTGGCGCCCCTTCGGCCCCTCCGCCCGCAATCCGAAGAGGCCCGCCGGCCACGTGGCCGTCTCCGCCAGGGGGTCGGCCATCCTGTGGGCGCCCGAGAGGCAGGACGCGCTCGTGTCTCACGACCTGGGCCGCAGCTGGACTTCGGTCACGGGCTGGCCCGCCACGCGCGAGCATGTGCTCGTGCCCGTGGCTGAGCGGGCCATCGATGGCGTATTCCACGTGGTCGATCCGGCCGAGGGCCAGATGTACACCAGCGTGGACGGCGGCCGCAGCTTCAAGCCCGTGCTCACCGGCTTGAGCACGATGCCCACGGACCAGCACCCCTGCCTCGTCAGCTCGCCCGCCAAGGTCCGCGATCTCTGGCTGGCCTTGCCCGATGCGCTGCTGCACATCCCCGGCGTCGACCAGCCGGCCAAGCAGATTCGCAACGTCGCCGCGGCCTGGCTCGTGGCCCTGGGCAAGGGGCCGACGCCGGGCACGGAAAGCCTCTACCTCTGGGGCAAGGTCCTCGTGGCCGGCCAGCTCGTCGAGGGCATCTTCCGCACTGACGACGCGGGCGCGAGCTTCACGCGCATCAACGACGACTCCCATCGCTATGGCTATTTGCTGGCCATGACGGCCGATCCGCTGGAATTCGGCACGGTCTACATCGCCGCCCACGGTCGCGGCGTGCTCGTGGGCAAGCCACGGCAGGGGACTTGAGCCGATGACCCGCCCCATCCCGATCCCGCGCCACGGGCTTTCGCGCCGCAGCCTGCTGCGTGCAGGTGCCGCCGGCCTGTCGGCCCTGCCGAGCCTGGGCTGGCCGCTTGTCACGCCTGCACAACGCGAGTCCTGCCTCTGGTACCGCCAGCCCGCCGCGCGTTGGGAGGAGGCCCTGCCTCTGGGCAATGGCAGGCTGGGCGCCATGGTGTTTGGACGCGTGACCCAGGAGCGGCTGCAGCTCAACGAGGACAGCCTCTGGGCCGGCGCCCCGTACACGCCGGACAACCCCGAGTCCCTGGCCGCACTGTCGCAGGTGCGCAGCCTCATCAATGAGGAGCGCTACCGCGAGGCCAGCGAGCTGGCCAGCCAGAAGATGATGGCCAAGCCGCTTTGGCAGATGGCCTACGGCAGTGCGGGAGACCTGCTCTTCAATTTCGAAAACGCAGAGGCGCCGTCGCATTACGAGCGCGAGCTGGACCTCGACACCGCGCTGTGCCGCACGCAATACCGCAGCGCCGGTGGCGAGTTTCTGCGCGAGGTCTTTGCCTCAGCGCCGGACCAGGCCATCGTCCTGCGCATGCAGGCGAGCCGCGGCAGTTTCGGTTTCGATCTGAGCTACCGCGGCCCGCGCCAGGTCGCCTTGACCGCGGCCGACTACGCCGGCGCAGCCACCCCGCTAGTGGCCGCGCCGGCCACCGACTGGGCCCAGGCGGAGGAGACCGCAGCCCCGCGTGCCGACCTGTCCTTTGCCGAAGACGGGCCCGGAGCCTGGCTGATCACCGGCCGCAACGAAGCAGGCCCCGACGTGCCGGCGGGGCTGCGCTTTGCGCTGCGTCTGCAGCTGATCTCGGATGGCGCACAGTCCGTCGGCCCTGGCGGCATCCGTCTGCGCAATGCCCGCGAAGCCACCGTCCTCATCACCCTTGCCACCAGCTTCGTCAACTACCACGACGTCAGCGGCGATCCGATCGCCCTCGTGCGCTCGCAGGGCGATCGCGCGGCCCGAAAGAGCTATGCGGAACTGCGACGCGACCACATCCGCGAGCACCAGAGCCGGTTCCGCGGCTTCTCTCTGGAGCTGGGCCGGACCGCTGCCGCCGAACTGCCCACCGACGCGCGAATTGCCGCCGCCGAGACCGCCGACGATCCCGCGCTGGCCGCGCTGTATTGCCAGTACGCACGCTATCTCTTGATCGCCTGCTCGCGGCCCGGCACCCAGGCGGCCAATCTGCAGGGACTCTGGAACGAAGGCACCAACCCGCCCTGGGGCAGCAAGTACACCATCAACATCAACACCGAGATGAACTACTGGCCGGCCGGCCCGGCAGGCCTCGGCAGTTGCGTGGAGCCCTTGCTGCGCCTGGTCGAGGACCTTGCCGTCACCGGCGCAAAGACCGCGCGCACGCAGTACGGCGCACGCGGCTGGGTGGCCCATCACAACACCGATCTCTGGCGCGCCGCGGCGCCCATCGACAGCCCCTGGTCAGGCCTCTGGCCCTGCGGTGGCGCCTGGCTCTGCAACAGCCTCTGGGACCACTACGACTACCAGCAGGACAGCGCACTGCTTCAGCGCATCCATCCCCTTCTCGTGGGCGCATCGATCTTCTTTCTCGATACCTTGGTCGAGGATCCGCAAGGCCGCGGTCTGCTCACCTCACCTTCGCTCTCGCCCGAGAACGGCCACCCCTTCGGCGCCACTTTGTGCGCCGGCCCGGCGATGGACCGGCAGATCCTGCGCGACTTGTTCGCGCATACGGCCGAGGCCGCACGCCGGCTGGGCCAGGACGCCGCACTGATCGAGCCACTCGAACGCGCCCGGGCGCGTCTGGCACCCGACCGGATTGGCGCCCAAGGGCAGTTGCAGGAATGGCTGGAGGACTGGGACAGCGCCGCCGCCGACCAGCACCACCGCCATGTCTCGCATCTCTATGCCGTCTACCCGAGCGGCCAGATCAATGTGCGTGACACCCCCGAGCTGGCGCGGGCGGCGCGGACCAGCCTGACCCAGCGCGGCGACCTCGCCACCGGTTGGGGAACGGCATGGCGCCTGTGCCTGTGGGCCCGGTTCGGCGAGGGTGAGCACGCCCACGCCATCCTGCGCACACTCATGGGTCCGCAGCGCAGCTACCCGAATCTATTCGATGCACATCCGCCCTTTCAGATCGATGGAAATTTTGGCGGCGCAGCCGGCATCTTGGAGATGCTCGTCCAGTCCTGGGGTGGCGAAATCCTTCTCCTGCCCGCTCTGCCGAAGGCCTGGCCATCGGGCAGGCTGCGTGGCCTGAAAGCTCGCGGCGGCATCACCATCGAACTTGCCTGGCGTCGCGCACGCATCGTGTCTCTTCGCCTCCAGGGACCCCCCGGCGCCCAGGTTGTGCTGCGCCACCGCGGCAAGCTCACGAACGTGCGGCTTGATGGGCAGGGACACTTTCGAAGCGAGGGCCTCCCGGCATGAAAATTTTCCGGCGCAGCGCGCTGATCCTGATACTGCATCTCGTCTGTGGCACGGTCACTGCCGGCGACCTGACCCTCCACTACACCAGGCCCGCACCAGACACGCCCGATGGCTGGGAGCGCGAAGCATTACCCATCGGCAACGGGCGCCTAGGCGCCATGCTCTTCGGCGCAGTGGCGCATGAACGACTGCAGTTCAACGAGATCACGCTGTGGACCGGCGACGCCAAGACCATGGGGGCCTACCAGGCCTTCGGCGATGTGCGCATCGAGCTGCAAGGGCAGGACGGGCCGGTGAGCAGTTACCGGCGCGAGCTGAGTCTCGATGCTGCCGAACAGCGGATCAGTTATGCCAGCGGCGGTGTGAGCTACCGCCGCGAAGCCTTCGCCAGCCGTCCGGCACAGGCAATCGTGCTGCGCTTGAGCGCTTCGCAGAAGGGCCGCTACACAGGCCGCATCCTGCTCAGCGATGCGCACCAGGCCACCATCAAAGCAGAGGAATCGCACATTGAAGCCCGTGGCAGCTTGCCCAATGGCCTGCGCTACGCCAGTCTGCTCGATGTGCGCGGCGAAGGCTGCACGATTCATAACGAGGCGCAGGCCCTCGCTTTTCAGGGCTGCAATGCGCTGACCCTGGTCCTCGGCGCCGGCACGAGCTACGTCCCTGACGCCGCGCGAGGCTTCCTAGGCGATGCACCCGAGGAACGCGTGCACGCCCAAGTCCAGGCCGCCGCTGCCAAGTCCTTCGGCACGCTGCGCAGCGAACATCAGCGGGACTACCGGTCCCTGTTCCGGCGCGTCCAACTGGACCTTGGCGCCAGCAGCGTTCAGCAACGCACTCTACCCACCGACGAGCGCCTTGCTGCCTTCACCCGCGACGGCAAGGACCCCGAGCTCGAAGCGCTCTACTTTCAGTTCGGCCGCTACCTCTTGATCAGTAGTTCGCGTGATTCGCTGCCCGCCAATCTGCAGGGCCTGTGGAACGCCAGCAACTCGCCGCCGTGGAACTCGGACTACCACAGCAACATCAACGTCCAGATGAACTATTGGCCGGCCGAGGTCGCGAACCTCTCCGAGCTGCACAAGCCCTTCCTCGACTTCGTGCGCAGCCAGTTGCCGGTGTACCGCCGTGTGGTGTCCGATCGCGCCGCGCTGGCCGCCATCTACCCGACCGCACTGCCGCCCGAGATCGTGCCCTGGGGTGAGCAATTCGTGCCGCCGCAGGAGGCCTTCCTCAAGGACGACGGCCGGCCCGTCCGCGGCTGGACCCTGCGCACCGAAACCAACCCCTTCGGCGCCCAAGGCTATCTCTGGAACAAGACCGGCAACGCCTGGTACGCCCGCCATTTCTGGGAGCACTACGCCTACACGCAAGACCGCGAGTTCCTGCGCAGCGTGGCGTGGCCCGTGCTGCGCGAGGTCTGCGAGTTCTGGCAGGACCATCTGAAGACCCTGCCGGATGGCCGACTCGTCGCGCCGAACGGCTGGTCTCCCGAGCACGGTCCGGTCGAAGACGGTGTCAGCTACGACCAGGAGATCCTCTGGGACCTGTTCGACAGCGCCGCGCAGGCTGCCGCCCTTCTCGGCGAGGACGCCGTCCCCTACGCCACGCTGCGCGACCGGCTCGCTGCACCCGGCGTCGGCTCCTGGGGGCAGTTGCTGGAGTGGATGCACGAGCGCGACGATCCGGTGCTGGACACGCCCGGCGACACACACCGCCATGTCTCTCACCTGTTCGGCCTCTTCCCCGGCCACCAGATCTCGCTGGTCCGCACGCCTGAGCTCGCCGAGGCCGCGCGCAAGACCCTGGTCGCGCGCGGCGACGCTGGCACCGGCTGGTCCATGGCCTGGAAGGCGGCCTACTGGGCGCGCCTGAGGGACGGCGAGCATGCCTACCGCATGCTGCGCGGCCTGCTCGCCACGCCGGGCGCCCGGGCCGCAACCCAGGCCAGCCCGGGCAGCGAACATAACAACGCCGGCGGCACCTATCCCAACCTCTTCGACGCCCATCCGCCCTTCCAGATCGACGGCAATTTCGGCGCCACGGCAGCCATGGCCGAGATGCTGGTGCAGTCGCAGGACGGCGTGATCGAGTTGCTGCCGGCCTTGCCCCGCGCCTGGTCCGAGGGCCAGGTGCACGGACTGCGCGTGCGCGGCGGCTTCGAGCTCGACATGCGCTGGCGCGATGGCCTGCTGAAGGAGGCCGTGATCCGCTCGATCAGTGGCGAAGGCGGCGTGGTGCGCGTGGGCGGCCAGCGCATCGAGCTCCAGCTCAAGCCCGGCCAAGAGCGTCGCATCCCCGGTGCCAAGATCGCGCCGACGCTGGCGCTCGACCAGGGCAGCATCAGCCTCGCCGACTTCGAGGCCAACGTCCCGCTCAAGGGGAATCGGGCCATCGTGCCGCCGCCCGTCAAGGTGGCTGAGAGCCAGGTGCAGGCGCTGCGCGAAGGCGCGAAATTCACACTGCAATTCAACCGCTCCTGGTACGCCACTCTGCGCTTCAAGCCCGACGCGGCGCTCGACCTGGGGCCCTATTTGGGCGGTACGCTGGAATTCGACCTCGACGTCAAGGACATGGCCAATGGCTCGACCTGGTTCACGCTCGGCTGCGGCCCCGACTGTCGGCGCACGGTGAACTTCCTCGAGCGCTCGCGTGCTCTTGCCGGCAAGGGCCCGCGGCACATCGCCTTCTCGATGAGCTGCTTTCTGCGCGACGGCGCCGACTTTTCGAACGTGGAGCTACCCTTTCAGTGGGAGGCCAGCGGCACGGGCGAGGCCAGCCTCTCCAACATCGTGCTCAAGCGCCACGGCACGCCCACCGAGCCCTGCTTCGACTACCGCACGCAGTCCGTCACGCCGATCCCGCTGCTGACCTCCTGGGCCGTGGAATGGTGGATGCCGCGGCATGAGGAAAAACTGGGGCTCAAGCGCACTCGACCCGAGCTCGTCTTCATCGGCGACTCCATCACTCAGCAATGGGAGACGTCGGGCGCCAAGGTCTGGGCCGAGCACTACGCCCAATACCGCGCCCTCGATCTCGGATTCGGAGGCGACCACACGGAGAACGTGCTGTGGCGGCTCCAGCATGGCGCCGTCGACGGCCTCGCGCCCAGGGCCCTGGTACTGATGATCGGCACCAACAACACCGGCGATCGTCAGGAAGACCCGGTGACCACGGCTGCCGGCATCCGCAAGATCCTCGACGAGATCCGCACGCGCTTGCCGGACACAAAGGTGCTGCTGTTGGCCATCTTCCCGCGCGATCCCCAGCCGGGTACGCGGCTGCGCCGCATCAACGCGGGCGTGAATCGATTGATCGAGAAGTTTGCCGACGCTCAGAACATCGTTTTCCTGGACATCTCCTGCGCCCTGACGGAGGCCGACGGCACGCTCTCGCATGAGGTGATGCCCGACTACCTTCACCTGAGCGAACAGGGATACGCTCGCTGGGCTCGCGCGATGCAGCCCCAACTCGACAAGCTGCTAACTCCATGACTGCACTGACGTATTCCAGCCCCTTCCCCAGCAACTTTGCATTCGGCGTCGCCGCCGCCTCGGCCCAGATCGAGGGCGCAGCCTTCGAGGACGGCAAGGGCGAATCAATCTGGGACCGTTTCGCGCGCCAGCCGGGGAAGGTCCACGGCGGCGACACGCTGGACAGAGCCTGCGACCACTACCACCGCTTCGACGAAGACTTCGCCGTCATGGCCTCGCTGGGCATCCGCAACTACCGCCTGTCCATCGCCTGGCCCCGCATCTTTCCGGATGGCGACGGTGCGCTCAACCCCGCGGGCCTGGATTTCTATCACCGTCTGTTCGCGAGTATGAAGAAGCACGGCATCACGCCATGGGTGACGATGTTCCACTGGGATCTGCCGCAGTCTCTCGAAGACCGCGGCGGCTGGACTTCGCGCGAGACGGTCGCTGCTTTTGCGGCCTACGCTGACACCGTTGTCAAAGCCTTTGCCGGCGAGGTCAAGCACTGGATCACGCTCAATGAGATCCGCTGCTTCACCTGGCTGGCCTACGGCTTGGGCTCGAAAGCCCCGGGTCGCAAGGAGAGCGAGCAAGTCGTCAACCAGACCTTTCACCACGCGCTCATGGCCCATGGCCACGGCGTGCGCGCCGTGCGGACCTACGGCGGCGAAGGCGCGACCGTGGGTCTGACCGACAACTGCGACGTGGCCGTGCCCGTCACCGAAACGGCCGCGGACATCGCCGCCGCCACCGCCTGGTTCCGCGACAAGAACCTGCACGTGCTGGGCGCCATGCACCTGGGCCACTACCATGAGGACTATTTGAATCGTGCCGGTGCCAACGCGCCCCTCGTCGAGCCGGGCGACTTCGACCTCATCAGCCTGCCCACCGACTACCTGGGCCTGAACATCTACACGGCCACCTATGTGCGCGCCGGCAGGAATGGCGAGGCCTGCGAGGCGCTAAGCCTGCCGCCCGGCTACCCGCGCGCGGACAGCCCATGGCTCTCGCTGGTGCCGCAAAGCATCTACTGGGCGCCGCGCATGGCCCATGAGCTCTACGGCCACAAGTCCATCTACATCACCGAGAACGGCTGCGGCTACAACGACGAGCCGCTGGTCAACGGCGAGGTGGTGGACCTGCACCGCCGCGAGTACCTGCGCAACCACCTGCGCGAGGTGCACCGCGCCATTGCCCACGGCGTGCCTATCGAAGGCTACTTCCTCTGGTCCTTCATCGACAACTTCGAATGGGAAGACGGCTACCAGCGCCGCTTCGGCATCGTGCGCTGCGATTACGAGACACTGGCACGTTCGCCCAAGCTCTCTGCCCGCTACTACGCTGAAGTGATCCGCACACGCACCATCGTCTGATTCCCCGCATGAGCCCCCCCAAGCCCGCCACCCAACCCGCCACCCAGCCCGAGACCAAGACCGGCAATACCCGCAAGACCAGCCACGCCGCCACCCTGGCGGACGTGGGCCGGGAGGCGGGGGTGTCGGCCATGGCGGCCTCGGCGGTGCTCAACGGGGCCAAGACCTCCTCGCGCTTCTCGGCCGAGACGCGCGAGCGCATCCTGGCCGCGGCGCGCAAGCTCAACTACCGGCCCAATGCCGCGGCTCGCGCGCTCGTGGACCGGCGCATGAACACCATCGGTGTGGTCACCACGCTCTCGCTGAACGAGCTCAACCAGTACTTCCTGGAGGTCTTCAACGGCGTGCTGGAGAGCGCCGCTGAGGCGGGCCAGAACACCACTGTGTTCACGCTCGCCAACTGGAGCGAGGGCGAGCGCATCCCGCGCTTTTGCGACGGGCGCATCGACGGGCTGATCCTGCTCGCGCCCGTGATCGACGCGGTGCAGCTGCCCGAGCACACGCCCTTCGTCTCGGTGCACGCCAACGCGGAGCTGCCCGGCGTGCCCAATCTCGAATCTGACGAAGAGGTCGGCGCGCGCGACATGGTGGCGCGCATGATCGCTCTGGGTCATCGCCGCATCCTCCACGTGGCCGGCCCGGCCGAGTTCGTCGGTGCCCAGCGCCGTGTGGCCGGCTGGCGCCGCGCCTATGAGGAAGCCGGCCTCACGCCACCCGAGGGCTATGTGATCCACGGCAGCTTCTCCTCCGACTGGGGCCGCCGCGGGCTGGACGCTTGGATGACGCAGCACGCCGGTCAGCCCGTACCCGATGCCATCTTCGGCGGCAGCGACGCCATCGCCCTGGGCTGCCTGGACACCCTGCTCGCGCGCAGCCTGCGCGTGCCGGCCGACGTGTCCGTGGCCGGGTTCGACGACACGATGCTCGCCCGCTCCGCCCACCTCTCTACCGTGCGCCAGCCGTTGCGCGAGATGGGCCACCGCGCCGTGCAACTGCTCGTGGCCCAGATCGAGGCCAAGCTCAAGAACACGCCGCTTCGCGTGCCCGTCAACACGGTCTTCCCGACCGAGATCGTCCCCGGCCATACCGTGGCCAAGGTCCGAGCCAAGAAGCTCGTGATGTCCTGAACTGGAGTCCCCCTTGAGTGCCCTTTCCTCGACTGATTTGCTCGACCATCATGCAGAATTCGCGATCCCCAAGCGGGACCGCGTCCCGCTGAAGCAGAAGGCTGGCTGGGGCCTGGGCTCGCTGATCGACATGTGGGGCCATTACCTCTATCCCTCGCTCGTCTACCAGGTCTTCAACATCTACCTGGGCATGTCACCGGGGCTGATCGGCACGGTGCAGGGCATCAAGATCTTCATCGACGCTGTCTCCGACGCACTGTTCGGCTGGGTGTCGGACAACACGCGCAGCCGTTTCGGCCGGCGCCGGCCCTACATCCTCGTCGGCGGCGTGCTCGCCGGCGTGGGCCTGCCCCTGCTGTTCGCCGTGGGCCGGGGCTGGAGCGACAGCGAATACTTCGTCTTCATGCTGGTGAGCGTGGCGCTCTACGTACCGGTGATGAGCTGCTTCAACATGCCCTGGTCCAGCCTCGGCTCTGAGATGACGCCCGACTACCATGAGCGCACCAGTGTCATGGCGACGCGCAACGCGATCCAGAAGGGGCCGGAGCTGGCGATGTTCTTCGCCGCTCAGTTCACGACGCTGGCCGCCTTCCACGACGCCTCGGGCAAGCCCGACATCCTGCGCGGCGCCCAGGTCTACTGCATACTGCTCGGCGGCCTGATGGTGCTGGCCGCCATCCTCATCTTTGTGCTCGTGCACGAGCGCTACTACGACAAGGTCGTGACCCAGCAGCAGCGCGTGCCTTTCACTGACACGCTGTACCGCACGCTGCAATGCCGCCCTTTCCGCGGCGTGCTGGGCATGATGCTCGCCTACGGCGTCGGCACGTCCATGGTGGCGGCGCTGGGCTACTACGCCACGGTCTACTACGTCTGCAAGGGTAACGTAACCCTCGGCGCCCAATGGAACACGGCCATGGGCCTGGCCGGCATGGGTTTCGGCTTCGCCGGCATTCCCTTCTTCGCCGCGCTGGCGCGACGCTTCGGCAAGCGCGCGGCACTGTCCATCGTGCTTGCCCTGGCCATCTGCGCCTTCATCGGCGACTGGTGGTTCTACGATCCCGAGCATCCGGCCCTGCAACTGCTGGCCTGCGGCTTCGTGGCCTTCACGGGCGCAGGCTTCTGGACCCTCTACGGCTCCGTGATCGCCGACGTGGTGGACGCGGACGAGCTGGAGACGGGCAAGCGGCGCGAGGGCAGCTTCGCGGCCTGCCAGAGCTGGATCTCCAAGGCCGGGATTGCGCTGGGCGCGCTGGCCTCGGGATGGATCCTCCAATCCACGGGCTTTGATTCCAAGCTGCCGGTGCAGAGCGAGCATGCGATCTTCATGATCCGCATCCTGCTCTCGGTGATCCCCATCGCGGGCCTCGCGATCGCGCTGATCTCCATCCTGCGATTCCCACTGACCGAGAGACGCATGCTCGAAATCCGAACCACACTGGAAGCCCGAAGGGGGAAGGTCTGATGAGTACACGCCGCGACTGGATGCTGGCCACCGGGTCCAGCCTCTTGGTCCCCTCGACCGCACTTGCCATGAGCCCACGCCGAATCGAGCTCGACCTCGCGCTCGCCGCCGGAGGGCTGGACCGCTTTTTCGACCATTGCGTCGGCGCCGACTACCCGGGTACCACGCAGCGCGACGACTGCCAGGCACAGCTCAAAACCACGGTGGACGAGCTGGGATTCCGCTACCTGCGCTTCCATGCCATCTTCCACGACGTGCTGCACACGGTGACGCGCGACGCCACCGGCGCCCTCTCCTTTGACTTCAGCGGCATCGCCAGCCTCTACGACAAGCTGCTGGCCAAGGGCATCCGCCCGCTCGTGGAGCTCGGCTTCACACCCGAGGCGCTGGCCACGTCGAAGCAGACCATCTTCTGGTGGAGGGGCAACAGCTCGCACCCGCAAGCCGAAGGCTGGGACCAGCTGATGCGCGCCTTCATCCCCTTCTTGCAAAAGCGCTATGGCGTGGACGAGGTGCGGCGCTGGTACTTCGAGGTCTGGAACGAGCCGAACCTCGATGGCTTTTGGGAGCGCGCCGACAGGGCCGCCTACTTCGACCTCTACACGCGCACGGCCCGGATCATCAAGTCCATCGACCCGCAGCTTCGCGTTGGCGGCCCCGCGACGGCCGGCGCGGCCTGGTGCGCCGAGTTCCTGGCGCATGCGAAGGCCACGGATGCGCCGGTCGACTTCATCGCCACGCACAGCTACGGCGTGGATGGCGGCTTCCTCGACGAGAAGGGCGTGGAGGACACCCGGCTCTCCCCCAAGGCGGACTCCATCGTCGGCGACGTGCGGCGCGTGCGCGAGCAGATCGAGGCGTCGCAGCGGCCCGGTATCCCGCTCTTCTTCACCGAGTGGAGCACGAGCTACAACCCGCGCGATCGGGTCCACGACGGCTACCAGAGCGCGGCCTGGATCCTCGCCAAACTCAAGGCCAGCCGCGGCCTGGCGCAAAGCATGAGCTACTGGACCTACACCGACCTGTTCGAGGAACCGGGCCCGCCCACGAGCGCCTTCCACGGTGGCTTCGGGCTGATGAGCAAGGACGGCATCCGCAAGCCTAGCTGGTTCGCCTACAAGTACCTGCGCGAGCTGCTGGCCCGCGACCTGCCTTGCAGGGACGCCGCCACCTGGGCCTCGTGCGATGAAGGCGGCCATGTGCAGGCCGTCGTCTGGGACGATCGCCCCGTTGCAATGGGCAGCCTCTCCAACCGCCCCTTCTTCGGCCGCCCTCAGCCGGCGGGTGCAGCATCCCCCGTGCAACTGCAGCTCGCGCATCTGCGCCCGGGTCGCTATCGAGTGCAGCTTCGCCGCACGGGCTATGAAGCCAATGATGCGCACACGGCCTGGCTCAAGATGGGAATGCCCGATGAACTCACGCCCGAGCAATGGGCGAGCTTGAGCGGCCTGACGACGGACAAGCCGGAGAGCGAGCATGTGCTCAGCATCGGGCAAGACGGACGCGCGTCGCTCACGCTCAAACTGCGTGCCCATGATGTCTTGGCAGTCAGTCTGCGGCGAGCATGAAACCCTGCGAAAGTCACGAAGGCGCATCGGCGTGGGTACGCCCCACGATCCTGCGCGCACTGCCCCTGCTGTTCGCCCTGTGCGCGATCGCCTGCGGCGCTTCGAGCAAGGCGACCACGCCGGCCATGCGCGACATCACCAGTCTGCAGCTCTCCCGGCAAATGGGCTCGGGCTGGAACCTCGGCAACTCAATGGAGTCCATCGGGGGCGAGACGGCCTGGGGCAACCCAGCCACGACCCAGGCGCTGATGAATGCGATCAAGGCCGCGGGCTTCAAGACCGTACGCATCCCGCTGGCCTGGCAGCAGTACGCCGACGCGAACGACAAGATCAGCGCGAGTTGGATGGCCCGGGTGAGCGAGGTCGTGGGCTATGCGCAGAAGGCCGGCCTCTACGTCATCATCAACGTCCACTGGGATGGCGGCTGGATCCAGCCCACCTACGCGACCCAGGCCGCGGTGAACGCGCGGCTCGGCAGGTACTGGACGCAGATCGCGAACAATTTCAGGAACGCCGACGACACGCTGCTGTTCGCCGGCACCAACGAGGTCATGGTCGCCGCAGACTACGGCACGCCCACCGCCGAATACGTGGCCGTGCAGAACAGCTTCAACCAGACCTTCGTCACGGCCGTGCGCGCCACCGGTGGCAACAACGCCCGGCGCCACCTGATCGTCCAGGGTTTCAACACCAATATCGACCACACGGTGAACTTCGCCGTCATGCCGACCGACACCACCATGAGCCGATTGATGATCGAGGTCCACTACTACGATCCCTACAACTTCACGCTCAACGCTGACAGCAAGGTCTGGCGTTGGGGCGCCGCCGCCGCGGGCTCGGAGGCCTGGGCCAACGAGGACCACGTCGACGCGCAGTTCCAGAAGATGAAGAGCAAGTTCGTGGACCGGGGCATTCCCGTCGTCCTCGGCGAGTTCGGTGCGATCCGGCGCACGGAGTACGCCGGCGCCGAGGGCGATCGCCTCGCCTGGAACCGCTACGTCGCCCGCTCCGCCTGGGCCCACGGCATGGTCCCCGTCTACTGGGATGCCGGCGAGCCGACCAGCAACCACAGCATGGGCCTCTTCGATCGCAAGACCGGCACCATGGTCTATCCCGACATCATCAAGGCCCTGATCGAGGCCACCGCAACGCCATGAAGCTACACACGCCACTTTCCGCCTTCATTTCCGCGTTCCTGCTCGCCACCACCGCCCACGCGGCCGAGCCACTGCAAGCGAGCCTGAGCATCGGCGCGCCCAGCGGCCCGCGTATCGAACCAGCCATCTACGGCCAGTTCGTCGAGCACCTGGGCCGCGGCGTCTACGATGGCCTCTGGGTCGGGCCCGAATCGAAGATCCCCAATGTGCACGGCTGGCGCAAGGACGCAGTCGATGCACTCAAGAAGATCCACGTGCCCGTCGTACGCTGGCCCGGCGGCTGCTTTGCAGACGACTACGACTGGCGCGACGGCATCGGCGATCCGGCCAAGCGCCCCACGCGCATCAACAAGGTCTGGGGCGGAGTGATCGAGAGCAACCGCGTCGGCACGCACGAGTTCATGGATCTGGCCGAGCAGATTGGCGCCGAAGCCTATGTCGCCGGCAATATGGGCTCGCTCCCACCTCGCGCCATGGCGCAATGGCTCGAATACATGACGGCCGAGCAAGGCAGTCTGGCAGACGAGCGCCGCAGGAACGGCCGCGACAAGCCCTGGAAGGTGCCCTACTTCGGCGTGGGCAACGAGAGCTGGGGCTGTGGCGGCACCATGCGGCCCGAGTACTCGGCCGACATGCACCGCCAGTACGCCACCTTCCTGCGCGGCCCGACCAAGAAGGTGGCCTCGGGCGATGGCGAAGGCCGAGACGAGGTGACCAACACCCTCATGGCCCGCGCGGCCGACCAGATGGACGCGCTGAGCCTTCACTACTACACCGTGCCCGGCCCCTGGGAGCACAAGGGCCAGGCCACTGGCTTCACGCCCTTGCGCTGGGCCGAGACCCTGCAATCGGCCATGAAGATCGAGGACCGCATCAAGGTCACCGAGTCCCTCATGGACCGCCATGATCCGAAACAGCGCGTGGCCCTCTTCGTCGACGAATGGGGCACCTGGCACGACGAGGAGCCGGACCGCCAGGGCATGCTCTTCCAGCAGAACACCCTGCGCGACGCGCTGGTGGCGGCGCTAAGCTTCAACGCCTTCCACCGCCACACAGAGCGCGTGAAGATGGCCAACATCGCCCAGGTCGCCAACGTGCTGCAGGCCATGATCCTCACGCGGGGCGAGCGCATGGTGCTCACGCCGACCTACCACGTGTTCGAGATGTACGCCCCCTTCCAGGGCGCGACGCCTTTGAAGATCGAGCTGCAAGCACCCGAGTACCGCGAAGGCACGCTCACCCTGCCAATGCTGCAGGCCAGTGCGGCCAGGACGGCGGACGGCTCGCTCGCGTTGGCCCTCGTCAACCTCGATCCGCAGCGCGGCCTGAGCGTGCACACCACGCTGCAGGGCACAGCCAGCGGGCAGTTGCTGACGGCCGCGACCATGGACGCGCACAACGGCTTCGACGGACCCGAAACGGTGAAGCCGACGGTCTATGCGGCTCGCAAGACGGCCGAGGGCCTCGCACTGGATCTACCGGCGAAGTCCGTCGTGGTGGTGCTGGTGCAGCCGTCTGACAAGCAGACGGCGAGCCACTGATCAGCCCGTCGCCCCGTCCTGCTTTTCGCGCTGCGCCTGCAGCGCGTCCATCGTCCGCGCCGAGTACACCATTGCCGCGCCGGCATTGATCGCGATCGCCACCCCCAGCGCCTCGGCCACCTCGCCATCAGTGGCGCCGAGCTTGGCGGCCTGGGCGGTGTGTACGGTGATGCAACCATCGCAGCGCAGGCTCACGGCCACGGCCAGCGCGATCAGCTCACGGGTTTTGGCGTCGAGGTGGCCCGTCGTGGCGCCGGCATGCGACAGGGCCTGATAGCCCTTGAGTGTGTCGGGCGTGAGCCGCCCGATCTGGGCGACGCGTCGTTGTAGTTCCTGCTGGTATTCGAGCCAATCAAGCATGTACATCTCCTGAAACTTGAGGCCGGCGCCCCCGCGGGGCGCACGGTCTGGAAAGTGTGCCGCATCACGCGAAGGATGGTGTAAAACCCACGCTCCGCCCCTCCCTGGAGCCACCCCATGAGCATTTCTGCTACGCCACGAGCCGCCACCGAGCTGGACCCCGAACTATGGTGCCTGTTCGACCAGTACGTGCACGGCCAGATCGATCGCCGCGGCTTCCTGGATCGAGCCACGCGCCTCGCCGTTGCCAGCGGCACCACGTCCGCAGCCCTGCTCGCGGCGCTGAGCCCCGATTTCGCGCGGGCACAGAAGGTCGCGCCGACGGATGCGCGGCTGAAGACGCAATTCGTGGAGTTCCCGTCGCCCGCCGGCTACGGCAAGGCACGCGCCTATGTGGTCCGCCCTTCCCAGGCCGCCGGCCCTTTGCCGGTGCTGCTGGTGATCCACGAAAACCGCGGGCTTAATCCGCACATCGAGGACGTAGCGCGGCGCCTGGCGCTGGAGGGCTTTATCGCCGTCGCGCCCGACGCGCTGTTCCCGCTCGGCGGCTATCCGGGCGACGAGGACAAGGCACGCGAAGCTTTCGCCAAGCTAGACCAGACCAAGACGCGCGAGGATTTCGTCGCCGCGGCGGCCTATGCGCGCGGCGTGAGCGGCGGCAACGGCAGGCTTGGTGCCATCGGCTTCTGCTGGGGCGGCGGCATGGTCAACCTGCTGGCCACGCGTGTGCCCGAGCTGCTGGCCGGCGCGCCCTTCTACGGCGCACCGGCGCCGGCCGATCAGGTCGGCCGCATCAAGGCCGAGCTGGTGCTCATGTTCGCGGACAACGACGAGTACATCAACACCGCCTGGCCGGCCTACGATGAGGCGCTCAAGCGTGCCGGTGTCAAGCACACGGCTTATCGCTATCCGGACACGCAGCACGGCTTCAACAACGACACCACGCCTCGCTTCAATGCCGAGGCCGCGCAACTGGCCTGGGGCAGAGCGCTGGAGCTGTTCAATCGAACGCTGCGCTGACTCGGAGAGCCGAGCTCAATCCCAGTGCACCTGCACGACCTTGTAACCCTCGTGCTTGAGCGTGGCCAACAACAGGGGCAGCGCCCTGGCCGTCTGGTCTTGGGCATCGTGCATGAGGATGATGCCGCCCTTCTTTTCGCGCAGGCGCTCGAGCATGCGGGCCGCGAGCATCTCGGGCGTCTGCTCGGGCAGCCAGTCGTCGATGGCGACGTCGGCAGACATGACGATCAGGCCCTGCCGCGCGAGTTCGCCCATCAGCGGCTGCGACTCCTCGAAGTACGGGAACCGCCAGGCAGCCGGCTCGGTGTCGAACACGGTCTTGAAGGCCCGTTGGAGCTGCCGGAGATCCTCGAGCTGCTCGCCGTCCTGGAGTTGCGGGAAGTGGTGGTGGATGTAGCCATGCCCGCCCACCGCGTGACCCGCGGCGCGCACCCGGCGCGCGAGATCGGGCGAGCGAAGCATCTCCGTGCCGATCATGAAAAAGCTGGCCTTCACGCATTGGTCAGCCAGGGCTTTGAGCACGAGCGGCGTGGATTCGGGGCGCGGGCCGTCGTCGAAGGTCAACATGACCTCGCCGGGCGCCAGAGGCAGCGGCGGATACTGGAACGTGCCATAGGCCGCGCTGGCGCGCGGGAGCGTGAGCACGCGCGAGGTGCCTAGGGCCTCGGGGCCGCAGTCGGCATGGGCGGTGAAGATGCTCATCAAGAGCGCGGCCAGGCACGTTGCTCGCAGCGTGTTCGTCATGGTTGCGGATCTATCGAAAAACTGATCAGGCCAGCGCCGCAGCAGCACCGCCGATGATCACCGCCAAGACCAGGAACCCAATCAGTGCCAGCACGGCCAGCGACAAAGGCTTGCCCCATCCCTTGCGCGCATAGTCCTTGCCGTAGCGGGCGAGGACAGCCGCGTTCTGCGATTTGCCGATGGCGTAGTACCAGGCGATCAGGGTGCCGAAACCGAAGAATCTGGACAGCAGATCCATGAACTTAGAGTCAGGCAGCACCACCGCCATCACGATGGTTGCGACCAGGACAAGCAAGGTGCCGATGACCCAGTTCCTGGAGCTTGCCGCCTCCTCGGGCCGGCCCATGGCCTGCCAGTTCTTCATGTGCAGGATGCCCCCGAAGACTGGGCTAAAGATCAGGCTCCAGCAGGCGGCGGCATTGGGATTCCAGAGGGCTGGCGACGCTTCGTGGACGGCAACATCAGCGATTTCCGCGGACGGTGGCGCATATGGATTGACCGAACTCATGTTCTTCACCCTGCAGATGTGCCACCGGAGCGCGGCCCCGCGAGCCTACTGAAAATCCGGGAGTGTTGACACCGGGTTTCAACTGAAAGTATGTGGGCCGGGTGTCGCAAATTCGAGGTTCGTGGATGCAAATGTGGCCTCTGATGTGCTCATGAGCAGTGTCCACAATCATGAACGCCTGGCCAGAGCGGCAGCCCGCAAAAAATCGTCAACCAGCGGCTTGGGATCCAGCAGCTGCGGCTGATGCGCACCGTGGAACTCCGGATGCCACTGCACGCCCACGACGAAGCCGCTTCCGCGCGAGCGGATGGCTTCGACAATGCCGTCCTCTAGGGAGCGGGCCTCGACGATCAGGTCGCTGCCCAGGCGATCGACGGCCTGGTGGTGGATGCTGGTAACGAGGCCTCCGGGCGTGCCGCCGTAGATCTCAGAGAGCCGCGAGCCGGCTTCGAAGCGGACCTCGTGCTGGTGCCGGTCATAGGCATCGCGGTCAACGTGTGGGCCGGCATCTTCACGCAGCGTCGCGATGTCCTGGTAGAGCGTGCCGCCGAAAAAGACATTGATCAGCTGCGCGCCGCGGCAGATGCCGAACACCGGCTTGCCCTGCTCAAGAAAGCCCTCGATCAGCTCGATCTCGTAGCGGTCGCGCACCACGTCGCCGCCCCATTCAGGCCGCATTGGCTGCTGGCCGTAGCAGGTGGGACTTACGTCGGCACCGCCCTGGATGACGAGGCCGTCGAGCAGCTCCACGTAGTGGCGTATGGAGATGCGGCGGCGCTCGATCTCCGCGTCGTAGCCGAGCGTGGGCAGCATCAGCACGAGCGCGCCCCGGCGCATCACCCAGTGCGCCGCCGCCTGTTCCAGGTACTGCAGGGTCTTGCCGCGGAAGCCCAGTTCGGCTGGCGGCTGGTGCATGAGCCGCGCGGACATGCCCACGCGCAATGGCGGGAAATCAGGCTCAGCCATCCTGTCCCGCCCAGCGCTGGCACTGACGGCGAACGAGTTCGGGCAGCAGCCGATCAGCCTCGTGCTGCGCGCGCAGCCAACCGGCGTCGTTGCCACTGCCCGCCAGCTCGTCCCTCAAGAAATTCAGCGCGGCCTCGGCCTTGAGTTCCATGGCGTGAATCTCGAGCGTGTCCATCAGCGTCAGGATTTCCTCGCGCAGCAGCCGGTGCTCGCCCGTGTCGGGATCGACAAAAGTGCCTTCAAGCCCGAAGCGACAGGCCTGGAAGCGGTTGAAGGTGTAGGGCAGATAGTGGTCCTCCTGCGGCTCGAAAGGCCGCTCCACTCGCAGCCAGCGCGCCAGACACTGGATGAAGCCGGCCAGGGCGGCAGCCTTCTCGATGGTGAGCGGCGTGTCGAGCACGCGCACCTCAATGGTCCCGTACTCGGGCTTGGGTCGGATGTCCCAGTAGAAGTCCTTCATGCTCTTGACCACGCCGGTGCGGGCCATCTTGGCAAAGTAGGCTTCGAATTCATCCCAGCGCATCAAGAAGGGCGCGCGGCCCGATAGCGGGAAGGCAAATACCGAGTTCAGCCGTGCGGAGTGGAAGCCCGTGTCGCTGCCTTGCACGAAGGGCGAGGCTGCCGAAAGCGCGATCAGGTGCGGGATAAAGCGGGAGAGCCCATGCAGCAGCACGAGCGCCTGATCCGGCCCCGGACAGCCGATGTGCACATGCTGGCCAAAAATGGTGAACTGCTTGGCCAGGTATCCGTAGAGCGAGGACACCTCGTGAAAGCGCGGCTTGTCGAAGATGCGTTGCTCGCTCCAGTGCTGGAACGGGTGCGTGCCGCCACCGCAAAGGCCCAGGTTCAGGCGCTTTGCGCTCTCCACCAGCGCGTCGCGGGTTTGCGTGAGCTGCTCCAGCACCATTGCATGCGAGTCGCACACGGCTGTGCACAGCTCGATCATGCTGCTCGTGATCTCGGGCGTGACGCCGCCCGGCAACGAGTGCTTCTGCATGAGGCGCAGCAAGTCGGACGAGCCGGGATTGAGGTTGTAGTCGTGCCGGTCGACGATCTGCAGCTCCAGCTCCACGCCCAGGGTGAGCGGGCGCGAGTCGGCGAAACGTTCGAGTCGGGCGAGCTTCATTGAAGTTCTTCCTTTGCCCAGCGCAGACCGACGTGGATGAGGATCGGCCCCAGCAGGCTCATCATCGCCAGCGCGGCCAGTGCCACTGGCGCCAACTGTACGGCCACGGAGGGCAGGCTGCGGTGCAGTTCGGCCATCAGCACCAGCACCGTGGCGCAGACCGGGCTGAGCGTCAGCGCCAGCGCCATGCCCTGCTTCAAGGAGATGTCGGAAACGCGCGCCAGGCCCGCGAGCACCAGCGCCTTGGCGCCGAAGCGTACGAGCAGCAGCATCGCCGCCACCAGGCCGCCTCCGGCCCAGGCCGACCAGGACCAGCTGGCGCCCGCCACAACGAAGAGCAACAGCACCAGCACGCCGCCGGCCGTTCCAAAGTGCCGCGGCCAGACGCAGGGCCGCTCGCTGCCGTTGCGCAGCAGCACGCCAGCGAGCAGAGGCACGAGCAAGGTCGACAGCTCGAACATGCGCGCCACGGTGAGGCTCAGCAGCAGCAGGCCCAGCATCAGCAGCACCGGGTTCTCCTCGCGCAGATCGGCGCGCCGCAAGAGCGCGCTCACGGCACGCGCCAGCAGGGCCGCCACCACCACGGCGCCGGCAAAGGTGTAGACCGGCTCCGAGATGCCGCGCACCCAATGGCCCTGGCCGATCAGCAGCGAGCCGCCCAGGAGCTTGAGCAGCAGTACCGAGTACAAGGTGTTCAGGGCTGAGAGCACGAGCATGCGGTCGGTCACCTGACCCGAGGAACGCAGCTCCGCCGCGATGCGCCCGGCCAGGGCGCCAGCACTCACGCCCAGCACGGCGGCACCGGAAAGCGAGACCTCGGCCGGAAAGCCGCATAGCGCCAGCACCGCGAACACCGCGACGTAACCCACGCTCGACTCCAGCAAACTGGTCAACAGGAGCATGCGATTGGCCCGCAGCCAGTCCAGCGGCACGTGGGCGCCGAGCTCGAACAGCAGCACGGCCAGAGCCAAGTCCACGATGAGTCGCTCGGTGCCGAGGAGGGCACCGTCAGGCAAGCCTGTTCCCAGGGCCGCCAGGGACATGCCCATGGCGCTGTAGCCGATCACTCGCGGCAAGGAGAGCTGATGGTGAACCAGGTGCCCCAGCAGAGCAGCACAGACAAGTGTCAGCGCAATCCAGAACATCAGGTCTGGGTGCGGCGGCCAAGGGAAAAGCCGCCAATCTGGAATGGTCGCGAGAATCATCAAACCATGATGCCAGCCTCGCCGGGCGATGCTCCGTGCCTGGCGCCTGATTTGAAAGCCGAGGTAACGCGCTGGTCAGCGCAGCGGCACCATGACACCGCGCCCCTGCGACCAGATCAGCGCCACGATCTGCTCGGCGTCGAAGAGCGCGTTCACGTGGGCCACGCGCATCGAGTAGTAGTCGCCCTCGGCCGCCATCACGTCGAAGAGCGAACGCCGGCCCAGTTGCTGCCACTGCTGCAAGGTGCTGGCGCGTACGCGCTCGCTGTTGCGCAGGATGTCGACAATGAGCTTGGCACGGTCGAAGGTGGAGGCAGCGCTCTCGTGCATCTCGCGCACCCGGTAGCGCTTGGTTTCGATGGCGTCGTCGCGCTGCAGGCTGGCAGCCTGGGCACGGCGCACGGCCGAGGTCAGCGCGGCGTCAGCGCCCGGCTGCAGCAGCGGGACGGTGACGGCGATGCCGCCGGACCAGTCAGTTTGGCGCGCGGCGCCCAAGGAGGTGTCGGCAGAGACCTGCACGCTGACACTGGGCATCTGCCCTGCCTTCACCGATTCGGCGTAGCTTCGCGCCGCCCGCGCCTGCGCATCGGCTGAGGCGACGTCGGCGGCCAGGCTCACGTCGGCCTCGGCCTGCGCCAGGTCTGGCAGGGCGCTGAGCACGGTGCTCATGCCCGCCGGCGGCGGCAGTTGGTCACCCACGAAGAATTTGAGCCGCACTTCCGTCTGGCGCAGCACGGACTCGGTCTGGTCGACGGAGAGCTTGGCCTGCTGGAGGCTCTTCTGCGCTTGCACGAGTTCGCTGGCCCGGCCACGGTCGGCCTCAGTGATGATGGTCAGCGCAGCCACGAGGCAACTCATGCGCCGAACGTACTGGTTGTAGACCTGGGCCTGCAGAGAATAGCGGCTGCGGTCCAGCGCCAGCGACACGGTCTGCAGCGCCACCTGCTCCTCGGCCCCGCTCTGGCTGTAGCGGGCGGCCTCGCTGAGTTGCTGGCGCCATTCCGTGAGCTTGGCGAGATGGCCGAAGTCAAACAAAGGCATGGCGGCCGTGATCGCGCCGCGGTTCAGGATGCCCTTGGTCGTGGTGATGCCACTGATGATCGTGCCCACATGACCCGAGGTGCCGGTGAAGAAGAGCGACGGCAGGTGCTGCTCGGCCTTGGCTTCGTCGACATCCGCCTCGGCCGCGAGCTTGAGCAGGCGCGCCGTGCCGATCTGCTTGCTGCGCGCAAGCGCCTGGCGCACAAGGGTTTGCAGCTGCGTGCGTGGGTCGGACTCGGCCGCTTCCAGTGCCGAGGCGGTGCTTGCCGTCGCGCTCACGGCCGCCGCGGGCCGGGCGCTGGCATCGTCGTTGCATTCGGCATCGGCCGACTGGGGCGCCGAAGCGGCGACGGGCGGCTTGGCGGTTGCCTTCGGAGCGGGCTTGACCGCGCCGGCCGAGGCCATTGCAAAGGCCATCAAGGCAGCCAGCAGACAGGACAGACGCGAACGGGACATGGTCATGGGCAATGCGCAGGGCGCAAGGCCCCGATGGCATCACTAGACCATGGCAGGGATACAGGCGATCGAGGGAAAAGCGCCGCGCCAGCGGACGTTCTCCTAACGTTCTCTCAGTGCCTCGCGCGACTTCATCATCGGCCGCAGGAGATACGAGAGCACCGAGCGCTCTCCCGTGCGCACCTCGACGGTGGCCGTCATGCCCGGTAGCACGGGCAGCGGCTTGCCCTTGTACTCGAGATCGTCGTTGCGCTCGGTACCGATCACGACGCGGTAGTACGCGTTGACGCCGTTCTTGTCGGTATCGCCCAGCACATCGGGGCTGATGTACTCGATATGACCCTTGAGCCCGCCGATCACGTTGTAGTCGTAACCATTGAGCTTGATGATGGTGCTCTGGCCCAGCTGCATGAAGCCGATGTCTTTGGGCTTGATGCGGGCCTCGACCAGCACGCGCGGTCCCAGGGGCGTGACCTCCATGATGGCTGCGCCGCTGCCCACCACTCCGCCGACCGTGTTGATCTTGATCGTCTTGACCAGCCCGCGCACCGGCGACTTGAGCACCGTGCGCTGCATGGTGTCCTGGCGCACGATCATCTGCTCGTTGACCTGGGCCAGCTCGGTCTGCGCGCGCGAGAGTTCGGCGGTGGCGTCCTGGCGAAAGCGGCTCACGCGCTCATTGCGCACCGCCTGCATCTCGTTGACCTGGCGAGTCAGGCGCATCACCTCCACATCCGACATCAAGCCCTTGGCGGCCATGTTCTGCGAGAGGCGCAGTTCGCGCTGGATCAGCTCGATCGAGCGACCCGTGCTGGCCACGGATTCGTCCAGCGTGCGACGGCGGGTTTCGAAAACCTCGGTCTCGGAGGCGACCAGGGCCGCGTCCTTCTGGACTTCGGGCGGGAAGGACAGCGGCTTGCCCAGCGCTTCGGCGTTGAGCCGCGCCACCGCCGCCTTGAGCGCGAGCAGCTTGGCCTGGCCTTCGGCCTGGGAGGCTTCGGCGCGCGTGGGGTCGAGCTGCGCAAGGGGCTGACCGGCCTCGACCTCCTCACCCTCGTGCACGAGCACAGCCGAGAGGATGCCGCTCTCCAGGCTTGAGATGACCTGCTCAGCGCCGTCGGGAATGATGCGGCCGTCGGCCCGGGTAATCTCGTCCACATGGGCCAGCGAGGACCAAAGGATGGCCACCACCACCACGCCCATCAAAAGGTACAGCGCCCAGACGGCGCGCGGCAGCGGCTCGTCAATCAGCGCGGCATTGAGCCCGCCGACGAACAGCCCTTCCTCACGCGAGAGTTCTTTGCTGCCTGCGGCCATGACTGCTTAGACGGAAGGGGCTCGCTGAACCGGCTGGGCCGCCGGGTGCATGTGCACGGCGGCGTCTGCGGGCTGGGCCTGCGCGGGTCGTACGCCCGAGAGCGCTGCCAGCACCTGATCGCGCGGGCCGTCCATCACCATGCGGCCGGCGTCGACGACGATGATGCGGTTCACCAGCTCCAGCACGGCCGGGCGGTGGGTGACGACGACGAAGGTGCACTGCCCTGCCGCATCTCGCAGCTGGCGCAGGAAGGCCATCTCGGACTGCGCGTCCATGGAACTCGTCGGCTCGTCCATCAAGAGGATCTGCGGCTTGGCCACGAGCGCACGCGCAAGGGCCACGAGCTGGCGCTGGCCGCCTGAGAGCAGGCCGCCCATCTCGCCCACCGGCAGGTCCCAGCCCATGGGGTGGCCGCCGACGACGCGGTCCAAGCCCGTGAGCTTGGCCACGTCGACGAGGCGCTGGCTGTCGATGGGCCGGCCCATCACCACGTTGTCGCGCAGCGAGCCGTGGAACAGGCGCGGCTCCTGGGAAACGAATCCAATCTTGTGGCGGTATTCGGCCGGGTCGATCTGGCGCAGGTCGATTCCCTCGAGCTCCACCATGCCTTCGGTCGGCTGGTAGAGGCCGGCAAGCAAGCGCAGGATGGTGGACTTGCCACTGCCGATGCGGCCGAGCACGGCGATACGCTCCCCCTCGCCAATGCGCAGGGTCACGTTCTTCAGCACCTTGGGCCCGAGCGCGCCGGGCAGGCCTGCCATCACGCCGGGCTGGCCACCATGGCCGGGCATGCTCGGCAGCGGATAGGCAAAGCCCACGTCGTTCAGGGCCATGCGCCCGGTGACGGTGGCCAGGGGCACGTAGTTGCGGGTGGACTCGCGCTCTGTCGGCGCATTCATGATCCGGTTCAGCGAGTGCATCGCCGCGCGCGCGCCCTGGTAGCGCGTGGCCAGGCCGACGACGCTGGACAGCGGCATGGTGGCGCGCCCCGCGAACATCACGGCACCGAGCAGCGAGCCGGCCGAGATCTGTCCGTCCTGGATCAGGTAGACGCCCACGACCAGCATCACGAGGTTGATCAGCTGCTGCAGCGTCATCGCCAGGTTCATGCCCCAGCTCGAGTAGGTGCGCGAGCGCAGGCCGCTCTCGGCGGCGAGCGCGGTGCTGTGCTCGTAGCGGCGCAGGAAACGGCCCTGCGCGCCTGAGGTCTTCAGGTCTTCCAGCCCTTCGATGGCCTCGACCAGGGTGCCGTGCAGGTCGGCCATCTCGGCCATGTTCTCGCGCATAGCGCGGCGCAGCTGGCCCTGGATGGCCATACTGATGGCCAGGATGAGCGGGATGGCCAGCACCAGCACCCAGCCCAGCGGCCCGCCGACCACGAAGGTCATGGCTACGAAGATGACGATGAAGGGCACATCGGTCAGCGCCGACATGGTGGCTGAGGTGAAGAAGTCGCGCACGATCTCCACCTGCGACAGGTAGTGGGCATAACTGCCTGCCGAGGCGGGTTTGTGCTCCATGCGCACACCCAGGGTCTGCCGGAAGAGCTTGGCACCGACGATCAGGTCTACCTTTCGCCCGGCCAGGTCAATGAGGTGGGCGCGCAGCTGGCGCGAGAACAGGTCGAAGGCCAGGGCCAGGGCGGCGCCGATGGCCAGCGTCCACAGCGTGACCATGGCCTGGTGCGGGATGACCTTGTCGTAGATGACTGAGGTCACCAGGCCCGAGACCAGCATCAGCACGTTGGACAGCAGGGCCGCCATCATGGCCGAGCGGTAGTACGGGACAAAGCGCTTGAGTGTGCTCCACAGCCAATGCGCCTCGCCCGGCTGCAGCAGCGAGGCCTCATGCGGATTGCGGTTGGTGGCCTGGCTTTGCTGGACCTGGGTCACCACCATCACGAAGCCGGTGTACTCGGGCTCCAACTCCGCCACGGAGGCGGTGCACGCAGCGGCCTCGGGGCCGGGGAAGACGACCTGGTACTGACCCGTGGAGCCGTCATCGTCCAGGCGCTTGACCAGAACGCAAGCGTCGCCGCCCTTGAGCAGCAGCACGGCCGGCAGCAGCAGCGGGTTGATCTCGTCGATGCCCTTGCGCAGGATGCCCGCGTTGTAGCCCGCCTCTCGCATGATGCGCATCGCCTGGTCCGGCGCGATGGCGCCCTCCACCGGCGCGCCGGCACGCAGCGACTCGGGAGAGCGCGCCGCGCCGTGGTGGCGGGTCAGCCAGGAGAGTGCCTGCAGCAAGGGGTCGCCGGCGGGCTGGTCCGCCATTCCCTGCATGGGGTCCGGCGGTGCCGCGGGATCGGCCAGGCGCAGGCCTTTCGCGGCGGCCGCGGGGCGGCTACCGTCGAAGAAATTGTCTCTGCGCTGCGTGGACATAACTTGTTACTTCAGCGTGATCCCAAGTCTACTTCGCTTCGCGCGCGCGTTGTTCGAGCGCCATGCGCTCGAAATGCGCCTCGATGTCGCGCACCGTAGCCGGGATGTCAAAAAGCCGGGAGCCGCGGCCATGCTCGCGCAGGTAGCGCTTGTAGGACCAGGCGCGAGCCGGGTTCTGGCCAATTTGCACTGCCTTCTTCTCGTACTCCTCCAGGCTGAAGGTGATGAGGTCGGGCAGGCCCACCGCCGTCAGCAGGCTGCCGGCCATGCGGGAGATGTAGCTGCGCCCCGAGTACGTCAGGATGGGCGTGCCCATCCAGAGGCAGTCGTTCGCGGTTGTGCCGGCGTTGTAGGGGAAGGTATCGAGCACCAAGTCGGCCAGCTGGAAGCGGGCCAGGTAGTCGGCCGGATGCACACGCGGCGCGAAGATCAGCCGCTCTTTGCTCACGCCGTGCTCTCCGGCCACGCGCTCCATATTGGCGCGGGACCATTCGTTGTCGGCCAGCAGCCAAAGAACGCTGCCTTCCACCTGGGCCACGATGCGCATCCAGGCGCGGAACATGTCTTCGCGGAACTTGTGGTTGTTGTTGAAGCTGCAAAAGACGAAGACGTCTTCGGGCAGTCCGTACTGCTCGCGAGTGGGAGTGGCGCCCACCGGGCGCTGGCGATCGCTGACTTGGTAGGTGTGCTGCAGGTAGATGGGCTTCTCAGTGCAGTACGGCAGGTATTCCGGGGTCATCACGAAGCGGTCCGCCAAGATCCAGTCCACGCCCGGAAGGGCTGAGGTGGCCGGCAAACCGAGGTACGCGACCTGAATGGGCGCCGGACGCATGCAAAGGATATTGGGCCGGGCGCCGTTGGTCAGGCCCTGCAGGTCGACAAGCACGTCGATGCCGGCATCGGCGATGGCCTGCGCGGCCTGCTCATCGGTCTTGTCGCTCAGGCGCACATGGTGGTCCATGCTGGCGAGGATGCGCGCGCGCAGCGGCGTGCCGTCCTCGCGGCTCCATTCAAAGGCGTGAATCTCGAAGCGCGACTTGTCGTGCAGCTCGAACATCTCGGCCGTCAGCAGGCCGACCGCATGCATGCAAAGATCGCCCGACAGATAGCCGATCCGGATCTTGCCCTCGCGCCGCTGCTTGGCCTGGGCGTAGAGGCGTGCATCGCTCTTCTTGACCTTCTCGTACACGAAGCGCTGCGAGGACATCAGCTGCAGGGCCGGATCGTCGCTGGCACTGAGCATGGACAGCAAGGAGGTGGCAACCAGCAGTTTGTTGTGCGTGACCTCACCCACGGGCTGGTAGACCGGCCAGTCGCACTGCTTCTGGCGGATGTGCACATAGTGCTGCATCACGTCGGGCTGCTCGGCCTTGAGCGTGAGGCTGAGCTTCATCAGCTCCTGCGACTCCCCGTAGCGTTTGAGCACCTCGAGCAGGCGGGCCGAGTTGTTGACGGCGTGCAGACGCAGGTCCAGCGCGTCAGACGTGTGGGTGGCGGGGTTGTCCATCACCTCCCGCCATTCCTGGAGCGCCTCTTCGGTCTTGCCGAGCTGCTCCAACTGGTGGCCGAGGTTGAGCTTGGCCTGGGTGAAACCGGGCAGCAGGGAAATCGCCACGCGGTAAGCCGCCTCGGCCTCCGTGTGCTTCTTGAGCGAGCCCAGCAGCGTGCCCCAATTGAACAGGGCTACATGCCGGAAGGGCGAGGCGGGCGTGCCGACGATCCAGTTCTGGTAAAGCAGCGCCGCAGCCTCGGGCATGCCGAGGCTTTGCAGGGTATTGGCCCGCTCGATGACGAGCTCCAGCGCCATGGTGCCCGAACGCGCGGCTGCGAGCAGCGCTTCAAGCTGCTGGAGGGCGGTGTTGGACATGTTTTGGGCAGGGCTGGAAAGATCCATGGCGGGGCACACCACGGTCGGGCGTGGCGTCGAGACGCGAAGTTTGCGATCGGATATTAGGGGTCACACCCGGACCGGCAGGGACCGATATACGGCCGAATTGAACCGTATTTCCTGGTGCATCGGTGCCGGGGCGCTGATCTTGAGGGGTCAAAGGCCAAGCTGGAGGCCCAAAACGGGCTAATTCCACGCTTCAGCGCAGGGAGCGGCCGCCCAGAATGCAACGCAAACCCACAACGGCCCATGCTGAACAGCCTGCGTTCCCGCTGGAATTTCTCTCGCCTCGGCAGCCGGTCGGCCGCCTCCCAGAGTACCGGCACCCAGCCCCCGACGCGCTCCGGCAGCCTGCGCCGCACCACGACCGTGCTCGCAGAAACCCTCCCGGCCGCCCGCGCCGCCTTCGAACAAGCTCTGGCCGACCTCGAAGGTGAAGGCCTCAGCGCCCAACGCGGCGCGATCCGCCGCGCCTGCTCACTGCACGACCTGTGGCACCTGCGCACGGGCCTTTACAACGAGATCGCGCGTCAACTCTCGCAGCGCGAGGCCGAGCAGCGCCTCGCGACGCTGCAGGGCTTTTTCGTCATCGTTCAGGGCGCGCCCAGGTAGTCCTGCTTGCCCAGGTTCACACCGGCATGGCGCAGCAGCGCATAGGTCGTTGTCACGTGGAAGTAGAAGTTCGGCGTGGCGAAGTGCTTCAGGTATGTCTCACCCTTGAACTTGAAGGGGTCACCCTGGCGTCGCGGTATGACGATCTCGCGCTCCTCGCTGCCGTCGATGGCATCGGCCGGCACCGACTTCACGTAATCCAGCGTCTTCTGGATGCGGGCAATCAGATCGTCAAAGCTGGCCTCGTTGTCCTCCCAACTCGGCGCGGTCTGGCCGGCGAGGCGGGCCACGCAACCCTTGGCGGCATCGCTGGCGATCTGGATCTGACGGATGAAGGGCAGCATGTCGGGCGCCAGGCGCATGCTCAAATAGTTCGCGGTGTCGAATTTCTTCGCTTCGGCATGGGCCTTGGCGGCTTCCATCCACTTGAGCATGTTGCCCAGCATCTTGGCGAACACTGGCGCGCTGGCGCTGTACATCGAAATCGTCATGGTATGTCTCCGGTTGAAACGAGACGCGAATCCTAGCGATTTGCCCAAGCCTTTGCTGGCGTGGGTGGATGCACAATCCGTCGCCAAGCCATGAACATCATCATCCTCGACGACTATCAGGACGCCGTGCGCAAATTGCGCTGCGCCGCGAAGCTGGAGCACCTCAATGCCAAGGTGTTCACCAACACGGTCAAGGGCATCGGCCAACTCTCGGTCCGATTGCGTGACGCCGAGGTGATCGTCGCGATCCGCGAGCGCACTCAGTTCACGCGCCAACTGCTCGAGAAGCTGCCGCGCCTGAAGCTGATCGCGCAGACGGGCAAGGTCGGCAGCCACATCGACTTGGACGCCTGCACGCGGCTGGGCATTGCCGTAGCGGAGGGCGTGGGGTCGCCGGTGGCACCGGCTGAGCTGACCTGGGCGCTGATCATGGCCGCCATGCGCCGCCTGCCGCAATACATCGGCAACCTCAAGCACGGAGCCTGGCAGCAGGCAGGGCTCAAGGCCGGCTCCATGCCGCCGAATTTCGGCCTGGGCCTGGTACTCAAGGGCAAGACGCTGGGCCTGTGGGGCTACGGCCGCATCGGCCAACTCGTGGCGGGCTATGGCCGCGCCTTCGGCATGGAGGTGATCGTCTGGGGCAGCGAGGCCTCGCGCCTCAAGGCCGAGGCCGACGGTCACCGGGCCGCGGCGAGCCGCGAAGCCCTGTTCGAGAGCAGCGACGTGTTGAGCCTGCACCTGCGCCTGGCGGACACCACACGAGGCATCGTCAGGGCGGACGATCTCGCGCTGATGAAGCCCACGGCCCTGATCGTGAACACCTCGAGGGCCGAACTGGTCGAGGACGGCGCCCTGGTCACGGCCCTGAACCGTTGCCGGCCTGGCATGGCCGCGGTGGACGTGTTCGAGACCGAGCCCATCCTCCAGGGTCATCAGCTGCTGCGCCTGGAGAACGCCGTGTGCACGCCGCACATCGGCTACGTGGAGCAGGACAGCTACGAGATGTATTTCTCCGCGGCCTTCGACAACGTGCTGAACTTCATCAAGGGCGAGCCCAGCCACATCGTCAATCCGGACGCGCTGAAGGTGATCCGGTGAGCGGCGATGGGGCGCACATGAAGGTGCCCCGCTCGAACTGGCATCTCTTCAAGGTCTTCACGCGCTTGGCCCTGCAGGGCTTCGGCGGCGTTCTGGCGGTGTCGCGCCATGTGCTGGTGGACGAGGAAGGCTGGCTCGATGCCGAGGAGTTCGTCGAGCAGCTCGCCATCGCCCAGGTCATGCCCGGGCCCAATGTGGTCAACCTCTCGCTGATGATCGGACAACGCTTCTTCGGCTTGCGCGGTGCGCTGAGCGCCCTGGCCGGCATGATGGTCGTGCCGGCCCTGCTGGTGCTCGGCCTGGCCATCGTCTACGGTCACTTGGCCACCCACCCGGTGGTGGTAAATGCCGTGCGCGGCATGGGCGCCGTGTCGGCGGGTCTGGTCACGAGCACGGGGCTCAAGATGGTCCCCACGCTTTCCAAGAACCCGATGGGACGCAGCGCGGCCCTGGCCCTGGCCGTTGGCGCAGCGCTGGCCATGCTGTGGCTGCACGTGCCGCTCCTGCTCGTGGTGCTTCTGATCGGCGGCTTGGGCTGGTGGCTGGCGCTGAGGGGAACACAGTGAGCGGCGCGGATCTGCTGACCCTGTTCGGGCATTTCCTCTCGCTCTCGCTGGTGACTGTGGGCGGCGCCATCGCCACCGCCCCGGGCATGCACCGTTTCCTCGTCGACCAGGAGGGCTGGCTGACTGACACCCAGTTCACCGCCTCCATCGCCCTGGCCCAGGCCGCGCCGGGCCCCAACATCCTCTTCGTGACGCTGCTCGGCTGGAACGTGGCCGGACCGCTGGGCGCGCTGGCAACCACCGTCGGCATCATGGGCCCATCGACCGCGCTGGTGTTGCTGACCAACCGCTGGGTCCACGACAACCGCGAGCGGCGTGGCGTGCGTAGCTTCAAGACCGGTCTCGCCCCGCTGACCGTGGGTCTGACCTTCGCCACGGGCGCCATCCTGACCCTGCCTTTCGTGCGCGGCCATGAGGGCGCGGGCATCACGGGAGGCGCGGTCGCGGTCGTCGCCCTGACCATCGCGGCGGACCAGAAGCTGAAGATCTCGCCGGTCTGGCTGGTACTGGCAGGCGGCATCGTGGGTGCCTTGGGCTGGGTCTAGAAGACCACGCGCACCCGCAAGCCCCGCGCACCGTCCGGCCGATCCTCCAGCGACACCTGCGCGCCAAAAGCCCGGGCGGCCTCGCGCACGATGGCCAGGCCCAGGCCCGTGCCTTGGGTGCCAGTTGCGGCGCGATAGAAGCGCTCGAAGACCAGCTCGCGCAGCTCAGGAGCGATGCCCGGCCCACTGTCATCCACGGTCAGCTCAACGTGCTCCGCGGCCGAGGCTACGCCCAGGGTCACCTGCCCGCCCTCCTGCGTGTAGCGCAGTGCGTTGTCCAGCAAGTTGGCGATCAGCGCGTCAAGCAGGGCCGGTTGCGCCTGCACGGTCAGCGGCTCGGGCGGCGCCTCCAGGCCCAGGTCGATGCGGCGCTTGTCGGCCAGGGCCGAGAGCTGCTCGATCACCTTGAGGGCGGCCGCTGCGAGATCCACCGGCTCCAGCGCGCTCGCCGCATCGCGCTGCTCGGCCTGCGCCAACAGCAAGAGCTTGTTGGTCACATCCACGAGGCGACGGTTGCTAGCTTGCATCTCCTGCCACATGGCGTCCATGTCGGCGCGGCGGTTGTGCCAGTCCTCGTCCTTGCGGTGGGCGCGGGTGTAGCGGGCGAACTCGATCTGGCTAGCCTGCAGGGCCAGTGGCGTACGCAGCTGGTGGGCGGCGTCGGCGATGAAGCGGCGCTGGGCCTCCGAGTGCTCGCGCAGCTGCTCGGTGAAGGCGTTGAGCGTGTCAGCCACGGGGCGCAGCTCGCGGTGCAGGTCGCCAGCGTCCACCTGCAGGTCCAGGTGCAGCGGATCCTTGCCGCGCAGCTGGCGCGACAGCCGCATCAGCGGACGCAGCTCGAGCGTCAGCGCCCCGGTCGCCAGCAGGGCTGCGAGCAGCAGCGCCACAAGCAAGTATGTGACGCTGGGCCACCAGAGCTTGAGGCGCATGGCATCGCGGCTGCGCATGGTCTTGCCGACGGCGATGTCCACCATCTGCGCGCTGCCGAGCTCGTACATCGAGCGCTGGGTGAAGACCACGCGCAAGCGTTGGCCCTGGAACTCGGCATCGAACCATTGGGGCCGCCCGTCCAGCGTCTTGTGCGGCGGCCGCGGAAAGTGCGCCGTGCCGGCCAGCAGGCGCCCGTCGGCACTGTTGACGCTGAGAAAGACCTGGTCACGCTCGGGCGAGGCGAACAGGCTCAGGGCGGAGGGCGGCACGCTGGCCGCGATGTTGTCGCCCTCCCAGATCAGGCGGTCAGAGAGCACCTGGGCCGAGGACAGCAGGTCATGATCCTGGACGTAATCGGCCACGTCGGTGGCGTTTCGCCAGCTGAAGAATGCACAGACGCCGACGAAGAGCGACATCGGCAGCAGCAGCCAGATGAGCAGCCGCAGGCGCAGGCTAGGCTTCTTCACGCGTCCTCAAGATATAGCCGACACCGCGCAAGGTGATGATGGTCGCTTGGCTCGCCTCAAGCTTCTTGCGCAGCCGGTGCACGTACAGGTCCACCGCGTCGGCGCTGGCCTCCTCGTCCAGACTGAAGATGGCGTTTTGCAGGGTGGATTTGGAGACGGCCTGGCCGGTCTTGAGCATCAAGACTTCGAGCAGGGAACGCTCGCGCGGCGGCAAGGACAGCTCGGCGTTGCGCAAGGCGAACTGACGGGTGCGCAAGTCGTAGCCGAGGTCTCCGCACAGCAAGGTGTTGGTCTTGCCCGGCATCTGCCGCCGGACCATGGCCTGGATGCGCGCGACGAGTTCGCGGATCTCCACGGGCTTGACGAGGTAATCGTCGGCGCCAATCTCCAGGCATTGCACCTTCTGGTCCAGCGAGGCACTGGCCGTGAGCACGAGCACCGGCACAGCGTCACCTCGCTCGCGCAGCCGGCGCAGCACGCCCTTGCCGCTCAGGGCACCTGGCAGGTTCAGGTCAAGCAGCACCACGTCGTAGGCGTGACCGTGCAGCAGCGTGTCAGCCGACTCGCCGTCGGCCACCGGGTCGACGACGAAATCTTGCTCGCGCAGCAGCTGGGCCAACCAGCGCGAGAGCTCGGGACTGTCTTCGATCAGAAGGACTTTCATAGGGATAACCAGTAGGATTTGCGGACAATGGTGAAAGCTGTTCGAAAGACCGTCCTTCTTATGCTCACCGAGCCTACAACATAAATATATGGAGACTGCCATGCGCTTCCCCACTCGTACCCTGCTCGCCACCGCCCTGGTGCTGGCTGGCGCCACCACCCAGGCCGCTGAACCGATCACGATCATGGTCGGCGGCATCAACAAGATCATCTACCTGCCGGCCAAGCTGACCGAGGCACTGGGCTACTTCAAGGACGAAGGACTCACGGTGGAGCTGCAATCGCAGCCGGCCGGCGTCGATGCCGAGAATCAGCTGATCGCCGGTGCCGTGCAGGGCGTGGTGGGGTTCTACGACCACACGATCGACCTGCAGAGCAAGGGCAAGGAGATCGAGGCCATCACGGTGTTCTGCAAGGTGCCCGGCGAGGCCGAGGTCGTCTCGAACAAGGCCGCGGCCGACGGCTTCAAAAGCATGGCCGATGCCAAGGGCAAGAACATGACGTTGGGCGTGACGGGTCTGGGCTCGTCGACCGACTTCTTGACCCGCTATCTCGCCGAGCGCAGCGGCGTGGCCAGCAAGGACTACTCGCTGCTGCCCGTGGGAGCCGGCAACACCTTCATCGCCGCCATGAAGCAAGATCGCATCCAGGCCGGCATGACGACGGAGCCGACGATCTCCGAAGTGCTCAAGAGCGGTGACGGCAAGGTCATGATTGACCTTCGCAACGAGAAGGACACGATCGCCGCCCTGGGCGGCATCTACCCGGCTGCCAGCCTGTACGTGCAGAACGCCTGGGCCGAATCGCACAAGATCGAGGCCGGCAAGCTGGCCCGTGCCTTCGCCCGCACGATGAAGTGGATCAGCACGCACACCGCCGCTGAAATCGCCGAGAAGATGCCCAAGGACTACTACGGCAACGACAAGGCGCTCTACGTGTCGGCGCTGCAGGCTTCGCTGCCCATGTACACGAGCGACGGCCGCATGCCTGCAGGCGGCCCAGAGTCGGTGCTCAAGGTGCTGACGGCGACCAAGCCGCTGATCAAGGGCAAGAACATCGACCTCGCCAAGACTTACACAAACGCCTTCGTCCCGGCAGACATCAAGTAAGCCGCCCGAAGTGATTCGCCGACAAGGAATCTCAATGAGTGAATCCGCCATCGAGTTCAAGGACGTGTCCTTGCGCTTCATCTCCCAGGACGGGCAGGCGACCGTCGCCCTGCGCAACTTCAACATGAGTGTGGCCAAGGGCGAGTTCATCGCCATCGTCGGCCCCACGGGCTGCGGCAAGAGCACGACGCTGAACATGATCACCGGCCTGCTCAAGCCCACCGTGGGCGAGGTCTCCATCATGGGCCAGAAAGTCTCCGGCATCGACCCGCGCATCGGCTTCGTCTTCCAAGCCGATGCCGTCTTCCCCTGGCGCAACGTGCTGGACAACGTGGCCGCCGGCCCGATGTTCCGCGGCATGGACAAGAAGGAGGCGCGCGAGCTGGCCCAGGGCTGGATCGCGCGCGTGGGCCTGGGCAAGTTCGGCAAGCACTACCCGCACCAACTCTCGGGCGGCATGAGAAAGCGCGTGGCCCTGGCCCAGACCTTCATCAACAAACCCGAAATCCTGCTGATGGACGAGCCCTTCTCGGCCCTGGACATGCAGACGCGCACCCTGATGCAGGACGAGCTCCTGCAGCTGTGGTCCGAGAGCGGCGGCTCGGTGGTTTTCGTAACACACGACATCGAGGAGGCCATCGCCCTGGCAGACCGCGTCTTCGTGCTCTCTGCCCGACCGGCCCGGCTCAAGCAGGTCTACGAGATCGACCTGCCACGCCCGCGCGTGATGGCCGAGGTGCGCTATGACCCGCGCTTCATCGAGCTCTCCAAGCACATCTGGAACGACCTGCGCGACGAAGCCGTCCTGCAATGAAGGAGCAAAACATGACTGACATGGCATTGCCCGCCGCGCTCAGCGACGAAAACCTGGCGCGCGAATCGGAGATTGCACATGCGCACATCCGTCGCCGCCGCTGGATGATCATCAGCCTGCGCTTCGCGGTGCTGATCGTGGCCCTGATCCTGTGGGAGGTGGCGGCACGCAAGAAGTGGATCGACCCCTTCTTCTACGCCCAGCCCTCCGCGATCTGGGACCAGCTCGTCGATTGGACGCAGAACGGCACCTCCCAAGGTTCACTGTGGCGGCAGGTGCAAGTGACGCTGGAAGAGACCGTGATCGGCTTCCTCATCGGCGCTGTGGCCGGCGTGTTCTGCGGCATCGTGCTGGGCCGCAACAAGCTGCTGTCCGACATCTTCAGCCTCTACATCCAGATCGCCAACTCGATTCCCCGCGTGGTGCTCGGCTCCATCTTCGTGATCGCGCTGGGCCTGGGCATGGCCTCCAAGGTGGCGCTGGCCGTGGTCATGGTGTTCTTCGTCGTCTTCAACAACGCCTTCCAGGGCGTTCGCGAGGCCGACAAGTACCTGATCGCCAACGCGCAGATCCTCGGTGCGTCGCCGCGCCAGTTGACCACGGCTGTCGTCATCCCGTCGGCGATGTCGTGGATCCTGGCCAGCCTGCACGTGAGTTTCGGCTTCGCGCTGGTGGGTGCAGTGGTGGGCGAGTTCCTCGGCGCCAAGGAAGGCATCGGCCTGCTGATCTCCACGGCCCAAGGCGCGTTCAACGCCGCCGGCGTGTTCGCCGCAATGATCGTGCTGGCCGTCGTTGCGCTGGCCGCCGACTTCTTGCTCACGCGCCTTGAGAAGCGCATGCTCAAGTGGCGCCCGGCAGCCTTCTAAAATTCCGGCTCTGAGAAGGCGCCGTCGCCGACCTCGATCGGGGGCAGCGGCGGCGCCACTGGCGGGCCCATCACGCGATTGCGGCCCGCATGTTTGGCACGGTAGAGCCACTGGTCGGCATCAGCCACCAGCGCATCCAGGTTCGGATGACCGCGCAGATCGGCCAGGCCGAAACTGGCCGTGACCTTCACGGTGCCGCGCTTGGTCAGCACCTCGCAACTTTCCACCGCACTGCGCAGGCGCTCGGCCAGCACGCCGGCCTGCTCGAGGGTCGTCTCGGGCAGCAGCAGCAAGAATTCCTCACCGCCCCAGCGTGCGATCACGTCGCTGGTGCGGCAGGTGCTGGAAAGCAAGCCGGCCACGGCCTTGAGCACCTCGTCACCGGCCGCGTGACCATGTTCGTCGTTCGTCTTCTTGAAGTGATCTAGGTCGACCATGGCCGCCGTCAGCGGCCGGGTGCGGCGGGCCGCGGTGTTCCAAACCGCCTGGGCTCGATCGAAGAAGGCGCGTCGGTTCAGCAGGCCCGTCAGCGTGTCGGTGCCGGCCAGCATTTCGGCCTGTTGGCGCGCCTCCTCAAAGCTGCGGATGTCCCGCGCCAGGGCCAGGGCCAGCAGCGTGGATTCGACCAGCACCCCGAGCTCGGCGCCATGGAAGGTGAGCACGTTCACGGGCAGCAGCCCCCAGCAGGCCAGCAAGGTGGCCAGGCCTCCGACGACGGCGAACAGCGCCGCAGCCGTGAAGAAGCCGGCGGCCGCGTTGCGGCGCCGCTGCGCACCAATGCCCAGCGCGACCATGCTCACCGCATAGACGGCGATGAAGACGAAGCTCAGGATGTCGGCCGCCAGTTGCAGATCCAGCGCCACGAAGATGGCCATCGCGGCCAAGCTCGCACATGAAGCCATGAGCGCGATGCGCCATTGCAAGGGTTCTGCCGCCCGCAAGCCCAGGAACCGCGACGCAAAGGCCAGACCACTGATACCCCAGGCCAGCATGCAGACCAGCATGGCATAACGCTGGAAATAGGCGGACTCACTCCACCAGAGCGCGTAGCCATGGCCGGTGTAGGCCAGATTCAGGGCGATGAAGCAGCCCAGATGGGCGGCGTAGAGCAGATAGCTGCCCTTGCGCAGGCCGAAGAAAACGATGAGGTTGTAGGCGATCAGCGCGATCAGGTAGCCGTACAGGATGCCGTACGCATAGTGCAGCTCGCGGTCCACGTTGGGCGCTGACCGGGCCAGCTCCAGGCGCAGCGGCAACACCATCGGGTCGTTGGACTCCACGCGGATGAAGACCTCGCTGATCTCCGGCGGCACGCGCAAGGGGAAGGTGAAGCCCAGCCCCGGTACCACGACCGAGGCACCGTCCTCGGCACCGGCCTCGTCACCGCTCTCCCAGCTGTCCAGCCGCGTGTCGGCCTGCACGTGATAGACCCGCACGTGATCGAGCCAGCTCATCCCGAACTCCAGCCGCATGTCCACGGATAGGTCCAGGGTGTTCTCGATCCGCAGATAGACCCAGACCGGTCGTGCGGCCGGCCCAAATGCCGCAACACTGCGCCCGTCGGGCTTGAAACCCCCTTGGGCCAGAGCCTCACGGGCCTGATCCAGGGTGAGCGGCTGGCCCGGCTGCTCCTTCAGATAGAGCAGGTGCCGCCCGAGCGGCCCGTCGGGCAGCCGGTTGGCACGCAGGGTGTCGGCCGGCACTGCCCGGCCAAGCAAGGCGAGCAGCAGAATCAGCGTGAATCGGATCAGGACTTTGAGGCTCATCGTGTCTCACTTGGCCCGGTATCGCGGGCCTCAGGCGTCTTTGGTCCCAAAGATCTTGTCGCCGGCATCACCGAGGCCGGGGATGATGTAGCCGTGTTCGTTCAGGTGGCTATCGATGGCAGCCGTCCAGCAGCGCACGTCGGGGTGGGCGGCGGTCAGGGCCTTCACGCCCTCGGGCGCTGCCACCAACACGAGCGCGCGGATGTCCTTGCAGCCTCGCTTCTTGAGCAGGTCGATCGTCGCAATCATGGAGCCGGCCGTGGCGAGCATCGGATCGACGATCAGGGCCGTGCGCTTGTCAAGCTGACCGACAAAGCGCTCGAAGTAGTGCACGGGTTGGAGCGTCTCGTGGTCGCGGGCGAGGCCCACGACGCTGACCTTGGCGTTGGGCATCATGTCGAGCACGCCGTCCAGCATGCCCAGGCCCGCGCGCAGAATGGGCACGACGGTGACCTTGCGGCCCGCGATCTGCTCGACCTCGGCGGGGCCGCTCCAGCATTCGATGGTGATCTTCTCGAGCGGGAAATCGGCCGTGGCCTCATAGGCCAGCAACCGCGCAACCTCGCCGGTCAGCTCGCGGAACTTCTTGGTCGAGATCTCGGCTTCACGCATGAGGCCGATCTTGTGCTTGACCAGGGGGTGGCGGACTTCGATGACGGCCATGATGGTTTGCGTGTAGGTAAATGATTATGTGTCCGCATGGTGGCGCTGACGCATGGCCTCGAAGAGACACACGCCCGCTGCGACGGAGACGTTAAGGCTTTCCACGGCGCCCTGCATGGGGATGCTGACGAGTTCGTCGCAGGTCTTGCCGGTCAGCTGTCGCATGCCCGCCCCCTCGGCGCCGAGCACGAGGGCGACGGGGCGGTTCAGGTCAACGTCGTAGATGGAACGCTCGGCGCGATCCGAAGTACCGACGACCCAGATGTCGCGCTCCTTGAGTTCGTTCAGCGTGCGCGCCAGGTTGGTGACCATCAGGTAGGGAACGGTCTCGGCCGCGCCGCTGGCCACCTTGGCCACCGTTGCGTTCAGGCCCACGGCGTGGTCCTTGGGCGCCACCACAGCGTGCGCGCCGGCTCCATCGGCCACGCGCAGGCAGGCGCCGAGATTGTGTGGATCGGTCACACCGTCGAGGATCAGCAGCAGCGGCATGCTGCCCGCAGCCTCCACGCCTTCAAGGACTTCGTCCAGCGAGTGCGACATCGCGACCGGTTGGACGCGCGCCACCACGCCCTGGTGGCGCGGGTTGCCGGCCAGCTTGCCCAGACGCTCGTCGTCGCTCTCCACGATCTTGGCCCCGGCCTCGCGGGCACGCTCCTGCAGGGCGCGCATGCGCTGGTCGCGCCGCGTGCCGTCCACATGGATTTCGGTGATGGATCTTGGGTGCGTCTTGAGGCGCACCGTCACGGCGTGGAAGCCGAAAAGGATCTTGTTGCTGCTCATGCGCGCATCGTAAGGGTTAGCAAGCTCAAGATGGCGATGAGAACGGGCTGATGCAGCATGTAGTAGCTGAGCGACCACCGGCCCAGGAAGGCCAGCGGCAAGGCGGGAGAAGGCAGCTCGCCGGCGAGAAGAGTCGGCCGCCAGCGTCCAAGACCGTAGCCCCAAAGCATGAGGCCGAACCAGGGCATCACCGGCACGTAGTCCTCGGTCTGCGGCTTATGGGTCACCAGGCCCACCCAGTCCGTCCAGCGGCTGTCGAACAGCGGGTGCTGAAGGAAATGCGGCGCCGCGACCAAGGCCAGGCCCAGCAGCAGGCAGACCCGCGGCGCAGGCTTGAGCAGGCGCAGCAGCAGCAGCATGACCGCCATACCGTGCAGCACGCCGAAGCTGATGAAGCTCTGCGGAAACATCCACAGCGAACCGGCCGTGACGAGCAGCGCGCACACCACGATCTGTCCCCAGCGCCGCCAAAAGCGCGGCCAGGCCGGCTCGCCCAGGGCCTGCGAGAGGCCAGCGCAGAGCAGAAACATGCTGACGATGCAACTCCGTTGCGTGGTCCAGAACGGGTCGCGATAGAAATCGGCGTCGAGCAGGTGGAACTGGTGCAGGTCGAAAAAGAAGTGGAAGCCCGTCATCCAGAGCATGGCTGCGCCGCGCAAGGCGTCGAGCCTGGGCTGCCGGAGGGGGATGGCAACAGCGGGATTCATCGGCCCGCAGTCTAAGGGCTCCCTGACGCGCTCCTTAAGCGGCCACCACCGGAACGGCCACTGCCTTGCCGGAGGCGATGCGCTCCTTCCACTCGGCCGGGCCGGTGACGTGGGCGCTGGTGCCGCCGGAATCGACCGCCACGGTCACGGGCATGTCTACGACGTCAAATTCGTAGATGGCCTCCATGCCCAGGTCGGCAAAGCCCACGACCTTGGCCTGCTTGATCGCCTTGCTGACCAGGTAGGCGGCGCCGCCGACGGCCATCAGGTAGGCGCTCTTGTTGTCCTTGATCGCCTCGATGGCGACCGGGCCGCGCTCGCTCTTGCCGATCATGGAGATCAGACCGGTCTGCTCGAGCATCATGCGAGTGAACTTGTCCATGCGCGTGGCCGTTGTCGGGCCGGCCGGTCCCACGACCTCGTCACGCACCGGATCGACCGGGCCCACGTAATAGATGACGCGGTTCGTGAAATCCACAGGCAGCTTCTCGCCCTTGGCCAGCATGTCGGCGATGCGCTTGTGGGCGGCATCGCGACCCGTGAGCATCTTGCCGTTGAGCAGCAGGGTGTCACCCGGCTTCCAACTGGCCACGTCCTGCTTGGTCAGCGTGTTCAGATCGACGCGGCGGCTCTTGTTGTAGTCGGGCGCCCAGGTCACGTCGGGCCACAGGTCCAGGCTCGGCGCCTCTATGAAGGAGGGGCCCGAGCCGTCCAGCACGAAGTGGGCATGGCGCGTGGCGGCACAGTTCGGAATCATGGCCACAGGCTTGCTGGCCGCGTGTGTCGGGAAGGTCTTGATCTTGACGTCCAGCACTGTGGTCAGGCCGCCCAGCCCCTGCGCGCCGATGCCCAGGGCGTTGACCTTCTCGTAGAGCTCGATGCGCAGCTCCTCGAGCTTGTTCTGCGGGCCGCGCTGAAGCAGCTCGTACATGTCGATATCGTCCATCAGGGACTCCTTGGCCAGCAGCATGGCCTTCTCGGCCGTGCCGCCGACGCCGATGCCCAGCATGCCCGGCGGGCACCAGCCCGCGCCCATCTGCGGTACGGTCTTGAGTACCCAGTCCACGAGATCGTCGCTGGGGTTCATCATCACGAACTTGCTCTTGTTCTCGCTGCCGCCGCCCTTGGCTGCGACCATCACGTCCACCGTGTTGCCGGGCACGAGGCTCATGCTGATCACGGCCGGGGTGTTGTCCTTGGTGTTCTTGCGGGCAAAGATCGGGTCGTCGAGCACCGAGGCCCGCAGCTTGTTGTCCTCGAAGTTGTAGGCGCGACGCACGCCTTCATTCACGGCGTCCTCGAGCGAGCCGGGGAAGCCCTCGAAACGCACGTCCATGCCGATCTTGAGGAAGACGTTGGCAATGCCGGTGTCCTGGCAAATCGGCCGATGACCCGTGGCGCTCATGCGCGAGTTGGTCAGGATCTGCGCGATCGCGTCCTTGGCTGCCGCGCTCTGCTCGCGCTCGTAGGCGCGCGCGAGGTGGGCGATGTAGTCGGTCGGGTGGTAGTAGCTGATGAACTGGAAGGCGGCGGCGACGCTCTCGACGAGGTCGGTGTACTTGATCGTGGTGCTCATGGTTTTCCAGGGGCTCGATGGAGGGCAGTCGGGATTATCCCGCAGGCGGCAAGCCCCCCCGGCGTGCACACCGATAGGCAACCCCCGGTGTCGACTGACTCTGCAAATTGCGTGCGCAATGTTTCACAACCTGTTGGTCTATAAGGAAAACTTATCAAGTGACTCAATTGATGCCCATGTCAGTGACTGAGGTCTGTGGCGATTTCACAGAGCTACCTGGCCAGTCTGGCCTTGCCGGGCGCCGCTTTCTGCCGCCGCTTTCTGCCGCCTCTTTCAACCGCCGCGTGATCCAGCGGCTTGTCTCCCGAGTCGTCAATTTGGCGCTGACGGCCTCCGGCATTCCTTTTCGGCAGCGCGCCCTCGCCGCCGGGGCGGGCGCTGCGCATTCGCCGCCACAATGCCCTTCTTTGAGACTTGTGGAGACGTCTCCTTGAAGAGCGCCCTGCGCAGTTTTCTCGCCAGCGAATCGGCCGGCGGCGTGGCCTTGGGCTTGGCGGCACTGCTCGCCTTGCTCGTCAGCAATTCGTCCTGGTCCAGTGCCTACGAGGCTTTCGTGCGCATGCCGGGCGAGTTGCGCATCGGATCAGCGCTGGCGTTGTCCAAGCCTTTGATCGTCTGGGTCAACGATCTCTGGATGGCCTTGTTCTTCTTCCTCGTCGGCCTGGAGATCAAGCGCGAACTGCTGGCCGGAGAGCTCTCAACGCGTGCCCAGGCGCTGCTTCCCGCCGCTGCAGCCCTGGGCGGCATGGTCGTGCCGGCCCTGATCTACGCGGCCTTGAACCACTCGGACGCCATCGCGCTGCGCGGCTGGGCGATCCCGAGCGCCACCGACATCGCCTTCTCGCTCGGCGTGCTGATGTTGCTGGGCTCGCGTGTCCCGGTCTCGCTCAAGATCTTCCTCACTGCGGTGGCCATCTTCGACGATCTGGGCGCCATCGTCGTGATCGCCGTCTTTTATACCGAGGACCTGTCGCTCGAAATGCTAGCCCTTGCCCTGTGCGCGGTGGCTTTCCTCGCTGCGCTGAACAAGGCCCGCGTGATGCGAGTGGACGTCTATATGGCCGTGGGCCTTGTCATGTGGCTGGGCCTGCTGAAGTCCGGCGTGCACGCCACCCTGGCGGGGGTGACAACGGCCCTGTTCATCCCCATGCGGGACACGCGCCAGGGCCACGAGGGCCGCTCGCCGCTGATGGCGCTCGAGCACGGCCTGCATCCCTGGGTGGTCTTCGGCGTGCTGCCCGTGTTTGCGTTCACGAACGCAGGCGTCGCGCTGGCTGGGATCACCCCCTCGGACCTGCTGGCACCTCTGCCGCTGGGGATCGCCCTGGGTCTGCTGATGGGCAAGACGATTGGCGTGTTCGGCTCCAGCTGGCTGCTGATCCGCCTGGGCCTGGCACGCCGGCCCAGTGGTGCGAACTGGGGGCAGTTCCTGGGCGTGTGCGTGCTTTGCGGCATCGGCTTCACGATGAGTCTCTTCATCGGCGGTCTGGCCTTCGAAGGCCAGCCGCAGCTGATCGAGACCGAGCTCAAGCTGGGCGTGATCGGCGGCTCCCTGCTTTCGGGCGTGATCGGCGCGCTGATCCTGCGGCGCGCGCAGCCCCGCTGAGCCGCACCAACGCCTTCAACGGAAGTGCCCCTTGAACGCGGGGGCCCCGGCGGACGTCCCTCTTTTCAGACGATTCGGGCAGCGCCCTTTCCGCTAGTCTGGGGCCATCTGCATCAGGAGTCGCAAGATGAAACCAGCCCACTACGTCCTCGCCTGCGCCGCTCTGGCAGGCCTCCAGGCAGCCAGCGCCGCCCCGATCTACAGCGTCCAATGGAGTGACCCCATCGGCGACGGCTCGACGGTCGGTGATGTGGTCTCCGTACAGCTGATCTTCGATGCCCAAGGCTTCTGGACCGCCAGCTGGCTGGCCGGCGCTCAAGGGTTCACCGGCAATGCCAAGTTCAACCTGAATCTGTTCGACACTGCGCTCGGCAATCTGGCCAGCGCCAACGCACCGCAGCTGTCGCTCGACGCGAGCCACAATTTCGGCGCCGGCAGCGCTGCCGAGTTCATCTACAGCGGCCAGGCCGCCTACCTGGGTCAGTGGCATGTCGGCGATGTGGTGAGCACCGGCAACACGAGCAACTTCATCTCCGGGATCGTGGACCTTAACAACACGACCAGCCGCGACAACATGGTGACCGAGGCCACCATCCAGAGCATCCCGGAGCCCAACTCGTTGGCCCTGGCGGGATTGGGCCTTGGCCTGGCCGGCCTGCTCGGCGCAATCGGCCGCCGGCGCCGTTCGCCCTGATCCGGGGTTGCTGCTCGGCTTGAAGTTCGTTCCCACTCCGATCCGCCACACAAGCCAGGACCGGATTCGCGACCGCGTGTCGGTAGAGTAAGCGGTTCGTCAGAGACCTTGGGCACAGTCGCGGCCAATCTAGATCAAAACAATGCGAGGAAACAAGCCATGAGCGAAACCCACCTCTACCCCCCCAGCGCGGCCTGGCAGGAACAGGCCAATGTGAAAGGCATGGCCGCTTACGAGGCGCTGGTCGCCGAGGCCGATGCGGACCACCAGGCCTTCTGGGCCCGACTGGCCCGCGAGTTCATCAGCTGGCAGACTCCGTTCACGCAAGCGCTGGACGAGAGCGACGCGCCCTTCTTCAAGTGGTTTGCCGACGGCCGGCTCAATGTCTCCTACAACTGCCTGGATCGCAATGTCGAGCGCGGCCTGGGCAACAAAACCGCCCTGATCTTCGAAGCCGACGACGGCACGGTCACCAAGGTCACGTACCAGGAGCTGCTGAGCAAGGTGTCGCAGTTGGGCAATGCGCTCAAGGCGCGCGGCGTGAAGAAGGGCGACCGCGTGGTGATCTACATGCCGATGTCGGTCGAAGGCGTGGCCGCCATGCAGGCCTGCGCGCGCATCGGCGCCACGCATTCGGTCGTGTTCGGCGGCTTCTCGGCCCAGTCCCTGCGCGACCGCGTGCAGGATGCCGGCGCTGTCATGGTCATCACCGCCGACGAGCAGATGCGCGGCGGCAAGGCCCTGCCGCTGAAGGCCATCGTCGACGAGGCCTTGGCCGACGGCTCCTGCCCCACGCTCAAGGACGTGATCGTCTACCGCCGCACGGGCGGCTCGGTGGCCTGGACCGCCGGCCGCGACCTCTGGCTACACGAGGTGCTGGCCGGCCAGGCAAGCGAATGCGCGCCTGAGTGGGTCGAAGCCGAGCATCCGCTCTTCCTGCTCTACACCTCCGGCTCCACAGGCAAGCCCAAGGGCGTGCAGCACAGCAGCGGCGGCTATCTGCTGCATGCCGCACTGACCACGAAGTGGACCTTTGACCTCAAACCCGACGACGTCTTCTGGTGCACTGCCGACATCGGCTGGGTCACCGGCCACACCTACATTGCCTATGGGCCGCTGGCCCTGGGTGGCACCGAGATCGTCTTCGAGGGCGTGCCCACCTACCCCGACGCCGCGCGCTTCTGGAAGACCATCGAGAAACACAAGGTCACCATCTTCTACACCGCCCCTACGGCCATCCGCTCGCTGATCAAGGCGGCCGAGACGAACGACGCCGTGCACCCCAGGCACAGCAATCTGAGCAGCCTGCGCCTGCTCGGCTCGGTCGGCGAGCCCATCAACCCAGCCGCCTGGGAGTGGTACTACGAGCATGTGGGAGGCAAGCACTGCCCCATCGTCGACACCTTCTGGCAGACCGAGACCGGGGGCCACATGATCACGCCCCTGCCCGGCGTAACGCCCTTGGTGCCCGGCTCCTGCACTCTGCCCTTCCCCGGCATCAGCGCGGCCATCGTTGACGAGGCTGGCCACGACGTGCCCAACGGCCAGGGCGGCATCCTGGTGGTCAAGAAGCCTTGGCCCAGCATGATCCGCACGATCTGGGGTGACCCCGAGCGTTTCAAGAAAAGCTACTACCCTGCCGAGCTAAAGGGCTACTACTTGGCTGGCGACGGCGCGATCCGTGACGCCAAGACCGGCTACTTCACCATCACCGGCCGCATCGACGATGTGCTCAACGTCAGCGGCCACCGCATGGGCACGATGGAGATTGAGTCAGCCCTGGTGAGCTGCACGGAGCTGGTGGCCGAGGCGGCCGTCGTGGGCCGCCCGGACGACACGACCGGGGAGGCGATCTGCGCCTTCGTGGTCTTGAAGCGCCCGCGCCCGACCGGCGACGAGGCCAAGGCCATCGCCAAGACGCTGCGCGACTGGGTTGCCAAGGAGATCGGCCCGATCGCCAAGCCCAAGGACATCCGCTTCGGCGACAACCTGCCGAAGACTCGCAGCGGCAAGATCATGCGCAGGTTGCTGAGGTCGATCGCGAAGGGCGAGGCGATCACTCAGGACACGAGTACCTTGGAGAACCCGGCCATCCTGGAACAACTGGCTCAGGCGAATTGATCCAGCACGAGGCACTGCCGGGCGCCTCTTAGCGCGCCTGCACGCGACTCTCCAGCGGTGCCAGACCGTATCCCACGCGCGCCTTGCAGGTCGAGCCCAGCCGCGCCTTGGCTTGTTCGCAGCCGGCCGACACGGTGGTGTCGCTCGGCTTGCTTCCTTTCTTCCCCCAGGCCTTCAAGGCAAGATACGCCGCCGCAAAGGTCGGGTCGCTGAGGTAGCTGTGCTAGTGGTCCTCGGTGAAGACTTGCACGAGATTGCCTACCCAGCGACGAACGGTCGTACGGTCTACGCCGTACTCTCGCGCAAGGGCTCGTGGACCGATCGCCTCCGCCAAACACTTGTGAACAAGTTCGAGCTTTACGCTCCCGCTGTGCCTCGCCATGAAAAGACCCGTTGGATTGGATTGGTGTCCAATATTTGGGGATCCGTTCATGCTGGGCGCACCAGCAAAAAAATGAGCCCGCTCGAAGCGGGCTCGTCTTAACGAACTCGAGAGGCGATCAGCGCTGGCCGATCGGCTTCACGTCGCGCGCCTTCGCGCCGACGAAGAGCTGGCGCGGACGGCCGATCTTGTACTCGGGATCGCCGATCATCTCGTTCAGCTGGGCAATCCAGCCGACCGTGCGGGCCAGGGCGAAGATGGCGGTGAAAAGCGGCACGGGGATTCCGATAGCACGCTGGACGATGCCGGAGTAGAAGTCGACGTTCGGATAGAGCTTGCGGGAGACGAAGTAATCGTCTTCCAGGGCGATCTTCTCCAGCGACATGGCCAGCTTGAACAGCGGGTCGTCGTGCAGGCCCAGTTCGCTGAGCACCTCGTGGCAAGTCTCACGCATGAGCTTGGCGCGCGGGTCGTAGTTCTTGTAGACGCGGTGGCCGAAGCCCATCAGCTTCACGTTGCTGCTCTTGTCCTTGACCTGCTTGATGAACTCGCCGATCTTGGCTTCGCCGCCCATCTTCTGGATGTCGGCCAGCATGTTCAGGCACGCCTCGTTGGCGCCGCCGTGGGCGGGGCCCCAGAGGCAGGCCACGCCGGCAGCGATGGCGGCGAAGGGGTTGGTGCCCGAAGATCCGCACAGGCGCACCGTCGAGGTCGAGGCATTCTGCTCGTGGTCGGCGTGCAGCGTGAAGATGCGATCCATGGCGCGCACAAGCACGTCGTTGGGCTTGTAGGCTTCGCAAGGCGTCGCGAACATCATGCGCATGAAGTTGCCGGCATAGCTCAGGTCGTTCTGCGGATAGATGTAGGGCTGGCCGACGGTGTACTTGTAGGCCATGGCCACGAGCGTGGGCATCTTGGCGATCAGGCGGATCGCGGCAATTTCGCGATGCTCGGGATTATTGATGTCGGTGCTGTCGTGATAGAACGCCGACATCGCGCCCACCAGGCCCGTCATCACGGCCATCGGGTGCGCGTCGCGACGGAAGCCCCGCAGGAAGAACTGCATCTGCTCGTTGACCATGGTGTGGTGCGTCACGCGGTCGACGAAGTTGGCCTTCTCGGTCTCGTTGGGCAGCTCTCCGTAGAGCAGCAGGTAGCAGGTCTCGAGGTAGTCGCAGTTCACCGCGAGCTGCTCGATGGGATAGCCGCGGTACAGCAGCTCGCCCTTGTCGCCATCGATATAGGTGATCGTGGAGTTGCACGAAGCCGTGGACAGGAAGCCGGGGTCGTAGGTGAACTTGCCGGTCTGGGCGTAGAGCTTGCGGATGTCGATCACGTCGGGGCCAATGGAGCCCTTGTAGATCGGCATATCCATGCTGGGGCTGCCGTCGGTGAACGACAGGGTTGCTTTGACGTCGGACGGAGTCATGTCGGATTCCTTCTTGGGTTTACTTCGGTGTTCTCAGCTGGGCCAGGACGAGGCGGACGCTTTCGCAATCCATCGCCCCTTGCGGCTCCTTGCGTGCCAGCAGCAGGTCCAGCAGATCGTTGTCGGAGAGATCCATCAGCTGGGTGAGGCCTTGAGCCTGCATCTCGCTGAGATTTTCGTAGCCGGCGAAAAACCGCTCGATGAAGAGGTCATTCTCCAGCAGGCCGCGCCGGCAGCGCCAGCGCAGCTTGGAGAGTTCGCGTTCACCGATGAGGGTTTCCATAACGGCGTGTTTCAGCGTCAGATCAGACGGCGCGACGCACCATCAGTTCCTTGATCTTGCCGATGGCCTTGGTGGGGTTCAGCCCCTTGGGGCAGACGTCCACGCAGTTCATGATGGTGTGGCAGCGGAACAGGCGGTACGGGTCTTCGAGGTTGTCCAGGCGCTCGCCGGTGGCCTGATCCCGGCTGTCGGCGATGAAGCGGTACGCCTGGAGCAGACCAGCGGGACCAACGAACTTGTCAGGGTTCCACCAGAAGCTCGGGCAGCTCGTGGAGCAGCTCGCGCACAGGATGCACTCGTACAGGCCGTTGAGCTCCTCACGCTCCTCGGGCGACTGCAGGCGCTCCTTGTCGGGCACCGGCGTGTCGTTGATCAGGTAGGGCTTGATCGAGTCGTACTGCTTGAAGAACTGCGTCATGTCGACGATCAAGTCGCGCACGACGGGCAGGCCCGGCAGCGGCTTGAGCACGATCACGTCCGGCAGCGTGCGCATATTGGTCAGGCAGGCCAGGCCGTTCTTGCCGTTGATGTTCATGGCGTCCGAGCCGCAGACGCCCTCGCGGCAGGAGCGGCGATAGCTGATCGTCGGGTCGACTTCCTTCAGCTTGATCAGGGCGTCCAGCAGCATGCGCTCGTGACCGTCGAGTTCGATCTCGAGGGTCTGCATGTAGGGCTTGGCGTCCTTGTCCGGGTCGTAGCGGTAGATCTGAAAAGTGCGCTTCATGTCTTGTTCTCGTTCAGAAGGTACGGACCTTGGGCGGCACGGAGTCCACCGTCAGAGGCTTCAGATTGACCGGCTTGTACTCCAGTCGGTTGCCTTCGGAATACCAAAGGGTGTGCTTCATCCAGTTGGCGTCGTCGCGGCCCAGCGGCGCGGTCGGGTGATCGGCCGGGTGCTCGTAGTCGTACACCGTGTGCGCGCCGCGGCATTCGCGACGGGCGGCGGCCGAGGTCATCGTGGCCTGCGCGGCCTCGATGAGGTTCTCGACTTCCAGCGCTTCCACGCGGGCGGTGTTGAAGACCTTGGACTTGTCCTTGAGGGTGATGTCCTTCACGCGCTCGCGGATCTGGGCGATCTTGGCCACGCCTTCGTCCATGCTCTTTTGCGTGCGGAAAACACCTGCATGCTGCTGCATGGCGGTGCGCATGTCGTTGGCCACGCCCTGCGAGTACTCGCCGCTCGTGCTCGAATCGAGCCGGGCCAGACGCGCCAGCGTGCGGTCGGCCGCGTCCTTGGGCAGGGGCTTGTGCGACTTGTTCTTGAGGTTGAAGTCGACGATGTGGTTGCCGGCCGCACGACCGAAGACGACCAGGTCCAGCAGGGAGTTGGTGCCCAGGCGGTTCGCACCGTGCACGCTCACACAGGAGCACTCGCCAACTGCATAAAGGCCGTTGATGACCTCGTTGTGGATGCCGTTGTTCGGCACCACCACCTGGCCATGGATGTTCGTCGGGATGCCGCCCATCTGGTAGTGGATCGTCGGCACCACGGGAATCGCCTCCTTGGTGATATCGACGTTGGCGAAGTTATGGCCGATCTCGAAGACGCTGGGCAGGCGCTTCATGATGTCGGCAGCGCCAATGTGGGTCATGTCCAGAAGGATGTAGTCCTTGTTGGGACCGCAACCTCGGCCTTCCTTGATCTCCTGGTCCATGGAGCGCGAGACGAAGTCGCGCGGCGCCAGGTCCTTCAGCGTGGGCGCATAGCGCTCCATGAAGCGCTCGCCGTTGGCATTGCGCAGGATGGCGCCCTCGCCGCGGCAGCCTTCTGTCAACAGCACGCCCGCGCCGGCCACGCCGGTCGGGTGGAACTGCCAGAACTCCATGTCTTCCAGCGGGATGCCGGCGCGTGCCGCCATGCCGAGACCGTCACCGGTGTTGATGAAGGCGTTGGTGGAGGCCTGGAAGATGCGGCCGGCGCCGCCCGTGGCCATCAGCACGGTCTTGGCCTCGAGGATGTGGACCTCGCCGGTCTCCATCTCCAGGGCCGTCACGCCTACGGCATCGCCGTCGGCGTCGCGGATGATGTCCAGGGCCATCCACTCGACGAAGAATTGGGTGCGGGCCTTGACGTTTTGCTGGTAGAGCGTGTGCAGCAGGGCGTGGCCGGTGCGGTCGGCCGCGGCGCAGGCGCGCTGAACGGGCTTCTCGCCGTAGTTGGCGGTGTGGCCGCCGAAGGGGCGCTGGTAGATCGTGCCGTCGGCATTACGGTCGAAGGGCATGCCGAAGTGCTCGAGCTCGTACACGACCTTGGGCGCTTCACGGCACATGAACTCAATGGCGTCCTGGTCGCCGAGCCAGTCGGAGCCCTTGACGGTGTCGTAGAAGTGGTAGTGCCAGTTGTCCTCGCTCATATTGCCGAGCGACGCGCCGATGCCGCCCTGCGCCGCCACCGTGTGCGAACGGGTGGGGAACACCTTGGACAGCACGGCCACGTTAAGGCCGGCACGAGAGAGTTGCAGCGACGCGCGCATGCCAGAGCCGCCGGCACCGACGATCACGACATCGAACTTGCGCTTTGGCAGGGTCGTTCCGATTTGCATTCTTAGATTCTCCAAAGCACCTGGAAGGCCCAGCCGGCGCAGCCGGTCAGCCAGACGAGGGTCGCCACCTGCAGCGTGAGGCGCGCGCCCACGGCGGGCACGTAATCCATCCAGATGTCACGCACGCCAACCCAGACGTGATAAATGAGGGCGACGATGGTCACGAAAGTCAGCAGCTTCATCCACTGCGACGAGAAGATCGCGGCCCAGTGCTCGTAACCCAGCGGGCCCGGCGTCAGGAACTGCACCAGCAGCACGAGGGTGAACACGGCCATCAGCACGGCGGTGATGCGCTGGGCGAGCCAGTCGCGCAGACCGTAGTGCGCGCCGACGACCAGGCGTTTGGAGCCAAAGGTACTCATTGCGTGGATCCTTCTTGTAGTGTCTGATCAATAGACGCCGAACAGCTTGGCGGCCGTGGCAAGGGTCAGCAGCAGGCTCGACACAAGCGTGACGATGGCCGATGAGCGGCCCTGCTCCTTGCTCACACTGTGCGTGGCATCCATCCACAGATGGCGCACGCCGGCGATGAAGTGGTGGAAAAAGCCCCAGCACAGCACCAGCACGCCGAGCTTCACGAACCAGGCCGGAAAGCCGAGGAAGCCGGCCACGAAGATGTTCGTGAAGGCTTCGTACGAGATCTCGGAGCTGAGGCTCATGTCGAACATCCAGAGGACGAACGGCAGCAGCATGAACATGATCAGACCGCTGATGCGGTGCAGGATGGACACGATGCCGGCCGGCGGGAGCCGGTAGCTGCGCACATCCGTGAAGATGTTGATATTGCGGTAGACGGGTCGCTTCTTGGCTTGGGCGTTGTTCGTCATGTCCAACCTATCTGTTCTGTAATCGACTGAAACCTGAAGATTTTATTGCAATGCAGCAGGTCGTTTAGGAGAAACGCGGGTCACGCGTCAATTCAATTCGTTCCGGTAGTAATGCTCGGCCGTGTGATAGAGGCCGCGCCGCAGCTCCACGGGCTTGTTGTCGTAGGTGTAGGAAAGCCGCTCCACGCTCAGCAGCGGCGCGCCCTCCTGCACCTGCAGCAGCCGCGCCACCTCGGCATCGGCCGCCACGGCACGGATCTTTTCCTCGGCGCGGATCATGTGCACGCCGTATTCGGCCTCGAAGAAGCCATAGAACGGGCCACGCTGCTGCTCGAGCTTTTCCAGCGTCAGGCCCTTGAACAGCTGGCCGGGCAGCCAGATGTCGTCCAGCACGATGGGCCTGCCGCGCGCGCGCAGCAGGCGCCGCACTTCAATCATTGGCTCACCGGCGCGCATGTGCAGTTGCTTGGCGATCCAGGTAGGCGCGCGCTGGCGCTGGCAGTCGAGCAACTGGCGCTCGAGCTTGCCTTCTCGCTCGCCTTCGTCTGGCACCAAGCGCAAGAAGCGATAGCGCACTTCCTGCTCGGCATGCGTGGCCACGAACGTGCCCTTGCCCTGACGGCGCACCACGAGCTTCTCGCCCGCCATCTCGTCGATGGCCTTGCGCACCGTGCCCTGGCTGACGCCGAAGCGCGCTGCCAGCTCCTGCTCGCTAGGAATGGCCTCGCCGGCCTTCCACTCGCCGCCCTGCAAGGCCTTGATGATCAGCGCCTTGATCTGTTGGTACAGAGGGCTGAACGAAGGCGTGGCGAGAACAGCTGGCGTGGACATGGTGCCGCATTGCAGCACAGAGCTCCCCCTCAAGTCCATGGAATTCCGAGTAATCTTCTATAAGACACAAGACAACAAAACCTTGTCGTGGTTTTAGACGCATAATGCGCGCGCCAAGGGAGAACCCTGAGCCGTACTACACTCGTCGACTCGCGTCCCGGCACCGAATCCCAACCATCCTCTCCGGAGTCATTCCATGAGCAAGAAACCCGTTCGCGTCGCCGTCACTGGCGCCGCTGGCCAGATCGGCTACGCCCTGCTGTTCCGCATCGCCTCCGGCGAAATGCTGGGCAAGGACCAGCCCGTGATCCTGCAGTTGCTGGAGATCCCGGACGAGAAGGCCCAGAACGCACTCAAGGGCGTGATCATGGAGCTGGAAGACTGCGCCTTCCCGCTGCTGGCCGGCATCGAAGCCCACAGCGACCCGATGACCGCCTTCAAGGACACGGACTACGCTCTGCTCGTCGGGGCCCGCCCGCGCGGCCCCGGCATGGAGCGCGCCGACTTGCTGGCCGCCAACGCCCAGATCTTCACGGTGCAGGGCAAGGCCCTGAACGCCGTCGCCTCGCGCAATGTCAAGGTCCTCGTCGTGGGCAATCCCGCCAACACGAATGCCTACATCGCGATGAAGTCGGCCCCCAGCCTGCCGGCCAAGAACTTCACGGCCATGCTGCGCTTGGACCACAACCGCGCCGCTTCGCAGATCGCCGCCAAGACCGGCAAGGCCGTGGGCGCCATCGAGCAGCTGGCCGTGTGGGGCAACCACTCGCCGACCATGTATGCCGACTACCGCTTCGCCACCATCGACGGCCAGGGCGTGAAGGCCCTGATCAACGACGAAGACTGGAACCGCAATGTGTTCCTGCCGACCGTGGGCAAGCGCGGCGCCGCCATCATCGCCGCCCGCGGCCTCTCGTCGGCCGCCTCGGCCGCCAACGCCGCCATCGACCACATGCGCGACTGGGCCCTGGGCACCAATGGCAAGTGGGTCACGATGGGAATCCCCTCGGACGGCTCCTATGACATCCCCAAGGAAGTCATGTTCGGCTACCCCGTCACCTGCGAAGGCGGCGAGTACAAGATCGTCCAAGGCCTGGAGATTGATGCCTTCTCGCGAGAGTGCATCAACAAGACTCTGAAGGAACTCACCGACGAGCAGGACGGTGTCAAGCACCTGCTGTGAGGCTGCGCTGAGCGCGGGCTTCTTCGAAGGGTCGGTTTGACCGGCCCTGATGATTGAAGCGCCCGTCGGACCGACCCTGATGAGATGGTCACCCCCATCTTCTCAAGGACTGGCACCCCGATGACGCAAGTCGCCGGGGTGTTTTTCATTCTGGGGGACGTGGTGACAGACTCTGCTGTTGCGTGCGCAGGCCGGTGACCCAGGTTGGCGGGGTTATTTTTTTCCTGCCTCGCAGGCAATCATGGACCCAGTGACGCTCAGCGGCATCGATCTGGACAAGCACTCATTCCACCTGCACGGCCAGGACGCGAAGGTGCTAGAGGCGTTCTGCAAGAGGGTCAGTCGCAAGCAGCGCGTCGAGTTCTTTGCCAAATGTCACCCCTGCGCTGCTGCGATGGGGGCCCGCGCCAGCGCGCACTACGTGGCGCGCAAGTTCATCGCCGGGGGCCACGAGGTCAAGCTCATCTCACCGCAGTAGGTGCGCCCCTTCGTCAAGGGCAACAGGAACGAGACTTCATCGACGGCGAAACAATGTGCGAGGCCGCCTCGCGGCCCGCCATGCGCTTCGTGCCGCCCAAGACCGAGGGGCTGCAGCGTCTGTGCATGCTGCACCGAACCCGCCAGGCGCTCGTGCACGACCGGACCAAGACGAGCAATCAGATGCGGGGCTTCCCGCTGGAGTTCGGCATCAGCCTGCCAACCGACTTCGCTTCAATCAAACGGTGCCGGCGCTGCGGAGCATGGATTTCTTTTATGCTGCAGCGTCAGTCAGGTGGAGCGCTGGCGGGCGCCTTGGCTCCGTGTCCCCCGTCCCGCTTCGTGGTCCGTCTCCTTGACCTGCGCAAAGGCGCGCGCCCGCGCTGCGTGTGCTTCTACCGTTGGCGTACGGCCAAAGAGATTCAGCCGTGCAAGCAAAGAGGCCGAGGACATGGAGCAGGGCCTGCCCAGCCTCCTGCGCGCTCCACAGAGATCAAGTCAGATGCACCCCAAACTCGCACTTTTCGAAGAGGGCGCTTCGGCCGCCGCCCTCCCGGTCGTCGACCACTATTGCGGCGTCGAAGCCCGCATGAAGAAGAGCCTCAAACTGCAGGCCGAGATGGGCCCGCTCTTCGACATCACACTCGACTGCGAAGACGGTGCCCCCATCGGTGGCGAAGCCGAGCATGTACAGCTCGTGCTCGCCATGCTGCACAGCGCGGACAACCGCCACGGTCGAGTCGGCGCACGCGTGCATCCTTTCGGCCACCCCGCCTTCGAAGCCGACGTGGATGAGCTTGTCGCCAAGGGCGGCGAATCGCTCGCCTTCTTGATGCTCCCGAAGCCCGAGAGCCTCGCCGATGTGGCCGCGGGCTGCGACTTCATCGATGCGGCACTCCAGCGCCATGACATCAGGAAGCGGCTGCCCATCCATACGCTGATCGAAACCCACGGCGCATTGCGCGAGGTCTTCTCAATCGCCGCGCATCCGCGCATCGAAAGCCTGTCCTTCGGCCTGATGGACTTCGTCTCCGCGCATCGCGGCGCCATCCCCGGCAGCGCCATGGGCGTGCAGGGCCAGTTCAGCCATCCGCTCGTGGTGCGCGCCAAGCTCGAGATCGCGGCGGCCGCGCATGCTTTCGGCAAGACGCCCTCGCACTGCGTGGTCACCGAGTTCAAGGACACGGCCGCACTCCAGGCCGCTGCACGCCGCGCCGCCGACGAATTCGGCTACACGCGCATGTGGAGCATCCACCCGGGCCAGATCGAGCCCATCCTGGCGGCCTTCGCACCCGATGCGGCCGAAGTCGACCTGGCCGCCGACATCATTGCCGCCGCACAGGATGCCCATTGGGCCCCGATCCGCCATCGTGACACCCTTCATGATCGCGCCAGCTATCGTTACTACTGGCAACTGCTTGAACGTGCCAAGGCCAGCGGAATGGCACTGCCTTCGGCTGCACGGGCAGACTGGCTCCCCGGGCAGTCCAGCTGACATTTGCTCACTAACGCTTATTCCCCACTGACAGTCGAGGGCTTACAGTGCGAGGGCATTACTTTTGCCTGAGCAGCACCGCATGAACAAAGCCCTTACCCTCGCCCTTGCCGCACTCTTCGCCGTCGCGGCCGCACAAGCCCAGACCGCTGCCAAGCCTGCCACCAAACCGGCCGCCAAGACCTCCGCCAAGGCCGCCAAGAAGCCCCTGGCTCCCGCGGCCTCCGTGCTGGCCGACGCCGATGAGGAGCAGTTGGAAGCCGCCAAGCTCGCCTATCTGGGCCACTACGATTGCGAGCTCAAGCAGAGCATCGAGATCGAGCCACACGTCGCCAAGCTCGGCTATATCGACGTTCGCCACGACAAGCAGCTCTACACCATGAAGCCCGTGCGCTCCAGCACCGGTGCCTTGCGCCTGGAAGACGTGACGGGCCGAACCCTGATGATCCAGATCGCCAACAAGTCCATGCTGCTGGACACCAAGGCCGGCCAGCGAATCGTGGACGACTGCGTCAGCCCCGCCCAGCGCGAGCTGATGGCCCAAATGGCAGCGGACCGCGCCGCGCGCGCAGCCGCCGGCGAGGCCCCCATCGACAACGGTCTCGGCATCACCAAGTAAGGCTTCAGCGCGTGACTATTCACGCGTAGAGATTGACGCCCTGAGCGCCTAGACTCGCCCGGTCCATCGATCGGGTGAGTCATGTCCTACTACCTTCGCGGCGCCCTCACGATAAGTCTTGGCCTCACGTCGGCGTTCGCCAGCGCCGTCAGCATCACGAGCATCAGCCCGCAAGGCACGGTGGCACAGGCGCGCCAGGTGCGGCTGCAGTTCAGCGAGGCCGTCGTCACGCTGGGCGATGCCAAGCTGCCCTCGCCGGTCGATCTGCGCTGCCGCAAAGGCGCAGAGAACGCAGAGCCCAAAGGCCAGGGCCGCTGGATCACGCCGCGTGAATGGGTCTTCGAGCTGCAAGAGGCGCTGCCTTCGGGCGGTGCCTGCAGCATCGAAGCTCGCGCCGACTTCAAGCCGCTGAGCGGCGAGTGGACCGGCACCCACTCCTTCAGTTTCAGCATCGCCGCGCCGAGCATCCAGTCGACCCAGCCCTGGCAGGGCAGTCGCATCGACGAGCAGCAGCTATTCCTTGTGCAACTCACCGGCGAACCCGACACGGCCAGCGTGAACGGCAGGATCTGGTGCGAAGCTGAAGGCCTGGGCGAGCGAATTCCGGCCCGCCTGCTGCCGCAGGAACAGGCGCGCAGCACCCTCAAGGCCCTCCGGCGCGGCCGCTCAAGCAGCGAGACCTGGGCCCTGCTCGCCTGCGCGCGCCCGCTACCACCGGGCGCACGCATGAGCCTGGTCTGGGGGGCGGGCATCGGCGGCGCGGCCAACCCGGCCGTCGCCACGCGCGGCGACCAGCGCGTGGAATTTCATGTGCGCGAGCCGTTCACGGCCGAGTTCAGCTGCGAGCGTGAACGTGCCGAAGCGCCTTGCATCCCGCTGCTGCCGATGCGCCTTTCGTTCAATGCGCCGATCCCGCGCGAGATGGCACTCAAGGTCCGCCTGATCGGACCGGACGGCAAGGCACTGGCGCCCAAACCGCTTGCCGAGAACGAGGAGGACAGCAGCCAGCTGCAGTTCCCTGCGCCACTGGTCGAGAGCGCCAGCTACCGCGTCGAGCTGCCAACAGGCCTCAAGGACGACGCGGGCCGCCCGCTCTCCAACGCCAGCATGTTCCCGCTGACAGTGCGCACCGGCGCCGCGCCGCCGCTGGCCAAGTTCGCGGCCTCGCCCTTCGGCATCATCGAACGCGAGGCACACGGCCCCAGTGTTGTGCCGATCACGCTGCGGCATGTGCAGGCCGAACTGCCCGGCGGCACCCAACCGGCGGCGGGCCAGTTACTGATAAAGAGATTCCAGAGTGACTCCGAGGTGCTCAAGGCCTATGCGGCAATGCGCAAGTCCTCCGGTGACGAGTGGGATTCGCGCAAGTCCGCGATGCTCTCCACCGGCGATGGCGCCCAGGCGCTGCAGTTGCCGCCCCTGAGCGGGAACACCGCCATGGAAGTCATCGGCATCCCATTGACGGAGCCCGGCTACCAGGTGCTGGAGCTGCGCTCGCCCCGGCTCGGCGCCGCGCTGCTGGAGAAGGCCGGGCCCATGTATGTGCGCACCGGCGTGCTGGTCACCAACCTCGGCGTGCACTTCAAGCTGGGTCGCGAGAACAGCCTCGTGTGGGTGACAAGCCTGGACCGCGGCAAGCCCGTGGCCGACGCCGCCGTCGCCGTCAGCGATTGCCGCGGCCAGCAGCTCTGGGCGGGCAAGACGGACGCGCAAGGCCGCGCGCTCATCGAGCGCGCGCTGGAAGCGCCCGACTGGGAAAGCAAATGCCTCGCGGATCAGGGCCTCTTCGTCACCGCCCGCAAGGCCGACGACATGGCCTTCGCCTTCAGCAGCTGGACCCGCGGCATCGAGCCCTGGCGTTTTGAGATGCCTGTGGCCTGGGACAAGCAGCCGCCCATCCGCGCCCATACCGTGTTGGACCGCAGCCTGCTGCGGGCCGGTGAGACGGTGTCGATGAAGCATTTCTTCCGCTTCGAGACCCTCTCGGGCCTCAAACTCGCACCGCCCGAGGAGCTTCCCACGCGCATGAAGATCGTTCACCAGGGCAGCGGACAGGAGTTCTCGGTGCCACTGCAATGGACCGGCGCGCGCTATGCGGCGTCGCAATGGCAGATCCCGCAGGGTGCAAGACTTGGCACCTACACGATCGAGCTGGAAGCCAAGGCTCGCAGCTGGACCAGCGGCTCCTTCCGCGTCTCCGAGTTCCGCATCCCGCTTGTCGATGCACGCTTGAACGCGCCCAAGGGCGACGCCGTGCAGCCCACCGAGCTCCAGTTCGGCGCCCAGCTCAACTACCAAAGCGGCGGCCCCATGGCCAAGGCGGTGGTGTCGGTCAGCGCCGTGCTGAAGCCGCGCTGGCTCGGCTTCGCCGGTTTCGAGGGTTACAGCTTCGCGCCGCCGCAGGAGGCCAAGGTCCGGCAGACGCAGGACAACGACGAAGAGGGCGAGAGCGACGAAGCCCCATCTCGCCTGGTGGCTGACAAAATCGCCGCCACGACCGATGCCGCCGGCAGCGCCCGCGTCAACATCCCGAAGCTGCCGCCGCTCACCCGCCCGAGCGATCTGCTCGCCGAGCTCAGCTACACCGATCCGAACGGGCAGCAGCAGACGGTCAGCCAGACCGTCCCCCTGTGGCCCGCGGCCGTGGTCGTCGGCCTGCGCAGCACCTCCTGGGGTCGCGAGGTCGGTCCCTCCACGTTACAGGCCGTAGCATTGGATCTGCACGGCAAGCCCGTGGCCGGCCAGAGCATCACCATCCAGGGCCGCCTGCGCCAAACCATCAGCAGCCGAAAACGCATGGTCGGCGGCTTCTATGCCTATGACAACCGTCTCGAACTCAAGGACCTCGGCACCCTGTGCCACGGCACGACCGACGCACAGGGCCTGCTACCTTGCGAAGTCAACCTGAGCCAGGTCGGCGAGACCGAGCTGATCGCGCGTGCGGCGGACAGCGCGGGCCGCAAAGCCGAGGCTGCCGTCTCCGTGTGGGTCACCGCCAAGGGCGAACTCTGGTTCGAGCAGGACAACGACGACCGGATGGACGTCTTGGCCGACAAGCGCGCTTACGAGCCCGGCGAGACTGCGCACCTGCAGGTGCGCATGCCCTTCCGCCTGGCGACGGCGCTGGTCTCGGTCGAGCGCGAGGGCCTGATCGACACCTCGGTGCAGACCTTGAGCGGCAAGAACCCCACGGTCGATGTGAAGATAGCCAAGGCCTGGGCGCCCAACGTCTACGTCAGCGTGCTGGTCCTGCGCGGGCGCGTGCGCGAGGTGCCTTGGTACAGCTTCTTTACCTGGGGCTGGCGCGAACCCGGCGCCTGGTGGCAGGAGTGGAGGAACGGCGACAAGGTCCAACCACCCACGGCCATGGTCGACCTTGGCAAGCCCGCTTTCAAGTTCGGCGTGGCCAAGCTCAAGGTGGGCCTGGCCGCGCACACGCTGCAGGTGCAGGTCACGCCCGAGCAGGAGCGCTATGGCGTGCGACAGGTGGCCAGGGTGCGCGTGACGGTGGCGCAGGACGGCAAGCCTGCCGTGGGCGCTCAGCTCGCCTTCGCCGCCGTGGACGAAGGGCTGCTGGCCCTGAGCCCCAACACGAGCTGGAACCTGCTCGGCGCCATGATCCAGGAGCGCAGCTGGGCCGTGAGCACGGCCACCGCGCAAAGCGAGATCGTCGGCAAGCGGCACTACGGCCGCAAGGCCGTGGCGGCCGGCGGCGGCGGTGGGCGCGCCACGCGCGAGCTCTTCGACACGTTGCTGCTGTGGAAGCCCGCCGTGCAGCTCGACGCCAACGGAGAGACCGTGATCGAAGTGCCGCTCAACGACTCACTCACGAGCTTTCGCCTCGTCGCAGTGGCCGATGCTGGCGCGGCCAGCTTCGGCACCGGCTCGGCCACCGTGCGCGTGAGCCAGGACCTGCAGTTGCTCTCCGGCCTGCCGCCTCTGGTGCGCGAGGGCGACCAGTTCCAGGCCATGGCCACCGTGCGCAACGCATCGAGCCGCGCAATGAAGCTGCGTGTGACGCTGCAGCCGCGCGGCGAAGGCAAGCCCATGACCCAGGAGCTGACCCTGCCCGCGGGCGGTGCACGCGAGTTGCAATGGCCGGTCAGCGTGCCCTTCAATGTGCGCAAGCTCGCTTGGGAATTGAGCGCCAGCGAAGTGGGCGGCAGTGCGAGCGACCGTATGGTCACGGAGCAGGTCGTCGAAGCGGCACAGCCGCTGCGCGTGCAGCAGTCGGTGCTCATGCAGCTCGAGGCACCTTTGAGCCTGCCGCTGGCGGCGCCGGCCGGCGCCATCGCAGACCAGGGCGTGGCGCGCGGTGGCGTGGAGCTCGGCTGGCAGCCGAGGCTGTCCGGCGCCCTACCCGGCCTGCGGCGCTACTTCGAAATCTATCCCTACAGCTGCCTCGAGCAGCAGAGCTCGATCGATCTCGCCCTGCACGACGACAAGGCCTGGGACGTCCTGATGGCCAAGCTGCCGACCTATCTGGACAGCGATGGCCTGGCCAACTACTTCCCGCCGCGCAGCGACGCCAGGCCCAACGGCAGCGATACGCTCACCGCCTATGTGCTGAGCGCCGCGCAGGAGGCTGGCCGCAAGATCCCCGAGGCCTCGCGCCAGCGCATGCTCGACGGCCTGGCCGCCTTCGTCGACGGCCGCGTGCAGCGCGCCTTCTGGTCGCCGCGGCCCGACGCGCCGGTACGCCGCATCGCCGCGATCGAGGCGCTCTCGCGCTACGGCCGCGCCAGCGCGCGCATGCTGGCCACGGTCGATCCCGCCCTGATGAACACCTGGCCTAGCTCGGCCTTGATCGACTGGCTGCTGATCCACCAGCGCGTGGCCGACGCCCCGAATCGCGCCGCGCAGATCCAGGCCGCCCAAGCGCAGCTGCGCAGCCGCCTGAGCTGGGCCGGCAGCACGCTCAGGTTCAGCAGCGAGGAGACCGACGCCTGGTGGTGGCTGATGGCCAGCGCCGACGCCAACGCCTCGCGCCTGATCCTCGCCGTGCTCGACGACCCCGCCTGGAGAAGCGACTTGCCGCGCCTTGTGCAGGGCACGCTCTCGCGCCAGAACCGCGGCGCCTGGCAAACGACCATCGCGAACTTCTGGGGCGTGATGGCCCTGGAGAAGTTTTCGGCCAAGTTCGAGTCCGCGCCCGTAACGGGCCGCGGCGTGGCACGGCTGGCCGGAGCGAGCAGCACGCAAGACTGGGCCAAGGCGCCGCAGGGCGGCACGCAAATGCTGCCATGGCCCGCGCAACTCGCGCCGCTGCAGATCAAGCAGGATGGCACCGGCAAGCCCTGGCTCACGGTGCAGAGCATTGCCGCCGTTCCGCTGTCCGCGCCGCTGGCCTCGGGCTACACGATCCGGCGCAGCGTGCTGGCCGTCGAGCAAAAGGACAAGAGCCGCTGGAGCCGCGGCGACGTGATGCGCGTGCACCTGGAGGTCGAGGCCGCCAACGACATGAGCTGGGGCGTGATCAGCGATCCCTTGCCCGGCGGCGCCGCCATCCTCGGCGCGGGGCTCGGGCAGTCGGCCATTGCGGCCGAAGGCGAAATGCGCGAAAGGAGCGAGGGCGGCGGCTGGCTCGCCTACCAGGAGCAGAGCTTCTCGGCCTGGCGTGCGTACTACGCCTACCTGCCACGCGGCAAGACGGTCGTGGAATACACCATCCGCCTCAACAACGCTGGCCGCTTCCAGTTGCCGGGCACGCGGGTGGAGGCGATGTATGCGCCCGATCGCGCCGGTGAACTGCCTGCATCGGTGATCGAGGTCGCACCGTGAGAGGGCTCGCCGCAGCGCTGGCGCTGTGCCTTAGCGGCATGGCCCAGGCGCTGCCGAGCTTCGACGAGACGCGCGCGGCCTATAAGGTCTCGGACTTCACCTTGCTCGACCGCCGCGGCGAGCCGATCCAGACCCTACGCCTGGACAAGACTCGCCGCGCGCTGCCCTGGGTGCCCCTGGCCGAGGTCTCGCCGGCGCTGCTGCGCGCCATGCTCTACAGCGAGGACCGCCGCTTCTACGAGCACAGTGGCGTGGACTGGAGCGCGGTGGCTTCCAGCGCCTGGGGCAATCTGTGGAACAGCCGCACGCGCGGCGCCTCCACGCTGACCATGCAGCTTGCCGGCCTGCTCCAAGAGCGCAAGGGCGGCCGGCGCGGCATGGGCGAGAAGCTGGGCCAGATCTGGCAGGCGGGCCAGTTGGAAAAGCAGTGGAGCAAGGCGCAGATCCTCGAGGCCTACCTGAACCTCGTGCCGCTGCGCGGCGAGCTCGTGGGCGTGCATGCCGCCTCGCAAACGATGTTCGAGAAAGCGCCCTCGGGGCTGGACGCGCGCGAGTCCGCACTGTTAGCCGCCTTGCTGCGAGGCCCCAATGCTCAGCCGGCTGTTGTGGCGACGCGCGCCTGCACGCTGCTGAAAGCGCAAAACCTGGGCTGCAACGATCTCGAAGGCCAGGCCGCAGCCACGCTGGCGCGGCGCGCGGGCCAGCCGCAGGGCGAAAAGATCGCGCCTCATTACGCTCGGCTCGTGCTCAGGCCTGACGGGCCGACCCACCAAGCCAGCACGCTGGACGCCGGCCTGCAGCGTCAGGCCCTGATGCTGCTGCGCGAGCAACTGGGCGAGCTGACTGGCCGCCAGGTCGAGGACGGCGCCGTGCTCGTGCTGGACAACGCCACGGGCGAGGTGCTGGCCTGGGTGGGTTCGAGCGGCAGCCTCTCCGAGGCGCCCGAAGTCGACGCCGTGCTCGCGCGCCGCCAGCCGGGCTCCACGCTCAAGCCCTTCCTCTACGAGCTGGCGTTGGAAAAGCGCCTGATCACGGCGGCCAGTCTGCTCGATGATTCACCGGCCCAGATCAAGACGCTCACGGGCCTGTACCTGCCCCAGAACTACGACAAGCAGTTCCGCGGCTGGGTCAGCGCCCGGGCGGCCCTGGGCAATAGCATGAACGTGCCGGCCGTGCGGGTGGGGCTGATGTTGGGCCCCGACGCCCTCTTCGACCGGCTCAACGCCCTGGGCCTGGCCTTGCCCGAGAACGGCGGCTTCTACGGCCCCGCCCTGGCCCTGGGCACGGCCGAGGTCACCCTGCTCAGGCTGACCAACGCGTACCGGGCGCTGGCCAACGGCGGCGTCTATAGCGAGGCCAAACTGCCCGGGGCGTCCCGCGCCATGCGTCGCGTGGCCGATGCCGGTGCCAGCTTCATCGTCGGCGACATCCTGGCCGACAACAACGCCCGTGCCCTCACCTTCGGCCTGGACAGCCTGCTCTCGACAGGCAGCTTCGCCGCCGTCAAGACCGGCACCAGCAAGGACATGCGCGACAACTGGTGCGTGGGTTGGAGCGAGCGCTACACGGTTGGCGTGTGGGTCGGCAATGCCAGCGGCGCGGCCATGCACGCGGTCTCGGGCGTCAGCGGCGCCGCACCGGTATGGTCCGGGCTGATGCGCTACCTGCATGCACGCCGGCCCTCCCGGGCGCCGGGCGCTCCGGCCGGCCTGCAGGCCAAGACGGTGCAATTCGACGCAGGCCAGGAGGTGCCGCGGCGCGAATGGTTCCTGGCCGGCACCGAGCTGGCCCGCATCCAGGCAGCTGCACCGCAGCTGGCCAAGGCCGGCATCCGCAATCCCCAGGGCGGCAGCGTCTATGCGCTCGACCCGGATATTCCGCCCCAATCGCAGCGCTTGCAGTTCCAGGGCGAGAATGGCCCGGACAACATCTGGCAGCTCGACGGCCGGCGCATCGGCCGCGGCAGCCAGCTGTGGTGGTCCCCGCAACCGGGCCAGCACGAGCTCCAGCTGCTCTCTCCAGCGGGAAATCTCATCGAAACGGTCAGCTTTGAAGTCCGGGGAGCGACATTGAAGCGTTGAAGTATGTAGAATCCATGCATACTTTCTGATTCATACTCAGGAGCCCTTTCATGGAAGCCACCGTTGCCGAGCGCGGCCAGATCACCCTGCCCAAGGCAGTCCGTGACGCCCTGGGGCTGACCAAGGGCACCACGCTCAAGGTCGAGTTGGATGGCGGTCGCATCATCTTGCGCAAGAACGTGGACGACGCGATCTCGCGCCTGAGGGGCCGCTTCAAGCTGGCCGAAGGCTTCAAGAACACCGACGAGGCCATGCGCGCCATTCGCGGCCGTGCGCCCGGCGATCCCTATCCTGAGCCGACGGAGCCCGACGAATCGTGATCGCCGTCGATTCCTCCGTCCTGGTGGACCTGCTGACGGATGACCCGCAGCATGCGGAGTCCTCCGCACAGACGCTGGCCCAGGCCATGAGCATGGGCGAGGTGGTCGTCTGCGATGCCGTGGTCGCCGAGGTGCAGACCCTGCTCGACACGCGCGAAACGGCGATGGATGCCCTGAACGAATACGGGATCCGCTACCTCGCAACGACCGAGCAGGCCGCCGTGCGCGCCGGCCACATGCAGCGCCGCTTCCGCGATCGCGGCGGCCGACGGGAGCGGGTCGTGGCCGATTTCCTTATCGGAGCCCACGCGCTGATGCAATGCGATGCCCTGATCACCCGCGACCAGGGCTTCTATCGAGACTATTTCAAGGGGCTGAAGATCATCGTCCCCGCCCTGCCCTAACCCCTTGCTTCACCGGAGAATGACCATGCTGCAAGCCTATCGCCAACACGTCTCCGAGCGCGCCGCGCTCGGCATCCCGCCGCTGCCGCTCGACGCCAAGCAAGTGGCCGAGCTGATCGAGCTCATCAAAGCCCCGCCGGCAGGTGAAGACGCCTTCTTGCTCGACCTGCTGACGCACCGCGTGCCCCCGGGCGTGGACGATGCGGCCAAAGTCAAGGCCAGCTTCCTGGCCGCCGTGGCCCATGGCGAACTCAAAGTCGGCCTGATCTCCAAGGCCAAAGCCACCGAGCTGCTAGGCACCATGGTCGGGGGCTACAACGTGCACCCGCTGATCGAGCTGCTTGACGATGCCGAGGTCGCCGCGGTCGCCGCCGCCGCGCTCAAGAAGACGCTGCTGATGTTCGACTACTTCAACGACGTCGCCAACAAGGCCACGGCGGGCAATGCCCACGCCAAGGCCGTGATGCAGAGCTGGGCCGATGCCGAGTGGTTCACGAGCCGCCCCGAAGTGGCCAAGAAGATCACGGTCACCGTCTTCAAGGTGCCCGGCGAAACCAACACCGACGACCTGTCCCCCGCTCCCGACGCCTGGAGCCGCCCGGACATCCCCCTGCACTACCTGGCCATGCTGAAGAATACCCGCGGCGATGCGGCCTTCAAGCCCGAGGAAGACGGCAAGCGCGGCCCGATGCAGTTCATCGAGGACCTGAAGAAGAAGGGCCATGTCGTGGCCTACGTGGGCGACGTGGTCGGCACGGGCTCCTCGCGCAAGAGCGCTACCAACAGCGTGATCTGGGCCACGGGCGACGACATCCCCTTCGTGCCGAACAAGCGCTTCGGCGGCGTGACCTTGGGCGGCAAGATCGCCCCGATCTTCTTCAACACGCAAGAAGACTCGGGCTCGTTGCCGATCGAGGTGGACGTGAGCAAGTTCGAGATGGGCGATGTGCTCGACATCTACCCCTACGAGGGCAAGATCGAGAAGAACGGCGCCGTGGTGGCCAACTTCGCGCTCAAGAGCGAAGTGCTGCTCGATGAAGTGCGCGCCGGCGGTCGCATCAACCTGATCATCGGCCGCTCGCTGACCGCCAAGGCCCGCGAGGCCCTGGGCCTGGGCGCCTCCACCACCTTCCGTCTGCCGCAGGCACCAGCCGCCTCCACGGCCGGTTTCACGCTGGCGCAGAAGATGGTCGGCCGCGCCTGCGGCCTGCCCGAAGGCCAGGGCGTTCGCCCCGGCACCTATTGCGAGCCCAAGATGACCACCGTCGGCTCGCAGGACACCACCGGCCCGATGACCCGCGACGAACTGAAGGACCTGGCCTGCCTGGGCTTCTCGGCCGACATGGTGATGCAGAGCTTCTGCCACACCGCCGCCTATCCCAAGCCCGTGGATGTGAAGACGCACCGCGAGTTGCCCGCCTTCATCAGCACCCGCGGCGGCGTGTCCCTGCGCCCCGGCGACGGCATCATCCACAGCTGGCTCAATCGCCTGCTGCTGCCCGACACCGTGGGCACCGGCGGCGACTCTCACACGCGCTTCCCCATTGGCATCAGCTTCCCCGCCGGTTCGGGCCTGGTGGCCTTCGGCGCCGCCACGGGCGTGATGCCGCTGGACATGCCGGAATCCGTGCTGGTGCGCTTCAAGGGCGAAATGCAGCCGGGCGTGACGCTGCGCGACCTCGTGCACGCCATTCCGCTGTACGCGATCAAGGCCGGCTTGCTGACCGTGGCCAAGGCAGGCAAGAAGAACATCTTCTCGGGCCGCATCCTCGAGATCGAGGGCTTGCCCAACCTGAAGGTTGAACAGGCCTTTGAGCTGAGCGATGCCTCGGCCGAGCGTTCCGCCGCCGGCTGCACGATCAAGCTGAACCCAGAGCCGATCAAGGAATACCTCACCAGCAACGTCGTGCTGATGAAGAACATGATCGCCGACGGTTATGCCGACGCACGCACCCTGCAGCGCCGCATCGAGAAGGTCGAGGCCTGGCTGGCCAAGCCGGAACTGCTCGAGGCCGACAAGAACGCCGAGTACGCCGCCGTCATCGAGATCGACCTGGCCGACATCAAGGAGCCCATCCTCTGCTGCCCCAACGATCCGGACGACGCCAAGACGCTCAGCGACGTGGCCGGCACCAAGATCGACGAGGCCTTCATCGGCTCTTGCATGACCAATATCGGCCACTTCCGTGCCGCGGCCAAGCTGCTGGGCGGCCAGCGCGACATCCCGGTCAAGCTGTGGGTCGCTCCGCCGACCAAGATGGACCAGAGCGAGCTGATCAAGGAAGGCCACTACGCCGCCTTCGGTACTGCCGGTGCGCGCACCGAGATGCCCGGTTGCTCGCTGTGCATGGGCAATCAGGCGCAGGTGCGTGAAGGCGCGACGGTGGTCTCCACCTCCACGCGCAACTTCCCGAACCGACTGGGCAAGAATACGAATGTGTTCCTCGCCTCGGCCGAACTGGCCGCCATCGCCTCCAAGCTGGGCAAGATCCCGAGCCTGCAGGAGTACCACGAGGCCATGGGCGTCGTGAACAAGGAGGCCGCCAGCCTGTATCGCTACATGAACTTCGACCAGATCGAGGAGTACGCCGAGACGGCCAAGAGCGTGACCGCCTGACCGCCAGCTACCTTGTCGCGACGGCCCGCTTCGGCGGGCCGTTTTTCTTGGCGAAACCGTCTTATCCTCGCGCTCAAACCAACGCCCGATAACGTGGACATGCCACCGTCGAATCCACCCAGCACCGAATCCTTGCTGGCCTCTCGCACCGAGCGCCTGGCCTTGCTGGGCACGGTACTGGCCAATGTCGACGCCTACATCTACCTCAAGGACCGCGAGGGCCGCTACCTTTACGCCAACGAAAAGGTACTGGAACTTTATGGCCGCAGCGCCGAAGAAGTGATCGGGCGCAATGACCTGGAGCTGCTCGACCGCGGCGTGGCCGAGCGCCTGATGGCCATCGACCGGCTCGTGCTGGACTCGATGAGCCGCCAGGCCTGCGAGGAACATCTCATCGACACCGATGGCAAGACGCGGCACTACTGGTCCGTCAAGCTGCCGCTGCTGCGCGAGGACAAGACGCCCTGCCTGATCGGCTTCTCTACCGAGATCACGGAGCTGTTGCGTCTGCGCCAGACCTTGGAACGCCAGCGCGTGACGGATCCGCTCACGAGCCTGGCCAATCGCGTGCAGTTCGAGGAGGAGCTGTCGCTGGAGCTGCGCATGGCCGCGCGCGACGGCCGGCCACTGGCCGTCGCGCTGCTCGACCTCGATCACTTCAAGTACATCAACTCCCACCTCGGCCAGGAGGCCGGCGACCAGTTGTTGCGCGAGGCGGCACTGCGGCTGCGCCTAGCGCTGCCCGCGAATATGGGATTGGCGCGCACGAGCGGGGACGAGTTTGCGGTGCTGCTGTCGGGCATCAGGGACGCGGCCGAGGCCGAGGCCCTGGTGCAGGAGTTGCGCCGCGACCTGGCAGAGCCATTCACCCTGCTCGGAAAGCCCTTCCGCGTGACTACGAGCGCAGGCCTGACGCTGTACCCGCAGGACGCCGACAACGTCGGCTCACTGCTGCGCAATGCCGAGGCCGCGATGTACCTGGCCAAGGAGCGCGGCCGCGACCAATGCCGTCGCTACACGGCCGATCTGGCCGCCGCCGCATCGCGCCGCATCGACCTCGAGCACGCCCTGCGCGGTGCCTTGGCCGCCGGGCAGTTCGAGTTGCACTACCAGCCCAAGGTTCGCGCCGACGACAGCCGCGTAGCCGGATTGGAAGCCCTGCTGCGCTGGAACCGACCAGGCCACGGCCTTGTGCCGCCCCTGGACTTCGTTCCACTGGCCGAGCAATTGGGCCTCTTGGTGCAGATCGGCCCATGGGTTGTCGAAGAGGCTTGTCGCCAGATGGCGCATTGGCGTGAGCAGGGCCTGGGCCGTGTACCCGTGGCCGTCAATCTGTCGCCGAGCCAGCTCAAGAGCCACACCCTGATGGACAGCGTACGCGAGAGCCTGGCCCGTCATGGCATCGGACCGGGCGAGCTCGAGATGGAGGTCACTGAATCCATGATGATGGACGAGCCCGAACAAGCCATCGCCATCCTGTGCGAGCTCAGCGCCGGCGGCGTGCACATCTCCATCGACGATTTCGGCACAGGCTACTCCTCCATGGCCTATCTCAAGCGCCTGCCGGTCGGCACGCTCAAACTCGACCGCCACTTCGTCGCCGAAATCGCCCGGGACGCCCGCGACGCGGACCTCTGCGCCGGCATGATCGCCCTGGCCCACAAGCTGGGGCTGAAGGTGGTGGCCGAGGGCGTGGAGACCGAGGACCAAGCCCGCGCACTGGCCGAGCGCGACTGCGACATCTTTCAGGGCTACCTGTTTAGCAAGCCGCTGCCTGCCGGTGAGATCACGGCCTATTTGCGCAACAACACCTCCGCCTGATTTTTATCATTTCTGTATTGACAGAAATTTCTGTCGGAATACAGTTCAGGCTATGGAACTCAGCAACACCGCTCACCGCTTCGTCGTCCACTGGGGAGAAATGGGCTCGGCCTGGGGCGTCAATCGCACCGTGGCGCAGGTCCACGCCCTGCTCTACTTCCACGGCAAGCCCCTGCACGCCGAAGAGATCTCCGAGACTCTGTCGGTGGCGCGCTCCAATGTGAGCAACAGCCTCAAGGAGCTGCAGAACTGGAACCTGATCCGCGTCACTCATCAGCTGGGCGATCGGCGTGATTACTTCGAGACTTCATTGGACGTTTGGGAGCTTTTTCGCACCATCGTTCGCGAGCGCCGCGAGCGGGAGTTCGAACCCACCGTGCGGCTGCTGACCGAGCTGACACACGACAAGGCCTTTGCCAAGGAAGCGCCCGATGCGCAGGACCGCGTGCGCGAGACGCTGGCATTTATGTCAACCCTTGGAGCTTGGTCAGAAGAAATGCTGCGCCTCTCGCCCAGCACCTTGCAGCGTGTGTTGAAGATGGGCGCCAATGTGCAGAAGTTCGTTCGGGGCGGCTAGCGCCCTTTTTTTTGGCATAGATTTCTGTTTTTACTGAAACATCGATTAAATCATGAACATCTATCCACTCACCCTCTACTACGAATCGGCCTGCCCTTTGTGCAATGCCGAGATGAACAACCTGATGCTGCGCAACACCGCCGGCTTGCTGCGATTCGTCGACGTGTCCGCGCCCGGCTTCGAGGACTGCCCACCCGGCACCACCTTGGACGAGCTGATGCAGCTGATGCACGGCCTCACCGCCGACGGCCGCGTGCTGCGCGGCGTCGAGGTCTTTCGCCTCGCCTACAGCGCCGTGGGGATCCCGCAGGTGGAGGCCCTCACGAGCCTGCCCCTGATCGCGCCACTGAGCGAGCGGCTCTACGCCGTGATCGCCCGCAACCGTCACCGCCTGCCGCGCCGCCTGATCGGCTGGATCTTCGAAACCGGGTTGCGCCGCGCCGCCGAGCGGGCCTCGCGTGCGCGTTGCGAGGCCCGCCAATGCACAGTTTCTCAACGCAAGGAGTGAACCATGTCTGCCTATCAACTGCCCTTGAGTCTCCTGATCGCCGTTGCCGGTCCGATGCTCGCGCTGCGCTATCTGCGCAACATCTTGCTGAAAGTCATCACCATGCTGTGCCCGGCGTCGGGTGGCGCCGAGTTCTGGTGGCGCGCCATCAACGTGCTGGCCCTGTGTGGCAGCCTGCTGCTGATGCTGGCATTCGGTCCGGACCAAGCGGCGCAAGGACTCGACGAGGCTCTGCGCCGCAGCCTGCTGCTGGTGACGCTGGCCGTGTTCGTCAGCGTGGCCATCGTGACGAGCCGGATCTGGCGCGGTGTGGAGCGCCAGACGGCGGCCACCGCACCCGCCCCTGCCGCCGACGCGCTGCACATTCCGCCGCAAATGCGCTGAGGAGCCCATCATGTCCAAGGTTATGGTCCTCGGTGCCGGCGGCTTCATCGGGCGCATGATCACGGCTCACCTCCGGGCCCAGGGGCACGAAGTCATTGAAGGCCGCTCGGCTGAGTTCGACTACACGCGCATGCTGACGCCGCCAGACTGGCTGCCGCATCTGTCGGGACTCGATGCTGTCGTCAACGCCGTCGGCGTGCTCCGTGACAGTAGCCGGCGACCCATGAAGGCAGTGCACCAGCACGCGCCCATCGCGCTGTTCGAAGCCTGCGCGCAGGCCGGCGTGCGCTTCGTGGTGCAAGTCTCGGCCCTGGGCATTGCGGGCAGCGAGACCCTGTACGCGCGCAGCAAGCGCGCGGCCGACGAGCAGCTGCTCGCGATGCACGCACAAGGTCGGCTCGATGCCGCGGTGCTGCGCCCGAGCATCGTCTTCGGCCGCGGCGGTGCGAGCAGCCAGCTCTTCATGACCCTCGCCCGCTTGCCCCTGCTGGTGATGCCTGATGCGGCTTTGCGCGCGCAGGTACAGCCCGTGGCCGTGCAGGACCTGGCCGAGGCCGTAGCGCGCAGGCTCACGTGCGCAGCGCCGGCCGTGCTCAGTGTCGTCGGGCCGCACGCGCTGACGCTGACGCAGTTCATTGCTACGCTTCGCGAGCAACTGGGCCACAGGCCGGCGCGCGTACTGGCCCTGCCCGACCTGCCAAGCCGCTGGAGTGCACGGCTCGGAGATCACGTGCCCGGGCAGCCCTGGTGCACCGAAACGCTGCAACTGCTGCAACAGGACAATGCCGACGACCCTGCAACCCTCGCCGCCTTGCTGGGCCGCGACTGCGTGGCGGCCGAAAATCTGGTGAAAGCCGCATGGGCACGTTGACGAACCTGGCACGAAACAGGGCACGAGCTTGCCTGATCACGGTCTGGCTGGGTAGCGCTCTGGTGAGTGCTCTCGAACTGCATGGCCAAAGCTTCGCGCTCATGCAGCAAACGGTCTTGCCGGTGGCCTGGCACTTGCCTGTGATCGCGGTGGGCACCACACTCGACGCTGCCCTGGGCCTGGCCTTGTGGCGCTGGCATTCGCGCCGCGTCTATCTGGCCGCAGGCACGGTCATGGCGGGCATGACGCTCGCCCTCACGACGCTCCTGCCCAGCCTCTGGCTCGACCCGCTCGGCCGCCTGAGCAAAAACCTCCCTGTTGCGGCCCTCTTGCTGATGCTTTACGAGGACGCTCCCGCATGAATGGCTACCTGTTCGTCAAGTTCATCCACATCATCTCCAGCGTTTTGCTGGCCGGCACCGGCTTCGGCACGGCCTTTTACATGTTCTTCGCCAACCGCAGCGGTTCACTGCCGGCGCAAGCCGTGGTGGGGCGCCTCGTCGTACGGGCCGACCTCTGGTTCACCACGCCGGCCGTCGTCGTGCAGCCGCTCAGCGGCCTGTGGCTGGTGCACACGGCCGGTTGGCCGCTCTCGACGCCGTGGCTGGCCTGCGCCATCGCGCTCTACCTGATCGCAGGCGCCTGCTGGCTGCCGGTCGTCTGGCTGCAAGTGCGCATGGCCCGCATGGCACAACAATCGCTTGACGAGGGCCTCTGCGAAGTCCCACCACTGTACTGGCGTTATGCGCGCTGGTGGGAATTGCTCGGCTATCCGGCCTTCACCGCAGTGCTGGTCGTGTTCTATCTGATGAGCAGCAAACCCGCCTTGTGGGGTTGAGCTGCTTGCTCGGGCGGCAGCAGGCGCTCAGCCAACGGGCCGCAATGCAAGACCGACGGCAACGCTTCACCTCGGCTTGTTGACTTGAATCTAAGCAACCGGTGCCCGCCAGGGCACACACCGCTCAACCCGGCGCATCGCATCAAGTACGACAAGAAAGTGCAAGCTTTCCTGGCGAAGCTTCTGAAGTGGCCCACCTCGGCAGCTCAGCGCAGCATGCGCAGCAACTGATCGATGGGTTCTTCGCAATGGGCAAGAGCTCTTGCCTCGATCTCGCGATAGAGCGCCACGAGCTGCTCGCCCTGTGGCGTGAGCTTGCTGCCGCCCCCCTTGGCCCCGCCCTGGGCCGTGCTGACGGCTGGTTCGCGCAGCGCGCTATTGAGCTCATCGATCAGCAGCCAGGCGCGGCGATAGGACATGCCCAGGCTCTTTGCCGCCGCCGTGATGGAGCCAGTTTCAGCCAGCGCTTCGAGCAAAGCGATCTTGCCCGGTCCCACGGCAATCACATCGCCCACCGTCATGCGCATCCGAAATTTGAACTCCGCCATGGCGGTGAGAATAGCGCGATGCGCCGCCTACTCCTCTCGTTCGCCCTGTGTCTCGGCCTCGCTGCCGCGCACGCCGCCCCGCTCCAGATCCGCCTGATGGAGACCACCGACATTCACATGAACCTGCTGGACTGGGACTACTACCAGGACCGACCGAGCGCCGAACTGGGCCTGGCGCGTACCGCCACGCTGATCAAGGCCGCGCGCCAGGAGAGCGCCAACAGCCTGCTCTTCGACAACGGCGACCTGCTGCAGGGCACGCCGCTGGGCGACCACGTGGCTCACGCAGCGCCCTGGTCCAAGGACGAAGTGCATCCCGCCATCCGTGTGCTCAACGCCCTGCACTACGACGCCGCCAATATCGGCAACCACGACTTCAACTACGGCCTGCCCCTGCTTCGCCAGGCGATTGCCGGCGCGCGCTTTTCGTATGTGAACGCCAATGTGATGCTGGCCTCGGATGCGAATCGCCATGCCTTTGTGCCCAGCACCATCCTCACGCGCCGATTCAAGGACGCGGCCGGCAAGAGCCACCTTCTGCGCATCGGCGTGGTGGGTGTGGTGCCGCCGCAGATCATGCAATGGGACCACCGCAACCTCGAGGGCAAGGTCATCGCCCGCGACATGATCGAGGCGGCCACGAGCGAGGTTCGCAAGCTGCGCGCCAAGGGTGTGGATCTCGTCGTGCTGATCGCCCACACCGGCCTGAGCCCCGACGCCGATCAGCCGCCCGGCGGCGAGTATGTGGCCGCGCAGTTGTCCGCCATCCCCGGCATCGACGCCCTGCTGCTGGGCCACCAGCACGCGGAGTTCCCCAGTGCGCAATTTGCGGGCTTTCCGGGCGCCGACCTGGAGCAGGGAACCCTGCACGGTGTGCCCGCCGTGATGGCCGGCCATTGGGGCAGCCATCTGGGCCTGGTCGACCTCAGCCTCGATCGCGTGGGCAAGCATTGGAAGGTCATCAAGGCCCAGGTGAGCCTGCGCCCAATCTTCGACGCCGCGACGCGCCAGCCCCTCGTCGATGCCGATCCCGAAATCGGCCGCCTGATCGCTCGCGAACATTCGGGCACGCTGGAAGACATGCGCCGCCCCGTGGCGCAAACGCGCAGCCCGATCTTCAGCTATTTCGCAACCGTGATGGACGACCCGTCCGTACAGATCGTGTCCGACGCGCAGGCCGCCTATGCGCGCGAGCTGCTCAAGGGCACGCCCGAGGCGGACCTGCCCATGCTATCGGCCGCCGCGCCCTTCAAGGCCGGTGGCCGTCAGGGCATCAGCTTCTACACCGACATCCCGGCTGGCCCCCTGCTCGCCAAGAGCGTGGCCGAGCTCTACATCTATCCCAACCTTGTGACCGTCGTGAAGGTCAGCGGTGCCGAGGTGCGCGAATGGCTGGAGATGAGCGCGGGCATCTTCCTGCGCATCGACCCCAAGGGCCCGCCCGAGCAGGATCTGGTCGACCCGGCCGCGCGCTCCTACAACTTCGACACCATCGACGGTGTGACCTACGAGATCGACGTCACCCAGCCGGCGCGTTACGACATCGAGGGCAAGCTCGTCGCCCCCGACTCGCATCGCATCCAGGCCCTGCGTTGGCAAGGCAAGCCAATCGACGAGACCGCGCAGTTCATCGTCGTCACGAACAACTACCGCGCCAACGGCGGCGGGCATTTCCCGGCGCTCAATGCGTCCCGCATCGTCAACGCCAGCCCCGCGGAAACGCGCGAGGCGGTGGCGCAATACCTTGCTCGGCAGGGCACGATGGACGCCCGCGCCGACGGCAATTGGCGCCTGCGCCCGGTGCCGGGCATCAGGCTGCGTTTCACCACTTCCGAGAAGGCCGAGGCCTATCTGCCGCTCGTGCCGGGCATCACGCTGGTTCGCAAGCTGGGAGGCGGCGCGGCGCTGTTCGAGCTGTCGGAGTGAAGAGGCGCCGGGCCAACTCGGCCGGATCGTTCACGGCGCGGAGCTCGGCATGGGCCGCTTGCGCTTGCGGATGACGTCGGCGCAGGTAATGTAGCCATTGCTTGAGCCGGCCAGCCTGGTGCTTGGGCTGAACCTGGGTGCGAACCACCGCGAAGAAGTCGCTCATCAAGGGCAGTAGTTCGTCCCATTCGATGGGCGAGCGAGCGCCGAGGATGGCGAGTGCCAGGCCCGGATCGGCCACCATCCCGCGGCCCAGCATCAGATGCTCGCAGCCGGATTGCGCGAGGGCGGCTGAGGCATCGGCCGCGGTCCAGATCTCGCCGTTGGCGACGACGCCGATCTTCACGGCCTCGCGAACAGCCGCGATGCGATCCCAATAGGCCGGCGGCTTGTAGCCATCGGCCTTGGTGCGCGCATGCACGACGAGCTCTGCGGCGCCCGCACTCTCAATCGCGTGGGCGCATTCGAGCGTGCGTGAGTCGTCCATATAGCCCAGGCGCATCTTGGCCGAGACGGGCAGGTGCGCCGGCACCGCACGCCGAACCGCGGCCACGATGGCGTGAATCAGCTCGGGCTCGTCGAGCAGCACCGCGCCGCCGCGATGGCGGTTCACACACTTGGCCGGACAGCCGAAATTCAGGTCGATGCCCTCGGGCCCGAGGGCTGCCAGCCGGGCCGCGTTCTCGGCCATGCAGTTCACGTCCGAGCCCAGCAGCTGCGGGCGCACCGGCACGCCGGCGGCCGTGCGCCCACCGGTCTTCAGCTCCGGCACGATCCGGGTGAAGACGCGGTTCGGCATCAGCATATCGGTGATGCGGATGAACTCCGACACGCAGCGGTCGATGCCGCCGACGCGGGTCAGCGCATCGCGCAGCATGTGGTCGAGCAGGCCCTCCATGGGCGCGAGAAGAATCATGGGGGTCGATTGTCCCGCACGGCGACAAGCCGTCGTGCGCACCGGGATTCACAGCAACTGTGGACAAGTCCGTGCATAGCCCGGGTGTGAAGGCCCTAAGTGCTTGATTCAATAGCCCGTCGCTTGCCCTGCCCAAAAATGAGGCTAGATCCGCACTACATGCGCGTATCCCCGAACAGCGAAGGCCGAAAAGCCTGCTCCTCGGTGTCGGCTTCAGCCGAGCCGATGGCCCAGAGCTGGATGGCCTGGGCCGACATGGGCCGTGAGAACAGATAACCCTGCAGTTCATCGCAGCCCATTTCGGTCAGGATGATCTGCTGCTCAGTCCGCTCCACGCCCTCGGCCACAACCCGCAGCGAGAGTGCGTGCGCGAGCTTGATGACCGCATCGACCACCGAGCGGGCGTCCTGGCTGTGCTCGATGTCGGTCACGAAGGCGCGGTCGATCTTGAGCTCGGCCGCCGGCAGCTGGCGCAAGTAGGAAAGGCTCGAATACCCAGTGCCGAAATCGTCGATGGACAGGTGCACGCCGAGTTCGCCCAGCCGGCGGAAGGTCGTCTGCGTGGCGTCGGTATCCTCCATCGCCACCGACTCCGTGATCTCGCAGGTCAGCAACGAGGGGTGGACACGGTAGGTGTGCAGCGCAGCCTCGATGCGCTCGACGATATCGTCCTGGCGCATCTGTTGGGCCGAGAGGTTGATGGCCACGCGCATGCGCAGGCCCGAGTCACGCCAGATGCGTGCCTGGCGGCAGGCATCCTCGATCACCCAGTTGCCCAATTCGCGCATGAAGCCATAGCGCTCGGCCACCGGGATGAACAGCGTCGGCGAGAGCAGGCCGCGGGTCGGATGGCGCCAGCGCAGCAGGGCCTCGGCGGCCGTGATCTGGGCACTCAGGGCGTCGATCTTGGGTTGAAAGAACAGCTCTAGCTCACCACGCTCGATGGAATGGCGCAGGTCGCGCAGCAGGTCCATCTGCTCGCGCGCGTCGCCGTCCATGCCGGGCAGATAGAAGCAGTAACAGCCACCACCGAGGCGGGCCGCCGCGCTCTTGGCCGCCTCGGCACAGGCGAGCATGCGAGTCTGACCACCGTCGTCGGGATAGCGGGCTACGCCGATCGAACAGGACAGCGAGACCTCGCGGCCATCCACCAGGTACGGCTTCGAGAGTTCGTCGAGCAGCAGCTGCACACGCTCGCCAATCCGCTCCATGTTGCCGAGCTCGGGGAACACCACGGCAAACCCCTCGCCCGCGATGCGCCCCGCCACGCCCGAAGGCCCTAGGCCGGCGCGCAGGCGTGAGCCTGCGTCGGCCAGCAGGTGGTCGCCGAACTCATGGCCGAAGCTGCTGTTGATTGGATTGAAGCCATCGAGCTCGATGATGGCCACGGCCAGGCGGTTGCCGGCGGCATCGCAATCGGCAGCCGCGGCGGCCAGTTGCTTTTCCAGCGCCACGCGGGTCGAGAGTCCAGTCAGGGCATCGAGCTCGAGCTGATCGTCTTCGTTCTCCATCACTGCCTGCAGGGCCTTCACGGGCCGGCTGCGCAGGTGAATGAGTAGGGCGCTGTTGAGCGCCATGGCCAGGAGCAGGGCCGGGCTGGCGGCGGACAGGTCGTTGAGTTGCAGCAGCTCGGGCCGCGGTACCAGGACCAGCGCCACAGGTGCCAATGCGGCGGCGAGGGCCAGGACCGCACGCTGGACCAGCGCAGGGACCAGCCGCCCGCGCGGCAGCCACAAAAGGCTCAGGCTGAGCCACAGCGCCAGGCTCCCGCTCGCCAGATGCACAAGATCATCGCCGTGCCCCCAGCACATCAGCAGCAGGGTGCACGAGCACGCCACCAAGCCCGTCAGCGCAAAACCAACGGCCCTCACCTTCTCGCGCAAGGAGCGTCCGATTTGCAGGGTCAACATCGCCGCCCCGACAGCGACCATCCAGCCGACGATGGGGGCCAGCGGCGCAAGCGCCATGAGGATCGAATCGGCGCTGCTGCGAGAAAGCAGCGAGGCCAGCGGCCACCACAGGCCCGTACCAGCCGCGGCGGCGGCGGCCAAGCGCGTGCGATCACTGGGCCGCGCGCGCTGCGCATCGAAGAGCTGGGCGCCGAGCGCCAGCAGGCCCGCACCCAGCATCACCGCCAGGCCTGCGGACCAGAAATTGACTGCCAGCAAGCGTTCTGCGACCTGCACTGGAAGCTCCCTCCCCTGCTGGCTGTGCTAAGGGCGCACGCTCGATCGACAGGGACCGAGCCAGCATAGCCCAGAGCATGACTCCGACGATTTTGGTTGGCAACCGAATGCCCGCGGGGCCAACAATCTCACAGACCGAGGTATCGATGCCGCAACAACGGCGCGCAACTGGAAAGGCCCGCAAATGGAAAGGCCCGCAAATGGAAAGGCCCGCACTAGGTGACCGCGCGGCAGAAGATTTGCGCCAACGACAGGTCCCCGGCTTCGTCGCTAGTGGTCATCTCGGCGGGCTGGTTTGATTGCCGTCGCGTTTTGAT